>Ga0255097_1000093_pt1 | contig 60275 bp, 68 predicted proteins | sample Colum_Atlam_RepB_2_FD_188436 | JGI IMG/M metagenome (GOLD analysis project Ga0255097, IMG submission 188436) | Freshwater microbial communities from Columbia River, Oregon, United States - Colum_Atlam_RepB_8d | ecosystem: Environmental > Aquatic > Freshwater > River | place: USA: Oregon...
GACCGCTACCAGCCCACCGACCCCGGCGCCTGCGCCAGGCGCAACGGCCGAAGCGCAACCGACCGCCACCCAGCTCATCACGCGCTCCTTCGCGCTCGCCAGCATGAGCGCGGAGTTGCAGGACAAGATGGAAACCCGCGCCAAACGGGCCCGCAGCAAGTACATCTCTGCCAGCACGCAGGAGTACCGCTACGCGGCGTATATGGAAGCCTGGCGGGCGAAGGTCGAGCGCATCGGCAACATCAATTACCCCGACGAGGCCCGCCAGCGCGCGCTGTCGGGCGCGCTGTTGCTGGACGTTTCCCTGCGCCCCGACGGCTCGGTCATCGAAATCGTGGTGCGGCGTTCCTCCGGCCATAAAGTGCTGGACGATGCCGCCGTGCGGATCGTGACGCTGGCCGGCCCCTTCGCGCCCTTTCCGCCCGATATTGCCCGCGAGGTAGACGTGCTGCACGTCACCCGGACCTGGCGTTTCCTGAACAGCGCCGAGTTCACCGCGCAGTAGCAGAATCGGCTTGTGAGCTTGAGGGAGCGGGACCGATACTAGGCCGATGCGACTGAACCTCACCAATCATTTCCTGATCGCGATGCCGGCGTTGGACGACCCCAACTTCGCCCGCACCGTGACCTACGTCTGCGCCCATAACGAAGACGGCGCGATGGGCATCGTGATCAACCGGCCACTCGACATGGATCTGGGCGAGGTGCTGCAACAGCTGGATCTGGAGACCGCCGACCCGCAGATCAACGCCCAGCCCATCTACGCCGGCGGCCCGGTGCATCGCGACCGCGGCTTTATCATTCATCGCCCGGCGCAGGATTTCGGATCTACGCTGCGCGTGACCGACGACATCTCGGTCTCCACCTCGCGGGATATTCTGGCGGCCATTGCGCGCGGCGACGGCCCGCCCGACACCCTGATCGCGCTGGGCTATGCCGGCTGGGGTGCGGGGCAGTTGGAGCAGGAGATTTTGCAGAACGCCTGGCTGAGCGGGCCGGCGACCCTCGACCTGCTGTTTCACTCGCCGGTCGAGCGGCGCTGGAACGATGCCGCCGCCCTGCTCGGCATTGATCTCACGCTGCTCTCGGGCGAGGTGGGCCACGCGTGAGCGCACAGGCGCCGCGCACGGCGCTGGGCTTTGATTACGGCGAAAGACGGATTGGTGTCGCGGTCGGTCAGACCGTCACCCGCACCGCCAGCCCGCTGACCACCTTGCCCGCGAAGCAGGGTCAGCCGGACTGGGTGGTCCTCGGGCGGCTGATCGCCGAATGGCAGCCGGACTGTCTGGTGCTTGGCATGCCGAGCACGGCCGACGGCCAGCCGCACCCCATGGCCGAGCCGATCGCCCGCTTTGGACGGCGCCTCGGTGGGCGCTACAACAAGCCGGTGCATGTGGTGGACGAGCGCCTGTCGTCCTATGCGGCGGAAGATCTGGCGCGCCGGAGCGGCCGCGGGCTGGACGCCCACGCCGCCCAGCAGATTCTTGAAACCTGGTTGAACGAACAGCCCCCCGGCACGGAGTCCTGAGTGAGTACGCAATTCGACATCGACGCCCTGCTCAACACCATGGCCGCGCAATTACGCGAACGCCTGGACCACGCCGGCATCAGCAATCCGGCACTGGTCGGCATCCGCACCGGCGGGGTCTGGGTGGCCGAGCGCCTGCGCGGCCTGCTGGGTCTGGACGAAGCACTGGGCGAATTGAACATCGCCTTCTACCGCGACGATTTCAGCCGCATCGGCATCCACCCGACGGTCGAACCCTCGGTGCTGCCTTTCGATGTGGACGGCCGCGATCTGGTGCTGGTTGACGACATCCTCTACACCGGGCGCACCGTGCGCGCGGCCATGAACGAGATTTTTGACTACGGCCGGCCGCGCTCCATCCAGCTCGTGGTGCTGTTTGATCGCAGCGGCCGCGAGCTGCCGATCGAGGCGCAGGTGGTCGGCGCGCACCTCAGTCTGCGTGCGGGTGAGCATGCTAAACTCGCCGGGCCTTCGTCGCTCCACCTTGAGATTCACCGCACACGCGCGTGATCGGCCGTGGCGCGCCACGACGCGGGCCACATCTCAGAGGAGGAACGGGGCGATGGGGGACTGGCAATGAGCGCGGCAGATATCCAGTTAGACGCGCAAGGCCGTCTCCGTCATTTCATCGCGATCGAAGGCCTGCCCCGCGCACTCCTGACCCAGATTCTCGATAACGCCGAGCGCTTCGCGCCGGTCGGCGACCGCGCGGTCAAAAAAGTCCCGCTGCTGCGCGGGCGTACCGTCGCCAATCTCTTCTTCGAGCCCAGCACCCGCACCCGGACCACCTTTGATCTGGCGGCGAAGCGCCTGTCGGCGGACGTGCTTAATCTCAATATCGAGGCCAGCTCGACCAAAAAGGGCGAATCGCTGGCCGACACGCTGCGCAATCTCGAAGCCATGCAGTGCGATATGTTCGTGGTCCGGCATCAGGTCAGCGGCGCGGCGCATTTCATCGCCCAGCAGGTCGCGCCGCATATCAGCGTGATCAACGGCGGCGATGGCCGGCACGAGCACCCCACCCAGGGCATGCTCGACGCCTTCACCATCCGCCGCCACAAGCAGGACTTCACGGGCTTAAGCATCGCCATCGTCGGCGATGTGGCGCATTCGCGGGTTGCCCGCTCCAACATTCAGGCCCTGAAAACGCTGGGCGTGCCGGATCTGCGGGTGGTCGGCCCCAAGACCCTGATTCCGCCGCAGATCGAGGCCCAGGGCGTGCAGGTGTTTGACGACCTGGACGAAGGCATCCGCGGCTGCGATGTGGTCATCACGCTGCGCCTGCAACAGGAGCGCATGCAGAGCGCGCTCTTGCCCAGCGCCAACGAATATTTCCGCGAATACGGCCTGACCGCCGAGCGTCTGCGCCTCGCCAAGCCGGACGCGATCGTGATGCATCCGGGACCAATCAACCGGGGCGTGGAAATCGACTCCGCGGTCGCCGACGGCGTGCAGTCGGTCATCCTGCAGCAGGTGACCTACGGCATCGCGGTGCGCATGGCGGTGATGGCGATGATCCTCGGCAATCAAGCGCTGGCGGGGGCTGCCTGATGCGCTGGCAAATTCGCGGCGGACGGGTGATCGATCCGGCCAACGGCCACGACGGCGTCGCCGACCTGTGGCTTGAGGACGGCCGGGTACTGGCGGTGGGGCGCGCGCCGCGCGGCCTCAAGGCCGATGAGGTCTTCAACGCCAACGGGCTGGTGGTGGCGCCGGGGTTTGTGGATCTCGGCAGCCATCTGCGCGAGCCGGGATTTGCGCACAAGGCAACGGTGGCGCGCGAGGCGCGGGCCGCCGCCGCCAGCGGCTTTACCACCGTCTGTTGCACGCCGGACACCCAGCCGGTGATCGACAATCCGGCGGTGGTCGAACACATCCTGAAGCGCGCGGCGAGCGCCGGCGGCGCGCGCGTGCTGGTGCTGGGCGCGCTGACCGTTGGTCTGGCCGGCGAAGTGCTGGCCGAAATGCACGCGCTAAAAGCGGCCGGCGTGGTCGGTCTCAGCAATCTCGACCGGGCGATCAAGGACACCGCGGTGCTGAAGCACGCGCTGGCCTATGCGGCGAGCGCCGAGCTCACCGTCTTCTCGCAGCCGGAAGACTACTGGCTGGGCCGGCAGGGGCAGGTGCACGAAGGCGCCGTCAGCACCCGGCTGGGCATTCCGGGGATTCCGGCGGCGGCGGAAGTCATCGCCGTGCACCGCGAACTGACGCTCGCCGCCGCGGCCGGCGCGCGGCTGCACTTCTCACGTCTGTCGGCCGCCGATTCGGTCAAGCCGATCGTCGAAGCACGGCGGCGCGGGCAGGCGGTGAGTGCGGACGTCAGCCTCGCCCACCTGTGCTTTACGGTCGACGACATTGGCCACTACGACCCCAATTTCCATCTGCGCCCGCCGCTGCGCGAGAAGACCGACCGCAAGGCGCTGGCCAAGGCGGTGGCCACCGGCGCAATTGACGCCATCAGCGCCGGCCACGAGCCGCACGATGTGGATGCCAAGGCCGCGCCGTTTGGCCTGACCGAACCGGGCATGTCGACCTACGACACTTTCCTGCCGGCGCTGCTGGCGCAGGTCGCGGGCGGCGCCTTCGATTTGGCCACCGCCATCGCGGCGGCGAGCCTGCGGCCACACCAGATTCTGGGACGCGAGGGAGGCCACTTCAGCCCCGGCGCCCCGGCCGACCTGTGCATCTTCGACCCCGCGCTGCGCTGGACCGTGACCGACGACACGCTGCTCAGCAGCGGTCGCAACACCCCTTACTTCAACCACGCCCAGGCCGGTCGCGTCGTCGCCACCATGGTCGGCGGCGAGTGGGTTTTTCAGGCATCTGTATGAGTGATCCCGCACGGCCGCATCGCGGCACCATGGTCGACGAACGCGCCGAAGTGCTGGCCAACGAGGCCTATCCCGGCCACCAGCACGTGCTGCGGCTGAAGGCTCCGGAAATTGCCCGACGGGCGCGCCCGGGCAGCTTTGTCCATCTGCGCTGCGCGCCGGCACTGGCCATGCGCCGGCCGATGTCGATCATGCGCGCCAACCCCACGCAGGGGACGGTCGACATCCTGTTCAAGGCGCACGGCCAAGGCACGGCGGAGCTCGCCGCGCGTCAGCCGGGCGAAAGCCTGCAGGTGCTGGGCCCCATCGGCGTGCCCTTCCGGCAGGAGACTTACCGCCGGCGGCCGCTGCTCATCGGCGGCGGCGTGGGCCTGCCGCCGATGGTCTATCTGGCCGAGCATATGCGCCGCCAGTCCGGCCTCAGCCCGCTGGTGGTGCTGGGCTCGGAAATTCCGTTTCCCTTCAGCCTGCGGCCCTCGACCGTCATGGTGCCGGGCATCCCGGCAGGCGTGATTGCCACCATGCCGCTGCTCGAGGATTGGGGCATTGCCTGCCGGCTGGCCAGCCGACAGGGCTATCCCGGCTGCTTCGACGGCCTGGTCACCGAACTCGCGGCGGCGTGGCTGAGCGCTCTCGGTCCGGCCGCGGCGGACGAGGTTGAGATTTTTGCCTGTGGGCCCACGCCCATGCTCAAAGCCGTGCAGGCGCTGGCCGCGCGCTTCGCGTTGCCGGCGCAACTTTCGTTGGAGGAATACATGGCCTGTGCGGTCGGCGGCTGCGCCGGCTGCGCGGTGCGGGTGAATACGCCGGCCGGCCCGGCGATGAAACGCGTTTGCGTGGACGGGCCGGTGTTCGAGGCGGCGACGGTCGTTTTCGAGTAGGCCCCGAGCGCCTTAGTCGAGGCGCCTGAACAACACCTTCAGCCCGGCCTTCTGGTCGGCATAGCGCCGGACCTGGGCAAAGCCGTGCTGCTGAAACAGCAGCGCCAGATTCTGTTCGTTGAAAAACTGCACGTGGTGCGGCGGGGCAAACACGTCCCAGTCGGTAATCGGCTGCGGCACCTGATTGCTGCCCAAATCCGGGGTGGTGATGTAGACGTGACTGCCGCTGTGGGTCAGTCGCCGCAGCACCGCCATATAGTCTTCCAGCGTGCTGATGTGCTCGATGAGCTCGGACGAGTAGACAAAATCGAAGGTCGTCGCGGGCTGAAACTCATCGAAGGACTGGCTGAGAAACTGGCAGCGCGGAAACACGCGCCGCGCGTAGGCGATCGCCTCGGCATTGACGTCCAGCCCGCAGGCGCGCGCCCCGAGCCGGCGGAAGGCGTCGACCATGAAGCCGCCGCCGCAACCCAAATCAAAGGCCGACTTCCGCCAGAACCAGGGCAGCAGGCGCAGCGCCCGCAACAGCGCCCGGATCCGCCGCGAGCGGGCCTTGGGGTAATGGCTGCCGGTGATGCCCCGGTCGTCGTGATACAGCGCGTTGAGCTGGGCCTGATTCGGCATCGGGTCGAGAAACGCGAACTGGCAGTCCACGCACTGCGAAAAATGCCATTCGTCCTGATCGACAAAGGGCAGCAGTTTGTCGCCGCGGCAGATAGGACAAGTCATGGGTGAGGTAGCGCCCTTCGCCTAGTGCCGCAAGGCGGCATTGACCCGCGGCATCACCGCCTCGGTCATCAGTTGCATGGAGCGCCGGGCAAGCTGCGGGTCGGCCCAGTCGTGGCCGGCATAGACCAGCGTGCCGAAGTCGCCGACCGTGGCGCGCAGCGCCAGAATCTGGTCGGCAACTTCATCCGGCGTGCCGCAAATCACCAGCGAATCCAGCACGAAGTCGAGCGTGATGTCCGCATCCGGCTGGTCGGGACGGGTTTTGAACAACTCCGGGCGGCCGTTGCCGATGAGCTTGCGCATCAGGCTGCGGTAGTAGTGGGCATACGGACCGTCGTGCCCCTTGGCGTAGGCCCGCGCGGTGGAGGTCGAGTCCGCGACAAAAATACTCCGCGCCACGCGCCAGTCCTGCGGGCTCGCTTGGCGACCGCTGAGGGCCGCGCCGGCCACCAGCTGCTGCCAGTGACTGGCCACCCACACCGGCTGCAAAAAATTGGCGGAGATGATCGACCAGCCTCGCCGTCCGGCCTGCAGCACGGAATCGGAATGCGGCGACATGGTGGCCACCGCGATCGGCGGATGCGGCAGCTGCAGCGGTTTGAGGATGATGCCTTGCCCAATCGCCGCGTCCAGCGTGCGCGCGGTAGAAATCTGCCAGTAGTCGCCGCGTAAATCGTAGGGCGCCTCGCCCGCCCAAATCGCCAGCACCTGATCGATCGCCTCGCGCGCCATCGCCTTGCGGTCCTCATCCAGCGTGCCGAAGACTTCCGCATCCGAGCGCAGCCCGCCCGGGCTGATGCCCAGGATGAAGCGCCCGTCGCACATGTGGTCGACCATCGCGACCTGCGCGGCCACCGCCGCCGGATGGCTGTTGGGCAGGTTGATGGTGCCGCTGCCGAGGCGAATTTGCCGGGTCTCGTAAGCGAGGCTGGCGAGGAAGGTCAGCGAGGACGTCACGGTCTCGGCCAGATCCGTCACGTGCTCACCGACGAAAGCCTCCGCAAAGCCGAGTTCGTCGGCCAGCAGGATGGCGGCGCGGTCTTCGCGCAGCGTCTGTCGATAGTCCCGCCCCAGCGGATGCAGGGGCATGGTGAAAAAGCTGAGCTGCACGCGCGCGCCCGATAAGGGAATGAGCCGCTGAGCATACCCAGCCTCGGCAAGGCGGGCGAGTGCCGCGTGCGGCTCGGCGCGCCGCCGCCCTAGCGCACCGGAAACTCCGCGCGCACCGCCCCGGCCAGCCCCGCGCACACCGTCTCGTAGATGATCTGCCCGTAGTCCGCCCGCGCGCCCCGGGCCGAGGACAGCACCCCGGACGGCGGCACGCCGTGACCGCTCTGAGGATACATGTCGTAGACCGGGAACTCGGCAGGGCCGTCGTCTGGCAACAGACTCAGGTCCACCAGTTCCGGATGCAGATGCAACATCATCGAGGTTTCGATCAGCGCCGCGTGCTCCAGCGCAAAGCCGGGGAAGCCGCCGGGAAACATCGGGTTCAGCACCTCGATCCCGCAGAAGTCCCAGTATTCGGTGCGCATGCAGCGCAGATCGGGCGTGTCTTTGCCCAGTTCGCGCCAGGCGAGTTCGCAGGCCTCGGTCAGGAACCACTGGTTCTCGTAGTGGCCGTCGACCAGCACCACCGAGCGCGCGCCGTGGCGGACCAGCTCGCGGATGACGTCCTGCACAAAGCCAATCAGGGTGCTGGCGTCGAGGCTGGTGGTGCCGGGAAAACATTGCCCGCCGCCGCAACGGGCCTGCGACTTGTAGCCGTAGTTGAGCGGCGCGGCGACCACGCCGCCGACCAGCTTGGCCGCGCCGCAGGCGACGTCGGTCGACAGCATGGCGTCCACGCCCAGCGGCAGATGCGGTCCGTGCTGTTCCAGCGCGCCGACCGGCAGGAACACCACCGCGCCCTCGGCAATCCGGCGGGCGTAGGTTTGCCAGCTCATTCTCGACATCATGACTTCAGACATAGGGGGCTCCAGGACAAGGGGAAAAGACTCAGCGCATCAGCGTGCCGCCGTTGGGACTCAGGATTTCGCCGTAATAGAAGCTGGCGTGCGCAGAGGCCAGAAACACCGCGGAGCTCGCGATTTCTGCCGGCTGGCCAAGTCGCCCGGCCGGGCTCGCGGTTTCCACTTCCAGATTGCCGGTAATGGCGACTTCCGCCTCGATCATGGGCGTGGCGGTCGGGCCGGGCGCGATGGCGTTGACCCGCACGGTCGGCGCGAACTCGCGCGCGAGGCTGCGGGTCAGCGTGATGACCCCGCCCTTGCTTGCGGTGTAGGGCACGTAGTGTTCGCGGCCCAGATAGCCGAGTTCGGAGGCGATGTTGATCACCACCCCCTGACCCCGCGCCAGCATGCCGGGCAGCGCCGCCTGACAGCACAGGAACATCGACTTCAGGTTGGTGTTGAGCACCCGGTCCCAGTCGTCCTCGGTCAGTTCCAGAAACGGTTTCACCTGCATGATGCCGGCGTTGTTGACGAGAATGTCGATGCCACCGAGCGCCGCGAAGGCCTGCGCGAAGAGGCCGGTCACGGACTCGCGCGCGCTGACGTCGGCGTCGATCGCGAGCGCCCCGCGCCCGCAGGCATCGACTACCTCGGCCGCCGCCGCGGCCTGCCGCAGGTGATTAACCACCACCGTGGCGCCGGCTTCCGCCAGACCAAGCGCGATGGCGCGCCCTATGCCGGTGGCAGCACCGGTGACCAGCGCACGCTGGCCGGAGAGATCAATTTTCATGCTTACACCACCGTCAGGAAGGACACGCCGTGCGCGCCCACAAAGTTATCCGCCCGGCCGGCACCGTTGCCGACCGCGCCGTAGTCGTCGTCCAGAATCCGCCGCAGCCGGTGGCGGTGGAAGGTGCGCAGGAGCTCTGACAGGGGCATCAGTTCCCGCGAGGTCTGGCCGTAGAGCTCGCGGTGCAGGGCCGGCAGGCGGTACCAAGGCGCCGCGGCGCGCTGGTGATGCGCGTTGTGATAGCCAAAGTTCAGCGTTAGCAGGTTGAGCCAGGGCCAGCGCACCGAGACCACGTTGGAGTAGGTGTTGGCCTGTTCGTACTCGCGGTCCTTGCCGTCCATCGAGACTTTCTCATCATCCTCGGCCACGAAGTACTGGTCGAAGGTGTGGTGGAACGCGTCAAAAAAGTGCATTACCGTGAGGAACAGGCCCCATGCCAGCGCGTAGAGGGCAAGGGCTGGCAGCCCGCCGAGCAGCGCCAGCGTCGCAAACAGGCCGCCGCGCAACAGCAGCACCAGCCACACCCGCGTCCGGCGGTCGGCTTCGGCCGGGTTGGTGAAGGGGCGCAGCAGCAGTTGGTACTGCATCAGCAGTTCGATGGCCGGCACGTAGGCCCACTCCAGCACATACACCAGCCGTCGGCCGAACGGCGGTAGCCGGCGCAGGACGGTCTTGTAGTTGAAGCGGGCGACATCGGCCCGGTCGCGATGATGGCGCAGGTGCATGTGGCGAATGCGCGCGAAGGAGGCGTAGGCCGCGCCACACAGAAACGCCATGATTTCCCCGATAAACGCGTTATGTCGCGGGTCGCGACAGAGCGTCATATGGGCCGCCTCGTGAATCAGATAGGCCGCGATCACCATCGTATGAGCGCACAGCAGTACGCCCGCCGCTGCGAGCGGCAGCGCGGTCTGGGTCAACAGCCAGAGCCCCAGCACATGGCCCAGGCTGGCGTAGCCCAGCGCGGCAAGATTGGGAATAACGCCCGCTTTTTCGCGGATCAGGGTGTTGCCAAGGGTTTCAAGCATGCTCAAGGCTCACGGGAAGCAGGTAAAAAAAAAATTGAAACTAACCACAAAAATGCGTGCAGAGTTTTTGCCAGATGGGCAGCGCGATATAAACGTGCGCATGGTTCCGTCTAGAAGCAAAGCACAAGTCTTGCCAGCCCCGAATCGCGGCATGGATGCCCCCTCCCCGCGCTCCGCCAAGCGGGCGGCTTATCTTCGTTTTGTGGTGGCTTTGCATGCCTTGGATGAGCACTGGGCATACGTGTTCAGCGACAGCGATAGCTTCGATATGCACTACGCGAAGCTCTTCACGCGCTTGTGGCTGACGCAGGGCAAACCGATCAGCCGCTCCGAGGCCTACAACTGGATGACCGAGCTGAGCAATCAGACGGCGATGAAGTACGTCAACCGCGCCCTGTCCGCGGGCTTTCTCGCAGAAGTGGAAAACCCGGACGACCGCCGCTCCAAGCTGCTGGTGATGACGCCGGCCCTGAGCGCCCGCGTCGAGGCGCTGTTTGACCTTGCGCTGGAGGAGTTTCGGGGCGCGCTCTAGCTAGCGGGGCTCGACTTCGCGCAGGAAGTTCAGGATTTCGCGGGTGGTCTCGGCGGGTTTCTCCACCTGCAGCCAGTGGCCCGCGCCTTCAATGAAGCGCAGGAAGCGCAGGTCCTCAAAGGCCTGCGGAAACCAACTCTGCCAGTTCACGTCGTAATGCAGCACCGGATCCTGACGGCCGGCGAGGAAGGCCGCGGGCTGGGTGAACTTGCGCCCCTCAAGCTCCGGCGTCAGCGCGTTCATGGTCGGCAGGTTGCGGTACAGATTGCAGGGCCCGCGAAAGCCGCTGGTCTCGTACTGTTTCACGTAGTAGGCGAGATCCTCTTCGCTTAGCCAGGACGGCAAGCTCGCCACCGGCGGCAACACGTCCATCAGCCCGGCGCTGCGTGGGTGCTCCAGCTGGCGCAGCCACAGCAGCGGCGGGGCGTCTGCCGACAGCGCGCAGTAGGCCCGCAACAGGCTTTCCCGCACGTTGGCCTCAAGCTCGGCTTCGACCACGCCCGGGGTCTGGAAGTAACGGATATACCAGAAGCGGTCGTCCATGCCCGGCGGATCGAGTGTGGCCTTGCCGGCGCGCCAGAAGGGCACCGATAAACCCATCACCGTCCGGCAGGTGTCGGGATGCAGCAGCGCCGTGTTCCACGCGATGATGCAGCCCCAGTCGTGGCCGACCAGATTGAACTGCTCATAGCCCAGCGCGCGGGCCAGCCCGACCACATCGGCGGCCATCTGGCGAATGTTGTAGTCGGCGATGGCCGGCGGGCGGCTGCTGCCGCCAAAGCCGCGCTGGTCGGGCACCGCGACCCGGTAGCCCGCCGCCACCAGCGGCGCAATCTGATGCCGCCACAAATACCAGCACTGCGGCCAGCCGTGCAGCAGGATGACCAGCGGGCCCTCGCCCGCCACCACGGTGCGGAGTTGCACGCCATTGGTTTCGATCAGCTGGAAAGCGGGTTCCTGCATGGACGGGCTCCTTCAGTGCGGGGTTGCGTCGGTGCGCTCGAGCGCGCCGCCCGGCGCTTTGCGGGTGCGGCGCTGGTGCAGGGCGAGGCCAAGTTCTTCCGGGTCGTAGCCGGCAATGACCCGGCCATCAATGAAAATGACCGGAATGCCGGTATGCCCCGAGCGGCGCTGCAGGGCCTGACCGGTCGCCGACTGGTCGAGGTCGTATTCGCAGTAGTCGACGTTGCGTTTTTGCAGGTAGCGTCGGGCCTTCGCGCAGTACGGGCACCAGCTGGTGGCCAGCATCACGACCGTGTCGGCCGAGGTCGGCCCTTCTTCCGGGCAGAACACCGGCGCCGCGGTCGCCGGGCCCGCGTCGCGCAGCAGGTAGGCGAAGCCCAGCGCAACGGCCAGCAGCAGGACGAGGCCCCGCGGCAGGCGTCGTGTGGTCGTGTGTCGTTCAGTCATAGGCGCCACCCGTAACGGCCCAGATCAATCCGGCCTTCAAGATCAAAGCAGACGCCTTCGGCCTCCAGCAGTTCCCGCTGCTGGCAGCCGCCCGGCGTGTCGCGGGCGCTGATCTGGCCACGGGCGTTGACCACCCGCTGCCAGGGCACCGTGGCGCCATCGGCCAGCGCCGCCAGCGCATAGCCCACCTGCCGGGGGCCGGTCGGGCCGGGGACGCCCGCGAGGTTCGCCACCTGACCGTAGGTCGCGACGCAGCCGGCCGGAATCGCCATCACCGTGCGCCACACCCGCTGGTTGCGGTTGTCCGGCGCCGGCGTCCGCGCGCGGCCGACGGGCATCGGCTCAGGCCTGACTCGCGAGGAAGGCCAGCAGGGCGCGATTGAACTCGTCTGCGCGTTCCACGTTAAACAGGTGCATGGCGTCCGGCACCACCACCAGCTGCGCCCCCGGGATTTGGCGCTGGAGGAACTCGGAGGCGGCAACCGGCGTGCTGGGATCCTCCGCGCCGACCATCACGAGTGTCGGGGTGCGGATGGCGGTAATCGACTCGCGCTGGTCCATGGCCGCGATGGCGCCGCCGCAGCCGGTGTAACCGGCAACCGGGGTGGCGAGGATTTGCGCCCGGATCGGGGCGACGGCCGCCGCCGCCGCCACCTGCCCGGCGGCGGTGAACCAGCGGTTGATCGTGCCCTCACAGACCGCTGCCATGCCCTTGGCCTCGACCTGCGCAATCCGGTCCAGCCAGACCTCCGGCGGTCCGGCAAAGGCCGCGGTCGCGCAGAGGCTTAGCGAACGCAAGCGGTCGCCGTGATGCGTGCCCAGCCACTGGCCGGTCATACCGCCCAGCGACAGCCCGCAGAAATGCACTTTCGCGATGCCCAGCGCGTCCAGCAGCGCCAGCGCGTCGCCGGCCAGATCGGCGATCGACCACGGCGCCGCCGGCGCACCCGACTGGCCGTGGCCCCGGGTGTCGTAGCGCAAGACCTGAAAGCCGGCCGCCAGCAGCGCCGGCACCTGCGCCGTCCACATGCCCAGCGCCGACGCCAGCGAATTCGACAGCATCACGGTCGGCGCCCCCGCGGCGCCGTCGAGCTGGTAGTGCAGGGTAAACCCGGGTCGCGCGAGCGTCGGCATGGCGTGATGCGCCTATTGCCGGGCTTTAAGCAGGTCGCGGATTTCCGCCAGCAGCACTTCCTGTGCGGGCGGCGGCGGGGGCGCAGCCGGTGCGGCGGGTTCGGCTTCCTCCGCGCGCTTCAGGGTGTTGATGGCTTTCACCAGCATGAAGATCGCAAAGGCGATGATGGTGAAATCGAGACAGGTCTGGATGAAGCTGCCGTAGTTCAGCGTGATCGGCGGAATCTCGCCCACGCCGTCTTTCAGGACCAGCTTGAGATGCGAGAAGTTGACCCCGCCAAGGATGAGGCCCAGCGGCGGCATGATGACGTCCGCGACCACCGAAGAAACGATTTTGCCAAAGGCGCCGCCAATCACCACGCCGACCGCGAGGTCAACCACGTTGCCCCGCATCGCGAATTCTTTGAATTCCTTGACCATGCTCATGCCCTGTCCTCCGTTATTTTTGCCGTTGCACCAAGCCGACGTGCCGCAGTTGGCCGTTCCAATCCTTGAAATTGAACACCTGACCTTCTTTGCGCACCCGTTGAATTGCCTCGAGATCGAGGTCGTAGTACACCCACTGCGCCTCATTCGGTTTGCCCGAGTGAAGAATGCCGTTGGGCGGAAAGCCGTGGTCGACCGGCGAATAGAAGGCCGCGACCCCGATATTGGTATCCACCGCCTGCTGCCAGCTGCATTCGCCGATGGTCGGTGACTGCACCACGTAGCACTGGTTCTCCAGCGCGCGGGCCTGACAGCCAATCTTGACCCGGTTGAAGCCGGCGAGGGTGTCGGTGCAGCTCGGCACCAGAATGATTTCCGCGCCCTGCTCGGCCTGTTGGCGGGCGAACAGCGGGAACTCGCTGTCGTAGCAGATGTTGACCGCCACGGTGCCGAAGTCGGTCAGGAACTCTTTTACCCCGCTACCGCTGGAGACGTTCCATCTTTCCTTCTCGAAGCGCGTCATCTGCAGCTTCTCCTGCCATTCGCAGTGGCCGTTGGGCCAGAAGAAATAACAGCGGTTGTAGTAGGTGTCGCCGTCCTTCACCGGGAAGCTGCCGGCGCAGATATGCACCTGGTATTTCTGGGCCAGACTGCGATAGAGCGCGAGGAAGCCGCCCAGCGCGTGGCTGAGTTTTTCCAGCGTCTTGTCCAGCGACTCGTAGACGCCGGGCCCGAAGATGGACGAGATTTCGAGGCTGAAATATTCGGGAAAGAGCAGCAGCTTGGCCCGGCCGAGTGCGGCCTCCGCGACCCAGCCGGTGATGTGGGCTTCGTACTCCGGCCAGCGATTGAAAAATCCGATGGGGTACTGGGCCGCGGCAATCCTGACCATGCGCTCGCTCATAGCATTTTCTCCCTGAAAACCATGGGCTTGGCCGTCGATGCGTCCTGGTCGATGTCTTTCCATTCGAAGCTCGCCACCAGATCGGGGCGTGGCAAGTAGCCGAAATGCGTCCAGACCGCGTCCAGCGGGACATAGTCGGCTGGTCGCAAGGGGTGATCCGGCGGGCGCACCACGCCGCACATGGTGATGCGGTCGAAGCGGCCGAGCGCGCGGGCATAGCGCTCGCGCTCACCCAGAAACTGCCGGTATAGCCCGCGCCCCCGCCACGCCGGCAACAGCACCGATTCGCCGCAGTAGAACACCCGCTCGGGGTCGATGCCGGCGCCAACAAACGGCTGCTTGAAGGCATCGGTCTCGGAGGCCAGTGGCAGCGCGGTCGCCACTCCGACCACCGTCGCGCCGTCCAGCGCCAGCACGAAGAGGCTTTCCGGGCACTCGAGGTAAGTGCTGATGTAGCGCTCTTCGTAGGCCAGCGTGCCGTCGTAGAGATAGGGAAAATCGCGAAAGACCGTGATGCGCAGGCGGGCCAGATCGGGCACAAACGCAGGTAAATCGGGGTCTGCCCCCGTTAACACCCGCACGCGTAGCCCGTCGTTCATTCAGCCCCCGACCTGGGCGATCCAGTCCGGCAGGTTGTAGTAGTTGCTGACGCGGGCTACCCGCCCGTCGCGGATATCGAAGAAGGCACCGGCCGGCAGGCGATAGGTCTGGCCACTGGCCGGCGGCAGGCCTTCGTCGGTGCTGAGGTAAGTGCCGAGCACGGTGAACTCGGCGGCGGCGCGGGTGCCGTCCTCGCTCGCCATCACCACCATGTCGACCAGTTGCTCGCGGTAGCAGCGATTCATGTGCTGCATGAAATTGGCGAACGCGGCCTTACCGCTTTCGCGCTTGCCCTGATTGATGTCGTGCGCGACGTCGTCGGTCAGCAGACTGAGGAAGCTCACCATGTCGCCGGCGTTAAAGGCGGCGTAGTAGCGCTGAACAAGGTCGACGGACTTCTCACGCATCGGCGGGTTCCTGCAACTCGGGTGAATGCGCCTAAAGATAGCGTGATGCCGCGCCGGTGCCTACAAATCCCCGCTTATTGGCCGGGCGGTGACGTGGCCTGCATCAGCGCCGCGACTTCGCGGGCTTCGCTGCGCGGATCCTCGGCAAGCGCCGCCACCACGCCCGCCCGATCGGCGGCGCTGCGATTCTGGCTCAGCTTGAACTTGGCCGTGCAGCTGGCAACGTCCAGTTCAAACCCCACGATGCCCTTCAGAAGCGCCGCATAGGGCGCACTGTGCTCGAACTCGCCGAGTCCCGCCGGTCCTTCGTAGTCGCGACTGAGCGCGGCGACCACCTCGGCAGTCGCGGCGGCGTCCAGCGCCCGAACGGGGCCGCGCACATGCACGGCCGCGTAGTTCCAGGTCGGCACATTGGGTGCGGCATACCAGCGCGGCGAGACGTAGGCGTGCGGGCCGTGAAACACCGCCGTGGCGGCGACTTCCCGCGCCAGCAGAGCGGCCTGCGGGTTGGCCCGCGCCAGATGAAACCGCAGGCGCCGGCCTGCGTCGATCACCTGCACCGGCACGTGACTGATCGACGGCAGGCCGTCGTCTATCGCCACCAGCACCACAAACGGATGCTCACGCATGAACGCCAGCGCGGCGCTTTCGGGGGCAGCAAAATGGGCGGGCACGTACATCAGCGGTCTCGCAGGCCGGGAGGAACCGCCAGCCTGCCACAGGCCAACGTCCGGCGACCAGCCGCCTTGACGGCCACGCTTGCGCTTGTCACGGCCGCTTCGTTTAATCAGGCCATGGCTACCCTGCGTCTGGAAACCTCGCTCACCTTCGCCGCCATTGCGCTGGTGGTCGGCGGCTGTCTGTTGGTGCTCTCGCCGTTTTTGTCGGCCCTGCTGTGGGCAGTGATCCTCACCTTCTCCACCTGGGGCCTGTACGAGCGGCTGCTGCAGCAATCAGGCGGGCGGGCCACGCTGGCAGCCTTGGTCATGACCCTCGGGCTGGTCGCCGTGCTGGTCGTGCCGCTGATGGCGCTAACCCTTACGCTGGGCGACAACCTGCGCAATCTCACCACCGCCGCGCGCCATGTGCTGGACACCGGGATGCCGGCCGCACCGCTGTGGTTTGCCCGGGTGCCGCTGGTCGGTACGTCGTTGACGGAATACTGGGACGGGCTGCGCGAAGCGCACGGCGCGAACGGCGACGACCTGCTGGCCTGGCTCGAAACGCAGGCCGCGCCGATTTCGCGCTGGCTGCTGGCGCGCGGGCTTGCCTTCGGGCAGGCGCTGCTGCAGTTGACGCTGGTGGTGCTGGTGGCCTTTTTTCTGTATCGCGACGGCGCCGCCGCCGCCGTGCGCCTGCGTGCCGGCATGGAGCGGCTGGCCGGCCAGCGCGCCCGTGCCTTGCTGGATCTGGCCGGCCAGACGGTGCGGGGTGTGGTCTATGGGCTGCTGGGGACCGCCCTCGCGCAGGCCTTGCTGGCGGTGATTGGGTTTGCCATCGCCGGTGTGCCGGGCCCGATGGTGCTGGCGCTGCTGGTCTTTGGCCTGTCGATCATCCCCTTCGGACCGCCGCTGGTATGGCTGCCGGCCAGCCTTTGGTTGCTGCACGAAGGCCAGCCCGGCTGGGCTGTCTTCATGTTTGTCTGGGGGCTGGTGCTGATCAGCTCGATCGACAACGTCCTGCGGCCCTATCTGATCAGCCAGGGCACCACGCTGCCGTTTGTACTGGTGCTGCTGGGGGTAATCGGCGGGCTGCTGGGCTTTGGCTTCATCGGCATTTTTCTGGGGCCGACCCTGCTCGCGGTGGGCTTTGCGATGCTCCGCGAGTGGACCCGCAATCAGACCGCCCCCGCGCTGGAAGGGCCCGCACCGCCGGCCGGCTAGGGCTTCACCACGCTGTGCTCGGTGCGGGTACTCTGGATCCGCGCCAGCCGGTCGCGCACCGCAACGCAGCCGTAGATCTCTTCCCGGAAGCTATAGACGACCTTGGAGGCGATGATGTTGGGACTGTCGCCGCCCAGCTCGTTGACGTTGAAACCCTGCGCCAGCGCGTAGCGGGCAAATTCCTCGACCGTGCTGCCGATCGCGATGTTTTTACAGAAGTGGTCGACCTCGAGCGCGGTGCGTGCCGCGCGCCATTCCGTATAAATGCCCGCCGCCACCAGCGCGAGGATGGGCGTGCCGATCATGGAAAAGAGGCGTCGATTCATCATGCCGGGCACCGTTCGCGGATAAAGCCGTCAATCGCGGCGGCGAGCGGTGCCCGCCCGCTGCCGGTGACGATGGTGTAGTGGTTGGTGTCGGCAATTTCCGTGTGCTCAAGCTGCGCAAGCCGGGCGCATTTGTCTGCCACAGCCGACAGGGGCAGCAGCGGCTGCGGCTGGTTCAAGAGCCCGCGCGGCGCGGTGGCGAGCAGCATCGGCAGGTCGATGCCGTCAATCAGCGTGACCATTTCCGGCGCCTGCAGGGCGCGGGCGTCGGCCTGCACGGCCTCGGCGTTCACCCGCGAGCGCATGGCCGGCGGTGTGCCGACAAGGTCGTAGTCCACATAGGCGGCGGCTTCCGGATTCCACGCCCCGGCGTCCTGAAACGCCGGGTGCGCGCGCCAGAAGTCGCGGTAAGCCTCCGGGTCCGCAAAGCGCATCTCCAGCCGCGCCAGCGCCGGGCCCAGCACCGCCTTGATCTGCTGCTCGGGGGTGACGTCGGTGCGCCGGGGCAGGGCCAGCCCGCCGTCGACCAGCACCAGTCCGCGCACCCGCGCCGGAAACCGCGCGGCAAAGGCGAGCGCGATATAAGCGCCCAGCGAATGCCCGACCAGCACCGCGCGGGCAATGCCGGCGTGATCGAGCGTCGCGACTAAATCGTTCAGATGGGCGTCGAAGCCATAGGGCCCGGGCAACTCGCTGCTGCCGCCGCGGCCGCGCAGGTCCGGCGCCAGCACGCGATAGCCGCCGCTGAGGTGCTGCAGCACCGGCGGCCAGGCCATGTGGGACGCGGTAATGCCGTGGATGGCGAGCACCGCCGGCCCGCCGTCGTCCCATTCGGCCACCGTGTAGGGCCCGCCCTGAACGGGGATTTGATGCAGACGTTTGCTCGCGGGCATGGGCCGGTCTCGCTGGCGATGAAGGCTCCGGAGTGTAGCGAGCCGCGCCCGCCCGGCGATAGCCGCCGCAGGCCGGCGCGCGGATAATCCCGGCATGTCAGACAAGCGCCTGTTAGTGGTCTATCACAGCCAGACCGGCGGCACCCGCCAGATGCTGGACGCCGTGCTGCGCGGCGCGGGCGATCCGGACTGCGGCCAGCCGACGCTGGTGCTGCGTGAGGCGCTGCGGGCGAACGTCGAGGACGTCCGCGCGGCCCACGGCATCCTGCTCGGCACGCCGGAGAACTTCGGTTACATGTCGGGCGCGCTGAAAGACTTCTTCGACCGCATCTATTACCCCTGCCTCGAGCACACCCGCGGGCTGCCCTTTGCGCTTTTCATTCGCGGCGGCAACGACGGCAGCGGGGCGGTGAGCAGCATTCGGCGCATTGTGACCGGGCTCGGCTGGCGCGAAGTCGCGCCGCCGGTGATCTTCGCCGGGGCCTTCGACGAGGCCCGACTGGGTGAGTGCGAACAACTGGGGCAGACGCTGGCCGCCGGCCTCAGCGCCGGGATTTTCTAGCCCGCGCCGGGCAAGCGCCGCATCACGCCGACGTCCGCGCCGTCGGCCCGCCGCATCGCCGGGCTGCGGAAGAGGTCCGGGTTGGCCAGGAAGTCGTTCATCATCCCCACGCTGTCGGCGCCCCAGAAGAGCTCGCCCTCCAGCAGGAAGGTCGGCACGCCCCACACGCCGGCCGCAATGGCTTCGTCGGTGTTTTCGCTGAGTGCCGCCTTGACCGCCGGCTCGCCGACCAGCGGCGTGTCCGCTGCCACGCCCAGCCGGGCGCAGAGGGTCGGCCAGTCGGTATCGACGTCGAGGCCTTCGCCCCAGATAAAGTCGAGCGTGCTGGCGACCGCCGCGCGCGGCGCGCCCAGCGCGATCAGGAGCCGCAGCGCCCGTAGCGGATTGAACGGATGCTTGTCCGGCATGCGAAAGGGCGCGCCCTGCTGCGCCGCCAGCCACACGCTTTGCCGGTAGGTATGGATGCGCTTGGCCGGCAGTTCGGCCGGGCCTTTGGTGCCCCAGTGCTTCAGCAGCCCGGCAAAGAGCACCGGCCGGCAGGTGATCTCAAGGTCTGCCGGCAGTTCGCGGAAGCGCTTGAAGTGCAAATAGGCGTACGGCGAGATGACGTCGAAATACCAGACGGCGGTGCGGCTCATGGGCGTGATCCTGTGGCAGTGGGCGGCAGCAAGCGGCGAGCATAGGGGCCCAGCGCCCACAGGCCCAGTGCGGCCAGCAGCGCCAAGCCGGTGACCATCGCAAACAGGCCCGGCAGGCTGAAGCGGTCGTACAGCCCCGCGACCCGTCCGCCCAGATAGTTGCCCACCGAACTCGCCAGAAACCACACGCCCATGGTCAAGCTGGCAATCCGCGCCGGCGCGAGGCGGCTGATGGCGGATAAGCCGACCGGACTCAGGCAAAGCTCGCCCAGACTGTGCAGCAGGTAGGTGGCGACCAGCCACAGCGGGCTGACTTTCACCCCCTCGGCCGCCAGCACCGCCGCCACCGCCAGCACGCCAAAGCCCGCCGCCACCAGCACCAGACCCAGCGTGAATTTGGCGATGCTGGACGGATTGCGGGCGCCGAGCTTCACCCAGCCCAGCGCAAACACCGGCGCCAGCGCGATGATCATCAGCGGATTGACCGACTGGAACCAGGTCGCCGGAAAGCTGTAGCCGGCGAGCGTCAGGTCGGTATTGCGCGCGGCAAAAAGGTTGAGCGTGGAGCCGCCCTGCTCGAACAGCGACCAGAACACCGACGCCGCCACGAACAGGATGAGGATCAGCCGCAGCCGGGCGCGCTCCTCGTCGGTCCAGTCGCCGGCGCGGAACATGCTGATGAAGAAGCCGGCGGTCACCGTCAGCAAGACCAGCGCGAAGCCGTTGCTGAGCGCCGCAATGCCGAGCCAGCCGCGCATCAAGCCGGCCCCGAGGACCAGCACCAGCACGGCCATCGCCAGCAGCGCTCGTCGCAGCAGACGCCGGTCGCTGGCGCTGATGCCGGCCGCCGGCGGCAGGCCCGCGTTCGCCAGCCGGGCATGGCCGGCGCGGAACTGCCACAGCCCGCCCGCCATGCCCAGTGCGGCGGCAGCAAACCCGACATGCCAGGCGTTGGCGGGCGCAACGCCCCAGCCGGCCAGGGCCGCACGAAACTCGCCGCTCAGCGCCAGCCAGCCGCAGGCCAGCGGGGCCAGGAACGCGCCCAGATTGATGCCCATGTAATACAGCGAATAGCCGGCGTCGCGGCGCGGGTCGTCGGCCGGGTACAAATCACCCACCAGCTTGCTGATGCTGGGTTTCAACAGCCCCGTGCCCAGCACCACCAGCGCGAGCCCGCCGAAAAAGCTGTCCTTGAACGGCGCCGCCAGACACAGATGCCCGGCGAGGATCAGGCTGCCGCCGATGAGCGTCGCCCGCCGCGCCCCCAGCCAGCGGTCGGCCAGCCAGCCGCCCGGCAGACAAAGCAGGTACACGCAGCCGCCATACAGGCCGTAAACCGCGCCGGCGGTAGCGGTATCAAACCCAAGCCCGCCGGCGTCGAGCCCCGCGGTCATGTACAGAATCAGCAGGCCGCGCATGCCGTAGTAGCTGAAGCGCTCCCACAACTCGGTGAAGAAGAGGGTGGAGAGTCCGGCCGGATGGCCCAGAAAATCGTCCTGTGTCGGAGCCGGCGGCGCGGACTGGGGCATGGCGGTGGGGCTCGGCGGGAATACGCGGGCAATGTAGCAGTGCCCTGCGGGGGAAGCATCCGCGGGTGACGATGCCGCGTCGCTTCGCTTACAGTGCCGCCTCTTTCACGCCATCCCGCCTATCCAAGGAGAGCCTGCATGACCGACGCCGTAATCGTCTCTACCGCCCGTACCCCGCTGACCAAAAGCTGGAAAGGCGCGCTCAACATCACCCACGGCGCGACCATGGGCGGGCATGTGGTAGCTGCGGCCGTCGCGCGCGCCGGCATTGAGCCGGGCGAAGTGGACGACGTGATCCTGGGCTGCGCCAACCCCGAAGGCGCGACCGGCTGGGATATCGCCCGCCAGGCCGCGCTCCGCGCCGGGATGCCGGTGTCGGTCTCCGGCATGACGGTCAACCGCTTCTGCTCCTCCGGCCTGCAGACCGTGGCGCTGGCCGCCCAGCGCATCATGACCGGCGAGGCCGAGTGCTTTGTCGCCGGCGGCGTGGAGTCCATCTCCTGCGTCCAGAATCAGATGAACACCTTCATGTTCCAGGACGAATGGCTGGCCGCCAACAAGCCGGCCGTTTACTGGCCCATGCTGCAGACCGCCGAGAACGTCGCCGCCCGCTACAAGATCGGCCGCGAAGCGCAGGACCGCTTTGGCGTGGACAGCCAGAACAAGGCCGCCGCCGCCCGCGCCGCCGGCAAGTTCGTCGATGAAATCGTGCCCATCACCACCAAGATGAAGGTGGTCGACAAGGCGACCGGTGCGGAAACCATCCGCGAGGTCACCGCCAGCGAAGACGAAGGCATCCGCGCCGACACCACCTACGAAGGCATCTGCAACATCAAGCCGGCGGTGGAAGGCGGCTGCATCGCGGCCGGTAACGCCAGCCAGTTCTCCGACGGCGCCGCCGTGCAGGTGGTGATGAGCGACAAGATGGCCGCCCGCAAGGGGCTGTCCCCGATGGGTATTTTCCGCGGCTTCTCGGTTGCCGGCTGCGAGCCGGATGAAATGGGCATCGGCCCGGTGTTCGCGGTGCCGAAGCTGCTGAAGCAGACCGGGATCAGCGTGCAGGACGTCGGCCTGTGGGAACTGAACGAGGCCTTCGCCGTGCAGGTCATCTACTGCCGCGACAAGCTGGGCATCCCGAACGACCGCCTCAACGTTAACGGCGGCGCCATCGCGGTCGGTCACCCCTACGGCATGACCGGCAGCCGCCTCATCGGGCATGCGCTGATCGAAGGCAAGCGTCGCGGCGTGAAGTACGTGGTCGTCACCATGTGCATCGGCACCGGCATGGGCGCTGCGGGCCTGTTCGAGGTCTGCTAGTCGAGGTTTCTGGTCGACCTTGGGCGGCCGAGCCGCATAGGCCATCTTCGTGGGCGGGGCATCTTGCGTCGGCTGGGGTGGTCGCGAACTTAAAGCTGGCGTCGCGGCGCTGCCGCTCCCACGGGACGCAGTTTCTGTGGGAGGGGTATCTGGCCTCGACTGGGGTGGTCGTGGACTGAAGGCTTGGCGTCGCGGCGCTGCCGCTCCCACGGGAGGCTTACGCATGAGCATGTCCGGCAGGAAGTGGCCGGGACTGTCGAACCGTCCAACACTAACGCCAAGGCTTACCCAACGATGCGTGATCGCTATCCCGTCATCGGGCTCTACGCCGGACAGCCCGGCGTGCTGCAGCCGGGCGGCGAGCGCAGCGCGATCATCAAAACCCCGCTGCCGCGGGCGGCGATCACGCTCGCCGGGCTTAGCGGCGACGCGCAGGCCGACCGCCGCTACCACGGCGGGCCAGACAAAGCCCTGCACCAGTTCGCGGTGCCGAACTACGACCTGCTCGTTGCCCGCTTCCCCGAACTCGCCGGCCGCGCCCGCCCGGGTGCCCTGGGCGAGAATTTCAGCTGTCCCGACCTGACCGAAGATAGCGTCTGCGTGGGCGACCGCTGGCGCCTTGGCAGCGCGGAGGTCGAGATCACCGAGCCGCGCAATCCCTGCACGAAAATCGATTCACGCTTCGAACTGCCGGGGCTCGCGACTTACATCGCGGCGTCGCGCCTGCAGGGCTGGTATTTGCGCGTGCGGGTGCCGGGTGCGGTTGAACTGGGCGAGGATTTTCTGCTGCTCGAGCGCCCCAATCCCGCGCTGAGCCTTGCCCGCTGCCTTGAACTGGTGGCCGAGCACCGGCCGTCGCTCGAGGCCTTCGCCGCGCTCGCCGAAGCTTCGGGTCTGGGCGTGGAATGGCAGCGTCGGCTGCGAGGCCGGCTGGCCTTTCTGCGCGCCAACCCGGACTGACACCGCCCGTCCTGTTTCCATCCGCCCGCCTGCGCTCCTATACTCCGAGTCAACTTAAGTCCGTTCTTCACGCATCGGCGTAAACGACTGAGTTATGTAGTGGACCGATCGCCGCCGGACCTTGTCCGGCATCTGCGGCGATTGGCGATGAAGGTGCAGATGCTGCGTCGGCCGGACGAGCATCAGGCGCTGACTTCCCGAGCCCGTGCGTCGCGCCCCGCGCTGCACCCGCTCGGCCCACCCGCACGCACCGGCCAACCTGCCCGGTGGTGCCGGCAGGCCCGAAGCCGACCGCCGCTTTCCTCGCAATGCCACGCCAACGCACGCCGACCTGACGCGGGCCGGCCGTGTTTGCCCTGAATTTCGACCATGCTCTGGAGCATTGCCATCGTGTGGATAGCCAAGATGAACACCCTCGGGCCGCTGGCCCGCACCGCCACCCGCCGGGGCCAGCCATGAGCGCCGCCGCCCGCTGGCCGGTCTGGAACGAGGCCGTGGCGAGCAGCCTGCTCGAACCGCTGCTGGCCGTGCCCGGTCCGCTGTTGCCGGCGCTCCACGCCGTGCAAGGCCATTTCGGCTATGTGCCCGCCGAGGCCACCCAGCTGTTGGCGACGACCTTCAACCTCTCCCGCGCCGAAGTGCACGGGGTGATTACCTTCTACGATTTTTTTCGCAGCGAGCCGCCCGGCATGCGCATCGTGCGCATCTGTCAGGCCGAGGCCTGCCAGTCGATGGGCAGCGAGGCGCTGGCCGCCCACGCCAAGGCGCGCCTCGGCGTTGATTTTCACCACACCACCGCCGACGGCGCCATTTCATTGGAGCCGGTGTATTGCCTGGGCAACTGCGCCTGCGCGCCGGCCATCCTGATCGACGAGCGCCTGTACGGCCGGGTCTCGCCGGCCCGCTTCGACGCGCTGGTGCTGGCGGAGGAGACCCCATGATCACCGTCTACGTCCCGCGCGATTCGGCCGCCCGTTCGGTCGGTGCCGATGAAGTCGCCGCCGCCATCACGCACGAAGCCGCCCGCCGCCAACTGCCGCTGCGGCTGGTGCGCAACGGCTCCTGGGGCATGTTCTGGCTGGAGCCGTTGGTGGAGGTGGCAACGCCGGCCGGCCGCATCGCCTACGGGCCGGTCACCGTGGCCGACGTGCCGGGTCTTTTCGATGCCGGTTTCGAGCGCGGCGCGCCGCACCCGCTGCGTCAGGGCCCGACCAGCGAGATCGGCTATCTGAAAAATCAGGAGCGCCTGACCTTTGCCCGCGTGGGTTTGACCGACCCGCTGTCGCTGGACGACTACCGCGCGAATGAAGGCCTCGCGGGACTGGAACGCGCACTGGCGATGACGCCCGCCGCGATCGTCGACGCGCTGACCACCTCGGGCCTGCGCGGTCGCGGCGGCGCCGCCTTCCCCACCGGCATCAAGTGGCGAACGGTGCTCAATACCGAGTCGCCGCAGAAGTACATCGTCTGCAATGCGGACGAGGGCGACTCCGGCACCTTCTCCGATCGCATGATCATGGAAGACGACCCCTACACGCTGATCGAAGGCATGACCATCGCCGGGATCGCGGTGGGTGCGACGCAGGGCTATATCTATCTCCGCTTTGAATACCCCGACGCCTGGCAGACGCTGAACGAAGCCATCGCGCGGGCCTACGCCGCCGGCGTGCTGGGCGCGAGCGTGCTGGGCAGCGGCAAGCGCTTTGATCTGGAAGTGCGCCTTGGCGCCGGCGCGTACATCTGCGGCGAAGAAACCTCGCTGCTCGAAAGTCTTGAAGGCAAGCGCGGGCAGATTCGCTTCAAACCGCCGCTGCCGGCGGTGCAGGGCCTGTTCGGCAAACCCACCGTCATCAACAACGTCATTTCGCTGGCCACCGTGCCGGTCATTTTTGCGCGCGGCGCCGAGTACTACCGGGACTTCGGCATGGGTCGATCGCGCGGCACGCTGCCCTTGCAGTTGACCGGCAATCTCGCCCGCGGCGGCCTCGTTGAAAAAGCCTTCGGGCTCAAACTTTCCGAACTGCTCTACGACTTTGGCGGCGGCAGCGCGAGCGGGCGGCCGCTGCGCACGGTGCAGGTCGGTGGTCCGCTGGGCGCGTATTTACCGTCCTCGCTGTTCGACACGCTGGTGGACTACGAAGCCTTCGCCGCCGTCGGCGGCATGCTGGGCCACGGTGGCGTGGTCGCCTTCGACGACCGCGTCAACATGGCGAAGATGGCGCGCTATGCGTTTGAGTTCTGTGCGCTCGAATCCTGCGGCAAATGCACGCCCTGCCGCATCGGCTCCACCCGCGGTGTTGAAGTGATGGACCGCCTGCTCGCTGCGAGCAACAAGACCCGCGAACTGGGCTTGCTCAACGACCTCTGCGACACCATGACGCATGGCTCGCTGTGCGCGTTGGGCGGGCTGACGCCGCTGCCCGTGCAAAGCGCGGTCAAGCATTTCCCCGAAGATTTCGGCCTTGCGGCCCCGGCTGCGCTGGCGCAAAGCGCCTGACGCCGGCACACGATCAGAGGACCTCAGCATGCTTTCAAAAACCGACCACGACTACGGCACACCGGCCAGCGCTTCGACCCAACTGGTCAGCGTCGATATCGACGGCCGCGCCTGTCAGGTACCCGCCGGCAGCTCCATCCTGCGTGCCGCCGCCGAAGCCGGCATCGGCGTGCCCAAACTGTGCGCCACCGAATCGCTGGAGCCCTTCGGATCCTGCCGACTGTGTCTGGTGGAAGTCGACGGCATGCGGGGCTATCCGGCCTCCTGCACCACGCCGGTCGCCGAGGGCATGAAGATTCGCACCCAGACGCCCGCGCTCGCCAAGCTCCGCCGCAACACGATGGAGCTCTACATTTCTGATCACCCGCTCGACTGCCTGACCTGCCCCACCAACGGCCACTGCGAACTGCAGGACATGGCCGGTGCGGTGGGCCTGCGCGAAGTGCGCTACGGCTATGCCGGCGAGAACCACCTCGACTTGCCTAAAGACGAGACCAATCCCTACTTCACCTTCGACAGCAGCAAATGCATCGTCTGCTCGCGCTGCGTGCGGGCCTGCGAAGAAGTGCAGGGCACCTTCGCGCTGACCATCGAGGGCCGCGGCTTTGAATCGCGCGTCTCGCCCAGCGCCGGCGAAAGCTTTCTGGAATCCGAGTGTGTGTCCTGCGGCGCCTGTGTGCAGGCCTGCCCGACCGCCACGCTGTCGGAAAAAACGCTGATCGAAAAAGGCCAGCCGGAACACAGCGTCGTCACCACCTGCGCGTACTGCGGCGTCGGCTGTTCGTTCAAGGCCGAAATGAAAGGCGAAGAAGTGGTGCGCATGATCCCCAACCAGGACGGTCACGCCAACCACGGCCACTCCTGCGTGAAAGGCCGCTTCGCGTTTGGTTACGCCACGCACGCCGATCGCATTACCTCGCCGATGATTCGCAAGAGCATTCACGACGCCTGGACCGAAGTCAGCTGGGACGAGGCCTACGCCTACGCCGCCAGCGAACTGAAGCGCATCGCCGCCCAATACGGCAAGGGCGCGCTGGGCGGCATCACGTCCTCGCGCTGCTCCAACGAAGAAACCTATCTGGTGCAGAAGCTGGTGCGCGCCGGCTTTGGCAATAACAACGTCGACACCTGCGCGCGCGTTTGCCATTCGCCGACCGGCTATGGCCTTAAACAAACGATGGGTGAATCCGCCGGCACACAGAACTTCGACTCGGTCGATCACGCGGACGTTATCTTCGTGATCGGCGCCAACCCGACCGACGGTCACCCGGTGTTTGCCTCCCGCATCAAGCATCGGCTGCGCGCCGGCGCGCGGCTGATCGTGGCCGACCCGCGCACCATCAGTCTGGTGCGCGGCCCGCATGTGAAAGCCGACTACCACCTGAAGCTGAAGCCCGGCACCAACGTCGCGCTGATCAACGCACTGGCGCATGTGATCGTCACCGAAGGTCTGGTGAACGAAGCCTTCGTCGCCGCGCGCTGCGAAGACGAAAGCTACGCCACCTGGCGCGAGTTTGTGGCCGACCCGGCCAACGCACCGGAAGCGATGGAAGCCATCACCGGCGTGCCGGCCGCCGACGTGCGCGCCGCGGCGCGTCTCTACGCCACCGGGGGTAACGCGGCGATCTACTACGGCCTCGGTGTGACCGAACACAGCCAGGGGTCAACCATGGTGATGGGCATCGCCAACCTCGCGATGGCCACCGGCAATCTGGGCCGCGAAGGCGTGGGCGTGAATCCGCTGCGCGGGCAAAACAACGTGCAGGGCGCTTGCGACATGGGCTCGTTCCCGCACGAGCTGCCGGGCTATCGCCACATCTCGGACACCACCACCCGCACGCTGTTTGAAAACGTCTGGCAGGCGAAACTCGATCCGGAACCCGGCCTGCGCATTCCCAATATGTTCGAGGCCGCGCTGGACGGCGAATTCAAGGCGCTGTACGTGCAGGGCGAAGACATCGCGCAGAGCGACCCCAACACGCAGCATGTGTCGGCCGCGCTGGAAGCGATGGAATGCATCATCGTGCAGGATCTTTTTCTTAACGAAACCGCCAAGTTCGCGCACGTGTTTTTGCCGGGCAGTTCCTTCCTCGAGAAAGACGGCACCTTCACCAACGCCGAGCGACGCATCTCGCGCATTCGTCGCGTCATGCGCCCGCTGGCCGGCAAGGCCGACTGGCAAATCACCTGCGATCTGGCGAACGCGCTGGGCTATCCCATGCACTACGCGCATCCGTCAGAAATCATGGCCGAGATCGCGAGCCTCACGCCGACCTTCACCGGGGTGAGTTATCAGAAGCTGGATGAACTCGGCAGCATCCAGTGGCCCTGCAACGAGCGCCACCCTACCGGTTCGCCCACCATGCACGTGGATGAGTTCGTGCGCGGCAAGGGACGCTTCATGCTGACCGGCTATGTGCCGACGCGCGAGAAGACCTCGCGCAAGTTCCCGCTGCTGCTAACCACCGGGCGCATCCTCTCGCAGTACAACGTGGGCGCGCAGACGCGGCGCACGGCCAACAGCATCTGGCATGCCGAAGACCTGATTGAAATCCACCCGCACGATGCCGAAGAACGCGGCATCAATGACGGCGACTGGGTGGGCGTCGCGAGCCGCGTGGGCGAGACCGTGTTGCGCGTGCATGTGACGCCACGCGTGCAGCCGGGCGTGGTCTACACCACCTTCCACTTTCCGGAGTCCGGCGCCAACGTCATCACCACCGACCACTCCGACTGGGCGACCAACTGTCCGGAATACAAAGTGACCGCCGTGCAGGTGACCAAGGTCGCGCAGCCGTCCGAATGGCAGCGTCGCTATCGGGCGTTCAGCGACGAGCAGGCCAAGCTGCTGGCCGAGCGCCACGCCGCGCGCAGCGACTCATGAACCTGCCGGCCACCCCCGAACGCGCGCCGGGCGTGAGCCCGCTGAAGCCGGTGGACCGCTTTGGTCCCGCCGGCTTCCGTCACGAGTTTGATCGGGTGGCCGAAGAAATCCCGGTGGCGCTCAACTACAACGGCCAGCCCTACGCCGTAATGCTCGCCTCGCCGACCGATCTGGAAGACTTCGCGCTTGGGTTTTCCTTGACCGAAAACATCATCGCGTCCGCCGCCGACTTGCATGGCATCGAGGTGCGCGAAGAATTGAGCGGCATTCAAGTCGCGCTTGAGATCCCGCCGGCACGCGCCGCCCGCCTCGCGCCCAATACCCGCACGCTCGCCGGCAACAGCGGCTGCGGTCTGTGCGGCACGCGGCAGTTGGAAGACGTGGTGCGCTGGCCGCCGGCGGTCAGCGCCGGCGGGGTGATGAGCAGCGCGGCCGTCAATCGCGCGCTGGCCGCCATGCCGCAGCAGCAGCCCATGTACCAGATCACCGGCGCGACGCATGCCGCCGCCTGGTGCACGACCGATGGCGCGCTGGGTTTACTGCGCGAAGACGTGGGCCGGCACAACGCGCTCGACAAACTGATGGGCGCGATGGCGCGCGCGTCGCAGTCCACCGCCAACGGCGCGCTCTTGCTGACCTCGCGCGCCAGTTACGAGATGGTGCAGAAAGCCGCCTGGTGTGGTGTGACGATTATCGTCGCCGTTTCCGCGCCCACCGCGCTCGCCATCGCGATTGCCGAGCACGCGCAGATCACGCTGCTCGGCCTTGCCCGCGACGGTCGCTACGTCGCCTACACCCATCCTTCACGTATCACCGATTACGCCGCGCCCAGCGAGTGAACCCATGAGCAACAGCACCGAACACCTCGTTGAAATGGCGAACGACATCGGCGCCTATTTCATCACCGATAAAAATCACGAGCGCGCTCGCGACGGCGTGCGCAATCACATCGAACGCTTCTGGGAACCACGCATGCGCCGCAAGCTGGTCGAACACTGGCAGCGCGCCGACGGTGAAGGCCTGAGCCCGCTGGTAGCGGAAGCGGTGAAAGAGTTGGCCGCGCGGATGGCGGCGCAGGTTTAAGGCGGCTGTCGATAGCTGGAGATTGCCTGATGGTCTCGTCCTCTCGTGCTGTGCTGCGCCTGCTGGGCGCTGTGCTTGCCCTCAACGTCGCGCTGCCCGCGCAGGCCGCCTCCCCCGAGGCCTGGGCCGCGCATCAGACCGAAGTGCTCAGCAAATGCAGCGCGGCCAGCGGCCTCAAGCATGCGGCGCTGGTCGGTGCACTGGTCGAATACGACGACAGCGTTGGCTACACCGCCGCGCTAATCGCCGGCACCTACCCGCAGCCGCATATGAAAAACCAGCCGGGCCGCAGCCTTTGCCTGTTTGATAAACGCAGTCGCACGGCGCACGCCGCACCGGCAGACAATTTGAAATAGGCAGCGGCTGCACGCTTGAAACCGAGCCAAGAAGCCGTGCCGCTGTCCGGGGCACTCGATTGGGCGGTCGGGGGCGTGAAAACGGGCGGACGACGCCGATGCAGCTCGCACGAGCGCTGTTAGAAGCCGCCTCACCTGTAGGAGCGGCGCGTGCGCCGCGATAGCTCGCGCAAACAGCAAACCCAATCGCGGCGCACGCGCCGCTCCTACAAAGTTCGCCGACCGCCTCAATGGTCTCTGGCGCAAACGCCAGACCCAATCGCGGCCGCTCCTATGCCTGCTCGATATACGCAGCCGCACAGCCCACGCGGCGCCGGCTTGTGGCGACTCAGTACGTCCGCCTAGCCACTGGCTCGCCTCCTGAGCCCGCGCTTCGCTTTGATGCGACACAGGCCTGGCCGTCCGGCGCCAATGGCCGTCGACATCAGGAGACTGCGCGCATGAAGCTCAACTCGGAACTGGACGTCCTGCTTGCGACCGCGCGCGAGTTGCTGCAGGCCGAAGACGACGCCAATCAGCAGACCTTGCAGCTGCACGCGGCGCTGATGCGCACGCGCGAGGGTTTGCAACGCAACCGCCTGCTGGCCAAGGCCACGGCGGAGCGGCTACGGGTGCTCGCCGGCCGGCTGCATCTGGTGCCGCCAGAGGTGCTGGCCAAGGCGCAGGCGCTCTCCGCCATTGCGGCCTTGCTGGCCCCGGGCCCCGTCGATGCCAGCCCGCGCGTCGCCAAGGTGCTGCCCTTTCGACCCTACGGCCCGTTCGCGCGTGAACATCCGGAAGCCGCGTTGCAGCGGGTGTTGCGTGAACTGCTCGCAGACTCACGCCCGACGCAGGTGCAGGTGCTGACCCGCGTCTTCGGTCTCGATTTAACCCCGGGTGCGCCGCTCGCCGGATCTCGTCCGCTGGGTGGACCGGCGCTGGCGAAAGAACTGGGGGTGAGCGCCACGAGCATCTGTGACGATTTTTTTCTTGTCACGAATCGTCTGAGGGAGCCGCAGCGCGCCGCGCGGCTGCGGCCCTTTTACGACGCGCTGAGGTCGAAGCGCCGCCCCAGTCGCGGCGCGGCCTTCTTGCGGTTCATCTTCGAGCCGGATCCTTAGCGCACCCAGGCGGCGCCGACATCGGGCCGCCGCTACCTCGGCGCTTCGGGCATCGCCTGCCACGCCGCCAGCGGGAGATCCCTGCCCGGATAGGCCACCGCCTGAAAGGGCCAGTGCGTCATCAGCCAGGCGCGAACCGCCGCAGCCAGCCGCTCCTCCAGCCCGCCGGCCAGTTCACGTTGGCGCGCCCACAGGTAGACCTCGGCGTCGAAGCCGCACTTGTAGGTGGGCAGGATGTAGACGCAGCCCAGCACCTCGGTCTCGTTCAAATCGACCACGGTGTAGGCAAACGATCGTCGGATCTGAAACTCTTTCTGGTGCCAGCCCAGATCTATCAGGTTCTGTTCCAGCGTGAGCCCTTCGGGCCACTCGCCGCCCCACACCGTCTTGCAGTGCGCGACGCTGGACATCACCGCGTCGTAGTCTTTCACCACATCGTGAACGCGCAACATGCGCAGCCGGAACTCGGCCGTTTCAAGGGTTTCCGGAATGACAAAATCGGGCGGAACAAATGGGCTTATGGGCATGGTCCTGTCACAGCGGGTGTTGGCGCCTGATGATGCGCGAGGTCGGGGGGCAAGTCTTCAGCGCTCGACCCCGTCTGGCCACGCGACTACCAAGGGGAAAAATCAATCTCAATCCGGGATAGCGCGAACCCGCCCACCACGCAGAGCGCAAGCCAAAAGAGCAGACCGACCAGACGCACCCGAAAACTATCGGGGTCAGGATCCGGTGCCCCGGCGGGCGTGAACAGCTTCACCAGAAAGTAGCCTGGCACCCCAAGCATGATGTCGACCACGATCTGATCAAAAAACCACATGAAAACGCGCCAGAGGACGCGCCATAGACCGTCGGTGGGATCATCAATCGCCATGGGGGCTAATCTTGCCGCGAAGTCACAGGCCACGGCTACAGGCCGGCGAGCAGCGTCCATCAACCTCGCTCTGCGCGGGCTCGCCTCCTGAGCCCGCCTTCCGGTTTCATAAGCGCGCGCAGCCCCCTTCGCCGCGCCAACCGCCACCCCGCTGCCATCAGGAGCCCCATCCGCATGACGCTCTCTTCCGAACTCGATGTCCTGCTCGCCACCGCCCGTGAACTCTCACGCGCGCGGCAGGATGCGCATCATCAGATTGGCCAACTCGAAGAGGCGATCGCGCAGGCGCGAGAGGGATTGAAGCAGACCAACGCGCTGGCGGCGCAAATTACGCAGCGGCTGCGTGAACTGGCGAAGCGTCAGGGCTTGCTGCCGCCGAGCTCGCGGGCGGGATCGCTCGATTTGGTCTCGCTGGCCGCGCAGACGACGCAGGCGCTGGCCGCCAACATCACGCGCCATCGCGCGCCGAATGTGGTGGCGCTGCGATCGCTCGCGTCATCGCCAGTGGCCGCAGCGGAGACGGATGATAACGACCAGCCGCCTTTGCCCGCGCTGCTGCGCGAGGTGCTGGAAACGCTGGACGAGCGCGATGCGCGCGTGCTGCGCTTAAGCTTCGGCCTTGCCCGTCGCGACGGTCCTGCCGCCGACGCGCGCGGGCCGTTGCCGCTTACTCAGGTAGCGAAGCTGATGGGACAGCGCCTGTCGGAGACTAATCTCCGTTTGCAGCGGGCGCTGCTCAAACTACGGCATCCTTCGCGTGCAAATCGGCTGCGGCCGCACTTTAATCTTCTCGACCCGCAGGCGGCGGCGAGTCGTGAAGCGCTGCTGCTGCAGGCGGTGTTCGGCACGCGGCAGTACCGCGAATAAACGCCACCCGCGCTAGTCGCCGCTAGCGGAGTTAACCGGAGTCCACGCCCATGCCGCGCCTCGTCATCTACGCGACCGCCGCCATGCTGTTACTGGGCGCCGCGCCCATGCCCTACGGCTACTACACGCTGCTGCGTCTGGTCGGCTGCATCGTCTTCGCGGTGGCGGCTTTCGCCGCGCTGGCGCGACGCTACGCTGCCTTGCCCTGGGTGTATGGGCTGATGGCGCTGGTCTTCAATCCAGTTTTCAAAATCCACTTCGCAAAAGATCTCTGGGCGCTAATCGACGTTGCCGCGGCGGTGCTGCTGTTCGCCACCGCAAACGCAATCGCCAGCCGCCGCTGAACGCGCCGCGCTACAGCGCGCCGCTCACCAGCTGGCCGTCGATCAGCGTGGCGTCGACCCGGATGTCCTTGATCGCCGCCTCTGCGCAGCGCGAGGGATCTTCGTTCAGCACCAGCAAATCGGCCCGCTTCCCGGCTTCCAGCGAGCCAAACTCGTGCTCCATCTTGAGCGCCCAGGCGCCGTTCCAGGTAAAGCAGCGAATCGCCTCTTCGCGGGTAATGCGCTGTGCCGGTCCAATCACCTCACCGGTCCGACCGGCCTGCCGCGCCAGCGACTGCCACAGCGTGAAGAACGCATCGTGCGGACCCCAGTCGGTGCTTTGCGAAATCGGCACGCCGCCATCCAGCCAGTCGCGCATGGGGATGGCCTGATCGACATAGGCCGCGCCCAGCCGCTGGCGGTACACCTCTTCACCTTTGCCCCATAGGAAGTTGGTGCTGGTGGTAGGCGCGACGCCCAGACGCTTGCACTCGGCAATCTGCGCGCGCGTGGGAAACTCGCAGTGTTCCAGCACATAGCGCTTGTCGTGGATCGGGGTCACGCGGTCGATCTCATCAAACGCTTTTAGCGCGAGACCGATCGAGCCGCGGCCGGCACCCTCGGCATGAATGCGGAAGTTCATGCGCGCCGCGAGTTGCAGAATGGCGCGATAGTGGTCCCAGGGAATGAGCGGACCGGGGTTCACGATCTCGCCGAACGGGCCCGGATAAGGCGCATCGTGACAGGCCGCGCCGTGCCAGTAAGGGCCGTCCAGTCCAACGCTCACGCCAACCACCTTAAGCCGGGAGTCGCCAAAGCCGCCGTTGGCGGCAAAGCGCAGCGTCTTCAGGAAACGCTCGATCTCTGCCAGCGATTGCCGCCCGTCGATCTCGAAGGTGTAGTAGATGCGCGTCGGCAGTTTGCCCGCCTTGTGCAACTCGGCGTAGGCGCGCAGTTCTTCCGGATCGGTGAGATGGGCTTCGAGCAACGTGGTGGTGCCGCGGGCCGCGAACTGAGGCGCCAGCAGCGCGATACCGTCGCGCACGTTTTCGTAGGTCACCGTCGGCGCCGCACCTTCGACCAGTTGATACAGCGGATCGGCGTTATAGATGGGCTGCATGGCGCCGGTCAGCACGCCCGTCGGCTGGCCGCTCGCATCCACTTCCACGCGCGAATGCGGCGAGACGCGGGTTGCCGCGCTAATGCCTGCGGCGCGCAGTGCGGCGCTGTTCAACACGGCAAAATTAGGCACGCGGTTGGTTGGCGCCTGGATGTACACCGGATTGTGCGGCGCGATGGCGTCGAGTTCCGCCAGCGTGGGAATCACCCCGGCCGCGCGCAGCGCGTCGGCGTTGAGGAAGTACGGCGGGTCGCCAATCGGCATCGCCACCACCCACTCGCCCGGTTTGACCTGCGCCAGCCGCGCGCGCAGGCGCTCGAGGATCGCCGCCCGCGTCGTCGCCCCGGTTAGGGAGACTTTCAGTTCGTCCAGCCCGAACAGCGCCACGTGCCCGTGGGTGTCGACGAAGCCCGGCATCAGGCTGCGCCCGGCGAGGTCGATTTCCCGCGTGCCGGCCGGACATTGCGCACGCAAATCTGCGCTGCTGCCCACCGCCACGATGCGCTCGCCCGTCATCAGCAGCGCGGTCGCCCGGCTGAACGCCGCGTCAACCGTCAAGACATTGCCATTCAGGAACAGGGTGCTTTGACTCATCAAGCTACTCCGCTGCGGGGCGCGCCCGCGTGCATTCGATGAAAGGGGCCGTGACCGGCCGATTATGGTGAGCCGCTCCATTCAAGACCAGTGCGGTGGCCATCCTGTTTGCGCTTGAACTGGACGCGGTACAGGACATACGCTGCGGCCACGCCCAGAAACTTCACGCGAGGCATGCATGTCGTCCGAAGTGATCGCAGGCAAGGCCACGCCGCGCGGCAAATATCCGCACTTCAAGCGAGCTGGCGACTACGTGTATGTCTCCGGCGCCAGCTCGCGCCGGCCGGACAACAGCTTCGTCGGCGGCGAAGTCGACGCCCTGGGCAATATGCGTTTCGACGTCGCGGCGCAGACCCGCGCGGTGCTCACCAATATCGCCGACATCCTCGCGCGTGCCGGCGGCAGCCTGAAGGACGTCGTAGACCTCACCAGCTTCCTGGTCGATATGGCCGACTTCCCGGCCTACAACGCGGCCTATGCAGAATTCTTCGACAGCGACGGTCCCGCGCGCACCACGGTGGCGGTCCATCAGCTGCCGCATCCCCTGATCCGCATCGAAATCAAATGCACGGCCTACGTGCCGGAGGTCAGATGAAGAAGGGCGAAATCATTGCGGGTTTTCTCGCACCCCATCCGCCGCATCTTGTTTACGGCGAAAATCCGCCACAGAACGAGCCGCGCTCGCGCGGCGGCTGGGAGCAGTTGCGCTGGGCCTATGAACGCGCGCGGCGCAGTCTGGATCGGCTGAAGCCCGATGTGCTGCTGGTCCACTCGCCGCACTGGACGACGCAGGTCGGTCACCATTTTCTGGGGGTGCCGCATTTGAGCGGCAAGTCGGTCGATCCGATCTTCCCCAATCTCTTTCGCTACGACTTTGCGCTGGATGTCGATGTCGCGCTGGCGGAGGCCTGCTGCGAGGAGGCGCGCGCCGCCGGGCTGGTCTCCAAGATGATGCGCAACCCGAACTTCCGGGTGGACTACGGCACCATCACCACCCTGCACATGATGCGCCCGCAGTGGGACATCCCGGTGGTCGGCATCTCGGCCAACAACTCGCCCTACTACCTGGACATGGAACGCGGGCTGGAAGAAATGTCGATCCTCGGCGAGGCCACGCGCCGGGCCATCGAGCGCAGCGGCCGCCGTGCGGTGCTGCTCGCGTCCAACACGCTCTGTCACTGGCACTTTCACGAAGAGCCGGCGATTCCCGAAGACATGTCGCGCGAGCACCCGCAGAACTATGAAGGCTATCTCTGGGACATGCGCATCATCGACCTGTTGCGACAGGGCAAGACGCAGGAAGTCTTCGCTATCCTGCCGCAGTTCATTCAGGAAGCCTTTGCCGAAGTGAAGTCCGGCGCTTTCACCTGGATGTTTTCTGCCATGGGCTATCCCGAAATGCCCGGCGAGCTCCACGGCTACGGCACGGTGATCGGCACCGGGAACGCGGTGATGGAATGGGACCTGACATGCGCGGCCTAGTCGCGGGCAGACGCGCGGAGGTTTGCCCATGCCGCTAGTCGCTGCTTTTCTGGTGCCCGGCCAGCCGCTGCATTTTCTGCGGCCTGCGGAGCCTCCCTATTCGGCGCTGGTCGCTGGCCATGCGGCGGCCGCGCAGGCGCTGGCGGCAGCGCGGCCGGAGGTGCTGATCGTTTACTCCACGCAGTGGATCGCGGTGCTGGATGAACTCTGGCAACTGCGCCCGCACGTGCAGGGACTGCACGTCGATGAGAACTGGTACGAGTACGGCGATCTGCCCTTCGACCTGCGGATCGATACCGACCTGACCGCCGCCTGCATCGCGGCCACGCCGGCCATCGGCGTGCGTTCGAAAGGCGTCGACTACGATGGCTTCCCAATCGATACCGGGACGATCGTCGCGACCGGCTTTCTCGACCCGGCCGGCAGCTGCCCGCTGGTGCTCGCGGCCAACAACGTCTATCACGACTGGTCGCGCACCGCGGAACTGGGCGCGCTGGTCGCCGCGCAGGCGGAGGCCTTGGGCCGGCGCTACGCCGTACTGGGCGTGGGCGGGCTGTCCGGCGGCGCGTATCGGCATGAGCTCGCACTGCACGACGATGCGCTCTCCTCCGCCGGCCACGATGAATTGAACCGGCGTTTCCTGCGCACGCTCGAGGCGGGCGACGCGGCGGCGCTTGAGGCCGCCTGCCCGGACTACGCGGCAGGCGCGCGGGCGGACATGGGCATGAAGCATCTCGCCTATGTGCTGGGCGCGCTGGGCAGCGGCTATCGCGGCGGTCGCACGCTGGGCTACGGTCCGCATTACGGCTGCGGTGCGGCCGTGTTCCAGTTCCACTGCTAAAGGCCAAGCGCATGGCGATCGCCGAATACGACACGCTGGATGCCATCGGGCTCGCCGCCCTGGTGCGCGCGCGCGAGCTCAGTCCGCGCGAGGTGATGGAGGAAGCGATCCGCCGCGCGGAGCTGGCCAATCCCGCGCTGAACTTCCTCGCCTATCGCGCGTACGACGAGGCGCTCGCCGCCGCCAGCAGCCCCGACCTGCCGGACGGTCCGCTGCGCGGCGTGCCCTGGCTGGTCAAGGAACTGGCGACCTCGTGGGCCGGACAGCCGTGGACCAACGGCTTGCCCTACATGAAAGACGTGAAGGGGCCGTTTGATTCCCTCACCCTGCAACGCCTGAAGGCGGCCGGCATCGTGCCGTTCGCGAAAAGCACCAGCCCCGAGAACGGCTGGATGCTGGCGACCGAATCAACGATGTTCGGCATTACGCGTAGCCCCTGGGATCCGGCCCGCACGCCCGGAGGGTCCAGCGGTGGCTCGGCGGCGGCGGTCGCCGCGCGGGTACTGCCTGTTGCCGAAGCCTCCGACGGCGGCGGCTCGATTCGCGCCCCGGCCGCGAACTGCGGGCTGGTGGGCCTGAAGCCCGCGCGCGGCCGCATCTGTCTCGCGCCGGCGATTGCGGACTTCTGGTACGGCGGCGCCACGATTCTTGGGGTCTCGCGCAGTGTGCGCGACACCGCGCTGCTGCTCGACGTGACCCACGGCCACCTGCCCGGCGATCCTTATCAAATCGCCCCGCCCGCGCGGCCCTATCTGCAAGAGGTGGGCGCGGACCCCGGCCGCCTGCGGATTGCGATGGTGCTGGACACGCCCGACGGCGGCACGCCGCTTGACCCGCAAATTCGCGAGGCTGTGCGCGCCACCGGCACGCTGCTGGCGTCGCTGGGCCATGAGGTCGAACTGCAGCCCGTGCCCTACGCGTACTGGCCGCTGATGCAGGCCTACACCAATATCGTCGCGACGCAGACCGCGGCCTTCTTCGACGCCATCGCGCCGGTGGTAGGACGCCCCGCCACAGCAGACGACATGGCGCCGTTCTATTGGAGCCTCTGCCACTACGGCCGCAGCTTCTCCGGCGTTGAACACTCCAATCATGTCGAGCAGGTGCGCATGATCAGCCGCGAGTGCCTCACCCGCATGGCGGCCTTCGATATGTGGCTGATGCCCACGGTGCCCATGCTGCCGCGCACGCACGCTTACTACGACATGTCGCTCTCCTGCGATGCCTATAACGACCGCCTGATGGCGCCGGACTGCTGCTACACGCTGCCCTTCAACGCGATGGGCTCGCCGGCGATTTCGCTGCCGCTCGCGATGTCCGCCGAGGGACTGCCGATCGGCGTGCAGCTGGTGGGGCGGGACTGCGACGAAGCGGGCCTGCTGCGGGTCGCGGCGCAGCTCGAAACCGCCGCGCCCTGGGCCGCGCGGCGCCCGCCCGCGCTTGCCGGATAGGCTGCTCGCGCGACGGCAACACGCTTCCGTCGAACGATGATTGCCATGCGCCTATCCGCTGGCCGCGTCGTCGTCGGGGCCCTGCGCATCAAGCAGTCGTGATCATCAAGCTCGTAACGATCCTGCTGCCGATTCTTTACGCGCTCATCCTGTGGCGCTATTCGGTCTGGCAGCTTTGTCGCGAACTCGACAAGCGCTCGGCACCGCTCCGCGAGCCGCGCCTCGACGCCGTGATCGGGCAGTTGGCCCACACGCTGGCGCTGCCCGCGATCCCGGTGCATCTCTACGAAGAGGCGCAGCTTAATGGTCTCGCGGCACCCGACGGCCGGATTTTTCTCACGCGCGGCATGTTGGATGCGTTCCGCGCCGGCCAGCTTTCGGCAGAAGAAATCGCCAGCGTCATCGCCCATGAACTGGGCCATGTCGCGCTGGGCCATACGCGGCAGCGGATGATCGACTTCACCGGCCACAGCGTGATGCGGCTCGCCTTTGCGTCGGTGCTCGGGCGCATCCTGCCCGGGATTGGCGCGCATCTCGCTGGCTTTCTGAGCAAGCTCCTCGCCGCGCGCCTGTCGCGGCGGGACGAGTATGCAGCCGACGCCTGGGCAACGGCGCTGCTGATCAAGGCCGGCATCGGCGCGAGCGGACAGAAATCGCTGCTGGCCAAGCTGGAGCAGCAGTCGGCTCAGCGTGACGGGCCTGCGGCATGGCTGATGAGCCATCCAGGCGCGGGACAACGGATCGCGGCGATCGAAGCCAACGAGCGGCGCTGGTGTCCGGGCGAACCCGGTGAGCCGACGGTCTGAGCCAGCGTTTACGCGAGTTTGAAACGTTTCTTCCTTTGAGCCGACGGGATCTTCACAGAACACCGTCGCCAGATCGTGGCATCGCGCATCAATCAACTGGACAATCGGCACTCGGCATCGCCGGCTCGCTGTGGCGATTCAAGATCAGCAAATACCTAGCTTCCGGAGGAGTCCCGCATGAACCAACCCCTCGACATCGACCGCATGCACCAGCCCGACGCCACCGGGTTCGGCGGTTACCGGCTGCTAGAACCGCGGCAGAAATACAACCTCGCGTTCTGCACCGAAGAAGAAATTGAAATCGCCGAGCACTTTCGCGGTTTCGTGGAACGCGAGCTCATGCCGCATCGGCACGACCTTGAAGGCGGCTGGCACCGCGATGCCAAGCTGGCCAAAGACACCATCCACCGGCTGTACGCGAAGCTGGTCGACTTCGGCGTCACCAAGGCCATCCTGCCGACCAAGTTCGGCGGGCTGGGCTATCGGCCCATCGTGCGGCAGATGATTAACGAAGAACTCTCGCGCGCCGACATCGGGCTCGCGACCAAGGTGGGCAAGCTGCACTGGGCGATCTCGGTGATGCTCGCCGCCGGGCGTGAAGATCTGATCGAAGAATTTGCACCGCGCATTGCCGGCGACGAAGCCTGGACCGCCTGCTTCGCGATCACCGAGCCGGCAGGGGGTGCGAACGTGGAAGATCCGGCGCTCGAATACCGCACCATGAACGTGATGGCACGCGAAGACGGCGACCACTACGTCATCAACGGCCACAAGCTGTGGCCGGGCCCCTCTGGCAAGCCCGAGAACTTCCAGAGCCAGTGGCTTAAGGGTCATCTCGGCTACTGGGTGTGCGCGATCACCGATCGCGCTGGCGGCGACGACAACGTCGGCATCTTCTACGTGCCGGCCGATGCCGAAGGCCTCGATTTTTCGCAGCCCTATCAGAAGATGGGCTTCAGCTACACCGAATCCAACACCGACATCTGGTTTCGCGATGTGCGCATTCCGAAGCGCTACCGCATCGACACGGCGCGCGGTCAGGGCTCGAAACTCATCAAGGGCTATGTGATTGGCCTCGGTCGTCTGGCCGGCGCGGCGCGCCTCACGGGACTGTCGGAAGCGGTGCTCGAAATCGTCATGAACTGGACGCAAAACCGCATCATCGCCGGCAAGCCGATGCGCGAGCGTTCGCTGTTTGCCGCGACGATCGGCGAGATGTATCGCGCGATTGATATTTCCCGTCAGTACTACATGAGCCTGACCGCGCAGGTCATGCGGCCCGAGGTGTACGGCTATCCCTGGGAAGCCCACATGAAGGCGAAGTTCTCCGCCGCGCGTTCCTTCGCCGGCGACGCGGCCGAACTCGTCACCAACAAGGGCATGCAGCTGATGGGCTCGGCCGGCTACGCCTACGAAAGCCACCTCGAGAAATACATGCGCGACTACAAGATTGTGCAGCTGTGGCTGGGCGGCGCCGAGCGCGACCGGCTGGATATTGCGCAGGGGCTTTACGGCCCGTTCAAGTGGGCGGGCGACGCCTGAGCGCGCCCGGGTGAGCGCGCTGTTCGCGGGGCGGTTTACCGCGCAGGTCGATGGGCCCTTTGTGGTCTTTCTGATCGGCATGCGCATCAACCGCTGGCTCGCGGTTCATAAATGGTTGCCGGTGGCGCGCGCCATGGGCCCGATGGTCGAGTACCTGCTGGCCAACAAGCGCCTGGGCTTGATGCACGCGCAGACCTTTCTTTATCCACGCGGCGTGGGGCTCATCCAGTACTGGCGCTCGTTCGAGCAGCTGGAGCATTTCGCCCGCGATCCGGCGTTGGCGCATCTCGAGGCCTGGAAGCGCTTCAATCGCGCGGTGGGTGCCGACGGCAGCGTCGGGATATGGCACGAGACCTATGTGGTCGACCACGGCAAATACGAATGCGTGTACGGCAACATGCCGCGCTTCGGGCTGGCGGCCGCGGGCGAGCATCTGCCGGCGCGGGGCGCGAAAGAAACCGCAAAGCGCCGCATGGGCATGCCCGGCGACCCGGCGGTGCCGAGCTACGACAATCCGCCTTGAGGCGGGCCGGCAGCCGGCCCGCCGCGTGACCTACACCAGCAACACCGTCGAGCCGGTCGTCTTCCGCGCTTCCAGATCGCGGTGCGCCTGCGCGGCGTCGGCCAGCGCATAGGTCTGATTGACCGCAATCTTCACCACGCCCTTGCCCACCACGTCGAACAACTCGTCGGCCGTCGACACCAGATCTTCCCGCTTCGCGGTGTAGCTGAAGAGCGTCGGGCGGGTGATGAAGAGCGAGCCCTTGGCGGCCAGCGTGCCCAGCTCAAACGGCGGCACCGGGCCGGACGCCTGACCAAACAGCACCATCATGCCGAGCGGGGCCAGGCAGTCGAGCGACTTGGCAAAGGTATCCACGCCGACCGAGTCGTAGACCACCGGCACTTTCTGGCCGTTGGTGATCTCCATGACCCGCGACTGAAAGTCTTCGCGGGTGTAAATCACCGGATGGTCGCAGCCGTTGGCGCGGGCGAGCGCGGCTTTTTCTTCTGAGCTCACGGTGCCGATGACGGTCGCGCCCAGATGCTTTGCCCACTGGCAGAGCATGAGGCCGACGCCACCGGCGGCCGCATGGACCAGGATGGTCTCGCCGGCCTGCACCTTGTAGGTCCTGCGCACCAGATACTGCGTCGTCATGCCTTGCAGCATCATCGCAGCGGCCTGCTGGTCGCTGATGCCGTCCGGCACTTTCACCAGCCGGTCGGACGGCATCAGACGCGCTTCGGCGTAGGCGCCGATGGGTGCGCTGGCATAGGCCACGCGGTCGCCCACCTTAAGCGTAGTAACGCCTTCGCCCGTCGCTTCCACCACGCCGGCGCCTTCAAGACCGGGCGTGAACGGCATCGTCGGCGCGGCGTACAGCCCGGTGCGAAAGTAGACGTCGATGTAGTTAAGGCCCACCGCCGTCTGGCGCAGGCGCACTTCCCCGGGACCGGGCGCCGGCACGTCGAGCGCCTCCCAGCGCAGGACATCCGGGCCGCCGTTTTGATGGATACGAATTGCATGGGTCATCGTGGTCTTCCTCAGGCTTCAGCGTGAAAAGAATCAGTGGTGCTCAGGCGGACGGGGTCGCCGACCGTCAGCGGTCCGCCCACCAGCACGCGGGCGGTCATGCCGCCGTGGCCGCGCATGGCGTTGTAGGCGCCGTGGCCCAGTTCGCGTTCCATTTTTGAGCAAGGGTCGCAGGGGCCGGTCAGTTCCAGTATCACCGACTCGCCAATGTGCAGCTGGACGCAGAGATCGCGCAGCGGCGAGCGGCCGGCGATGAGGTTAATCCCGCCGATCACCAGATTGCGACGAAGGATGCCGGGGTCCAGCCGTTCGCGGCCGGTCCAGGCGGCAATCAGCGGCAGGTGCTCGGCCTGAATCAGCGTGATTTGCCGGCGCCCGCCGCTGCGGCCCGCGCGGCTGCTGCGGTCGCCGGCCAGTCCGCGCCCGGCCAGCGCCTCGACGCGCTCAACGGCCATCGCCGCCTCGCCCCGCGCCGGGCGCAGCAGGATGGCCTCCAGTCGTCCGCTGCCGGCAAAATTGCTCAGAAGGTCGCGCAGCATGCGGCCTTAGCCCCGCACGGCCGCGAGGTCGCCGAGCCTCCGCGCGAGCGGGGTATTCAGTGGCGTTGAATCGAGGGCCATGGCGAGCTTCCGTGGGCAGATGAAGTGCCGGGCAGTCTACGCCAAGCCGGCCGCCGCGCAGCCGGGTTCGACGACCTAGTCCGCCGCCGGCGCGCGATAGTCCTGTTCGCGCCCCACGACCCGCAAACGGCTTGCGTCGCTGCGGCGAATGCTGGAGCGGAAGTAGCTTGGCGGTCCGTCGCTGCTGATGCGCGTGGTCAGCTCGAAGTTGGCCGAGGCCGTCGACAGTCCCAGCTCCGACAGCGGCCGGCCGGCCAGCGCGGGGCTGTTGGCCAGCGCGCTGGGCGTCTGGAAGGGCTGGGCCGCGCGGGCTTTCACAATCAGATCCGCGGTGGCGCGGTCGATGCCCGGCGCGAGGCTCATCAGCACCGTTGTTGAGGCCGTATTGAGGTTAAGCGCGGCCCCGCCTTCCAGCACCACCACAAACGGGCGCAGGCGGGCATAAATCGCCGGCGTCACGCCACGAACCAGCAGCAGTTCGCTGGGGTCGACGAACGGGCGGTTGGCGGCGCGGTAAGGCGGCTCGAGATTGGCGTAATAGGCGTCCTCGGCCCCGTCCGGGAAGCGCGTTTCGCTGTCTGCATCCAGCCAGTCGAGGACCGCCGGCACGATCGCCGGCTCGATCCCCAGCGTTTTTAGCAGCAGCACAAAGCGCGCGATGGCAACTTGCTGCGGTGAGAGCGGCGGCAGGTCGCCGCCGGGTGCGGCCTTGACCGGCGGTCCCAGCGTCACGCCGGCGGCCGCCGCCACGGCGCGCAGCGCGTTAGCCGCAGGACCGCTGGCGCCCGGCAGCTGCCCTTCACCGTTGTCGGCCGCGACGGTCGCCGGGTCGAAGTTGAGACTGGCGAGATTGAACCGCCCTTGCAGATCCACCAGCCGCGCCTCGGCTGTGAGGCCGGCCTCTTCCGCGCGCAGGCGGCTGGTAGCCCAGGCTTCGTCGGCGCTGTCGTAGGCGGCCTGCCCGGCGTCGGCGGCGAGCAGCTTGATCGCTGCGATCTCGGTGGCGTTCACCAGCTGGCGGGCGTTCAGGCTGTCGCGCAAATGGCTGGCGGTGGCGATCGCGAGCTGCTGGCGTTTGACCAGCACGGTGGCGAGGCTTGCGATCAGCGCCGCGATCAGCAGCGCCGAAATCAGCGCCACGCCCTGGGAGCGGTGTGTGCTGCTGCCGCGCTGCAAGCCTGTTTGATTCACGGGTCTGTTCCGCACCGGAAGGCCGGCAAGCGGCCGGCCGGCGCAGTCTACGCCGGCTGGCTAAGCGCTGTGGCAGGGTCCCGCCGCGTGTAGTGATAAAAATCAGGCAGGCCGGCTTCCGGATTGGGCTCGACCTGCGTCAGCGTCCAGTCGCTGGCGTGGGTGGCTATCCAGTCGGCGAAGCGGCGATGACGCACGTGCGGCGCGGGCTCGCTGCCCGGTCCGGGATCGCGATTGGTGGAATAAATCACCACGTGCTGGCGCGAGAGCGCAAACAGATCCGCCATATAGGCCTCAAACACCTCGTCTTCCACCAGGTGATAGATCACGTCCAGCGACAGGCTGAGGTCGTAGCGATCGCCCAGCGCCCAGTGTTCGCGGGCGCTGGCGGCGTAAAACCGCTTGCGCGCATCGTGGGCGAAGCTCGCCGCGCAGCGCGCGACCGCGGTGGGGGAAATATCGATGCCCACGTAGTCCGGGTAGTCGATGCGCGCGAGCTGCGCGCCGTCGCCGCAGCCGAGTTCCAGCACCCGACGGGCGCCGGTGCGACCGAGCAAGTCGTTCAGAAAGCCCGCTTTGAACGCCGCGCTGCTGCCGTAGGAGCCGCTGCCCGAGGTGCGACCTTGCGCGTAGCGCCGCTCCCAATAACGCCCGGACCCGCGGAACAGTAAGGACCTTACGTAGCCAAGCAGGCGGCGCAGCACCCTAGACCCGTTCCCAGATCAGCTGCTGGACCTGCTTCACGCCGTCGCGGCCGCGGATGGGCGGCGTTTTGAGCGTGAGCGTGGTGCCGTCCAGTTCGAAGTAGCGCAGCTGTTCGCTGCCCGGCCAGCTCGGCGCGTTCGCGCCGATCACGGTATGCGTGACGGTGCATGCCGCATGGTCGATCCGGTAGGTGCCCCAGTAGCTGGTATAGCTCAGGAAGGCCTGCTTGAACTCCCCGTCCGGGGTGTCTTCGGCGGCGCGGGCGGAGAAGCGCGGGCGCCCTTCGGCCATCAGCTGCGCCGACATATTGCCGGCGTCGTCGTACATGATTTGCCCGAGGACTTTTTCGCCTAGCGGCGAGGGCACACGGGTGCCGGCATCGGTCAGGGCAAAGGCGTCGCGCAGGCGCCAGGTGCCAACAAACGGGTTAGGGCTGCTCATAGCGTCTCTTTCCGGAAGTTCAGATATCAAAAGCAAGCGCGCTGGGTTCGCCGGCGCGGACTTTGGCCAGATGCTCCGCCGCGTTGACCATGCTGGCCAGCGGCTGGCCGGCCCGCAGGCGCTCGATGATTTTGGCTTCGCGCGCGGCGATGGCCTCCGCTGCCGGCAGGGCGGCCAGCACGGCGGCCGGTGAGGCGACCAGCAGGCCGTCGTCGTCGCCAAACAGCACATCGCCCGGATGCACGATGACCCCCGCGCAGCTGACCGGCACCTGTATCTCGAACAGGCGCTTCAAGGTGCCGGCCTGCGGGCTGGTGCCACGGGCATAGACCGGCATGTCCAGCGTGCGGATGGTCGCGGTGTCGCGCACCAGTCCGTCGACCACGATGCCGGCCAGGCCCTGACGCGCCGCTTCCAGCGAAAACAGCTCGCCCACCACCGCGCGCCGGCTGCCCTGTGTGTCGACCACCAGCACATCGCCCGGCGCGGCCTCGGTCAGCGCGGCGATGACGGTGAGGAAGTCCTCGCACAGCCGCAGCGTGAAGGCCCGGCCAATCAGCTTGAGCCCGGTGCGCACCGGGCGCAGCTCGGGCCCGCAGGCGGCAATGGATTTATCCGCATCGGCCAGATGGGTACTGTCGATGCGGGCGAGGCGCGCGAACAGCGCGGGGTAGTCGGCGGTGTGTGTCATGGCCGGATGATGCGCTAATTCGCCGGCCGGCTGAAGCCGACCCCGGCCTAAGTGGGCGCTGCCAGCCAGTCCCGCGGCTTCAAAAAGTGCTCGTACAGCGCGGCCTCCGGCGTGCCCGCGGCCGGCTGCCAGTTGTAGCGCCAGCGCACATTGGGCGGCAGCGACATCAGGATGGATTCCGTACGCCCGCCGGTTTGCAGGCCAAACAGCGTGCCCCGGTCATACACCAGGTTGAACTCCACATAGCGCCCGCGGCGGTAGAGCTGGAAGTCGCGCTCGCGCTCGCCGAAGGCTAGCCCGCGCCGCCGCTCCACGATGGGCACATAGGCCGGCAGGTAGCTGTCGCCCACGCTGCGCATGAAGGCAAAGGACTGCTCGAAGCCCCACTCGTTCAGGTCGTCAAAAAAGAGCCCGCCGATGCCGCGCTGCTCGTTGCGATGGCGCAGGAAAAAGTACTCGTCGCACCAGCGTTTGTACTCCGGATAGACCGCCTCGCCGAAAGGCGCGCAGGCCGCGGCCGCGGTTTGATGCCAGTGCCGGGCGTCTTCGTCGAAGCCGTAGTAGGGCGTGAGGTCAAAGCCGCCGCCAAACCACCATACGGGCGGCGCGTCCGGGCGGCTGGCCAGAAAAAATCGCACGTTGGCGTGCGAGGTCGGCACATAGGGATTCTGCGGGTGGATGACCAGCGACACGCCCATCGCGCGAAAGCTGCAGCCCTCAAGCTCCGGGCGCTTGGCGGTCGCCGCCGGCGGCAGCCGATGCCCCGTCACGTCAGAAAAATTGACCCCGGCCTGCTCGAACAATTCGCCGCCGGCCAACACGCGCGAGCGACCCCCGCCGCCTTCGGCCCGCACCCAGCTGTCTTCCTGGAAAGCTTGGCCGTCGAGTGCGCCCAGCGTGCTGCTGATGCGCGCCTGCAGGTCCAGCAGGTAGGTTTTGACGGCCTCGAGTGCCGCAGCTTCGTCCATCATGCGTCTGTCTCCGGTCATGGGCTGCGAGGGAAACGGCGGTCCGTGGTATGGTGCCGACCCTTCAAGCAACGCAGCCCCAGTAGCTAGATCAAGGCAATGAACCAGCGCATCGCCCGCCTAGAGCGTAACACCAAAGAAACGCAGATCTCGGTCAGCGTAAACCTCGACGGAACCGGCGAAGGACGCTTCGCGAGCGGCCTGCCGTTCCTCGACCACATGCTCGATCAGGTCTCCCGTCACGGTCTCATCGACCTCGACATCAAGGCCAACGGCGATCTGGAAATCGATGCCCACCACACCGTGGAAGACATCGGCATCACGCTGGGTCAGGCGCTGGCCAAGGCCTGGGGCGATAAGCGCGGGCTGCGCCGCTACGGGCATGCCTATGTGCCGCTGGACGAAGCCCTCTCGCGGGTGGTGATCGACCTCTCCGGGCGGCCGGGACTCGAATACGACGTTAATTTTCCGCGCGCGCGGATTGGCGACTTTGATGTCGATCTGTTCCGCGAGTTTTTTCAGGGCCTGGTCAATCACGCCGGCATGACCCTGCACATCGACAACCTGCGCGGGCGCAACGCGCACCACATCATTGAAACCATCTTCAAGGCCTTCGGCCGCGCGCTGCGCATGGCGGTGGAACACGACCCGCGGATGGGCGAGGCCATGCCCTCGACCAAAGGCTCGCTGTAGGCCCGCGAGGTTATTCCGTGCAGAAGGTGGCGGTAGTCGATTACGGCAGCAGCAATTTGCGCTCGGTGGTGAAAGCCATCGAGCACGTGGCGGACGCGCGCGACGAAGTGACGGTGGTCAGCACGCCCGAGGCGCTGCTGGCGGCCGACCGCGTGGTGTTTCCCGGACAGGGCGCCATTGGCGACTGCATGCGGCATCTGGTCGAACGTGATTTGGTCGGGGCCCTGCAGGAATGCGTGCGCACCCGACCCTTCTACGGCATTTGCCTGGGCCTGCAGTCGTTGATGACCACCAGCGACGAAGACGGCGGCACCGCCTGTCTTGGCCTTTATCCCGGCGGCGTCAAACATTTCCGCACCGACGCCGGCCCCGAGGCCGACGGCACGCCGCGCAAGATTCCCCACATGGGCTGGAACGAAGTGCGCTGGACGCGCGCGCATCCGGTCTGCGCCGGCGTGCCGTCCGGCACCCGGTTCTACTTTGTGCACAGCTACTACGTGGCCCCGGACGACCGCAGCATCGTGCTGGGGCAGACCGACTACATCGATACCTTTGCCGCGGCGATCGCCAGCGGCAGCGCGTTTGCCAGCCAGTTCCATCCGGAGAAGAGCGCGGCGGCGGGTCTGAGGCTGCTCGCCAATTTCCTGCGCTGGGACGGGCGGGCGGCGTAAAAAGCGGCAGCACATTTGGGGTCAGAGTAAAAATTCAAACCAACACGCGAGCCCAGTGTGAGACCGAATTTTTACTCTGACCCCAAATGTGCGGCCCGGGCCCCGCCAACTTATGCCGCGTAACGCGGCAGCACCGCCTCGGCAAACAACTCAAGCGAACGCTCGGCGGCGGCCGTCGGCAAGGAGCCCCAGGCGAAGCTGCCGATGAAGTAATTGCAGCCGGTTTCTTCCAGCAGGCGCTCGACCTTGCCGCGCACGGTGTCGGGCGAACCGACGAGGATGGTTTCGCCCTGCATGCCAAGCTCCCAGGAGAAGAGGTGGTCCACGCTGTGGTCGTCGTTGTCGTGCCAGAGCTTGGTGATCGACTGATACCAGCCGGCATGCGCCGCCTTGGCGATGGCTTCGGCTTCGGCGTCGGTATCAGCCACAAAGACCTGACGCATGGCGCCCATCCGCGGCGTCTCGACGTGGCCGTTCAGCCGCCCCGCATCGCCCTGATGCGCCCGCCATTCGGCGCGGTATTCATCCACCGCTTCTTTGAGCAAAAACGACGGGCCGAGACCCACATAGTGGTAGCCGTGGCGCGCCGCGTAGGCAATCTTGGTCGGGTTGTGCGTGGGATACCACAGCGGCGGGTAGGGCAGTTGGGCCGGCTGCAGCGCCATCGGCACGTTGTTGTACTGGTAGTGCTCGCCCGAATAGTTGAGGTGCGTGCTGGTCAGGCCCTGCACCAGCACCTCCAGCGCCTCGTCGAACTGCGACTGGGTGTGTGCGGGGTCGACGCCGAAGGCGCCGAGCTCGTACGGCGACACGCCGCGGCCCACACCCAGCTCGAAGCGCCCGTTGCTCAGGTGATCGAGCATGCAGATTTCTTCCACCAGCCGCAGCGGCTCGTACAGCGGCAGCAGATAGACCAGCGGCCCGAGGCGAATGCGTTCGGTCTGACGCGCCGCCGCCGCAAGAAACACCGACGGCGAGGGCGCCATGCCGAGCGGCGTGGCGTGGTGTTCGGCCAGATGGTAGCGGTGGTAGCCGGCGCGTTCGGCGCGCGCCAGCAGCGCAAGGCGCTGCGTGTAGAGTTCGCCCAACGGCATGCTGTTGCGGTCGATCCAGTCAAACACGCCAAATTCGATGGTGGCCATGGTCGTCCTTCAAAGGGGGCTGCGTCGCCGGAGTTCAACCGAGCCACAGGCAAGCGTCAAGCCCTGTCGTGACTCGCCCGTGGGAGCGGCAACGCCGCGACGCCAGCAGCCAGTTGGCCGCAGCCCAAGTCCGGGCGATGCCCCTCCCACGAGCCCTCCCGTGGGAGCGGCAACGCCGCGACGCGAGCAACCAGTCGGCCACAGCCCGAGTCGGGGCGATGCCCCTCCCACGAGCCCTCCCGTGGGAGCGGCAACGCCGCGACGCCAGCAGCAAATCAACGAAAGCCTCAATCGATTCAAGAAGTCCCGCCACGCGAGCGCTTATGCACCGACTCGCGCCAAACCAGGGCCGCGGCGGCCCCGTTACGGCGCATTTCGGCCCGCCTCGGCGCCTGCACATCGCGCTTTTCCCCCGCAAATCCCCTTTTTCTTAGCTGGCCCGCTATTTGCGACCCCACTGGCATTCTCATCCGCGGTCGCTTGTGCCCATGTCGCTGTCCGCTTCGCTAGTCACCATCCCCGCCCGCGCGGGCAAGGCGGTGCCGCTTGCCACCGGCCAGCGGCTGCGCGTGGTCAATACCCACGGCCAACAGGTGGTCGACACTTGGGCTTTCGTCGCGGACGACCTGACGGAGTTCATGTCGATGGAGCACACCCGGCCGCATCTTGGCTCGCTCTACCCGCGCGTGGGCGACGTGCTGCGGAGTAACCGGCGCCGTGCGCTGCTGACGCTGCTCGAAGATACGTCCGGCGGTCGCCACGACACCCTCATCGCCGCCTGCGACCGCTATCGCTACGCGATGCTCGGCTGCACCGAGCCACACGCCAACTGCACGGACAACCTGCACGCCGCGCTGGCCGAACTGGGACTGCGGGCGGCGCACACGCCGTGCCCGCTCAATCTGTTCATGAATATTCCGGTTGATAACGGTGGCGGCTTCACCTTCGAGGCCCCTCGCTGCACCCCCGGCGGGGCGGTGACGCTGGTGGCCGAAGTCGATCTGGTGCTGGTGTTTTCCGCCTGTCCGCAGGATCTGGTGCCGGTCAACGGCCTCGCCTGCACCCCCACTGAAGCCCACTTCCAACTGCTGCCAGGAACATCCGCATGACGCTGCAAGCCCGCACCCTGACCCTCGATCGCAGCGATCTGGCTGCGCAAATCACGGACTTCAACCAGCTGCCGGTGATCGACGTGGCCGACTTGTCCTCGCCGGATTTGGCCCGGCGGCAGGCGGTGGCGGACGCAATCGGCCGCGCCTGTCGCGAAATCGGTTTCTTCTACATCGTTAATCACGGCATCACGCAGGCCGAGATTGATGAGGTCTATCGCATGGCGGCTGCGTTCTACACGCTGCCGCTGGAAGAGAAGCGGCACTACGACATCAACCACTTCGGGCGGCACCGTGGCTATGTGCCGGTCGGCGGGCTGGCGGCGGATTCGCACGACGCCACCGCCTTCGATTTTCACGAGGCTTACGAGATCTCGCTCGAGCTGCCGGCCAGCGACCCGGACTATCTGGCCGGCAACCTGATGTACGGCCCCAACGTGTGGCCGCAGCGACCGGGCGATTTTCAGGCGGTGATTTATCGCTATTTCGAGCGCGTGCGGGCGCTGGGACATCGGCTCTTTGCGGGCTTTGCGCTGGCGCTGGAAATGCCGGAGGACTTCTTCGAGGACAAGATCGACAAGCCCATGGCCCAGCTGCGGGTGCTGCACTATCCGCCGCAGCCCGAGCCGATCGATCCCCGCCACATCGGCGTGGGCGCGCACACCGATTACGAATGCTTCACCATCCTCGCCACCAGCGCGCCGGGCCTGCAGGTGCAGAACCGTGCGGGTGAATGGATTGCCGCGCCGCCGCTGCCGGGTGCGTTCGTGGTCAACATTGGCGACGTGATGGCGCGCTGGACCAACGATGTGTTTCTGTCCACGGTCCACCGCGTGATTAACACCAGCGGCGCCGCGCGCTACTCGCTGCCGTTTTTCTTCGGCGCCAACTATCACGCCCAAATCAGCTGCCTGCCCACCTGCCAGAGCCGGGCCTATCCGCCGCGCTACGCGCCCATCACGGCCGGCGAGTGGACGGTGTCGAACATCACCGCCGCGTATGGCTACCGGCAGGGCGCGCGCGAGAACTAGCGGCGGCCTTGGGAGCGGGCGGGGGATGCCAGCACGAGGCGGCTAGAGATACTGTCAGGCGGCCACAGGTGCCGCCCTGGCATCAATCGAGTGCGTCCCTCGTGGGAGCGGCACCGCCGCGACGCCATCAGCAAGCCATCGGCAGCCTCGGTCGGGGCAAAGCCTCTCCCACGACGCCGGCGCAAGCGCCAGGTCACCGGCAGCCTCAGTTGGAAAATCTCGTGGGAGCGGCAACGCCGCGACGCGAACAGCAAATCACCGCAAGCCTCTCCCACGACGCCCGATGCAGCGCCAAGTTATCGGCAGCCTCAGTCGGGGCAAAGCCCCTCCCACGACGCCGGCGCAAGCGCCAGGTCACCGGCAGCCTCAGTTGGAAAATCTTGTGGGAGCGGCAACGCCGCGACGCGCGCATCAAATCACCGAAAGCCTCTCCCACGACGCCCGATGCAGCGCCAAGTCACCGGCAGCCTCAGTCGGGGCAAAGCCCCTCCCACGAAATCTCGTGGGAGCGGCAACGCCGCGACGCTCCCGATACCGTCGCCAGTTCCGGCGCGACCGGTGCGAGCGCGCCAGACAATCGATCCCCCGCCGTCGCTCGCGTTACCATCCGGCCTCACGCTTTTTTTCGACAACAGTGAGGGGAGCCCCATGCGCGTCATCAATACGCCCGCAGACATGAAGAACCACATCGGCGAAGACTTTGGCGCTTCCGACTGGGTCACGATCGATCAGGCCACGATCGACAAATTTGCCGAAGCGACCGGCGACCATCAGTGGATTCACGTCGATGTGGAACGCGCGAAAACCGAAATGCCCGGCGGCAAGACCATCGCCCACGGCTTCCTAACGCTCTCGCTGGTGCCGCGCCTCAGCGCCACCATCTGGAAAATTGAACACCGCACCCGCGGCATCAACTACGGCCTGAATAAGGTGCGTTTCACCGCGCCGGTGCCGGAAGGCGCGAAAGTGCGCCTGCGCCAGAAACTGCTGGCGGTCGAGGATGTGAAAGGCAACGGCGTGCGCATGACCTTCGAGAACACGATGGAAATCGAAGGCAGCAGCCAGCCCGCGTTGGTCGCCGAAGCGCTGAGCGTTGCCTACGCCTGAGGCGGGTCGGGGTAGCAAGCCTGCCCCGCAGGCCCGGCCTCATCGCCAACCCTTCGCGGCCGGGCGCCTTCCCTGCAGGAGCGGCGCGTGCGCCGCGATAACCCCCGGCGCACGCGCCAAGCCCAATCGCGGCGCACGCGCCGCGTCTACGAGGATTGCCGCGCCCGCGTAATCTCCGCCAGCCCCTCAAGCAGCCGGTCGATCTCCGCCGGGGTGTTGTACAGCGACACCCCGGTGCGCAGCAGGCCGCCGCGCTCGGCCAGATGCAGCGACTCCATCACCGCCATCGCATAGAAGTGGCCGTGCCAGACCTGGATGCCGCGCGCCGCGAGCTGCGTGGCGGCGTCGAGCGCGCTCACGCCGTCAATCGTGATCGACACCGTCGGCGCGCGCGGTTCAACGTCGCCCGGTCCCCACACGGTAATGCCGGGCAGCGTCGCGAGCCCCGCCAGATAGCGCTGCGCCAGACCATGCTCATACACCGCAAGCCCCTGCATGGTGTTGGTCAGGCGCGCGCGCCGGGTGTCGCCCTTGCCCCAGCCGGCCAAATAATCCACCGCCGCGCGCACGCCCATCAGGGCGGGATGATTCGGTGTGCCGGTTTCGATGCGGTAGGGCGCCGCGCTGTACTGCGCGCGCAGTCGGTCGGTCTCGAGTTCGTCGAGCAGCCCGGGTTTTGAATACAGCACGCCGATGTGCGGCCCGTGAAATTTATAGGCCGAGCAAACCAGGAAATCGCAGCCCAGGGCCTGCACGTCTACCGGCAGATGCGCGGCAAAGTGCACGGCATCGCAAACGAGCAAGGCGCCGACCGCGCGGCTCAGCGCGCGAATCTCGGCAATCGCCGGCACCGTGCCCAGCGCGTTCGACGCCAGCGTTACCGCCACCAGCCGCGTGCGCGGCGTTAGCTTGGCGTAGAAGTCGTCCATGTCGAGCGTGCCGCCGGCGGTGATCCCCACTTCCTTCACCGTCACGCCGTGGGCCGCCAGCGTCTGCCAGGGGCCGCGATTGGCTTCGTGGTCGAGCCGCGTGAGCAAGACCTCGTCGCCGGCTTTGAAGCGCCTGGAAAACGCCCGCGCCAGCGCAAAATTCAAGCTCGTCATATTGGCGCCGAAGGCGATGCAGGCCGGGCTTTCCGCACCCAGAAAATCCGCCATCGCCGCGCGCGCTGCGTCGACCTCAAGGCCCACTTCCTGCGAACTCGCGAAGGCGCCGCCGGCGTTCACGTTGCAGCGGGTGTAGCCGTCGGTGATGGCATCGATCACGGCCTGCGGCACCTGCGTGCCGCCCGGCCCGTCCAGAAAAGCGACCGACTGGCCGTTGTGCTGGCGGGCCAGCGCGGGGAAATCGGCACGCGCGCGCAGCGCATCTTCAAGGCTGAAGGGCATCAGGCTTACTCCCCTGCGCTGCCGGCAAGTTCCGCCAGCAGTTCGGTTGTGGTGCGTTGTCGGCAGTAGCCGGCGGTGGTTCTCAGCGCCTGCGCGTGGCGCTCGTCGGTGATGCTGGCGCAGGCGTCGGTCAGCAGCGTGACCAGATAGCCCCGGTCGCAGGCATCGCGCACGGCGGACTCCACGCACTGTTCGGTCAGCACGCCGGCAATCACCAGTTGCGTCACGCCGAGATTGCGCAGCACGTAGTCGATGTGGGTGGCGTTGAACACGCTGGACGCGGTCTTCGGCAGCAGGATGTCGTCGGTCGCCGGGGCAATCGCCGGCATCACGGCGGCATCCGGGCTGCCGCGCGGCACGAAAATCCCGCTCAGGCGATAGTCCAGACTCTGGTCGCGGCCGTCGCTGGTCAGGGCCTCGATGTAGGTGTAGAGCACCTCAACACCCGCGGCCCGCGCCGCGCCCAGCGTCCGCTGCAGATTGGGCAGTACCACGTGCTGTAGCCGCCGCAGGTAGGCGCCGAAGCGCGTGTCGATCGCCGCCGGCGAGAGCCCGCTGAACATGCCGCCGGCCGGATCGCAGCAGTAGCGCTGCACGTCGATCACCAGCAGCGCGGACGCTGCAGGGACCAGCGGCAGCTCGCGACTTGTGGGCAGGGTGCGTGGCGGCATGGCCTTTAGCCCTCTCTGACTATCGAAGATTTTTGGCGGGTCAACGACTGCGTTGGCGACCCGCGCTACCGGCCATATACTCGGCTGGCCCATCCACACGCAAGGGGACAGTCATGAGCTCGATTCAGGACGGCAGCGTTGGTCAGGTCGATTTCATCACCCGCCATGGGCTCTACACCGATGAGCAGCGCGAGGCGATTCCCCGCCTCAAGGCCGAGATTGAGCGGCTGAAGCTTCGCACCATTCGCATTGCGTGGTGCGACCAGCACGGGCTGGTGCGCGGCAAGCACGTGATGGCGCACGACTTCCTGCTCGCGCTGCGCAACGGCATCGATTTTCAAACCGCCACGCTGTTCATGGACACGGCCAATAATCTGGCCGCGCCGATGTTTGCCAAGCACGGCGGCGGAATCGGCGTCGCCTCGCTGTGCGGCGGACCAGACGCCATCCTCGTGCCCGACCCGCTGACTTTTCAGGTGCTGCCGTGGGCGCCGGGCACGGGCTGGATTCTGTCGGAGATGTATCTCAACAGCGGCGAGCCGGTGCCCTTCGATACCCGCGCGCTGTTCAAGCGTCTGCTCGCACAAACCCGCGCCAAGGGCTACGACTGGGTCGGTGGGCTCGAAGTCGAGTTCTACATCTGCAAGCTCGAAGACCGCATGTTGAAACCCGAGCAGTCGGGCTGGCCGCCGGATCCGCCGAAAGTCTCGGCCATTGCCCACGGCTTCCAATACCTCACGGAAGAACGGCAGGACGAGATCGACCCCATCCTGCAAATGCTCCACGACAACCTCGCGCAGCTCGGCCTGCCGCTGCGCACGATGGAAGACGAATGGGGACCGGGTCAGTGCGAGTTCACCTTCGACCCCACACGCGGCGTGACCAGCGCGGATCAGATGGTGCTGTTTCGCACGGCGACCAAGCAGCTGTGTCGACGGCATGGCTATCACGCGACGTTCATGACCCGGCCCGGCCTGCCAAACTTTTTTTCCAGCGGCTGGCATCTGCACCAGTCGCTGTGCGATCTGAACACCGGCACCAACCTGTTCGCCAATATGAGCGGCAGCGACGACGTCCTCTCGCCGCTCGGCCGGCATTTTGTGGGCGGTCTGCTGGCACACGCCGCGCCGGGCTGCGTGTTCTCCACGCCGACCATCAACGGCTACAAGCGCTACCGCCCCAACTCCTTCGCGCCCGACCGCATCACCTGGGCCAGCGAAAATCGCGCGGCGATGATTCGCGTGTTAGGCGGGCCGGGCGACCGCGCCTCACATATCGAAAACCGCGCCGGTGAACCCTGCGCCAATCCGTATCTCTACATGGGCTCGCAGCTGGTGGCGGGCATGGACGGCGTGGCGCGGCAGCTCGACCCCGGTCCGCTGGAGGAAACGCCCTACGAGTCCGCCAACGCCAAACTGCCGCGGAGCCTGATGGACGCCACCGCCGCGCTCCGCGACAGCAAGGTGTTTCGCGAAGGCTTCGGCGACGCCTTTGTGGAATACATGCTGTTGTTGAAGCAGAGCGAAATCGATCGCTTCCTGCAGCACGTGACCGACTGGGAGCACCGTGAATACTTCGAAATGTTCTAGGCCGCCGCGCGGCCCGAAGGAGGCGTGATGAGCGACTGGCGAGGCAGCAAATTTGGTGGCCTGTCCAAGGCCGAACTCGACGACTTCCTGAACGGCCCCTGGCTCGCCCGGCTGGCCTGCCTGAAGCCTGACGGCTGGCCGTACGTGGTGCCGGTCTGGTACCACTGGGACGGCGATGCGTTCTGGGTGGTGGGCCGCGCGCGTTCCGAGTGGTGTCGCTACATGGCCGACGACCCGCGCGTCTCGCTGGTGGTCGATGAACCCACGCCACCCATTCGCAAAGTGATCTGCGAAGGCCTGGCCGAAGTGGTGGAAGAATCCGTCGGCCCGTATCTGCCGTCCGGTGAAAAATCGGTATGGAACAAAATGGGCGAAGAGCACACCGGCCCGCGTTACCTCGGCGAGCGCGCGCAGGAATATCGCGGCTCGGTGAATGTGGAGCCCTGCTGGACCTTCCGCATCGTGCCGCAGAAGCTCACCACCTGGCAGGGCTTTGGCTGGCATCAGCGCTACAAGCATCCCGAGTTACACCCTGAAGGAAACTGAGCGGCGATGCTGCGAGACCACGAACCGCCCGCCTTCACCCTCGAGCGGGCCGATAGCGACTGCGCGCTGTTTCTGACCTGCGACCACGCCAGCGCGCGCATCCCCGAAGCGCTGGGCGATCTGGGCGTGAGCGCGGCCGAGCGCGAACGGCATATCGCCTGGGACATTGGCGCGCTGGCGGTGGCGCGCTTGCTGTCTGCGCGCTTCAACGCGACCTTGATTCACAGCGGCTATTCGCGGCTGGTGATCGACTGCAACCGCCACTGCGGGCGGGCGGATCTGGTGCCCGAAATCAGCGAGCACACGGAGGTGCCGGGCAACCGTGGCCTGAGCGAGGAGGCGCGGCGTTTGCGCATCGAGACGCTGTGGCAGCCCTATCACGAGGCCATCGCCAGCACGCTCGCGGCCCGCGCCGCGCGCGGCCTGCCGACGCTTTTTGTCTCCATGCACAGCTTCACGCCGGTCTACAAAGGCGAAGCGCGGCCGTGGCAAATCGCCATGCTGTCTAACCGCGATCGGCGCGTGGCGGAAGTGCTGCTGCGCGAACTTGGCAACGAGCCCGGGCTTTGTGTGGGCGACAACATTCCCTACCGCCTTACCGACGAGGGCGACTACGGCGTGCCCGTCCACGCCGAGCGCGTCGGCTTGCCGCACGTGCTGGTGGAAATCCGTCAGAACGAAATCGACAATGAGGCCGGCCAGCAGGCCTACGCCGAACGCCTCGCCCGCACATTGCCAATCGCGGCGCAGGCGGTGGGCTTAACGTTGTAGGAAGGGAACATCCGGGGGCTGAGTGCCGGCGCATTCGCCTATCCAATCGCGGCCGACTGGGTGCTGCCGAACCGCGCATCGTCGTTGAACTGCATTGGTGGGAGGGGCTTACTGACTAGACTGAGGCTGCCGATGACTTGGCGCTTGCGCCGGCGTCGTGGGAGGGGCTTTCGGTGATTTGCTGTTCGCGTCGCGGCGTTGCCGCTCCCACGAGATTTTCCAACGGAGGTTGTTGGTGATTTGGCGCTTGCGCGGGCGTCGTGGGAGGGGCTTCCTGCCCCGACTGGGGCTGTTGGTGATTTGGCGCTAGCGCCGGCATCGTGGGAGGGGCTTTGCCCCGACTGAGGCTGCCGATGACTTGGTGCTGCATCGGGCGTCGTGGGAGAGGCTTGCGGTGATTTGCTTTTCGCGTCGCGGCGTTGCCGCTCCCACGAGATTTTCCAACGGAGGCTGCCGATGATTTGGCGCTTGCGCGGGCGTCGTGGGAGGGGCTTCCTGCCCCGACTTAGGCTTTCGGTGATTTGCTGTTCGCGTCGCGGCGTTGCCGCTCCCACGAGATTTTCCAACGGAGGCTGCCGATGATTTGGCGCTTGCGCGGGCGTCGTGGGAGGGGCTTCCTGCCCCGACTGGGGCTGTTGGTGATTTGCTGTTCGCGTCGCGGCGTTGCCGCTCCCACCAGATTTTCCAACGGAGGTTGTTGGTGATTTGGCGCTTGCGCGCGCATCGTGGGAGGGGCTTCCTGCCCCGACTTAGGCTTTCGGTGATTTGCTGTTCGCGTCGCGGCGTTGCCGCTCCCACAGTTGAGGCCATCGCCCCTCAGCCCTCAGCCCTTGCTCCAGTTCTTGGCCCAGTTCTTGGCCCTCAGCCCTGGCCCCAGCCCTCGCGCACACAGCGCACCGCCGTGTTGAACGCGACGGTCGCCGCTTCTTGCAGCGGACGTTCGCGATGTTCGATCGACAAAATCTCGACGCCCATCGGGCCGCGATAGCCGGCGGCGGCGAGTTCGCGCACGAAGGCCGGCACGTCGAGCGCGCCTTCGCCGCAAAGGAGTCGCCGGTCCAGCGTGTCTTCAATCAGGGTGCCCACGACCTCGGGCGCGGCGTCGTCGAGCTCCACGTATTGAATCAGCCGCGCCGGGATTTTGCGGATATCGCTGTAGGGCACGCCGCCGCGCGCCAGATGCCAGATGTCGAGCAAGAGCCCGCCGTTCGGCGCGTCGGCGCCGGCGACCACCGCAAGGCCCTGATCGATTGTGCGCAGATTGCTCCACGGCATGATCTCCAGCGCCACCGCCAGGCCCGCGCGTTCGGCGCGCGCGCACAGCGCGGCAAAGCGTTCGACCATGTGCGCAAGCGGCCAGTCGCGGGCATTCATGTCCGGCCCAATCTTGATGTGTCGCGCGCCCAGCGCCGTGCCGGCGGCAAGCAGTTCGTCGAACATCGCGTTGGCCGCAGCACCGGTCGCGCCGTCTTCCAGCCAGCCTGTCAGAAACTCGAACTCAAGATGACGAATATCGTGGTCGGCGAGGATCGCGCGTACGTCCGGCAGGTCGTGGCGGGTGAGGATCTGTTTGAGATCCGAATACATCAGCCCCATGCCGCGAAAGCCGGCCGCTGCGGCCGCCGCGGCGCGCTCGCGCAGGTCAATGCGGCTCGCTTCTTCCGCCGGCGGGCCCAGCGGCACCACCTTGCCGGCAACGGTCCAGTAACTGGCGATCAAGTCTGGCAAGGACATCGCAAACCTCCCCGGGGGCAGCCCCGTTTTCTGTTAGCCGCCGGCGTCGTCGAGATAGTCGTTCTTCACCTTCACATAGTTGCGCGCGCTGTAGTAGAGCTGCTCGACCTGTTCGGCGTTTAACTCGCGCAGCTGGCGCGCCGGATTGCCGGCCCACAGCGTGCGGCTAGGCAGGCGCTTGCCCGGCGGCACCAGCGCGCCGGCGGCGACCATCACTTCGTCCTCGATCACCACGCCATCGAGCACCGTCGCGCCCATGCCGATGAGGCAGGCGTTGCCCACGGTGCAGGCGTGCAGCACCGCGCCGTGGCCGATGGTGACATCGTCGCCAATCACGAGCCCGCGCCCGCCCGGCGTGTACGGACCGTCGTGCGTCACATGCAGCACCACGCCGTCCTGCACGCTGCTGCGCGCGCCAATGCGAATGGGCGAGACATCCCCACGTACCACCGCGCAGGGCCACACCGAGCTGTCTTCGCCCAGCACCACGTCGCCAATCACCACCGCGGCGTCGTCGACATAAACCCGTGCGGCAAGCTGCGGCAGACGGCCGCGATAAGGACGAAGTGACATGCGGGCTCTCGATGCTGGGGACG
>Ga0255097_1000097_pt1 | contig 56327 bp, 54 predicted proteins | sample Colum_Atlam_RepB_2_FD_188436 | JGI IMG/M metagenome (GOLD analysis project Ga0255097, IMG submission 188436) | Freshwater microbial communities from Columbia River, Oregon, United States - Colum_Atlam_RepB_8d | ecosystem: Environmental > Aquatic > Freshwater > River | place: USA: Oregon...
CGAAGCCGGTCCATCTGCGCTTCGGTCAGCCAGAACAGGTTGCTCATTGATCAGGTCTCCTCGCCGACCGTGAATCACGGTCGCAGAGCATGATCAATGGGTCCTGACCCTAAGCATAATTGCGACGACTGCGTTTGCGGCGGATACGGCTGTTGGAAAACTGGAACCTTATGGCAATATTTCGCTTCTGTCATTTACCGAGCAGGGTGACGGGGACAGCATGAATATGTGGGTGGTCGATTTCGGCATCCGGCTGCCGTCGCTGATCACATCTGGGCCATTAACATACGGATTTTATGTCGGCTACGATGGGCTTGACAGTGTGCCCACAGATTCAGTGGCGGGCTCTGGATATGGGACAGCTGCAGTCACACTGGAAGCTGGGCCGCATTTGGTGTCCGTAGGTGTGCCTCGGAGCGTTATCCATGATACGTTCGGCCGTGGTGATGTCACATCGACCATACTGCAGGATTCCGATGTTTTTTTCAGTGATTGGACAAGACTCACGCGCCTGTCTACGGGTGTGAGCCATAGAGGCATGTCTTCTATCTATGGCCTGCGGTACGACGGCCATTTTGACAAGACCGCCTTGTCTGTTGGTCTGTTTTCTGGCGACTTCGCTGACGAAAACATTCAGTCAATGCAGGCCACTTTGAAACATGAGATCGGCCGGTTAAGCTTTCGCGCTGGTTTAGAGCGTCTTCATGGTGGCTATACGATGAACAGTTATCTTTTGGGGACCACTGCCCAGTTTGATAAACTTTCCGTCGGTTTGGATGTTTTTGTATTTAATATGCAGGATTCAAATCTAAAAAGCGCCCAGATGTTTGGATCATATAAAATCAGCGAAAATATTCTTGTCGGGGCGAGTTATCTCGTGGCTGATGAGGCCGCAGACTCCCTGAAATCATCCACCCTTGGCATTGAGTATGCGCAATCCAACGGGACATATGCGCGATTGACGGGCCTGTTTGGCTCGGGGGATGGCGCAGACAGTGATGCGTATGAGCTTGCAGTTGGGTTGCGCTTCTGAGGCAATCGCCACGCCGTTCGACGGCTGTCTGGCCCAACGTCGCAATCGAAACGGTCAAAGCGGGGGCGGCGCGTCGTGACGCTAACCCGCCCGCACCATCAACCGGGTCAGCCCGTGGAAGTGGTAGACATTGCCATAGTCCGGGCGGTCGGCCAGTTTTAGCCCCGGCAGGCGCGCAAACAGGATCGGCAGGGCGGTGACCAGTTCCAGCCGCGCCAAGGGGGCGCCGACGCAGAAATGCAGGCCCGCGCCAAAGGTGGCGATGGGTTTTACCGGGCGGTTCGGGCGGAAGCGGTCGGGGTCTTCCCATGGTCCGGGATCGCGATTGGCGGCGGCCAGCAAAAGCCCCACCTGATCGCCACGCCGGAATTGCTGACCCATCACCTCAATGTCCTCATAGGCCCAGCGGGTGAACATATGCAGCGCGGGGTCAAAGCGCAGGATCTCTTCAACGGTGTCTTCGGCCGTGTCCTCGGTGATGCCATGGCCGGTTTGCAAAAGCGTTTTAACGCCGTTGCCGATGGTATGCACCGTTGCCTCGTGGCCTGCGTTCAGCAAAAGGATGCAGGTGGTGATCAGCTCATCCGTCGTCAGCTTTTCCCCGCCTTCCTCGGCGGCGATCAGCTCTGTGATGAGATCATCGCGCGGGTCTTTGCGCCGCGCCTCGACGTAAGAGCGCATGAAGGCCACGAAGGCCTCGGTCGCGGCGACGGCACGGTCTTCGGTGTCGCGGGTACGCCCGGCCATATACATGCCGACCATCGCATTGGACCACCGCAACAGGTCGTCCGACATCTCTTCGGGCACGCCCAGAAGGCGGGCGATGATGATGACCGGCAGGCGCTGGCCGAAATGCTTCAGCAGATCAAACTCGCCATCCGGAAAGCCGTCGATCAGCTGATGCGTCAGGGTGGCGATTTCTGGGGCGAGCGCATTGATCCGCCGGGTGGTGAAGGCCCGCAGCACAAGCGAGCGCAACCGGGTATGGCGGGGGGGCTCCAACTCCAGCATGGAATGGGCCTCGACGGCGTAGAAGGGGGCCAGATGATCGGGGATCAGCGGGGCCTTTTCCGCAGGCACCTCGCGGCCAAAACGGCGGTCGCGGAAAATCGCGTTTACCGCCGCCGCATTGCCGGTGCAGGTCAGATCATAATCCGCCCAGTGAAAGAAGGGGCCAGCCGCGCGGGCCACCTCGTAAAACGGATAGGGGTTTTGCACAAAGTCAGGATCGGTCGGCGATTGGTGCAGGGTTTTCATACGCGGCCTCAGCTGCGGCGGGCAAAGGGCAGCGGCAGGATGCCTTGGGCAATCAGAACGCCCAGCCCCACCAAAGCGGCGGCCAGCGCCTGCGGCCAACTCCACACCCCGCCAAGCGCAAACAGGATCAGCATCACATAGAACGGCGCGGCATTGATGTGCAGGGCCGACAGCCCGATGCCCAAGCGTTCCACCGACATGATCCACATGATCTGGCTGACGCCCAAGGCGCCCACGGAAAAGAGCAGGATCGCACCGATTTCCTTCGGACCCCAAGCCGCGAAAGACGGCATGTCTGCCCCCGTCGCCACCTGCGCCCCAGCAACCGCCAAGGCCGCCACTGCCGCGCCAAACAGCGTGACCGCCGTGCGCCCGACCGGGGTTTCATCTGGAAAGGCGGTGACGGTCAGCCGCGAGCCGATGGTAAAGGACACCACCGAACCAAAGCACAAAAGCGCGCCCCAAACCATGGAGCCCCCCGCCGCCGCGCCGCTGGGGTCCAGCGTCAAGGCCCCGCCGATCAGCGACAGGATCAGGCCAATGACCAGCGCAGGGGTGATCTTGCGGCCATCCAGAATGACCTCCAGCGTGATGCCGACAACCGGCAAGGTCGACGAAATCACCGCCGCCGTCACCGCACCGCCCAATGCCTGCCCCCGGATCAGGAACCAAGCGCCAAGCCCGATCAGGCTGCCCACTGCGATGCCTTTCAGCCAGTTGGTGCGCTTGAGCGGGCCAAACCCCTCGAGCGCGGCCCACAGGATCACCAAAAATCCACCCGCCAGCGTCATGCGCAGGGCATTCAACTGTTCCGGGATCAACAGCGGAATCAGCAGATCTGCCGCAGGCAGACCGGCGGCCCAGATCAGCATGGAGGCCATGCAAATCAGATTGGCATTCAAAAGCGAGTTTTGGCGGGTTTGGGGAAGATCGGTCATGGGGCGTTTGTCGCAAGAACGCCCGGTTCCCGCGCCTCTGTTTACGACATGAAAGGGTCAGGCGGCGGAAAGCGCGGCGACAATGGGGGCGAAATCGGCGGCCTTCAGGCTGGCCCCGCCGACCAGCGCACCATCCACATTCGGCAGCGCAAAGATGTCTGCGGCATTGGACGGCTTGACCGAGCCGCCATAGAGCAGGCGGGTTCCGGCGGCCTCGGCCTTGGTCGTCGCGGCCAGACGGGTGCGGATAAAGCCATGCACCTCGGCAATCTGATCCAGCGTCGGGGTACGGCCGGTGCCAATGGCCCAGACCGGCTCATAGGCGATGACCAGATGCGCGGCGGTTGCCCCATGCGGAACCGAAGCGTCCAGCTGCCGCCCGATCACCTCAAGCGTGTTTCCTTCGTCGCGTTGCGCCTCTGTCTCGCCGACGCAGATGATGGCCACCAGCCCTGCCGCAATCACGGCCTCGGCCTTGGCCTTCACTTGCGTATCGGTTTCGCCATGATCGGCGCGGCGCTCGGAATGGCCCAGAATGACATGGCTTGCGCCCGCATCGGCCAGCATCGGGGCCGACAGATCACCGGTGTGGGCGCCCGAGGCTTTGGCGTGGCAATCCTGCGCGCCCACGTTCAGCGCAGAGCCTTGCGCGATCTCGGCCATGGCTGCGATCAGAGTGGCGGGGGGGCACAGCAGCATGTCACAGCCGGGTGCGTCGACCGCCGCGATCAGCGCCCGCACCTCGGCCAAGGCCGCGCGCGTGCCGTTCATCTTCCAATTGCCCGCCGCCAGTTTGCGCATGCCACCCTCATTGCTTTTGTAAAAGGGTTAGCGGGTCTGAAGACCAGACAAAAGACCAAGCGGCAGCAGGGGGCGATTTTTCGGTGAAAAATCGATCGCAGGCCGCCGTATCCCGTTTGCAGCCCTAAGCGGCGGGGGCGTCCTTGAACTTGATCGACTCGCCGCAGCCACAGGCCTCGGCCACGTTGGGATTGCGGAACTTGAAGCCGGCCTGCAAGAGATCGACCTCATAGTCAATCTCGGTGCCGATGAGGAACATCTGCGCCATCGGCGCGATGAACACCTTTGCGCCATCCTGTTCGACCACCTCATCAAGGGCGTTCTGTTCGGCGACGTAATCCATGGTGTATTCCATGCCCGCGCAACCGCCTTTCTTGACGCCAATGCGCAAGCCTGCCGCCCCCTGCTTTTGCATCAGGCGCGCGATGGCCTTGGCGGCCGGGGGGGTCAGTGTGACGGCAGCTTTGCCGGGAATACCGAACATGAGATGCTCCTTTTCCCCATACTTAGGGTGTCACAGACGAAATTCCAAGCGGTGGCAAAGCCACAAGCAGGCTTTGGGTCGCATAGGCCACCAAAAGCGCCCAACCCACCGAGGCCAGCGTGCCGATGATGACATATTCGCTGGCCGCCCGGTCATCCTTGACCGCACCAAAGCGCAGGATCGACTTGGCCGCCAGCAAAAGGCCGACGCCTTCAGGCTGGCCCAGCAAAACCAGCGCAAAGATCAGCCCGCGCTCCAAAAGGCCGATGACCCGCCCACCGCCGGGCAAGCCGTCTGGTGTCGCTGCGGAAAAAGGCGCCATCAACAGCCCCACCGCAAACCCGCCAGCCCGGGTGGCCATCAGCGCCCCGGCCACCAGCAGCATCAGGCCGGGGGCTTGGGAGACGCCGGCCCACAGGCCCTGCGCCCACAGATCCGGCAGCCAAAGGGCCAATGCTGCAATCGTCAGAAGATGTGCCGCCTGATCGACCAGAAAGGCCGCAAGCCCATGACGCACGCGGGTTTTTGCAAGGTCGATCAGAAGATGCAGAAGGGCCAGCCACAAAAGGGCAGGGTGCCAGGCCCCAAGGGCGATGACTGCGGTGACCAGCACGACAGCCCCATGCAGGGCCAGAACCGATGCCTGCCCCTTCCTGTCCACCATCGCCTTTGTCTGCAACGCAAAATCGGCAAGTACATGGGCAAGCAGAAGGGCGGCAAAGGTTTCAAACATCGGGATATTCCGTCCAATCGGCACATTGAAACGCGTGAAGGGCAGGTTCCAGCGCGGAATATCCGGCCGAAGACAGGCGGGCCTCAAAGGCCTGCCGTGTAATGCCCAAAGTGGCGGCAAGGTCGGCATTGGGGCGGTTTGGATCCAACAACCGGCTCTGCACCGCCTCGGCCTGCTCTTTCGACCAACGTGCTGATTGCCAGTCGATCAACGCGATCAGCGCCTCATGCAGCGGTGTAACGATGAGGCGGTTGGCAAGGCAGAGCCGAACGCCCTTCGCCATTTGGTCCAGCGCACGGCCCGACAGTTCGAAGGCCTCGCCATAGGCGCCACCAAGGGCTTTGGCGGGCAGGGTCTCTACCCGGCCAAACCCAATCGCCTGCCTTGTGTCCAAACCCGCGCCGGACCGGCGCAAGGCTGTCGTCATTGCCAAGGCGCAGGTCAGGGCAAGCCCGGGAACATCCACATAAATTTGCCAACCGTCTCCCCGATGTCGGGTGAAACGCGTGTCGCTTTCGGTCAGGTTTGACAGGCGCGCCGCGGTGTCCGCCAAATTGGCCATGGCCGCGTCAATCGCCGCCCCGCCCTTGGCGGAGGAGGCGATGAGATCGCCAGAGATGACGGCTTTGATGCTGTGCATAGGCAAGTCATAAGCCTTGCGCGGGAAAAATGCAAGCCTTTTGGCTTGCCTTTCAGTAATGCAACGTATGAGACTTGCTTTTCAGACGGGCAAGTCGCGGAGCTTGCCTTACATGAACCCCAGTTCCAACCGTGCCTCGTCAGACATCATTTCCATGCCCCAAGGCGGGTCAAAGGTCATGCCGACCTCGGCCGATTTCACGCCCACAACCAGTTCCACCGCGTCTTGCACCCAAGCGGGCATTTCGCCGGCCACCGGGCAGCCCGGCGCAGTCAGGGTCATCAGGACCGAAACCTCATTTTCCGCATTGATCTCAATGGTATAGACCAAACCAAGATCATAGATGTTGACCGGGATTTCCGGGTCAAACACCGTGCGGCAGGCGTCAACAACAGCCTCATACAGCGGGTGATCGGTGGTCGAAGGGCGGATCAAAGGTGCGCCTTCAAGATGGTCTTGCGGCTGGTTCATTGTGGTCTCGCGGGTTTAGTTGAGAGAATATATAGGGAATTCGCCCCGCAAGGTCCAGTGGCCTAACCTTGGAAAAACCACGCCCGTGAACGGCCAAGAAAAAGCGGGCCAAAAGGCCCGCTTGATAGGTTGGATTGCCCGGCAGTCTTAGAAGGGGATCTCGTCATCCAGATCCGGGCGACCGCCGCCGCCACCGCCTTGGTTGCCGCCGCCGCTGCTGCGGCCGCCGCCATAGCCACCGCCCTGACCGCCGCCACCTTGATAATCGTCATACCCACCACCGCTTGCGCCGCGATCGTCATAGCCGCCGCCCGAACCGCCGCTGCCACCTTCGCCGCGGCCGCCCAACAGGGTCAATTCGCCGCGGAACTGGCGCAACACAACTTCGGTCGTGTAACGGTCCGCACCGGTTTGGTCCTGCCATTTGCGGGTCTCCAACTGCCCCTCGACATAAACGGTCGAGCCTTTGCGCAGATATTGTTCGGCAATCTTGGCAAGGTTTTCGTTGAAAATCGCGACCGAATGCCATTCGGTGCGCTCTTTGCGCTCACCCGATTGCTTGTCACGCCAGGTTTCCGAGGTGGCGATGCGCAGGTTCACCACCTTGCCGCCATTGCCAAAGGTCCGCACCTCGGGGTCGCGCCCCAGATTTCCGACGATGATGACCTTGTTGACCGACCCCGCCATGACGCACTCCCTGATTCTGATTTGCCCCGGCAGGTTGCCGCAGGCTGGTTGATAAAAGCTATAGAACGCCAGCCAAGGCCCTGCAACCAATGCAGACGGGTCGGCGGCATGGGCGGTATTTTGCCCCATGGATGGGCTTCACGCTGGCAATTCGGGAACAAATTCCTATAGTGATCGCTGTCTGATCGGTCTGGAATTTTGCATGTCGCTTTTGCGTCCGCTTGTTGCGCTGTCGCTGGCCTTGTCGCTGGCCCCTGTCGATATGGCCGATGCCGAAGGGCTGACGCTGTCAGGCTCCAGAAAGAATCGCAATGCACTGTTCAAATCGCAGACCGCCTTTCTCGATAGCAAACTGTCCAAGCAATACGAATTCTCCGCACGGCTGAAACCCAACGCGCCCAAGGAAAAGGGGGCTGGCGACAGTACAGCCCTGCCGCGCTACAAGGGCAATTACAAAGGCGCCTATCTTGAGGTGGCCAAGGCCGCCGCGCGCAAACATGGCGTTCCAGAAGATTTGTTCCTGCGCCTTGTGCAACAGGAATCCGGCTGGAACCCCCATGCGGTCAGCCATGCTGGCGCCACCGGGCTGGCCCAGCTGATGCCGGGGACGGCGGCAAAATTGGGGGTTGATGCCACTGATCCGCATCAAAACCTGGATGGCGGTGCGCGCTATCTGGCGATGATGTATGCTAAATTTGGCAGCTGGCGGCTGGCGCTCGCCGCTTATAACGCCGGTCCCGCCGCGGTGGAAAAGCACGGCGGCATCCCGCCCTTTGCGGAAACCAAAAACTACGTCAAAGCGATTCTTGGCTGATTGAAGACATAAGGGGGATGTCCGCCCCCTCGGCATGCGGCCCATGCTGCTGGTTTCTTGAACCAATGGCGAAACCAACAGCAAACCCCGAGAGTCTTTTGCAAGGCGCAACTCTAAGAGTGCGGTGAGGATGGATTTGCGCCTTTTGAAATACTCACCGGGGGTGAGCGCGACAGCGCGAGGGGGGCCGTGGCCCCCCTTTATTCCGTCGTAAAAGCGCGGGCGTTCGGCCTTATTCCGCCGCGATCTTGATGACAGGCTCCATGCGGGCCAGAATATCGGCCGACAGGTGGCACTTGATCTGGTGACCGCCCTCCAGCACCTGAACCGGCGGCATTTCGCGGTCGCAGAGCCCACCCGGAACCTGGGATTTCCAGCGGCAGCGCGTCTGGAACGGGCAACCCGGCGGCGGGTTCACCGCCGAAGGGATGTCGCCTTCCAAGACGATGCGTTTGCGTTCCACCTTGGTGTCCGCAATCGGCACGGCTGACAAAAGGGCTTCAGTGTAGGGGTGATAGGGCGGCTGGAACACCTGATCGGTGGTGCCCATCTCGACCACATGGCCAAGATACATCACCATCACCCGGTCGCTGAGGTAGCGCACAATGGAAAGGTCGTGAGAGATGAACAGCAGCGTCGTGCCGTTCTCACGCTGGATATCCATCAAAAGGTCGGTCACGGCAGCCTGAACCGAAACGTCAAGCGCCGAGACCGGCTCGTCTGCGACCACCACCTTGGCGCCACCGGCAAAGGCACGGGCAATACCGACGCGCTGCTTTTGTCCGCCGGACAGTTGGCGCGGCATACGTTCGGCGAAGGCGCGCGGCAGTTTCACGAGGTCAAGAAGTTCCAGCATGCGGGCGTGGCGTTCTTCGTCCGATTTGCCCTGCTTGAAGATCTCCAACGCCCGGATGATCTGGCGGCCCACGGTCATCGACGGGTTCAGCGTGTCGAAGGGGTTTTGGAACACCATCTGGACGCTCGACACGGTATCGACATTGCGCTTGGTGATCGGGGTCGATTCCACATTTTCGTCAAACAGCATGATGGAGCCGGAGGTGGCGGTTTCCAGACCCATCAGCACCTTGGCAAAGGTTGATTTGCCGCAGCCGCTTTCGCCGACAATCGCCAGCGTTTCGCCCTCATGCGCCTCAAACGACAGGGTTTCGTTGGCTTTCACAACCTTCTTCATGCCGCCGCCAAAGGCAGAGCCGGAGACGGAGTAATACTTGCGCAGGTCTTCCATCTTCAGGACGACCTTGCCGATTTTGGCTTTTTCCTTGGTGACGCGGGCCTTCAAGGGGGCGTCCCAGTCGATCTCGGCCCATTTCAGGCAGCGGGTCTGGTGGCGGTCGCCCTCTGGCACGGTGTCCATCGGAATGTCCGCCGCATTGCAGCGGCCTTGCTGGAAATAGTCGCAGCGCGGGCCAAAGTTGCAGCCCTGCGGGCGTTCGTGCGGCAACGGGAAGTTGCCGGGGATGGCCACCAAGGGCCGGGAGTTTTTGTCGGCGCCGGGCAGGGGGATCGAGCGGAACAAAGCCTGCGTGTAGGGGTGGCGCATCTTGTCAAAGACCTGCACCACATTGCCGGTTTCCACAGCTTCGCCGGAATACATCACGCAAAGCCGGTCACAGACGTCCATCACCAGCCCAAGGTTGTGGCTGATGAACAGCATCGAGGTGCCGTATTTATGGCCCAGATCCTTGACCAGATCGACGATGCCCGCCTCCACCGTCACATCCAGCGCGGTGGTCGGTTCGTCCAAAATCAAAAGCGCGGGTTTCGACATCAGCGCCATCGCAATCACGATGCGCTGCTGCTGGCCCCCCGACAGCTGGTGCGGATATGCGTTGATGATGCGGTCCGGGTCGGGCAGGCGCACATCGGCCACGATCTGCCGGGCAAGCTCCCACGCGTCGTGTTTGGACATGCCCTGATGGATCATCGGCACTTCGGCCAACTGCGCGCCGATTTTCATCGCAGGGTTAAGCGAGGCCATCGGCTCTTGATAGATCATGGCGATTTCCGAGCCGCGAATATGGCGCAGCTCTTCTTCGCTCATGGTGGTCAGATCACGGCCCTTGAACTTGATCTTGCCGCCGACGATGCGGCCATTTTTGCCAAGATCACGCATGACCGCAAGCGCCACGGTGGATTTGCCACAGCCGGATTCTCCAACAAGGCCCATCGCCTCGCCGGGCATGACGGTGCAGGAAAAATCCATCACGGCGGGGATTTCGCGCAGCCGTGTGAAGAAGCTGATCGAGAGGTTCTCGATCTCGAGGATCGGTTTGGACGGGTCCCAGTCAGTGCTTGTCATCGCATCAATCCTTCAGGCTTTCTTCGCGCAGACCGTCGGCGAGGAGGTTCAGACCAAGCACAAGGCTCATCAGCGCAAGGGCAGGGGCAAGGGCCGGGTGCGGCACCATCGACAGCAGCTTGCGGCCATCGTCGATGGTCGAGCCCCAGTCCGGGCTTTCCGGGGAAACGCCAAGACCAAAGAAACCAAGCGTCCCGAGCAGAATGGTAGTGTAGCCGATGCGCAGGCAGAAATCGACGATCAGCGGGCCGCGCGCATTGGGCAGGATTTCCCACAGCATGATATACCAGGGGCCTTCGCCGCGCGTTTGGCCTGCGGCCACATAGTCCCGCGTCTTGATGTCCATCACCATGCCACGCACGATACGGAACACCCCGGGCGAGTTCACAAAGACCACCGAGACAAAGACGTTCAGAAGGTTCGGGTCCATCGACCAGATGCCCAAGGGGTCCAGATTGAAGGCCAGCCCCGAATAGGCCCAAATCCCGATCACCAGCACCGCGCCGACGTAAAGGTTGCGTTTGGCGGGGTTTGTGAAAAAGCGCGAGTTGAACAGGATCACGAAGAACACGATCGGGAAGACGAACAGGATGGCGGCAAACCAAGTGGGGATGCCGGTCTTCACGATTTCGGGCGTGACGAGCAGGTAGAACAGCAAGATCACCGGGAAGGCCAGCACGAGGTTGGCAAGGAAGCTGAGCCCGGTATCGAGTTTGCCGCCGAAATAGCCGGCCGGAAGGCCCAGCGTGATGCCAACCATGAAGGCAAAGACCGTGGCAGCTGGCGCAATTTGCAGCACCACGCGAGAGCCCATGACCATCCGGCTGAACACGTCGCGGGCCACATGGTCTGCCCCCAAAAGCAGATAGCCATAGGCACCTTCATCCGGCGCTTGCAGCGCCGATCCCGGCACGGCATTCTTAGAGCCGGAGAACTGCGCCAAGGGATCCATGGTGATGATCCAATTGGCGAAGATGGCGGTGAAGACCCAGAACATCACCACGCCAAAGCCGATCATGCCGACGGGGCTGTCAAAGAGCTTTCCGTAAAGCCCAAGCCGCCGCTTGAAGGTGATCGACAGGGTATAGGTGACGACCAGTGCCACCCAGACCGGCAGGAAGCGGCCTGCCATGGCGGCGATAATCTGGAACCAAGAGAGCGTGTCCATGTCCATTCCCTCAGGCCAGACGAATACGGGGGTTCAAGAAGACATAGCCGACATCCGAGATCAGCTGTGTCACCAGAACGACGAAGACGGCGACGACCGAGCAGCCCAAAAGCATCTCGATGTCATTGTTGGTGGCGGCTTGGACCAGCGTCCAGCCAAAGCCCTTGTAGTTGAACAAGGTTTCGACAATCACGACGCCGTTCAAAAGCCAGGGGAACTGCAACATGATGACGGTGAACGGCGCGATCAGCGCATTTCTCAGCGCGTGTTTCATCACAACCTGACGGAAGCTGACCCCCTTGAGCCGCGCGGTGCGGATATATTGGGCGGTCATCACCTCGGTCATGCTCGCCCGCGTCATCCGCGCGATATAGCCGATGCCATAAAGCGCGATGGTCATGACGGGCAGGGCAAAGTTCCAGAAGGTGATGTGATCCATCGCGCTGGTCGCTGTGCCCATGAACAGCGTCTTGCGGGCGCCAAACAGGGCGTCAGGGCTGCCAAGCAGGCCAAGATGCACCAAGAGCGGCGAGACCCCCACCGTGGCAGAGGCGAACAGCGCAATGAAGATCACGCCAGAGACATATTCCGGTGTTGCGGTGGTGATGATCGCGCCGGTGGACAGCACCCGGTCGGTGCGCGAGCCTTCGCGCATTCCCGACAGCACGCCCAAGATCAAGGCGGTCGGCACCATCACCAGCATCACCGCCAGCATCAGCCAGCCGGTTTGGCCCAGCGAACGGCCCAGGATTTGGGAAACCGGTTTCTTGAAGACGGTGGAAACGCCCCAGTCACCTTGCAAAAGTCCGCAACGGACTGGCGCAGCGGCGGGATCAGCCCCTTTTTCGATGCAGCGCCCGCGGACTTCGCCGTCTTCCATGGTCTTGACCCACCCAGGCACCACGCCCAGCCATTGGCCATAGCGCGAGATCATCGGCGTATCGAAGCCGTTGTTGGCAATCCAGCTGACCACCTGATCATCGGTCATCCGGACAGAAGCCTCGGATTTCGCGAGTTTTTCCAGGTTTGGTTGCAGGTTTGTCAGCGAAAAGACGATGAAAGTCAGCGCGAAGGCGGTCAGCATCATGACCCCAAGGCGGCGCAGAATGAACATCAACATGGGGCGGTCCTGTCCGGGCGGGCAGTGCGGGCACAGACGGAAAGGCCGGCTGCACCGCGTGCGGTGTGGCGAGAGATAAAAGGGCGCGCGAGGGATTTCCCGCGCGCCCGATCTGATTGGCCGTCGCTGCCCTTAGGCTGCGTCAACCCACCACTTGTAGTGGTGATGCTCGAAGGTGGCGTGCTTTTCAGCGCCATGCACTTTCGGGTCCGCGTGGCGGAACAGCGACCGCCAGTAGGGCTGCACCATCACGCCGGTGTCTTGCATGATCTTCTCGATCTTCTCCATCACCGCTTTGCGCGCTTCGGCATCGTTGATCGACAGTGCTTCAGCGAGCGCTGCGTCAAAGTCCGGGTTGGCCATGGCGGTTTCGTTCCAAGCTTCGCCCGAACGATAGGCCAGCGCCAGAACCTGCACGCCAAGCGGGCGCATGTTCCATTCGGTGGACGAGAACGGATACTTGGTCCAGTCGTTCCAGAAGGTCGAGCCCGGCAGCACGGTGCGCTTGATCTTGATGCCCGCATCGCGGATTTGGGCAGCAACAGCGTCACAGGTCGCAGCCTGCCAAGCGTCATCCAGCGAGATCAGTTCGAACTCGTTGTCGATCAGGCCCGCAGCTTCGATCCCGGCTTTGGCAGCCGCCGGATCGGCGGTCAGCGGCGGCAGGGCAAAGTATTCGGGGTGGATCGGGCAGACATGGTGGTTTTCAGCCACGGTGCCCAGGTTCGAATACCCCAGTTCCAGAACGACCTTGTTGTCCACGGCCTTGATGAGCGCGTTGCGCACCTCGGCTTTGGTGTAAGGTTCCTGCTGCTGGTTGAAGCGCACCGCCAGCGTGGCCGAGGTCACAGCTTCGGATTTGGTCCAGCCAAGGGCATCATACTGGGCAATGAAGTCGCCCGTGGTCTGATAGTTGGCGTCGATCTCACCCGAGCCTGCAGCCGCAACGACAGCAGCCGGATCGGTGCCGAAGTCGATGTATTCGATGCGGTCCAGATAGGGGCCGCCATAAACTTCGGTGCCCCACCACGGGTTGGCCGACTTGACCAGAACCTGCTTGACGCCGACTTCGTTCGATTCCGGCATATAGGGGCCGGTGCCAATCGGGTTCACCGAAGGATCGGCACCGTCATAGGACGGGTGGACCAGAGCGGCCGGATAGTCGGCCATGCCGACGATGATGGTGATGTCGGGCGACAGGGTCGTCAGCTTGACGGTGTGATCGTCAACCTGCGTGATGGCGCCATCGCGCGGGCCCTTGGTGGCAGCATCCATCAGCGAAGCCATGCGGCCCGCCATCGAGTTGCCTTCCACGTTGCCATCGCACCAGCGGCTGATGTTGTGGACCACGTCCTTGGCGGTAAAATCATCGCCATTCGACCATTTCACGCCTTTGCGGACGTTCAGGGTGAATTCGGTGGCGTTCTCGTTGACGCTCCAGCCTTCCAGCAGCATGCCGCGGATCGAGCCGTCATTGTTGTATTCGACCAGATATTCCAGCCAGCCGCGGCCGAAGTTGGCCAATTCCGACCAGTCCCAAGTGCGGGGGTCTTTTTGGGCTTTGGTTTCCATCGCCATGCGCAGCGTGCCGCCCATTGCGGGGGTGTCTTGTGCTGCGGCCGGGGCCTCAAGGCCCAGCAGGCCGTAGGCGGCAACGGCCGAAACCCCAAGCGCGGTGGAGCGGACGAGGAATTCGCGGCGGCTCAGCGTGCCGTCACGAACCTCGGCCGCATACATCACAGCGCCCGGATGCAGCGTTTCGGTTTCAAAGGTATCTTTCATGCTTGTCTCCCTGAATCAGCCTTAGGCCTTGTTTCTTCTGGTTCACTTTCGGGCATAAGGCCCGAACCATTCATGCAGCGCGTCCAAAACAGGCCCGCGCGAGGGTCGCCTTCTTTCGGGCATTTCCCGCCGAAATGCGTGAGGAGCCTCTCCTTTGCAGCATTCGTGTCACAGGGGTATTCGGCATTTTTTCCGCCCCTGCGTCAACGACAAGATTCGTCTTTTCGTGTAACAGTTGCGACCTATCCGGGCGGTTTGCGACCCTCGACACCTCTGTCGGGTTTCTGGGTCTAATTTCCGCCCCACCGGAGAGATTTCCGCCGATGCGGAGAAAAGGGGTGATTCTTCGCCATCTTCAATAAATCCGATGGCGAATCCGGTGTTTTCTGCGGCGCAGCCCCCGAATCAAAGCGAGCGGCGGAAGCTTGTTGGCGACACGCCGGTCATGTTTTGGAAGGCGCGGGTGAAGTAGGCGGGCGAGTTGAAGCCCAGGCTTTCCCCGATCTGGCCCACCGGGGTGTCGGTTTCCGACAGCAGGCGCAGCGCTTCGAAGATCCGGCGGTCTTGCAGCAGGTCAATGGCGGACCGCCCGCAGGTCTGACGGCAGCAGCGCGTCAGATGCGTCGGGGTAACGCCCAGTTTGGCTGCCATCTCGCCCACGCCCAGCCCTTTGCGGAACTCGCGCTCCATCACTTGGGTAAACCGTGCCACAAGACGCCGGGCGGCATCGGGCGGCGTGACCTCGGGCGCGGCCTTGACCGATTGGCGTTCCAGCCAGACCCCCAAAAGGCCAAGGTAATGCTGGGCCGCCCGGTCATGCGCCGGGGTGTCGCTGTCCATCTCGCGCTGGACCATGTCCAGAATGACATTCAGCTCTTGCTGGGCATGAACCTCGCGGATGCGCAGATGCTGTGGTGTGTCGGGCAGGGTCACATTGCTGTCACGGCCAAAAAACACGGCTGTGCCAAACACCTGCGGACCAACTTCAAAGCCATGCATGACACCCGGCGGAATGTAGATCGCGTTGTGCGCAGTGTAGCCGCGCGTCACGCCCGCCACGGTGATCCGACCTTGGCCCTTGGTGAACCACAGAAAGCACCCTTCCGACAGGCTGCGCATCGCTTCGACCCGCCAGCGCCCGGCCGAGGCCAGACGGGGCAGGGCCACAAGCCGCATCTGAGAGGCTTCGATCGGGGCGGTGGGCGCGTGGGTCATTTTCTGCTCTTTTGTCATTTGCGAACATTTTGGCAGGGCTACGGCGGCATCCAAAGCAAAAAGATGGCAGAAAAGGCCCTGAAACAGGCCTCGGCAAAGAAAGGTTGTGGACAAGTCTGTGGATGGCGGTTTCCCGCCTTAATTGCACGGAAAGTCGCGCCAATCGCCCATCCGCGACCGAAACCACGTGCGTTGGCGCTTGGCATAGCGGCGGCTTTGCAGGATCGCGGCGGCCGTTGCCTCGGAAAGTGTTGATTTGCCTTGCAAAAGCGCAATCAACTCAGGCGCACCAATCGCCTTGGAGGACGGCCGCCGGGGATCCCAATCCGAAAGCGCCGCCCGCGCCTCCTCCAGCGCTCCGGCCGCCAGCATGCTGTGAAACCTGCGGGCGATTCGCGCGTCCAGCCAATCGACGGATGGGCGCAGGACAATCGCTTCGGTTTGGGTGCGCGGCAGCACGGGGGGCGGTGTTTCGTCCTGCCACGCCGCCAACCCGCGCCCTGTGGCACGCAGCACTTCCCAAGCGCGCTGGATCCGCGCGCCGTTCTGGCGGTCGATCCGCGTGGCTGTGTCTTTGTCCAACTCGGCCAAAAGCCCGGCAAACCCCTCTGCCGCAACCCGCGCATCCGCCTCGGCGCGGACGGTGGACGGCACGGCAGGAATATCGGCCAAACCCTCGGTAAGTGCGGAAAAATTCAACCCCGTGCCGCCGACGATCACGACCGGGCGATCCAAAAGCGCCCCCACCTCGCGCAGCCAGCGCCCGGTGGAGTAGATATCATGCCCCCCGACATGGCCATAAAGCGCATGGGGCAGGGCGGCTTCGTCGTCGGCGCTTGGCCGCGCACTCAGCAGCCGCCAGCAGTCATAGACCTGCAAGGCATCGGCATTGACGATCACCCGGCCATCCCGCGCCGCGATCTCCATCGCCAGCGCTGATTTGCCCGAGGCCGTCGGCCCGGCGATCAGAACCGGGGCTTCGCGTGATATGCCCGCAATGGCTTTCATATGGTCCCAAATATCCCGTGGGGGTGCATGGGGGAAACCCCCGCTTTGGCGTTTCAGCAGTTGAACCCAGCGCCGTTTTGCGACATTTTGCGCAACAATCCAAGATCACACCGAAATGCAGGGGAATCCCATGTCCGACACCGCCACGAAGTCCGGCGCCAAATACACGCGCGTGATGCTGAAAATCTCGGGCGAGGCGTTGATGGGCGATCAGGGCTATGGCTTGCACCCGCCGACCGTGGCGCGCATCGCCCAAGAGGTGAAATCGGTGCGCGACATGGGGGTTGAGGTTTGCATGGTCATCGGCGGGGGCAATATCTTCCGCGGTCTTGCAGGCAGCGCCCAAGGGATGGAACGGACGACAGCCGACTACATGGGCATGCTTGCCACCGTGATGAACGCGCTTGCGATGCAATCGGCGCTGGAACAGATCGGCGTCTATACCCGCGTGATCTCGGCCATTCCGATGGATCAGGTCTGCGAACCCTATATCCGCCGCCGCGCGGTGCGCCATCTTGAGAAAAAGCGCGTCTGCATCTTTGCTGCCGGTACCGGTAACCCCTATTTCACCACCGATACCGCAGCGACCCTGCGCGCCTCGGAAATGGCCTGCGAGGCGATTTTCAAAGGCACCAAGGTGGACGGGGTCTATGACATGGATCCCAAGAAACACGCCCATGCCAAGCGTTATGACCATGTGACCTATGACGAGGTTTTGCAAAAGCACCTTGGGGTGATGGACGCCTCGGCCATTGCGCTGGCGCGTGACAACAACCTGCCGATCATCGTGTTTTCGCTGGACGAACCCGGCGGCTTCAAGGGGATTTTGGCCGGTCAAGGCACCTATACCCGCGTGCAGGATTGATCCTGACCGCGGATTGCCCTTTCGGGGGCAAATTTCCCCCCAATGCCCCGGTTTATTTCCGCCCCCACATTCGCTAGAACCTGCGCTAAAGGGACGGCTTGCGACCGGGTCCGGATGACTTGAAGGAAAACCAGATGTCCGACGATCTTGAAATTGACCTCGACGCGATCCAGCGCCGGATGGATGGCGCGATGAATGCGCTCAAGCAGGAATTTGCCAGCTTGCGCACCGGGCGTGCCTCGGCCTCGATCGTCGATCCGATCCAGGTGGACGCGTATGGCCAGATGACGCCGATCAACCAGCTTGGCACCGTGAACGTGCCCGAGCCGCGGATGGTGGTCATCAACGTCTGGGACAAGGGCATGATCGGCAAGGTGGAAAAGGCGATCCGCGAAAGTGGCATCGGCATCAACCCGGTCACCGATGGCCCGCTGATCCGCCTGCCGATCCCGGAACTGAACGAACAGCGCCGCAAGGAACTGGCCAAGGTCGCCGCCCAATATGCCGAAAGCGCCAAGGTCGCGATCCGCAACGTGCGCCGCGATGGCATGGACCAGATCAAGAAGGCCAAATCCGCCGGTATGGGCGAAGATGACCAGAAGATGTGGTCGGATGAAGTGCAAGAGATGACCGACAAGCATGTCGCCGCCGTCGACAAGGCGCTAGAGGCCAAGCAGGCCGAGATCATGCAGGTCTGACCGATCGGGCGCCCTTTTTTTGGGGGCGCCCCAATTCTTAGAGATTTTTCAATCATATTCGCTCCTTATTTCGGGAGCACAGAAGGAACTAAGACGTGGCTGCAAAGACAACGAGCCCCCGCAAGGCTGAACATGTCGCCATCATCATGGATGGCAACGGCCGTTGGGCCACCCAACAGGGCTGGCCGCGCCTTGTGGGCCATCGCAAGGGGGCCGAACGGGTTAAGGAAATCGTCAATGCCGCGCCAGAGTTGGGCATCAAGTATTTGACGATCTATGCCTTTTCGACAGAGAATTGGAAACGCACCACCGAAGAGGTTCTGGGCCTGATGGCGATCTTCTCGCGCTATATCGAACGTGAGGCCGATCGGATGGCGGCGGAATCGGTGCGGATGCGCTTCATCGGCGACCGGTCCATGCTGAACCCGCGGTTGAAGCGGCTGCAAACCTCGATCGAGCAGCGCACGGCCGCCTATGATCGGCTGAACCTGACCGTTGGCATCAACTATGGCGGTCGCGACGAGATCACTCGCGCCGTGCGCGACATCGCCCGCGCTGTGGCTGCGGGGCAGCTGTCGCCCGACCAGATCACCGATGCGTTGATCTCGCAGCATCTCGACACCGCCGATCTGCCGGACCCCGATCTGGTGATCCGCACCTCTGGCGAAACGCGCACATCGAATTTCCTGCCATGGCAGGCGGCCTATGCCGAATACGAATTCACCGATGTGTTGTGGCCCGATTTCACCGCCCAGCATCTGGCCGAGATCGTCAACAACTTCGGCACGCGTGAGCGCCGTTTTGGTGGGGTCGTCAAGGCATGAGCACTGCCCAACCTGCCGACTGGAACGACCTTCGGCCGCGTGTTTTGTCGGCCGTTGTCATGGTTTTGGTTGGTGGGATCGAAGTTTGGCTTGGTGGGGCGCCCTTTGCCGTTCTGGTGGTGCTGTTGACCGGGGTGATGATGTGGGAACTGTCCCGCATGACGGCCGATCCGGCCTTTGACTTGTCTTTGCTGCTTGGGCCGCTTGCCGCGCTGCTTTTGGCGCTGAACCTGTGGTCATCTTCGTCTCTTTCAGTCATCGGGCTTGCCGGTCCTGCCCTTCTGGGGGCGGTTTTGCCGCGTCGGGATCGGGGGGTGTTTTTGATCTATGCCCTGATCATCATGGCCACGGGGCTGGCACTGGTGCTGCTGCGTCAATCGCTGGGGCTGGTGCCGATCCTGTGGTTGCTGGCGGCTGTCGTCACCTCGGATATCATGGGCTATTTCGCGGGTCGCCTGCTGGGCGGGCCGAAATTCTGGCCACGGTTCAGCCCGAAGAAAACCTGGTCCGGCACTGTGGCGGGCTGGATCGGGGCGGCCCTTGTCGGATTTGGCTTTTGGGCCGCGGGGCTTGGGTCTGCGCATCTGCTTTGGGCGTCGCCGCTGGTGGCGCTTGCCGGGCAGATGGGCGATATTGCCGAAAGCGCGATCAAGCGCAGGGCAGGGGTCAAGGACAGTTCCAATCTGATCCCCGGCCATGGCGGGTTTCTGGACCGGTTTGATGCCTTGGCCTTTGCGGCCATTCTGACGGTTGTTTTGCACATCGTCGTGCCGCTGTTTCCCCTGCTGAAAGGCTGATCCGATGCGCCGCATTTCCATTTTTGGTGCCACCGGCTCGATCGGTGAAAGCACCTATGACCTCATTTGTCGCGAAGGGGGGGCTGCGGCCTTTCACACCGTCGCGCTGACCGGCGGCCACAATGTCGCCCGGCTGGCCGAGATGGCGCGCACTCTGCGCGCCGAGGTTGCCGTGACGGCGCATGAAGAAAACCTGCCTGCCCTGCGCGAGGCTCTGTCGGGGTCGGGTGTGCATGCCGCCGCTGGCCCCCACGCCATCATCGAAGCGGCCGACCGCGAGGCGGATTGGGTGATGTCGGCCATCGTCGGGGCGGCGGGGCTGGTGCCGGGGATGCGCGCGCTGGCCCATGGCTCTGCGCTGGCCTTGGCCAATAAAGAAAGTCTGGTAACCGCGGGAGAGTTGCTGCTCTCAACCGCCCGCGCCCATGGGGCGACCATTCTGCCGGTCGACAGCGAACATTCGGCGATCTTTCAGGCCTTGGTGGGCGAGGATCTGACCGCGGTGGACCGCATCATTCTCACCGCCTCGGGGGGCGCGTTGCGCGACTGGCCGATGGACCGGCTGGCCCATGCCACGCTGGCCGAGACACTGGCCCACCCGAACTGGTCGATGGGGCAACGGATCACCATCGACAGCGCTTCCATGTTCAACAAAGCCTTGGAAGTCATTGAAACACGTGAATTTTTCGGCGTATACCCCAGCCAGATCGAGGTCATCATCCACCCCGAATCCATCATCCATTCCATGGTGGGGTTCCACGATGGTGCGGTGATGGCGCATCTGGGGATGCCCGACATGCGGCACCCGATCGGCTATGCGCTGAACTGGCCCGAACGCCAGCCGCTGCCGGTGGCAAAGCTGGACTTTGCGGCGCTGGGAAAACTCACCTTCCGGGCGCCGGATGAGGCGCGCTACCCCGCCCTTCGGCTGGCGCGCGAGGTGATGGCGATGCGTGGGCTGGCTGGGGCCGCCTTTAACGCGGCCAAGGAAATCGCGCTGGACCATTTCATCGCCGGAGGCCTTGGCTTTTTGCAGATGGCAAACGTGGTCGAAGAGACCCTGAACCGACTTTCGGCCGAAAGCCGCCTTGGAAATGCCGCGGGCAGCCTTGAAGATGTGTTGGCGATGGACCATCTCGCAAGGGTGCGGGCGACAGAGGTCGCAGGGCAGATGAGGGCAGCTTAAGTGGATTTCCTGACAACGATGTTCGGCGCAGGCGGGGCCCTATGGACCGCTGTCTTTTTCATTTTGGCGATCAGCATCATCGTTTTCGTGCATGAATACGGCCATTATATCGTGGGCCGCTGGTCGGGCATCCATGCCGAGGTGTTCAGCCTTGGCTTTGGCAAGGTGATCTGGTCGCGCACTGACAAACGCGGCACACGCTGGCAGCTCGCGGCAATCCCCTTGGGCGGCTATGTCAAGTTTCTGGGCGATGCCGATGCGGCCTCGGCGGCGGCGGATGATCGCGCGATGGCCGGGCTGTCGGCCGATGAAAAACGCCACACCATGCATGGCGCGCCGGTCTGGGCGCGGGCGGCCACGGTGTTTGCCGGGCCTTTGGCGAATTTCATTCTGGCGGCGGCGGTCATCTTTGGCATGCTGATGGCAACCGGCGTTGCCACCGATAAACCCACGGTGGCCCGCATTGCCACGCTGCCAGGTGCGGCGCAGGGGCTGTTGCCGGGCGATGCGCTTTTGGCGCTGAACGGTCAACCGACGCCCGACTGGGACAGCTTTTACGCGGCCGCCGAAAACCTGCCTGCCACGCCGACGGTTGAATACCTTGTGCTGCGCGATGGCGTGGAGGTGACGGTCACCTCGGGCCAGCCGCTGCCGCCTTTGGTGGGGGATGTGCAGTTGAAATCGGCCGGGCTTGCAGCAGGGCTGCAAGAGGGCGATGTGATCCTTGAGGCCGGGGGCAAAGCCGTCACCAAATTTGCTGAACTGCCCCCCATCGTCGAGGGGCTCAAGGGTGCGCCGGTCAGCCTTAAGATCTGGCGGCCCGATGGGGGCGCGGGGCAAGTTCTTGACATGTCGATCACCCCAAACCGCCGCGACCTTCCCAAGGCTGAGGGTGGGTTTGAAACCCGTTGGATGATCGGCCTTGGCGCCGGTTTCCTGATCGAGCCGCAAACCCGCCAGCCCGGTCTGATAGAGGCCGCCGGCCTGTCGCTGGATCGGCTGTGGTTTCTGGTCACCACCTCGCTTTCCAGTCTGGCCCATATCGCCACCGGCGCTATCGACAAATGCAACCTGACCGGCGCGATTTCGATCGCGCAGGTCGCGGGGCAATCGGCGGCGATGGGGGTTCAGGACTTTATCCAGACGCTTGCCATGCTGTCCTTTGGCATCGGGCTTATCAACCTGTTCCCAATTCCGGTGCTGGATGGTGGGCATCTGGTGTTCCACGCCTATGAGGCCGTCTTCCGCCGCCCGCCGCCCGATATTGTGATGCGCGGGCTGACGACCTTGGGTCTTGCGCTGATCCTGACCTTCATGGCTTTCGCGCTGTTCAATGATGTGACCTGCCGCTAAACCGCCAAAATCCCGCCTTATTCTGATGTTAGCTCCGCACTCAGCAATAAGTCGGGAGGGCGGAACCATGGATGCAGTCATGAAAGGCTACAAAGCGGTGTCGCTGCTGGTCTGGCTGAACGCAGACCGTCTGTTTACGCTTGGAACGGTGGTTGTCGGGCTTTTGGCCGGGGCCTTTCTGGGCACGGCGTTGTTGCAGCCCTAAGGACAGGCCGATCTTCCTGCAACAGCCTGCGGTTTCGTGCGAATTCCTCACCCGTGCGGTGGCTTGTCCTTTTGACAAGGCTTGCGGTTCCAGCTAGTCAGGAACACAAGAATTTGTGATAGCCGGGGTCATTCCATGCGTAATTCTGCAACCGCACACAAGAGCCAGACCCGCATTGGCCGCGCCTTCCTGCGCCCGGCAGCAGTTGCGCTTCTGCTTTGCGGAACAGGGCTTTCCACGCCGTTCCTCACACCGGCCTTGGCGCAATCCTACAGCTTTTCCAACGTTGTCATCGAAGGCAATGATCGGGTCGATGCCACCACCGTGCTGTCGCATGCGGGAATCGGGCAAGGGCAGACGCTGACCACCGGGCAATTGAATGACGCCTATCAGCGTTTGGTGAATTCGGGCCTTTTTGAAAAGGTCGAGTTGCAGCCGCAGGGCAGCACGCTGAAGATCGTCGTCAAGGAAATGCCCATGGTCAGCGTTGTTGATCTGCAGGGCAACAAGCGGCTGAAAGATGAACGGCTGAAAGATCTGGTCAAGTCGAAGGCGCGCAACGTCTTCAACCCGGCCACCGCCGAGGCTGACGCCGCCGCCATTGCCGAGGCCTACCGCACCGAGGGTCGTTTGGCCGCCGCGGTAACCCCGAAGCTGATCCGCCGCTCTGACAATCGGGTGGATCTGGTCTTTGAGATTGTCGAAGGCAAGGTGGTTGAGGTGGAGCGGCTGTCCTTCGTCGGCAACCGCGCCTATTCCGACCGCCGGTTGCGGCAGGTCTTGGGCACCAAACAGGCGGGCCTGCTGCGCCAGATCATCGGTCGTGATACCTTCGTGGCCGAGCGGTTGGAGCTGGATAAGCAGCTTTTGAAAGATTTTTATCTGTCGCGCGGCTTCATCGACGTTGATGTGACGGACGCCACCGGCGAGATTTCGGCCGAGCGTGATGCCTCTTTCGTGACCTTCACCGTTCAGGAAGGCCAGCAATACCGCATCGGCACGGTCAACACGACCTCGTCGGTTGAAGGCGTGGATGCGGTGGAATTCGCAGGCGTGCAAAAGCTGCGCAGCGGTTCCGTCTATTCCCCGGCCCTGATCGAAAACAACATCGCCCGGATGGAAAATCTGGCGCTGAAAAAAGGCCTGAACTTTGTCCGGGTCGAGCCAGTGCTGACGCGCAACGAAGAAACTCAGACGCTGGACATCGAATTTGTTCTGTCCAAAGGCGACCGGGTTTTTGTCGAGCGTATCGACATTGAAGGCAATACGACGACGCTGGATCAGGTGATCCGCCGTCAGTTCCGCACGGCAGAAGGCGACCCCTTCAACCCGCGCGAAATTCGTCAGGCCGCCGAACGCATCCGCGCGCTTGGCTATTTCGGCGATGCCAATGTCGAAGCTGCCCCTGGCGCTGCGGCCGATCAGATTGTGGTCAACGTTGACGTGGAAGAAAAGCCGACCGGCTCGTTGAACATCGGCGGGTCTTATTCGGTGGGCTCGGGTGCAGGTCTGACCTTTGGCTTTTCGGAAGACAACTTCCTTGGTCGCGGCCAGAAGGTCGGGATTGACGTCACGACCGGTGCAGACACGGTGGACAGCTCGATCACCTTCGTCGAGCCTGCCCTTTTGGGTCGTGATCTGAAGCTGAAATTCGGCGCCATTTACAAGACCTCGGATTACGCAGACGCCTTTTATGACACCAAGCAGATCGCCATCTCGCCCGCGCTGGAATTCCCGATCAGTGAATTCGGGCGGCTGGAATTGCGCTATCGCGTGTTCAATGACGCGGTGAATAATGTCGATCCGGACTCGTCGACCATCTTGACGGCTGAAGAAACCGTGGGCTCGCCCATCGGCTCGTCGATCGGCTATTCCTATTCCTATGACAACAAGATCGGCGGCCTGAACCCCAACAGCCGCGTTCTGTTGCGCTTTAGCCAAGATTTCGCGGGTGTTGGCGGCGATGTGAACTACCTCAAGTCTGAGGGGCTTGGTGTTCTTGAAACCAAGATCATGAATGAGGAAGTCACGCTGCGCGCCATTTTTGAAGGCGGCGCCGTGGTCACCACGGGTGGCTATACCAGCCGTGTGACCGACCGTTATTTTGGCAACAGCAAGATCCGTGGCTTTGAGGCGAACGGCATCGGTCCGCGCGATCTGACTGCGTCCAATGAGGATGCACTTGGTGGCAACATGTTCGCCGTTGCCCGGTTTGAGGCCGATTTCCCTCTGGGCCTGCCGGAAGAATACGGCATCAAGGGGGGGGCCTTCTTGGATGTGGGCTCAGTTTGGGGGTTGGACAACACCGTTGGAACCACCGGTGCGGTCGACGATTCCGCCAAACTGCGCTCTGCCATTGGTCTGTCGGTGCTGTGGGATACCCCGCTTGGGCCGTTGCGCTTCAACTTCTCAAAGGCGCTCAAGAAAGAGACCTATGACAAGGAGCAGCGCTTCGATCTGACGATCTCGACCAAGTTCTGATGCGCGCCGCCGTTCTTCTTGCCTGTGCCTTGGTTGGCCTTTCCGGCCAGCCCGGGCAGGGCCAAGAGACCACGGCCCCGGCCGTCGCAGAACTGCCGAAATCACCCATCCTGACCTTGGATGATGAACGGCTGTTCACCGGCTCCGCCTTTGGCAAGGCGGTCATCGCTCGGCAAGAGGCGGCCGCACAGGCCCTGACGGATGAAAACCGCCGGATCGAGGCCGCGCTTGAGGTCGAAGAAAAGGATCTGACCACCCGGCGCCCAGCCATGAAACGCGAGGCTTTCACGCCCTTGTCCGAGGCGTTCAACCAAAAGGTTGAGGGCATCCGCAAGGCGCAAGAAGCGAAATCCCGCGATCTGACCCGCGCCTATGAAGAGGATCGCGGCCGCTTCCTGCAATCGGCCCGCCCGATTCTGGCCGAGGTGATGCAGGCCGCCGGGGCTGCCGCCATCATCGACAGCCGCGCCGTCTTTGTCGGTTTTGACAACATTGACGTCACCGACGAGGCGATTGCCCGGCTGGATGCCGCCTTTGCCGATGGCAGCTTGACCCCCAGCGCCCCCTGATCCTGTCGCGTCCTGCCCCCGTGTGCCGCGGGCTTCCCTTGCCCCGCGCCGCCTGCCTTGCTAGTCAGAAGTCAGAGAACACCCGGCGACCAAAGCCCGCGAGGAACCATCATGACCGAGACCACCGCCCCGACGCCCGCTGACGCGCCGCTTTCCGCCGATCTGGCGCTGATCCAGCGCATCATCCCGCATCGCTATCCGTTCCTCTTGGTCGACAAGGTGCGCGACATCCACCTGAACAAATCCTGCGTCGGCATCAAGAATGTCACCTTCAACGAGCCGCAGTTTCAGGGCCATTTCCCGGGCATGCCGGTGTTTCCGGGTGTGATGATTATCGAGGCGATGGCCCAGACCTCTGGCATCCTTGTTGGCCTGTCGATGGATCTGGTCGACAAAAACGCCAATGTCTTCTTCATGGGCGTCGATGCGGTGAAGTTCCGCCGCAAGGTGGTGCCGGGCGATGTGCTGGAGCTGCATGTCACCGCGCTGCGGGGCGGGGGCCGGGTCTGGAAATTCGCGGGCAAGGCGATGGTGGATGGTGAGCTGGCCTGCGAGGCGGAATTCATGGCCATGTTCGACGTGCCGAAGGCCTGACGCCATGGCCATTCACGGAACCGCCGTCATCCATCCTTCTGCCTATGTCGAAGAAGGCGCGACCATCGGGCCCGATTGCTACGTCGGTCCCTTCTCGATGGTCGGCCCCGAGGTCACGCTTGGCCGCGGCGTCACGCTGAAATCACATGCCGTGGTGACGGGCTGGACGGATGTTGGCGATGAAACCGTGGTGTTTCCCTTCGCCACTGTCGGCGAAATTCCCCAAGATCTGAAATTCAAGGGCGAGCGTACACGGCTGACCGTGGGCGCGCGCTGCCGCATCCGTGAGGGCGCGACCTTGAACACCGGCACCGAGGGCGGCGGCGGGCTGACATCGGTGGGCGATGATTGCCTGTTGATGACCGGCGCCCATATCGGCCACGATGCCCGCGTCGGCAATCGGGTGATCCTGGCCAATCAGGTCGCGATCGCCGGCCATTGCCAGATTGGCGATGATGTCATCATCGGTGGGCTGTCGGGCATTCACCAATGGGTACGCATCGGGCGCGGTGCCATTATCGGCGCGGTGACCATGGTCACCAATGATGTCATTCCCTACGGCCTTGTGCAGGCCCCGCGTGGGGAATTGGATGGGCTGAACCTTGTCGGCCTGAAGCGCCGGGGTGTGGAGCGCAGCGATATCACGGCGATGCGCGCCGCCTTCCAGATGTTGTCGCAGGGCGAGGGGTCGTTTCTGGACCGCGCCCGCAAGATTTCTGAGGAAACCGACAGCGCTTACGTCCGCGAGATGACCGATTTCATCCTTGGCGCCTCGGACCGCAATTTCCTGACCCCGAAATGACGACGCTGGCGATCATCGCCGGGGCGGGGGGGCTGCCGGCTGCGCTGGTGGCAAACCTGCCAGAGCGCCCGCTGATCTGCGCGTTGGAGGGCTTTGCCCCAACAGGTCTGACGCCAGACCAAAGCTTCCGGGTTGAGCGTCTCGCCTTGTTCTTGCGCTGGCTGGAAGACCAAGGCGTTACCGAGGTGTGCTTTGCCGGGGCCGTGCAGCGCCCGCGCCTTGACCCGTCGCTGTTTGATCCCGCCACCGCCACCATGGTGCCGCGCCTGCTGGCAGCCATGGGGCAGGGCGATGATGCCACCCTGCGCGAGGTTCTGGCGATCTTCACCGAATCTGGCTTTGCGCTGAAAGGCGTCGCAGACATTGCGCCGCAGCTGGTGCCGGGACCGGGGCTTTATGCGGGCGTGACTGGCCCGCAGGACGAAAAAGACGCCACCCGCGCCGAAACCATCGTGGCCGCCCTTGGCGCTGCGGATGTGGGGCAGGGCTGTGTGGTGGCGGGGGGCTTGTGCCTTGCGGTCGAAACTTTGCCCGGCACCGATGCGATGTTGGCCTTCGTGGCGCAGCTGCCCGCGGCGCTGCGCCCGGCCAAGGGGCTTTTCTACAAGGCCCCCAAACCCACCCAAGATCGCCGCATTGATCTGCCTGCCTTGGGCGTGCAAACCGTGCGCAACGCCGCTGCGGCCGGGCTTGGCGGCATCGTCTGGCAAGCGAGCGGTGTCATCTGCCTTGACCTGCCTGCCATGCAGGCCGAGGCCGCAACCCACGGCCTGTTCCTGTGGGCGCGCTAAGGCTTTATCTGATCGCAGGCGAGCCTTCGGGTGACCGCCTTGGTGCTGCTTTGATGGTGGGGCTGAAATCGCTGCTCCCCGAGGTGGAATTTCACGGCATCGGCGGGCCGTTGATGCAGGCCGAAGGCATGATGAGCCTGTTCCCGATGGAAGAATTGTCCATCATGGGGCTGGTCGAGGTGCTGCCTAAATACGCGCATCTGAAACGCCGCATCCGTGAGGCCGCCGCCGATGTGCTGGCCCGTCAGCCTGCCGCGCTGATCACCATCGACAGCCCGGATTTCTGCCTGCGGGTCGCGGCATTGGTAAAGACCGCGCGGCCGGATCTGCGCACCATTCATTATGTCGCGCCCTCGGTCTGGGCGTGGCGTCCGGGCCGGGCCGCCAAGATGGCCCGCCACATCGACCATGTGCTGGCGCTTTTGCCGTTTGAGCCGCCCTATATGCAAGCGGCGGGCATGACCTGCGATTTTGTCGGCCACCCGGTGGTGTCAGACCCTCTCGCCAGCCCCGCGGAACGCGCGCTGATGGCAGGTGAGGGGCCGCTCCTCTTGGCCCTGCCCGGCAGTCGGAAGGGCGAGGTGCGCCGTCTTTGCCCGGTGTTCGGCGCGACGATTGCTCGGTTGAAGGCGGTGCATCCGGGCTTGCGCGTTGCGCTGCCCACGGTGCGGGGTGTGGAGACCATGGTTCGGGATCTGACCCGAGATTGGGCGGTCACCCCGCAGATCATCACCGATCCAGTCCTGAAACGCGCGGCTTTTGCCATGGCCGATGTGGCGCTGGCTGCCTCTGGCACGGTGTCGCTGGAACTTGCCGCCAATGGCTGCCCGATGGTCATTGCCTATGACATGAACCGTCTGACGCTGTGGCTGATGCGCCGCGCGGCCATGGTGGATACGGTGACCTTGGTGAACCTTGTGTCTGAAAGCCGCGTGGTGCCAGAGTTCATCGGCACCGACTGCCGGGCAGACCTGATCGCCCCGGCGCTTGAGGCGCTTTTGGCCGACCCTTCGGGCCAGAAACAGGCCATGGCGCTGAGCATGGAGCGGCTGGGCAAAGGCGGCGAACCGCCGGGTCTGCGTGCCGCGCGGTCGGTGCTGTCGGTACTCTGACCGCCGCCGGGCAATTTTCTTCGAAGAAAATTGCAAAGACCTTCGAAGGTCTTACCGGCCCCGCCAGATCCAGCCGCCGCCGTAAACCCGGCTGCCTTCGGGGGCATAGAACACACAAGCCTGACCCGCGGACACGCCGTCTTCGGCATCAAGGAGTTCCACCTCGGCCTCGGTCGCCGACAGGGGCCGGATCACCGCCGGGCGCGGCGGGCGGGTCGAGCGGACTTTGACATTCAGGTGCCATTCCGCGCGGCTGTCAAAGGCTTCATCGCCCAGCCAGTTGATTTCGCGGATCGGGATCACCCGGGTCGACAGGGCCGCCTTCGGCCCCACAACCACGCGGCGGGTTTCAGGCTCCAGCCGCACCACATACAAAGGCTCGCCCAAGCCGCCGATGCCAAGGCCTTTGCGCTGGCCGATGGTGTAATGGATCACGCCGCCGTGTTGCCCCAGAACCCGGCCTTCCATATCGACAATCTCACCGGGATCCGCAGCCCCCGGCCGCAGCTTTTCGATCACGGCGGCATAGTTGCCGTTCGGCACAAAGCAGATGTCCTGACTGTCGGGCTTGTCGGCCACGGAAAGCCCGTATTTCGCCGCCAGCGCCCGGGTTTCCGCCTTGGATGCCAGATGGCCCAAGGGAAAGCGCAGGTAGGCAAGCTGTTCGGGCGTGGTGGAGAACAGGAAATAGCTTTGATCGCGGTTCGGATCGGTCGCCATATGCAGTTCTGGCCCCGCGCCCATCTTGCGCTGGATGTAATGTCCGGTCGCCATGCAATCGGCGTTCAGATCCTTCGCCGTGGCCAGAAGATCCTTGAACTTCACCCGCTCATTGCAGCGGATGCAGGGCACCGGCGTGGCGCCCGCCAGATAGGCGTCGGCGAATTCTTCGATCACTGCCTCGCGGAAGGTGTTCTCGTAATCCAGGACATAATGCGGAAAGCCCATGACCTCGGCCACGCGGGCGGCATCATGAATGTCGCGCCCCGCACAGCAGGCCCCCTTTTTGGCCAAGGCCGCGCCGTGATCGTAAAGCTGCAAGGTGACGCCGACGACGTCATAGCCTTCGTCCTTCAGCATGGCCGCAACCACCGACGAATCAACGCCGCCCGACATGGCCACAACCACGCGGGTCTCGGATGGGGCTTTCGGCAGGCCAAGCGAATTCAGCCTTTGGTCAAGCATTTTGGGGCCTTTCGGGTTTTGTTGGCAATATAGGAAAATGCCACGCAGTCTCAACCCCTGCTTTCACGCATCTTTAAGCCCGCGGCGTCATGCTGCCTGCCATGAGTAAGGGAGAGCCCATGTTCTTGAAACGCGTTGATGGTCCACGCCAGGTGACGCTGCCCGATGGCAGCATCCTGTCGCGTGCTGACCTGCCCCCCGCCGACACCCGCCGCTGGGTCGCCAGCCGCAAGGCGATCGTTGTCAAAGCCGTATCCTACGGTCTGATTTCCAGATCCGAGGCGCTGGAACGTTATGCACTTTCAGACGAAGAGTTTGCGCTGTGGCAAAATGCCGTTGAAAAACACGGGGAAAAGGCCTTGCGGGTTACGACTATCCAAAGATATCGTCAACTTTAGATTGTTTTCACTTTTTATTATGGGAGAGTAACCGCGTGTTAACCATTGGCCTCCAAAGTCATTAACGATGATGCCAGAACACCGGAGCCTTTAACGATGCGAATTCTTTTGGTCGAAGACGATCCAACGACGTCTCGCAGTATCGAGTTGATGTTGACCCATGCCAATCTGAATGTCTTTTGCACCGATCTGGGCGAAGACGGAATCGATCTGGCAAAACTCTACGATTACGATCTTATCCTGCTGGATCTGAACCTTCCCGATATGTCCGGGCATGAGGTGCTGCGCCAATTGCGGCTGGCCCGCATTGAAACCCCGATCCTGATCCTGACGGGGTCGGATGATACGGACAATAAGATCAAGAGCTTCGGCTTCGGTGCGGATGATTATCTGACCAAACCCTTTCACCGGGAAGAATTGGTTGCCCGGATCCATGCGATCATCCGTCGCTCCAAGGGACACAGCCAATCGGTGATCCGGACCGGCGCGGTTAATGTCAACCTTGACGCGAAGACGGTTGATGTCGACACCAAGACGGTGCATCTGACTGGCAAGGAATATCAGATGCTGGAACTCTTGTCGTTGCGCAAAGGCACGACGCTGACCAAAGAGATGTTCCTTAACCATCTTTATGGCGGCATGGATGAGCCGGAACTTAAAATTATTGACGTTTTCATCTGCAAGTTGCGCAAAAAACTGGCCGAGGCGACGGGCGGACAAAACTATATCGAAACCGTCTGGGGGCGCGGATATGTGTTGCGCGATCCGGGGCCGGGGGTGGCACTACCCAACCTTGCAGCCTCGGCCTGACCGACCTAGACCTTTCCCGCACCGCCGCCTAACCTTGGGCGGCGAACGGGAGGGTGGGCGATGGCCGCAGACGACGCCACAGCAAAAGATCTGAACCAGCTGACCGAGGCCGAGGCCCGCGCCGAACTCGCCCAGCTGGCGCAGGCGATTGCCGCGGCCAATGAGGCCTATCACAGGTTGGACGCGCCCGAGATTTCGGATGCCGATTATGATGCCTTGAAACGGCGCAATGCCGCGATTGAGGCGCTGTTTCCGCAGTTGAAACGCGATGATAGCCCCTCGGAACAGGTGGGGGCGTCGGTGACCGATGGCTTTGGCAAGGTGGCCCATGCCGTGCCGATGCTGTCGCTGGAAAATGCCTTTGAAGATGGCGACGTCGCCGATTTCGAAGCCCGCATCCGCAGCTTTCTTGGCCATACCGGGCCGCTTGCCTATACCGCCGAGCCAAAGATCGACGGGCTTTCGCTGTCTTTGCGCTATGAAAATGGCCGTCTGGTGCAGGCCGCGACCCGCGGTGACGGGGCCGTTGGGGAAAATGTCACGGAAAATGCCCGGACCATCGCGGATATTCCACAGCAGGTGACCGGCGCGCCGCAGGTGATGGAGGTGCGGGGCGAGGTCTATATGTCCCATGCCGATTTCGCGGCGCTGAATGCCCGCCAAGCCGAACGCGGCGACAAAACCTTTGCCAATCCGCGCAATGCCGCCGCCGGATCCTTGCGCCAACTCGACGCCTCGATCACCGCCGCCCGCCCGCTGCGGTTTTTCGCCTATGCTTGGGGCGCGCTGTCTGATCCGCTGTCTACCACCCAATTTGGCGCCATCGCGCGTTTGCAATCCTTGGGCTTTCAAACCAACCCGTTGACCATTCTGGCCGAAAGCCCCGCCGCGCTTTTGGCGCATTATCGCAGCATCGAGGTGCAGCGCGCCACCTTGGGCTATGATATCGACGGCGTGGTTTACAAGGTGAATGACCTTGGCCTGCAGGCGCGGCTTGGCTTTCGCTCCACCACGCCCCGCTGGGCGATTGCGCATAAATTCCCCGCCGAACTGGCTTGGACGCGGCTTGAAGGCATCGATATTCAGGTCGGCCGAACCGGGGCGCTGTCACCGGTGGCCCGGCTGCAACCGGTGACGGTGGGGGGTGTCGTGGTGTCGAATGCGACGCTGCACAATGAAGATTACATCGCGGGCCGCGACGCCAAGGGCGGGGTGATCCGGGGCGGCAAGGATATTCGGGTTGGCGATTGGGTTCAGGTGTATCGCGCGGGCGATGTCATCCCGAAAATCCACGATGTTGATCTCGAAAAACGCCCCTCAGAGGCGGCCCCCTTTGTCTTTCCCACCACCTGCCCCGAATGTGGCTCCGAGGCGCATCGCGCCGAGGGCGATGCGGTGCGCCGCTGCACGGGTGGGCTGATTTGCCCGGCGCAAGCCATTGAACGGCTGAAACATTTCGTCTCGCGCGGGGCGTTTGACGTCGAAGGTCTGGGTGCAAAGCAGATCGAGATGTTCTTCAAGGACAGCCTGCTGCCCATCCGCACGCCGGCCGATATCTTTACCCTTGCCGCGCGCGACCGGGCCCAGCTGGCGAAACTGGAAAACCGCGACGGCTATGGCAAAACCTCTGCCGCGAAACTCTTCGCGGCGATTGAGGCCAAGCGGGCCATCGCGCTGGATCGGTTGATCTTTGCCCTTGGCATCCGTCACGTCGGCGAGGCCGCAGCGGGGCTTCTGGCTCGCCATTACGGCGATTGGGCACTGTTTGAGACCAGTATCACCTCGGCCACCCCCGGAACGCCGGAATGGGCGGAGTTGACGGCTATTGACGGTGTGGGCGCGGTTCTGGCCACCAGCCTGACCGAGGCGTTTCAGAACCCGGCCGAACGCGCGGCCATTGATGCGCTGGTGGCGCAACTTTCTCCGCAACCCGTTGAAAAAGCACAAACAGACAGCCCCGTTGCGGGCAAGACGGTGGTCTTTACCGGCACGTTGGAACGGATGACCCGGGCCGAAGCCAAAGCGCGAGCCGAGGCGATGGGGGCAAAGGTCGCAGGCTCGGTCAGCGCCAAGACCGATTATGTCGTGGCCGGGCCGGGGGCGGGGTCAAAGGCCAAGGATGCCGACCGCCTTGGGGTGCCGATGTTGACCGAAGATGAATGGCTGACCCTGACGGGGGCGACATGAGCCGCCCCGAGGCGCTGTTCCCACTTTATGCTGATTTGGAAACGCTGGGTGGCGTTGGCCCCAAAACGGCGCAGGCTTTTGCCGGTCTGGGGGTCGCGCGGCCCAAGGATCTTTTGTATCTCTTGCCCCATTCGGCGGTGGACCGCAGCCGAAAGGCCAGCATCCGCGATGTGATCCCGCCTTGTGTTGTGACAGTTGAGGTTGAGGTCGGCGGCCATCTTCCCCCGCGGGTAAAGGGCAAACCCTACCGCGTGATGGTGCGCGATGCGGAAACCGAATTCCAACTCGTGTTCTTCCATGCCCGTGGCGACTATCTGCAAAAACTGCTGCCGACCGGGCAGCGCCGCCTTGTGTCGGGGCGGGTGGAGTTGTTTGATAATATCGCACAAATCGTTCACCCCGATCATGTTCTGCGCCCCGAGGAGGCCGCCGATCTGCCCGCGTGGGAGCCGGTCTATCCCTTGACCGCAGGCGTCACCCAGCGGGTGATCGCCAAGGCAGCGGAGGCCAGTTTGGCCCGCACCCCCGCTTTACCAGAATGGATCGATGGTCCGCTTCTGGCGCGGGAAGGGTGGCCGGATTGGCTCTCGGCGCTGCGGCAGGCGCATGGCCCCGGCAGCATGGCGGATCTGGCCTTTACCGCGCCGGCCCGCCAACGTCTTGCTTATGATGAGCTTTTTGCTCATCAGGTGACGCTTGCGCTGGCCCGCAGCCAGTTGCGTCGTGCCAAGGGACAGGTGACGCGCGGCACGGGCGTTTTGCAGGCCAAGGTCTTGCAAAGCCTGCCCTATGCGCCGACCGCGGCCCAGACGCGGGCGGTGACTGAGGTCGCGCAGGATATGGAAAACCCGCTGCGGATGAACCGGCTTTTGCAGGGCGATGTGGGGGCGGGCAAGACGCTGGTTGCCTTCCTTGCGCTGTTGATCGCGGTAGAGGCGGGCGGGCAGGGGGTGATGATGGCCCCCACCGAAATTCTGGCCCGCCAGCACCTAGAGAGCCTGCAACCTCTGGCCGCCGCAGCCGGGGTGCGGCTTGACCTGCTCACCGGGCGCGACAAGGGGGCAGAGCGCGCGGCAAAGCTGGCAGCCCTTGCCAAGGGCGAGATTGGCATTTTGGTCGGCACCCATGCGGTGTTCCAAAAAGATGTGCATTTCAAGGATTTGCGGCTGGCGATCGTTGATGAACAGCACCGCTTTGGCGTCTCGCAGCGCATGGAGCTTGGGGCCAAGGGCGACATGGCCGATGTGCTTGTGATGACCGCCACGCCCATTCCGCGCTCTCTGGCCCTTGCCAGCTATGGCGATATGGATGTCTCGGTGCTGGACGAAAAGCCGGCAGGCCGCAAACCGATCAAGACGGTTCTCGTGTCCTCTGCGCGGCTGGATGAGGTGATGGGCCACATGGCGCGCGCCGTGGCCGAGGGGCGGCAGGCCTATTGGGTCTGCCCCTTGGTCGAAGACAGCGAGGTGTTGGATTATGCCAGTGCCGAGGCGCGCTTTGCCAGTCTGCGTGCGGCCCTTGGCGACAGTGTCGGGCTGGTGCATGGTCAGATGCCCGCCGCCGAAAAAGACGCCGCCATGGCGCGCTTTGTGGCGGGGAAAACCAAGGTTTTGGTGGCCACCACGGTGATCGAGGTGGGGGTCAACGTGCCCAATGCCTCGATCATGGTGATCGAGCGGGCCGAGATTTTTGGCCTTGCACAACTGCACCAGCTGCGCGGCCGGGTCGGGCGTGGCACGGCGGATTCGACCTGTCTTTTGATGTATCAGGCCCCCTTGTCGGAAAGCGGTGAGCGGCGTTTGAAGGTGCTGCGCGACACCGAAGACGGATTTCGCATTTCGGAAGAAGATCTGGCGATGCGCGGCGCGGGGGATCTGATTGGCACCGCGCAATCGGGCCTGCCCCGGTTTCGGGTGGCCGATATGGAACGGCAAGCCGGGCTGATGGCCATCGCCCAATCAGACGCCCGTCGCCTTTTGGCCGATGATCCTGCCCTCGAAACCGCGCGGGGGCGCGCCGTGCGCTCCCTTTTGTGGTTGCTCGACCAAGACCGCGCCATTCGGCTGCTGTCGGTCGGCTAACCCCTTTATCTGCCTTTGAAATTGGCTGGATCGGCCAAACCTATCGCAGGGGCGGGACCCCCGCATGCGCGCTTTGTTCACAGATGTTCTCATAAAGTTCTTGACGAATAATGAATATTGCGGGAACAATATGAGAACAAAGCGAAGGAGACAGCCATGCTGACCGAGATTGCCGAGATTTTTCACCGTTCGCGCGCTACCGCGCTGGAAGATGCCGTGGGCGTTTTGTCGCTCTTTGTGATGCTCTATGCCGGGCTGGCGATTTCCGGCGCGCTTTGACCGTTTCTGCCTGCGATCTTTGCCCATCGGCCGCATATCTGTCCCCAAGGGATATGCCCCCGGGTCGCCTTGCCCGCCGCCGATGAAAGATGCGCTACTTGCCGCCGTTCCCTGATGGGACGGCGGTTTTTTTATGCCTCGGCCAAGGCCATCGCCTCACAAACCGCATCCAAGGCCAGTAGGATCGAGGCGTGGCGGTTTTTGTATTCGCGCGCCGGAATCAGCACCTCATAGCTGTCAAAAGGCGTTGCGGGTACCGCCCCGCCCTCCTTCAGCATGGCGCGGAGCGCGTCGCGCGCGGCCTCCAACTCGGCCCGGCTGCGCCCCAGAACCACGCGCCCAAGGATCGAGGCCGAGGCTTGCCCCAGCGCGCAGGCCTTCACATCTTGGGCAAATTGGGACACCCGCCCCTCTTCCACCACCACATCCGCCGTGATGGTCGAGCCGCACAAGGGGGAGCGCTTTTTCGCGCTGCCCATCGGGGCCGGAAGTCGCCCCTGATGCGGGATCGAGGCGGCAAGCTCCAAGATCCGGCCAGAATAGAGCTTGATAAGATCGTTCTCGGCCATGGCCTTCCCCTTTGTGCCCCCTTGAGATAAGCCGCAATTCAGCCGCCGCCAAGGAGGAACGCCATGTCCTTTGATCCTGCAAGCCTAAAGTATGACGCCAATGGGTTGATCCCCTGCATCGCGCAGGATGATGCGACGGGCGAAGTGTTGATGATGGCGTGGATGAATGCCGACAGCCTTGCCCGCACGCTGGCGACCGGAAATGTCACCTATTGGAGCCGCTCGCGTCAGGCGTTTTGGGCCAAGGGCGAAACCTCGGGCCATGTGCAGCGCTTGGTTGAACTGCGGATTGATTGCGACCGCGATTGCCTTTTGGCGCGGGTGACGCAGGACGGCCCGGCCTGCCATACGAACCGGCGGTCGTGTTTCTACACGGCCCTGCGCGACGGCAGCGAAGTGGAAATCCTGACGCCGATGGCCTGAGCCAGAGGTTTGCAGGACATCGGCTACAGCCCGACCATCCGGCGAATATCCTCCGGCGTCGCGCCCTCGGCCCGATACTTGGCCAAGGCTCGCGCATCGTCGCGTTTCGCCAGCCGTTTGCCCTGATCGTCGCGGATCAGCCGATGGTGGTGATAGGCGGGTGTCGGCAGGTCCAAAAGGCGTTGCAGCACCACATGGATGGCGGTCGCCTCGAACAGATCTTCACCGCGCGTTACTTCGGTGATGCCTTGGGCCGCATCATCGACGACCACAGCGATGTGGTAAGAGGTGCCAATGTCGCGGCGGGCAAGGACAATATCGCCAACGGATTCAACCATATCCGAGGCGGAATACAGATGTGCCCCCGCCCGTGTGCCGGTTTCGGAAAAGCGGATCTCTCCCAACCGGGCCATCGCTGCCGCCATATCCAGACGCAGGACGCCTGCGCTATGGCCCTTGCCCCGGCAGGTGCCGGGATAGATCGGGCCATCTGGCCCCATCACGGGCGCGCCTTCTTGTGGGGCGGAAAGCGCGGCCTTGATATCGCCGCGCGTGCAGGTGCAATGGTAGGTCAGGCCCAGATTGTACAGGCGTGCAAGAGCGGCCTCATAGGCGGCAAGCCGATCTGACTGCCGCATCACCGGGGTTTCCCACCGCAAGCCAAGCCAGCGCAGATCGTCGTAAATCCCCGCCTCATATTCGGGCTTGCACCGCGGGCCATCGATATCTTCGATCCGCAAAATAAATCGGTCGCCACGCGCCGCCGCCACCAAGGCGGCAAAGGCATGTCCCAGATGCAAAGGCCCGGTGGGCGAGGGCGCGAAACGGGTTACGCGCTCAGCCATTGGGTAAAGGCCTCTTTGGCGCGGTCGGTATAGGCCTTGTAACGGTCCTTGCGGCCGCGCCGCCCCCCCTTGGCGTCAATCGGCGGGAAAAGCCCAAAGTTCACGTTCATCGGCTGAAAGGTCTTTGCCTCGGCCCCGCCCGTGATATGGGTGATAAGCGCGCCCATGGCGGTCTCATTGGGCGGTGGGGGCAGACTGCGCCCCAAGAGTTCCGCCGCCGCCATCCGCCCCGCCAAAAGCCCCATCGCGGCGCTTTCCACATAGCCTTCGACCCCGGTCACTTGCCCCGCAAAGCGGATATTGGGCCGTGACTTCAACCGCATCTGATCGTCCAGCAGCGTGGGCGAATTCAAAAAAGTGTTGCGGTGGATGCCGCCCAGACGGGCAAAGCTGGCGTTTTCAAGTCCAGGAATCATTTTGAAAACAGCGGTTTGCGCGCCATACTTCATCTTGGTTTGGAAGCCGACGATGTTGTAAAGCGTGCCCAGTTTGTTGTCGCGGCGCAGCTGCACCACGGCATAGGGCTTTGCCGGGTTATGTGGGTTGGTCAGACCAACCGGCTTCATCGGACCAAAGCGCAGCGTCTCGCGCCCGCGTTCGGCCATCACCTCGATCGGCAGGCAGCCGTCGAAATAGCCCGCGGTTTCGCCCTCGTGAAACTCCGTTTTCTCTGCCGCCAAGAGCGCATCAATGAAGGCCTCATACTGGGCCTTGTCCATCGGGCAGTTGATATAGGCCTTTTGTTCTTCCTCGGTCTCGCCCTTGTCATAGCGCGATTGCAACCAAGCGGTGCCCATGTCGATGCTTTCGCCATAGACGATCGGGGCAATGGCATCAAAGAACGCCAGACTTTCAGCCCCGGTTTCCGCACGGATACTTTGCGCCAGTGCGCCAGAGGTCAACGGCCCAGTGGCAATGATCCAATGGCCGTCCCGCGGCAATTCGGTGATTTCGCCCGGCACAATCGAAATCAGCGGATGCGCCTGCAGCCGTTCGGTCACGCTTTCGGCAAAGGGGTCACGGTCTACCGCCAACGCGCCGCCCGCAGGCAGGCGGTGGCGGGTGGCCATCTCCATCACCAAACCCTGTGCCGCCCGCATTTCCCAATGCAACAGTCCCACGGCATTGCGCTCATCATCGTCAGACCGGAAGGAGTTTGAGCACACCATCTCGGCAAACAGCCCCGTGCGATGGGCAAAGGTGCCGACGGCGGGGCGCATTTCGTGCAAGACGACCGGCACGCCCATTTCCGCCGCCTGCCAAGCGGCCTCGGACCCTGCCATGCCGCCGCCGATGATGTGAAGTGTCTCTGTCATGCTGGCTTTCATCTTGGCCCAAATACTCCGGGGGTCCGGGGGCTGGCCCCCGGTGCTTTGTCGCAATAGCCAAAGCCTCAGGTTTTGAAAAGCCTTGCACGCTGATCCGCGACAAAGCCTGCCGGATCTCTGGTGTCAAAGCCAAGCTCTGCGGCTTTCAGAAAGAACCCTTGCGCAGGCTGCCCGCCTGCCAGACGCCCTTCGCATAGCGCGGCCCGCAAGGGGTGGCCCGCGCGGGCATCATCTTCCATCAGCGCCTCAAGTGCTGCGGTCAACTCGCCCATGCGCCAGCCCAGATCGCGGGCAAGCGCACCGTAGGTGATCGTCGCGCCCCGGCTTGCCAGATCGGCAAGCCGGGGTGCGAGATCACTCACCCTCGCCCTGTTCGGCCACGCGGGCGACCGAGACAACCTCTTCGTCAGCCCCGACGTTGAACACCCGGACCCCCCCCGCAGACCGCGAGCGGAACGAGACCTGTTCCACCGGAACCCGGATCGACTGGCCGGTTGAGGTCGCCAGCATGATCTGGTCCGACAGGTCCACCGGGAAGGAGGCGATGATCCTGCCACCGCGCGGGCCGGGCGAGATGGCTTTCACGCCCATGCCGCCGCGTCCACGCACCGGGTAGTCGTGGGCCGACGACAGTTTGCCCGATCCGCCCTTGGTGATGGTCAGGATCAAATCTTCGGCCGCCGACATTTCGGCATAGCGTTCGGGGCTGAGTTGGCCCGCTGCAACGCTGTCTTCTTCGTCGTCCGCCGCTTCGTCCTCGGTCACGCCCGCCATCAGGCGGCGCTGCTTGAGATAGGCTGCGCGCTCTTCGGGGTCGGCTTCGAAGTGGCGAATGATCGCCATCGACACCACATGATCGCCCGCCGCCAGACGAATGCCGCGCACACCAGTAGACCCGCGCGATTTGAAGACGCGGATTTCTTGCGTCGAGAAACGGATCGCACGGCCAAGTTCGGTGACCAGCATGATATCGTCATTCTCGTCGGCAATCGCGGCATTCACCAGCGTGACGCCTTCGGGCAGCTTCATGGCAATCTTACCGTTGCGCATGACATTGGTGAAGTCGGAAAGGTCGTTCTGCCGCACATCGCCATCGCTTGTCGCAAAGACGATTTGCAGGTTTTCCCATTCAGCTTCTGGCACATCGACCGGCATCAGCGCGGCGATGGACACGCCTTGGCTAATCGGCAGGATGTTGACCATGGCCTTGCCCTTGGCGGTACGACCGGCCAACGGCAGACGCCAGGTTTTCATCTTGTAGACCATGCCATCGGTCGTGAAGAACAACAGATGCGTGTGGGTATTGGCGACAAACAGCGTCGTGACCACGTCATCTTCTTTGGTGGCCATAGAGGCCAGACCCTTGCCGCCCCGGTTCTGGGCGCGGAATTCAGCCAAGGGGGTGCGCTTGATGTAACCGCCCGAGGTAATGGTCACCACCATATCCTCGCGCTCGATCAGGTCTTCGTCGTCCATATCGCCGGCCCAGTCGACGATCTCGGTGCGGCGCGGCACGGCAAAGAGGGCCTTTACCTCGCGCAACTCGTCCGAGATGATCGCCATGATCCTGTCGCGGCTGCCCAGAATTTCAAGGTAATCCTTGATCTTGGCGGCGAGTTCTTCCAGCTCGTCCGTCACTTCCTTGACGCCCAGCTGCGTCAGGCGCTGCAGGCGCAGATCCAGAATGGCGCGGGCCTGAATTTCCGACAGGTTATAGGTGCCGTCGTCGTTGATCGTATGGCTCGGGTCATCGATCAGCCGGATAAAGGGCGCGATTTCATGCGCGGGCCAACGGCGCGTCATCAGCTTTTCGCGGGCCTCTGCAGCGTCGGCCGAGGAGCGGATGGTCTTGACCACCTCATCGACGTTCGACACCGCCACAGCCAGACCGCACAGCACATGGCTGCGCTCGCGGGCTTTGCGCAGTTCAAACGCGGTGCGCTTGGCCACGACTTCCTCGCGGAAGGTGATGAAATGGCTGAGGAAGTCGCGCAGCGTCAGCTGTTCAGGACGGCCGCCGTTCAACGCGAGCATGTTGCAACCAAACGAGGTTTGCATCGGGCTGAACCGATAAAGCTGGTTCAACACCACATCGGGCGTGGCGTCGCGTTTCAGTTCGATCACCACCCGCACGCCGATCCGGTCGCTTTCGTCTGCGACCCCGGCGATGCCTTCGATCTTTTTGTCGCGCACCATTTCCGCAATGATTTCAATCATGCGGGCCTTGTTGACCTGATAGGGCACCTCATCGACGATGATGGCGTACCGATCCTTGCGGATTTCCTCGACGTGGGTTTTCGCCCGGATGATGACCGAGCCGCGCCCTTCCAGATAGGCCTTCCGCGCGCCTGACCGACCCAGAATGGTGGCCCCGGTAGGGAAATCGGGGGCGGGGATGATGTCCATCAGCTGTTCCATGCTGATGTCGGGGTTGTCGATCATGGCCAGCGTGCCGTCGATCACTTCGCCCAGATTGTGCGGCGGGATGCGGGTGGCCATGCCGACGGCGATGCCTTCGGCGCCATTGACCAGCATGTTGGGGAACCGCGCAGGCAGAACGGTGGGCTCGCGGTCCTTGCCGTCATAGTTGTCTTGGAAGTCGACGGTCTCTTTGTCGATATCGGCCAGCAGGAAAGCGGCGGGCTTGTCCATCCGCACTTCGGTATAGCGCATGGCCGCAGCCGTATCGCCGTCCATCGAGCCGAAGTTGCCCTGACCATCCAAGAGCTTCAGGCTCATGGAAAACGGCTGGGCCATACGGACAAGCGCGTCATAAATCGCGCTGTCGCCGTGGGGGTGGTATTTCCCCATGGTGTCGCCCACCGGACGGGCCGATTTGCGATAGGCTTTGTCATGGGTATTGCCCGATTCCTGCATCGCAAACAGGATGCGACGATGCACCGGTTTCAGCCCGTCGCGCAGATCAGGAATGGCACGGCTGACGATCACGCTCATCGCATAATCGAGATAGGCCGTTTTCATTTCATCTACGACGTCGACCTGCGGGCCATGATAGGGCGCGCGCTCCGGCTTTTCACCAGTCGCTTCAGGGGTTTCCGGGCTGTCGGTCATGTGTCCTCGCGCCCCCGTCGAGGGGGTCTAGATTTGGTTGGTCAGACCTTACAACATACAGCCCATCGCGGCAATGCCGGGGGTTGCCCTTTTGCCCCGCTTCTGGGAAAAGCCCGCGCTTTCCAAGGGGGAAATGTCGTGGATCTTGGGCTTGAAACCGGCTTTGCCGAGCGGCTGACGCCCGAGATGCGGGCCTTGGCGCATCTTCCGGGCGTGGCGGCGCAATTTCTGCCTGATCCACAGGAACTTCAGGGCCGCGGTGCGGGTCTTGCCGATCCGATTGGGGACGCGGTTCATTCGCCAACGCCCGGTCTGACCCACCGCTATCCCGACCGTGTGATCCTGCGGGTGACGCTGACGTGCCTTGTCCACTGCCGCTTTTGCTTTCGCCGGGAGGTGGTGGGGGACGCCGGGCCTTTGCCCGAGGCTGATCTTGCCGCAGCCCTTGCCTATATCGCCGCCCGCCCCGCGATCCGCGAGGTGATCTTGACCGGGGGCGATCCCTTGTCGCTGTCAGAGCGGCGCTTGACCGAGGTGATCGACCGGCTGAACGCCATCCCGCATCTTGACAGCTTGCGCATCCATTCCCGTATTCCGGTGGTGGCGCCGGGGCGGATTACGACAAGCCTTGCCGCGCGGCTGGGGCAGGGCAAGCCTTTGTGGTTTGTGCTGCATGTCAATCATGCCGACGAAATCACCCCCGAGGCTGAGGTGGCCCTGGCCCGGCTGACCCATGCGGGGGTGCCGCTTTTGTCGCAATCGGTGCTGCTGCGCGGGGTGAATGACCGGGCCGAGGTGTTGGAGGCGCTGCTGCGGCGCCTGCTGCGGCTGAAGGTGAAACCCTATTACCTGCATCACGGCGATCTGGTGCGTGGGGCAGAGCATTTCCGCACCACGATTGCCGAAGGCCAAGCGCTGATGGCGTCCTTGCGGGGGCGGCTGCCCGGAACTGCCTTGCCGACCTATGTGCTGGATATCCCCGGCGGCCACGGCAAGGTGCCGCTTGGGCCAGAGTATCTGACGGCAACGCCCGACGGTTGGCAGGTGCGCGACCCGCAGGGGGCAACGCACCGCTATCTTGACCCTTAAGCGGCCCGCATCAACATCCCAAACAGATCGCGCGGGTCGTCGGGGTCGGCGATCATGTCAAGCTGGTCGCACAGGTTCAGCGCGCGCAGCTTGGCATGCACATAGCGCAGGGCGCTGAAATCTTCGATGGCAAAGCCCACCGAGTCAAAAAGCGTGATATCGCGGGCATCCTTACGGCCCTGCGCCGCGCCACCGATGACCTGCCAAAGTTCAGTCACCGGGAAATCAGCGGGCATTTGCTGAATTTCGCCCTCGATCCGCGTTTGGGGCGGGTATTCCACGAACACCCCGGCGCGCAGCAGGATATCGCGGTGCAGTTCCGTCTTGCCGGGGCAGTCGCCGCCCACCGCGTTGATATGCACGCCCGCGCCAACCATATTGTCGGTCAGAATGGTGGCGTTTTGCTTGTCCGCCGTCACCGTGGTGATGATCTGGGCGCCCAGAATGGCCTCCTCGGGTGTCTTGCAGGCGACCACCTTCAGCCCGCGTCCGGCAAGGTTTGCCGCGCATTTCGCCGTGGCCTTGGCGTCAATGTCGTAAAGCCGCACCTCGGAAATTCCGCAAACCGCCTTGAAGGCCAGCGCCTGAAACTCCGCCTGTGCGCCATTGCCGATCAGCGCCATGGTGGTGGCCCCCTTGGGCGCCAGCCATTTCGCCGCCATCGCGCTGGTGGCGGCGGTGCGTAGCGCTGTCAGAATGGTCATTTCCGACAACAAAAGCGGATACCCCGTGGATACATCTGCCAAAAGCCCAAAGGCGGTGACGGTCTGCAACCCCCGCTTCATATTGGATGGGTGGCCATTCACATATTTGAAGCCATAGGTTTCGCCGTCCGAGGTCGGCATCAGTTCAATCACCCCGATGTCGGAATGACTGGCGACGCGGGGCGTTTTGTCAAACAACGGCCAGCGACGGAAATCGGCCTCAATCTCGGCGGCCAGATCCACCATCACCTGTTCCACGCCAATCGCATGCACCAGCCGCATCATATTGGCGACCGAGACGAAGGGAACAAAGGCTTGTTTTGAAGGGGCGATCATCAGAAACTCCGGGTTGGTCGGTCAAAGACCTTGCGGCCCATCATCGAGCCGACAAGTTCGACCATCAGTTTTGCGGTGCGGCCGCGCTCATCAAGGAAGGGGTTCAACTCCACAAGGTCGAGCGAGGTGACAAGTCCGCTTTCATGCAGCAGCTCCATCACCAGATGCGCCTCGCGAAAGGTGGTGCCGCCCGGAACCGTGGTGCCGACGGCGGGCGCGATTGAGGGGTCAAGGAAATCGACATCCAACGACACATGCAGCATGCCACCCGCTGCGCGGACCGCTTCCAGAAACTCGCGCAGGGGCGCGACGATGCCGCGTTCGTCCAACACCCGCATGTCGTTGATCGCCAGATCATGGCTGAGAAGGGCCGCATGTTCCGCCGGATCGACCGAGCGGATGCCAAAGAGGCAAACGCGCTCGGGCGGCAGGGCCGCGGGGAAGGGGGGGAAGGCGTCAAAGCCTTCGCGCCCCGTGATATAGGCCACCGGCGTGCCGTGCAGATTGCCGCTTTCCGTCGTCAGTGGCGTATGGAAATCGGAATGGGCGTCCAGCCACAACAGGAACAAGGGCCGATCCTGCCGCTTGGCAAAGGCCGCCGCCCCCGCAACCGACCCCAGCGCCAGCGAATGGTCACCGCCAAGGATGATCGGCATGGCCCCTTGGGACAAGGCATCATCCACGCGGTCGGCCAAAACCTCGGTCCACCCGATGACGCGATCCAGATCGTGAACGGCGGGGTTCGGGCAGGTGACACTGCGCAAGGCGGGCAGGGCGACATCGCCCCAATCTTCCACACCATGGCCCAGATCGCGAACCGCCTGCGCCAGCCCTGCCACGCGGTAGGCGGCCGGTCCCATCACGCAGCCGGGGCGGCGTTGGCCTTCGTCGATGGGGGCTCCGATCAGGATGCAGTTCGGCATGGGTGTCTCCGGTGTTTGATCATTTGTCGCGGGCAGGGATGACGAATCCTAGCGGCATTTCGCGCGTTTTGCTAAAGGGATTGCGCAAAGTGTCAGAAGGATTGCCCGAATGGATGAAACCGACCAGCGGTTGATCGCAGAACTTCGGCGCGACGGACGTGCCTCGCTTTCGGAACTGGCCGAGCGGCTGGACCTGTCGCGCGCCACGGTGCGGGCGCGGATGGAGCGGCTGCAGTCGAAGGGCGAGATTGCCGGATTTACCGTGCTGACGCGGTCTGATGTGACCGCCGCCCCGGTGCGCGGCCTTATCATGATCGGGATCGAGGGGAAGGGTGGCGAAAAGGTGATGGCGCGGCTGGCAGGCATACCGGCGGTGCTGGCGGTACATTCGACCAATGGCAAATGGGACCTGATCGCGGAACTGGCAACCCAGACCCTGCTGGAGCTGGACGAGGTGATCTACCGCATCCGCAGCATCGAAGGCGTGGTGACGAGCGAAACGAACCTGCTGCTGTCGACCCGGAAGGCCGGGCGCAAGTAACCCGCCTTCTTGCAAGAAGGCGGGGCCGCCGTCCCCGGCGCGTTACTCTTTCATCAGCTCGGCAATGCGGGCTTGTTCGTCCTCACTCAGATCATCCTCGAGCTTTGGTTTGCGCCGTGTCAGGCTAAAGGCCAGCGCACCCCCCACCAGCAGCATAGCCGGTCCCGCCAGCCACAGAAGCAATCCCGACCCCGAGGCGCGCGGGTTGAACAGCACAAACTCGCCGTAGCGGGCGACGATATAATCGACCACCTCCGCATCGCTGTCGCCCGCCACCAACCGCTCGCGCACCAAAAGCCGCAGGTCGCGGCTGATCGGAGCGTTCGAATCGTCGATGGTTTCGCCCTGACAGACAGGGCAGCGCAGATCGTGGGAAATCTGGCGGGCGCGGGCTTCCAACGCCGGATCGGGCAAGACCTCATCAGGTTGCACGGCAAGGGCAGGCGAGGCGGCGAGCAGCAGACATAAGATCAGGGCGCGCATCGGATTACTCCGCCGCTTGGGCGGCGGGTGCGCGACGCGCCCCCGCGGCCAGCCGATAGCGCCGGTCGGTCAGGCTGAGAAGCCCGCCGATGGCCATCATCAGCGCCCCACCCCAAAGCCAATTGGCAAAGGGTTTGACATAAGCGCGCACGGCATAGCCGCCGCCCTCCTGCGGATCACCGATCACCAGATAAAGATCGCGGGTCAGGCCATAGTCGATGGCGGCCTCTGTCGTCGGCATCGCCTGCACCGGGTAGACGCGTTTTTCAGGATATAGCGTCACAACCTCGGCTCCGTCGCGGCTGACCACCATTTCGGCCATGGTCGTGCTGTAGTTCGGCCCCTGTTCCTGATGCACCTCTTTCAACTGAACCTCGTAGCGGCCCACCGGAAAGGTTTCCCCGACGCGGACCACACGAATATCCTCAATCGCCCAAGCATGCATGGCGGCGACGGCAAAGATCGTGACGCCCAGCCCGGAATGGGCTGTGGCCTTGCCCCAATCGGCGCGGCCCATGCGCCCCAAGCGGGCAAGCTTTTCGCCCAAGGCCCCGCGGCCTGCGCGTTGCCACAAATCGGTCAGCGCGCCGAACACCACCCATGCCCCCAAGGCAAGCCCCACCGGACCCAGCGCCGATTTGCCGGTTTGCAGGGCAAAGGCCAAAAGTCCCAAGGCCAGCGCCATGGCCAAAGCCCCGCGCAAAGGCCGCAGCGCCCGGCCAATCTCGGCCCGCTTCCACGGCATCATGGCACCAATCGGCAGGATCAGGGCAAGAAGGATCATGAAGGGCGGGAAGGCCGCGTTGAAGAATGGCTCGCCGACCGAGAGTTTACGGTTCCAAACCATCTCGGCCACCAAGGGCCAGACCGTGCCGATAAAGACGACAAAGGCGGCCACGGCCAACAGAACGTTGTTGGCCAGCAAAGCGCTTTCGCGGCTGATGGTGGAAAACAGGCCCTTGGCCTCCAACGCGCTGGCGCGGAACGCAAAAAGCGTCAACGCCCCGCCCATGAAGGTGGCAAGGATCATCAGGATGAACACGCCGCGTTCGGGGTCATTGGCAAAAGAATGAACCGAGGTGATGACGCCCGAGCGCACGATGAAGGTGCCGGTCAGCGAAAAGCCAAAGGCAATGATGGCCAAGAGGATGGTCCAAGCCTTCAGGCTTTCCCGCTTTTCCACCACGATGGCCGAGTGCAGCAAGGCCGCGGCAATCAGCCAAGGCATGAAGCTGGCGTTCTCCACCGGATCCCAGAACCAGAACCCGCCCCAACCCAGTTCATAATAGGCCCACCACGACCCCAAGGCGATGCCGATGGTCAGGAAAATCCACGCCGCCAGCGTCCAAGGCCGCACCCAGCGCGCCCAAGCCGCGTCGATCCGACCCTCGATCAGGGCGGCGACGGCGAAGGAAAAGCTCATCGAAAGGCCAACATAGCCAAGGTAGAGGAAGGGCGGGTGAAAGGCCAAACCGGGGTCTTGCAGCAAGGGGTTCAGGTCATCGCCATTCATCGGCGGATTGGCCAGCCGCAGGAACGGGTTGGAGGTGAAGAGCAAAAACGCCAAAAACGCCGCGCCGATCATGCCTTGCACACTCAAAACCCGGGCCTTCAGCGTCGCCGGCAGATTGCCGCCAAACCACACCGCACACGCCCCGAACAAGGCCAGCGCCAAAACCCACAGCAAGAGCGACCCCTCATGGTTGCCCCAGACACCCGCCACCTTATACAGCATCGGCTTGTCCGTATGCGAGTTCAGCGTGACCAGCCGCAAGGAAAAGTCTGATACCACAAAGGCATAGGTCAGCGCCCCAAAGGCTGCCGCGATCAACACCAGTTGCATCATCGCGGCCGGATCTGCCAAGGCCATCAGCCGCGCATCCCGCCGTGCGGCCCCATAAAGCGGTAAGGTCGCCTGCAACAGGGCCACGGCAAAGGCCAAGATAAGCGTGAAATGGCCAAGTTCTACGATCATCACGGGGCTCCTCATTCGTGGCGCAGTCTAAAACGAAAGGGGCGCGGCGGGAATGGCCCGTCGCGCCCCTTGGCCGTTTTGTCACAGCCCTCAGATCACAAGCCCGTTAAAGCCCGCGCGACAGCGCCGCCACCCCGGTGCGCGCCAGCTCGCGCAGACCCAAGGGACGCATCAGATCGGCAAAGCTGTCGATCTTTTCCGGCGTGCCGGTCATCTCGAACACAAAGCTTTCCAACGTGCTGTCCACCACATGCGCGCGGAAAATCTCGGCCAGCCGCAAGGCTTCGATGCGATGCTCGCCCTTGCCCGCCACTTTGATCAGCGCAAGTTCCCGCTGCACACAGGGGCCATCGGCGGTCAGGTCATGCACGGCGTAAACCGAAACCAGCCGCGACAGTTGCGCCTCGACCTGATCGATCACATGCGGCGTGCCGCTGGTCACGATGGTGATGCGGCTGCGGTGGCCGGTATGGTCCACCTCGGCCACGGTCAGGCTGTCGATGTTATAGCCGCGCGCCGAGAATAGCCCGATCACGCGCGCCAGAACGCCAGGTTCATTCTCGACGATCACGGCCAGCGTATGGCTGACGATCATCTCGGAATGGCTGTCGCTCAGGTCATAGGCGGAATGGCTCGTCGCGCCCTTCTTGATGTTCAGTGCGGACATGATTGGTCCTCTTTCATCTTGGCAGAAATACTCTGGGGGTCCGGGGGGCAAGCCCCCGGTCCACCCGATTAAACCAGTACCGCGCCTGCGGCCTTGATAACCCCTTGCGTGTCGGCATTGCCCAGCAGCATTTCGTTATGCGGCTTGCCAGAGGGGATCATCGGGAAGCAGTTTTCGTGCTTTTCAACAAGGCAATCAAAGATCACCGGGCCGTCATAGCGGATCATTTCCATGATGGCGTCATCAAGGTCTTTGGGATCAGACACCCGCAGGCCCTTGCAGCCAAAGGCTTCGGCCAGTTTCACGAAATCGGGCAGAGACTCAGACCAGGACGACGAATACCGCTCGCCGTGCAGCAGCTCTTGCCACTGGCGCACCATGCCAAGCCGTTCATTGTTCAAGATGAACTGCTTCACGGGCGCGCGGAATTGCATCGCCGTGCCCATTTCTTGCATGTTCATCAGCCACGATGCTTCACCGGCCACGTTGATGACCAGGGCCTCGGGGTGGGCAATCTGCACGCCGATCGAGGCGGGCAGGCCATAGCCCATGGTGCCAAGGCCGCCGCTCGTCATCCAGCGGTTCGGTGCCTCAAAGCCAAGGAACTGGGCCGCCCACATCTGATGCTGGCCAACCTCGGTGGTGATATAGCGGTCCATGCCCTTGGTCAGGGCTTCCAGCCGTTCCAGCGCATACTGCGGTTTGATGGTGGTGGTCGACTGCGTATAGGTCAGGCATTTCACGGCCCGCCATTCGTTGATCTGCTTCCACCATTTGGCCAGACCGTCCTTGTTGACCTTGCGGCCGCGCGCCTTCCAGATGCGAAGCGCATCTTCCAGCACATGGCCAACATCGCCAACGATGCCCAGATCCACCCGGATCACCTTGTTGATCGACGAGGGGTCAATATCGACATGCACCTTTTTCGAGCGCGGGCTGAAATCGGCAATCCGGCCCGTGATGCGGTCGTCAAAACGTGCGCCGATGTTCAGCATCAGATCGCAGCCGTGCATGGCAAGGTTGGCCTCATAAAGCCCGTGCATGCCCAGCATGCCGATCCATTTCTCGCCCGAGGCCGGATAGGCGCCAAGGCCCATCAGGGTCGAGGTGATCGGGAATCCGGTGGCTTCGACAAATTCACGCAGCAATTGGCTTGCCGCGGTGCCCGAGTTGATGACGCCGCCGCCGGTATAGAACAGTGGGCGTTCCGCGGTTTCCAACATTTCCACCATGCGGGTGATGGCGTCGATGTCGCCCTTCACGCGCGGCTGATAGTGGTCAACCTTGGCCTTCGGAATGGGGGTGTATTCCGAGGTGGCGAATTGCACATCCTTGGGAATGTCGATCAAAACCGGGCCGGGGCGGCCGGATTTGGCGACATGGAAGGCCTGATGGATGGTTTCGGCCAGCTTCGCGGTGTCCTTCACCAGCCAGTTATGCTTGGTGCAGGGGCGGGTGATGCCCACGGTATCGGCCTCTTGGAAGCCGTCGGTGCCGATCATGAAGGTCGGGACCTGACCCGACAGCACCACCAGCGGGATCGAGTCGAGAAGCGCGTCGGTCAGACCGGTGACGGCATTGGTCGCACCGGGACCAGAGGTGACAAGTGCGACGCCCACCTTGCCGGTGGAGCGGGCATATCCCTCGGCCATGTGGATCGCACCTTGTTCGTGGCGCACCAGCACATGGCGGATGTCGTTTTGCTGGAAGATCTCGTCATAGATCGGCAGCACTGCGCCGCCCGGATAGCCAAAGACAACGTCCACGCCCTGTTCTTTCAGAGCCTGAACCACCATCCTCGCGCCGGTCATCGCCTTGGTCATCGGTCTTTCCTCATCTTGGCCGCAAGAGGCGGCCTTTATCAACAAAAAGCCCCCGGGGGGTGATCCGGGGGCGCATGGGAGCCGTTATGGACTGTCGTTACCGACCCATGCGCCATTGCCTTACGATTACGACTAGTGCGCGCATGGCGACCCCCTTTGCCTTCGGGGCGGACATTATGGTGCGGGGCAGGGGGCGTCAACCGCAAATCGACGCCTAAAATGTCGTGAGGCGGGGTGATTTTGTAGTTTTCTTGCTGATTGCGCCGGTCTTTGCGCAATTTTCGCAACCTTGGGGCCGCCGAGTCGCTGCGATGGCCCCATATCCCCGCCGATCACCGGGGTTGGATCAGATCCCAGCGGTTGCCCCAAGGGTCGCGCCAAACGGCGACGCGGCCATAGGGTTCGTCGCGGGGGGCTTCCTCAAACTGTCCTCCGGCGGCGATGATGCGTGCCGCATCCCTGTCGAAATCATCGGTCTCCAAAAACAACAAGACCCGGCCCGCGCCCTGTGCGCCGATGCCCCGGCGCTGCGTTTCGCCTTCGGCCCGCGCCAGCACCAGCTTGAAGCCCGCCCCCGGCGGCGCCACCGTGACCCAGCGCTTGTGGCCTTGGTCAATGTCGTCGCGCAGGGTCCAGCCCATGCCGTCGCAAAAGAACCGAATGGCCGGGTCATAATCGGGCACAATCAGCGAGAGTGCCATCAGACGCGGGCGGCCCTCAGTCACGGATCGGCCGCGCCTCGGGCAGGGCGATGCGGGCGACCTGTTCGGCGATCGGATCGACGGACAAGGGGTGCAATTCGGCCCGGTGATCGGCGGGGTCGCCCATCGCTTGCCAGGCACCGCCCTTGTAGATTTCCAGCGCGGTAAACCCGGCCTTGTAGCCCATCTTGCGACTGCCCGGCACCCAATAGCCCAGATAGACGTAAGGCAGACCTGCCTCACGCGCGATGTCGATGTGGTCCAGAATGGCAAAGGTGCCAAGGCTAAGGTCGGCCAGATCCGGGTCGTAAAAGCTGTAGACCATGCTCAACCCGTCATCGAAGACGTCGGTCAGCGATACGGCGGCCAAGGGGCGGCCAGTTTCGCCGCGCGCGGCGGGGCGGGTGTATTCGATCACGCGCGTCTTGATCGGGGTTTCCTCGATCATGGCGGCAAATTCGAAGACATCCATGTCGGCCATGCCGCCATCGGCGTGGCGGGCGTCAAGATAGCGGCGAAACAGCGTGAACTGATCTTCGGTCGCCCAAGGGCTGGTGGCGTTGCGGCGCAGATGGGCCGTTGCCTTTTGGATGCGGCGCTGGCTGCGGTTCGGCACGAAATCGGCCACCCGGATGCGGGCAGACATGCACCCCGAACATTCCGCGCAGGTCGGGCGGTAAAGCACGTTCTGGCTGCGGCGAAACCCTTGCTTTGACAGCGCATCATTCAGCCGTTGCGCCTGATCGCCCTGCAAGGCGGTAAACAGCTTCCGTTCCATCCGGCCCTCAAGATAGGGGCAGGGCTGCGGAGCCGTCACATAGAATTGCGGCGCAATGGGAAGGGTATGACGCATGGGAAAGGCCTTGTTCGCGCCAGAGGTTAGCAAGCCGCAGGCGGGCCGCCAAGGGAAAGTTTCCAAAATGGAAAACCCCCGCCGATGAGGGCGGGGGTGTCAGTCTGAGGGCCGGGGCGTTTGGGCCGGGCGGTCAGTATTCGCCAGTTCGCGGCAGGCCAGATTTTGGGCTGTCCTCGGTCGCGGCATCGGTCGTGCGATTGTCCCGCGCGCGGTCTTCCATGAAGGCGTCAAATTCGGATTTATCCTTGGCCGCGCGCAGGCGCTGAAGAAAGGCCTCAAAGGCGGTCTGCTCGGATTCGAGACGTTTCAGCATGTCCGATTTGTAGCTGTCGAAGGCCGCATTGCCCGAAGGTTGGGCGGCGCGGAAGGCGGCGTAACGGTCATGATGGTGGCGGTGTTTGCGGGCGGCGCATCCGAACATTTTGTCAGAACTCCAACGGTTGGTTGCGGTGATATAGGCCACAAAGAACAAGCCCACGGGCCAGAAGAAGACAAAGCCCAGCACCATGGCAGCGATCCAGGCCTTGCGGCCTTTGCTGTCCAGCCAAGCCTCGGCACGGCGCAGGATATTGGGGCGACCGCCATACGCGACGGACGGAGAAGCGGAGGGGGAAGCGGGGATCATGGGCAGGGGCCTTTGCGGTTAAGGGTTAATGTGAACACTTTTCACATGCCCAAGATGGCCCCGCCCATCCCCCCAATCAAGAGGGTATGTTAAGTAAATTTACATTTTTCGGTCTTGGGTAGAGCAAGCCTTTGGAAAAGGGCAAAACTTTCCCGAATTTCAGGCGGTGAATCCAGCGACCTCGGCCCCGGACAGGGTCTGCAATGCGGCGGGGGCAATGGCAAAGATATGGCGTGGGGTGCCTGCTGCGGCCCAGACTTGCGAGAAGTGCAAAAGCGTCGGGTCCATCCAGACCGGCAGCGGCGTCAGATGGCCGACAGGGGCGACGCCGCCAATGGCAAAGCCCGTGACCTCGCGCACCATGCGCCCATCCGCGCGGCCCAGCGGCTCTCCTGCAAGATTGCTGGCGCGGGCCGGGTCCACCTGATTGCCGCCTGCGGTCAAAAACAGGTAAAGCCGTCCGCTCGCCCCTTGAAACAGGATCGACTTGACGATCTGGTTCAGATCGCAGCCGGCCGCTGCCGCCGCTTGATCGGCGGTGCGCGTTTCCTCGGGCATTTCCACGGGCGTGGCGTCAACGCCGCCGTGGCGCAGGGCAAGGGTGACACGGGCAAGGGATTTCGACATGGGACGCACCTCCGGGTCGGGATCATGCCGATTGCCGGGGCCTGCGGCAAGCCATGCAGTTGACCGCGCGGCCGGACCGCGCAAGATGGGCTTATGACCCTGACCTTTGCCCAACGGCTGACCCGCCAGCCCCGTGCCTTCGATCCCGCCCCGGCGGCCGAGATTGACAGGTTGTTTGCAGACCTTTCCCCCGATCTGCGCGGCCTCTTGTCGGCCACGGCGGGGTGCAGCCCCTATCTGACCGAGTTGATGCAGCGCGAGGCGGATTGGTTGCGCCCGGCCTTGCACAACGCCCCGGAACCCGTTTTTGCCGAGTTGCTCGCGGGCCTTGATGCCATCCCGACCGACGATCTGTCCCGCGCGCTGCGTGCTGTCAAACGCCAAGCGGCGCTGTTGACCGCGCTGGCCGACCTTGGAGGGGTCTGGTCCACGATGCAGGTCACCCAAGCGCTGACCGATCTGGCCGACCGCGCGGTGAATCTGTGCCTTCAGCGGCTGGTCGCAGAAGAGATCCGCCGCGGCAAACTGCCCGGCGCAGTGCCCGAGGATGCCGAGACTGCAGGTGGCATGTTTGCGCTGGCCATGGGCAAGATGGGGGCGGGGGAGTTGAATTACTCCTCTGACATCGACCTGATCTGCCTTTTCGATCAGGATCGGTATGGCGACGATTGGCAGGATGCCCGCGCGGCCTTTATCCGCGTGACCCGCAAGATGACCGCGCTTTTGTCGGACACCATGGCAGGCGGCTATGTGTTCCGCACCGATCTGCGCCTGCGCCCCGATGCCAGCGTGACCCCGGTCTGCCTGTCGATGGCCGCCGCCTATGGCTATTACGAGGCGGAGGGCCGCACATGGGAGCGCGCCGCCTATATCAAGGCCCGGCCCTGCGGTGGTGACCTTGGGGCGGGCGCGCGGTTTCTGACATCTCTGACGCCCTTTGTCTGGCGCAAACACCTTGATTTTGCAGCGATTCAAGACGCCCATGACATGCGCCTGCGCATCCGCGAACATCGGGGCCTCAATGGGCGGCTGATGGTCGAGGATCATAACATGAAGCTCGGTCAGGGCGGCATCCGCGAGATTGAGTTTTTCACCCAGACCCGCCAGTTGATCGCCGGGGGCCGCGACCCCTCCTTGCGCGACCGGACCACACTTGGCGGTCTTCAGGCGCTGGCCGCAAAAGACTGGGTGCCGCAACCGACTGCAGATGACTTGACCGCGCTTTATCTTGCCCACCGCGAGGTGGAGCATCGGCTGCAAATGGTTCGCGATGAGCAGACCCATACCATGCCTGCGACGCCCCAAGGGGTGGCCCGCATCGCGGCCTTCTGCGGGCAGTCCGAACAAGAGTTCCGCCGTGATCTTCTCGACCGTCTGCAAGCCACCGATCGGTTGACCGAGGGCTTTTTCGCACCGGGAGAGGTGGAGGACGGCCCCGAACTTTCCGACCACGCCCGCGCCATTGTGGATGGTTGGTCCAGCTATCCCTGCCTGCGCTCTGACCGGGCGCAAGCCATCTTCCGTCGCCTGCGTCCTGTGCTTTTGAAACGTCTGTCGCGTGCGGCCAACCCTGATGAGGCGCTTGTGGCTCTGGACGGCTTTCTTGCCGGCCTGCCTTCCGGCGTGCAGATCTTTTCGCTGTTCGAGGCAAACCCCTCGCTGGTCGACCTTATCATCGACATCGCGGCAACCGCGCCCGCACTGGCGCGCTATCTGGCACGCAACGCCCGGGTGCTGGATGGGGTGATCGGTGGGTCGTTCTTTGCGCCTTGGCCGGGGACGGCGGTGCTGACCGCTGATCTGGCCGCCAAACTCACCGAGGCCCCGGATTACGAACGCAAACTCGATGCCGCCCGCGCTTGGATGAAGGAATGGCACTTCCGGGTTGGCGTGCATCACCTGCGCGGGTTGATTGACGGGTTCGAGGCCGGGAAATCCTATGCTGATCTTGCCGAGGCGGTGATTTCTGCCCTCTGGCCCGTGGTCGCCGCCGAATTTGCAGTGAAGCACGGGGCCATGCCGGGGCGCGGCGCGGTGGTCCTTGGCATGGGCAGCCTTGGGGCAGGGCGGTTGAATGCGGGGTCCGATCTTGACCTTATTCTGATCTACGATGCGGCGGGGGTGGAAACCTCGGGCGGCCCGCGTCCCTTGGCCGCCCGCGCCTATTACTCGCGGCTGACCCAAGCCATGGTGACTGCCCTGTCCGCCCAAACCGCCGAGGGGCGGCTTTATGAGGTGGATGTGCGGCTGCGCCCCTCGGGGCGGCAAGGGCCGGTGGCGACCTCAATCGACAGTTTCCGCAGCTATCAGGAAACCGAGGCCTGGACGTGGGAACACCTTGCACTGACCCGCGCCCGGGTGCTGGCCGGTGAGGCCAGCCTCGCCGCCGAGGTGGAAGATTTCCGCCGCGCGGTTCTGGCCACCAAGGGGCAGGGCGCCAATGTCTTGGCCGATGTGGCCGATATGCGCCGCCGCTTGGCCGAGGCAAAGCCGGGCGGCGGCGGTTGGGATGCCAAATTCGGCCCCGGTCGGTTGATGGACATCGAACTTTTGGCCCAAACGCTCGCCTTGCAGGCGGCCGTGCCGGCCCGTCAGGTTGAACGCCAGATTGCCCTTGGCGCAAAGCGACCCAATATGTCGCAAGTGGACCAAGCGGCGCTGGTGGATGCCTATAGGCTGTGCTGGCGGCTGCAATGTGCCGCCCGTTTGCTCAGTGACCGCACCACCTCACCCGATGCTTTGGGGGAAGGGGGCCGGGCTTTTGTCTTGCGTGAATGCGGGGCAACCGCGCCCGAGGCGCTGACAGAGCGGTTGAAGGAAGCGGCGGCCCTTGCCGAACGGGTCATCGTGGCCCATTTGGACGGGTGAAGACATGGGGAGACGCGCGTTGGACCTGAAAGAAGCCGATCCGAAGGGGCTGGTGCGGGAAAGCTACCGGATCGATGGCATTACCTTGGGGGAATGTCGGTCGATTTTCATGGATTGGGCACTCTCGGTGCCGCTTTCCATCGACACGCCCGACGCGCTGCGCAGTCTGATCGCGCATTACGGG
>Ga0255097_1000098_pt1 | contig 55670 bp, 33 predicted proteins | sample Colum_Atlam_RepB_2_FD_188436 | JGI IMG/M metagenome (GOLD analysis project Ga0255097, IMG submission 188436) | Freshwater microbial communities from Columbia River, Oregon, United States - Colum_Atlam_RepB_8d | ecosystem: Environmental > Aquatic > Freshwater > River | place: USA: Oregon...
ATCGCCAGCAGTATCAGCGCCTTTTACTAGATTCTTGACAGCATCAAACTTCGATACAACATTTGTGAATGCTTCCTTAACTGGCTTAAATGCATCTGCCACAAACGTAAAGAAATTCTTAACACCTGTCACCGCTGCAGTAATCTTATTTCCCGCGGCGCTTAACAGTGTTCCAACTTTAGCAACTGTCTTTTCGATAGCTTTAAAGACAGGGTTGTCAGATATCAGGCGAATGTATGCTCTAAATCTAGAGATCATTCTTTCACCAGTCTTCATGAAGTTATCAAATGCAGTAGCTATATTCTGCCCTAAACGCGAAAACATCTCAGGTAGTTTAGATGCAATCAGTCTAGGGAGCGCCTTAATTCTGCTCCATGCGCGCTCGAATGATTTGCCGAGATCATCTATGAATTTGCCAATTGCTTTACCGAGCTTTGACTCCTTCACCATCTTGATAATGTTTTTAAAGATAGAGCCCAGTTCCTTTGCAAGTCCAATGATGAAACCACTTGCTGCACCCAGCAATCCAGCAACCCAACCCATCAGTCCTAATTTACCATCTTCGTCTTTGTCCTTATCTTTCTTTTCTTCTGGTGGCCGCTTTGTTAATTTTTCAAGCAGCGCCATGAATTCTCGCCGATTTTCTTCTTCTTGCTGACGACGAGCGTTTGCAAGTTCCGAATCCTGCACCATCATATTAGCAATAAAACCAATATCATTAGCAATTGCTACGATTGGACGGTATAAGTCAATTACAATTGAAGATGTGGCAAATGATGTCCCCTTGATATCCACCAAGGAGCTTAGTATCTTATCAAATATTGCGACATCAAGTTTAGATTCTTCTTTTTCTTCGGCTGCTGGCGCTGCAGCTACAGCCGCCGCGATAGGAATAGATGTCGGGGCCGCCTTTGCCAAGAAATCAGAAATGTCTGTCGCTATCATTTCAGTCCATGTTGAGACATCATTCATCTCAATACGGAGCTTTTCCATCTTTTCTGTTAACTTCTTCAACCCATCACTCGATGACTTAGCTGCCTTGCTTGATGTCGTTGATCCGCGTTTCTTTGCGGCAGGTGCTTTCTTTGATGCTGCCGCTCTTGTTTCTACTACAGGTGCAGCGGTGGGCGTGATGGACGAGGCCGTAACATCGGGCGATGATACTATCGGATCTGTTGTCTTTTTTGTCTCGTCCATCGTAGTTTACTTTTTAGAATTGAGCTTTTGAATTCTTTCGTTTTCCTGCTTAACGTGTTCCGATAGCAGGTGAACGTAGATTTCCCTCTCCCATGGCAGCATGTCCTCAAGCTCTGTTAAACTGTAGTGGTGATGCTGCATCATTGCAAAATTAGTCTGATAATAGTTCAGAAGATTGTCGTGAGAGAGGGCTAGTTGAAAAAATTCTGCAAACCTGAGATCTCAAATTCGTTTTCCTTCTTGCACTTTTCGCACTTGAACTTGATGTCCATTTGTAGCTTAGGCATGCTGGAAATGAATTCCTGAATCTTCAGAAATTGTGCCTGATTCAGCGAATCTACGAATTCGGCAAGTTCTTCACGCTTATGCTCTGCCGCGTGATATACTCCGTCCTTATCGTAGATCGTATCGATGCAGGCGATGATGACGTTGGTGATAGCTTCTGGCGTAAGCTTAGTATCCTGGTCAGAAAGAAAGTCAGCCTTTGGATAGTTCAGCGTGATACCGACTTCGTCATTTAGCTGAATCTTCTTTTCGACCTTTTCAGGAAACTGTACTTGTACCTCATCGAGATTGATCTCAATCTTATTGACGGCCTCACAGTGTTTGCACTTGATGCCCACACGAGAAACTTCACCAACAGATTTAGAACGCAGCTTGAGGAACAAGTATTCGAGGTCGAACGTACACAACTTGTCAGGATCAATCTTATTAAAAGTACAAGAAGAAACAATGTCCTTCATTGCTGTCATGATCTGCGAGTTGCTCTTTGACTCGAGTGCGATCATCAGTATCTTTTCTTCCTTGACTAGGTAAGGACGGTACATGACAGTCTTTCCAGTCGATGGAATCTTCACTTCATATTTTGGTATATCGATTTTAGGTAGTGCCATAATAATTACGGGTTAAATTCAATTCACTTCATAGTCAGTAAATGCCATAGTAACTGTCATCTTCTGCACTGAATTCTCTGCAGCATTATCGAAGCCAATTGCGCTTACAGTAATTGGAAATGCTTCTTTTAGCTTTACTTCGTAGACAACAGTATTCTCTTTGTCAAGTTGCTGAATAACAACATCGGCCGAATAATCGTTCTTGTATGCTGCTCTATATCGATTGACGTTTAATACTGTGTCAAGCCATGATTCAAATATTCTCTTCATCGAATATTGATTTGTCAGCAAGAACGTAAATACCACTTCCTCGTTCATATAACCAGTTGGCATTTTTTCTGTCTGGCGCAACAAGCCGTAATCGGCAGTCAATATTTGCTTTCCTGGAAAGCTTGCATTTTCGCAGAGGATAGTAAATTCTTGTGGAATCGATGCAATGCCTCGAGGAGGAGTCATAATGACGTTGAACCGATTTGTAGCAGCAAGACCGTTGCCTCGCGAGATAGCTGCCTTTAGATCGTTAATAGAATTCAGCGCCATAATTATGCCTTTTGGTAAATTGACTTAGAGTCTCGCCAGACAGCAGCCTTTTGAGCACCCTTGAAATGTTCTGTGGGCAGAAAGATTGCTGTTTCCCAGTCTGGAGCCATGATCTGCGCTGGGCGCGACTTCATCTGCTCAAACAAATAATGCTTTAAACACGGAGCAAAGTAACGCATCTTTCTTGCTCTGTTCAGCAATTCATATCGAACTCTTAACCGAGTTCGTTCTGTCAAAACATCATCAGAAATTGTTTCAAGCAGACGATCTAGAAATATTGCACGAATGCGCGGGTGTAAGTAATGCAGATTCATCCCCAGAAATCCGCCCGGTGCTGGCGCAAGCATAATGACAAGCGGAAACCTATCAAAGTATGGCAGCGTTTCTTTGTACTTTGCATCATAAAGGAACATATACATGAATCCCCATTTTGGAAGATTCTGTTGTTTGACCTCTGTGTCTCTGAGTAACTTATTGCGATTGATGCGACCGTTGAGTTCTTTGACTCTTTCTACGAACCAGTCTCTCGCCTCTTTCGAGCGAGCAGCATAACCAGTGCCCTGAAGCTCCTGGCGAAGCGATGAGAATAGTGATGGCATCGTGGCATCTATTTATAGCCCATCTTCAAAGTATTTTAATCCCCAGTCCTTTCAGCGTTTCCTCAGTCCATACCTCAAACTTCCATCCTCTGTCAAGTGCATAAGCATTTGCAGCCTCCCACTTACTGATGTTTTTAGCGTATGTCATTACCTCAGTAATATACTTGCGCGTTTTCTTACCTGGGTTCTTAGGTGGCTGCGATTCTTTCTTAGGCTTGATTTCGACAAGCAGTATGCGACCATCAGTAAACTCGATCTTTGCATCGACAAAGTAACGGTGAATCCGGCCATCTGTTTTGCAGCGGTATGGCACAATTACTTCTTCTGATGACCATGTCTTTACAAAGTCTGCACAATCTAGCCAACGAAACAGTTGTCGCTCCCACAGAGATCGATACACAATATTGGTAATATCGCCTCGATACTTTGATGGATTCTGCGGTGAGAATTTACCCTTGTAAGACATATAAATAGTTTGATTCCTCGAGTCTTCTAACTATTTATGCCCTCTAATTCAGAATCTAGTTTGCAGAATATTGCGGCTGCAGCCACGAATATACTAGAGAACTCCGGTGCTCGAGTAACTGCCGAGGCGCGTGCTGTTAGAAACATCGAAAGATACACCACAGCTGGAAGTTCGGGTATATTCGTTTTTCCTTCTAATATGCGTAATAGCTCTGCAGGTTATCCTCATATGGCATTCCGCACTGGATCAAGTTATATTTACTTTCCAATTCCAGCCGGCCTAACATTTTCAGATCAGGCTGAATATTCGTCGGTTGACCTAGGTTTGCTTGGTATAGAAATTGACAAAGGTATGGGGCCTACTGCAGGACAAGGAGCAGGCAAAGCGGTTGGCGTTACTGCTGGTATTGGCGCTTCAATTCTTGCTAAAGCAAAAGGATATCAAAAGACTTCAGATGCACTTACGCTAGGCACTGGGAGACTGATGTCGCCAAATAAAAGAACTTCGTTTCAGGGAATGTCAATTCGTACATTTGAGTTTGCATTTAAGATGATGGCCAAAAATGAATCAGATGCCAAGATGATTCGTGATATCAATACTATTTTTCGTCTGAACATTTATCCAAGTACAGAATTGGGCGGCGCAATTCTCAATTTTCCGCCTACTTGGTCAATTAAGTTTTACAATATAAACGGTTTAGAAAACACACACATTCCTAGAATTTATGATGAGTGCTTTTTGACTGCAGTAAATTCAACTTATAATGCTGGCTCAAATCTATTTCATCCTGACGGATCACCCGTTGAAGTAGACATTTCGTTAAGGTTTGAAGAGGCCAAGGCTCTGACGCGCGACGATCTATACAGACTTGCTGATTATTCATCTTAAAGCATATGCCATTCTTTCGTCAGTTTCCAAAAACTAATTACGATTTCTTTAATCGAGGAGTCAATTATGAAATTGTAGATTTCTTTAGGTATGTTAATGCAGACCTTGCACTGCTTGATGATGTTTCCGTATACTCATACTATAAAGTTCAAAATGGCGAGCGACCGGATGTAGTATCGATGAAACTATATGGAACACCAGAGTACTATTGGACATTCTTTATTATTAATGACCATCTTAAATCTGGGTTGGCAAATTGGCCAATGTCCCCAGAGGTGTTTGAGGATTACATGAAGGAAGAGTACGGTGGATATGCTATTAGTTCTAAGGTCGATGTCGTTGTAAATTTAGATGGTGAAAAATTAGCAACGAACACGCTTGCAAATGAATTTCCTATAGGCACTCCTGTATCTGCCACTCATGAAGGAATCACTACCGCAACGGGAATAGTATACGCCAGAAATACTCAATTGGCTCAGCTCATAATCAAAGATGTCGTTGAGTTAACTAATCCTCCATTTGTTGAAACTGGTAGAATTATAAGTGATACGCATGAATTACGAATTGAGGAGTGGACAGAATTTAGAAATGCAGTTCATCACTACGAAGATGCGGAAGGCAATATATCTTATGATCCATATTATTTTGACTCCGTAGAAGTAGAAGGAAATTTAGAAAATCTTAATTTGACTCCTGTTAAGAATTATGAATATGAAAGCAAACTGAATGACGAGCGCGCTGACATTCGAATCATCAAGCCATCGCTCATCAATCAGTTTGCGCACCAGTATCGCACTCTGATCAATGCTAACTAATGTCAATCTTTCTCCCGGAGGTTCTTCCGGTGTTAATCCGTCTGCGTATCGGATCAACAAGATTATACTGACTAACCACGGTGGAAGAGAAGTAGACATTGCTGGTTTAGTCACTGATTTCTTTATTACCGAAAGCATTTATTCTCCATTTCTGGCGCTTGAAATGAATGTCAGGGATGATGTTAACTTCATCGAGGAATACCAGATATCTGGTCAAGAAAAGATTCTCGTGTCATTCTCAAAAAACGAATATCAAGAAGACATTTTTCCAGAAGAAGGTTATCTTGATGAGGTAACTATCGAACATACATTTATTGCAACTGAATATCCGGTATTTGCTAAAGCATCAAATAACCGCTCGCAAGCATTTGTAATTCGCGCAATTTCTCCTCATGCATATCTTGCTAAATTTAAAAAGATATCTCGAGCATATAACGATAACGCAGTTAATATTATTAAAAACATTTTAGTTAATGATCTAGGATACGAAGAGAATAAGATTATTGTATCAAACCTTTCCTCGCCTCAGATGCGAGTAATTATTCCTTATCTTGATCCACTGAGTGCGATCGCATGGATATTGCGCCGCAGCTTTGATGAAAATTCTGCACCTATATTTTGCTACGAAACACTATCAGATAAACTGATGATTCAGTCATACTCTGATTTTGTATCCTCAAATAACTATCCTCATCGGGAATATAGAGAAGGTAAGTTTTTTACAAATGAGTTATTCGATGACCATACGCAGGCATATCTGCAAATGTCCTCGAGAATTCTTGGAATATCTTCTGATATCCACTTATCTAAATTTGTGCCGGGATCACAAGGCGCGTATTCAAGTAGCACAAAATATGTAGATATAGCAAAGAAATACTTTTACGAAGATGCTTTTGATTATATCAGCGAATTTGATTCGATGGTATGGATTGATAAAGGTAAATCAATCTCATCAATGTTTAAAGTTATGCCAAATGAGCGATCATTAAATGAATATGATGAGTCTCATGTTAATAACATTTCGCTCAATACATTATCTTATGACGCTACTTCTGGTGAAGTAAATTATCATCAGTCGACCACAGGAAATACACTGAACAAAGCTATTTCTTATATTGAAAATTTAGATTCGATTGTGCATGAACTACAGCTTTACGGAGACGCACTCATGCGTTCTGGCAAATGTGTCAATATACAGCTCGTAAAGCCTCAAGATCCCGATGTTGAAATAAGAGAAGACAAAGCCAAGGGCGGACAATCAAAAGATGAATTTTTATCTGGCCGCTATATTGTTACTGGAGTAAAGCATTCATTTGGAAACGAGTATTTCATGCAGATTAGAATAAAGAAGGATTCCTTCTCTTATATTTTTGAAGAATACGATGAATACGATTGACCATTTCGTAGGCGGCCATTTTAGTTGGTTTACTGGTGTTGTTGAAGACATACTTGATCCTTTGCAAATGGGGCGAGTAAGAGTAAGGTGCTTCGGTTATCATACTGCGAACAAAACAGAAATTGCTACGGAAGATCTTCCATGGGCTTCCGTGATGACGCCAATTCATTCTGCATCGATGTCAGGAATTGGTTATTCTGCAACTGGTGTGCTGCAGGGATCATGGGTCGTTGGATTTTTCCGCGACGGCCCATCTGCTCAGGATCCAATCGTGCTAGGAACTATTCCTGCTATTTCTACCGAGGTTGATCGCACAAAAGGATTTTGTGATCCGGATGAAGCTTATCCGCTTCCCGGATTAGTCGATCAACCGGATATGCCTCGAGAGTCAAGTGACAGATATAAAGATGCTCCCGCATATTCTCGTAGAAAAGATCTTCGGCAGGAAAGCATTGAAACAGCAATTCCGCCAAAGGTTGAATCAGTTGTTCCTGCAGATTCAGACAGCTATTACGAAAGAAAGACGTGGAGTGTTTGGGATGTAGATGATGTGGTAAATCCAGTTTACCCAATGAATCATTCTTATCATTCGGAGTCTGGACACGTCAAGGAAATCGACGATACTCCGTACTACGGTCGATTAATGGAAATGCATCGCTCAGGTACATATACTGAAATCAATAATGCGGGCGATAAGACTACAACTATTGTGGGAGACAATTATGTAGTCGTGCTAGGCAACGATAACATCTATATCAAAGGCTCAGCAAATATCACAATCGATGGTGACCTAAGACAACTAATCAAGGGCAATTACCACATCGAGGTAGAAGGTAACAAGACAGAATATATTAAAGGAACGCGCCAATCAAAGATTGGTCAATCTGAGCATATCGAGATTGGTCAGGATTATGCATCAAACGTCATCAATGACAGAATCTCGCGCATCGGTGGAAATACAACAATCATTCGAGACGGAAATAAAGACGAAACGATTGCGGGAAACTCAGATGTTCTTGTTAACGGAAATGACGGTCATATCGTAATTGGCGAACGGCAGGAATATACTGGGTCACACTTCGAATGCACTACAACTGGTCATTTGATTGTAGTATCAAATGAGTTTATGTCGTTAAGCTCAGCATCAACGCTGGAAATGGATATTACTGGAAATGTCACGCAGATATTTGGCGCTGCGCAGACAGTAAACGTCACTGGTGCGGTATCTGAAACAATCGGTGGTAATCAATCCACGAGTGTCAGCGGTACTCAAACTATGTCGATTAGCGGTACGCAAAGTATTACTGCTTCTGTCACGAATATTGGTAATAACGTCAATGTCACCGGCGTACTTGCTGCAACATCAAACGTTACCGCAGGCGCAACATCAATTTCACTGACAACTCACAAGCACTCTGGTGTTGCAAGCGGATTAGCATTAACTGGCCTGCCGCAATAATATGCCAATCAAAATTCCAGATATACCGTCGACTCCGATTCAGGTTCCGCAGATTCCTGCTCCACCTAAGCTTCTGTGCGATGCCAATGCTGCGCTTACACAAGTTACTCAGGCAAAGAAACAGATCAAAGAACTACTTAAGAATAAAAAAGCTGCTGCTGCCACATTGCTGAGTTTAATACCAGAAGTGAACAGCGCAATGAACGATGTTAAGGCTATTCAAGAAACCGTAGTATCGTTTCAGTCGGAATTAAAAGCAATATCGACATCTAAAGATCCGGTACAAATTGCGCAGTTTATTGAAAAGTGGTCTGGATCTGTAAAGGGGCTTACTTCACTGGTTGCACAAGCGCAGTCAATTGCAAGAGATCCGCGGGCTATATTTGATTACTGCACCGATGCTCCTAACTTTAATTTGAATCCGCTAACAGGCAAAATAAAACTGGGATCATTAGCGGCGGTCATACCGAATACGAATCCAGCTGCAGCAGAATCACTGGTTAATAGTGTGATCGACAATACAAAGAAAGTAACATCTGGTGCGTCCGGTGCTACCTTTTCTGATATCAGAAAATACACGACCAGCGTGTCGGCAAAGATTAATGCGGTTGCTAAAACAATCACCGATCCGCGCGCGAGAAACAAATTGCTTACTTATGCGGATAGAAAAACGGCAGCAATTGGTGGAGTATTACCTGAAGAAAACGTCGAGGCATACAGAGACAATATTGTATCGGACTCCGAGCATCCGGAGGATGCCAGCCTTGAAGGTAAATTGGACCAAATCGATGCTATACTGAAAGAAGAAGAAACTGTAGTTGCTCCATACGCCCGATATGTGCAAAACGAGAGTCAGGATTAAGCCTAGGAATTCCTGATAAATAGACAAACCCATGAGTTCTGCACTCTCAGACTACAACGTAAACGAGCTTTACGTCAGCCGTCGATCATCGATTGTATCGAAGAAACGGTTGTATTCTGATCTGGACCTTTCGCTTGCTCTTAATCCTACTTTTCGAGATATTGTTCCGCTTGTTGATATTGACGCCGTTAAGAACTCAATTAAGAATCTTATTTTAAGCAATTTCTATGATAGACCCTTTCAGCCTGCGCTGGGGTCAAATGTGTCAGCATTGTTATTCGAGCCGGCTGATAACTTTACTATGTCAGCAATGCGCGAAGAGATCAAGCGTGTAATCAAAAAGTTTGAACCGCGCGCCGATAGTGTAGTTGTAGAGATCATTGATAATTCTGATAGAAATGCATACAATATCAATATCGGCTTTCGCGTCATCGCAATCGATCAAAGAGTGGACATAACTCTTTACCTTAAGAGAATCCGCTAATACTTTCTACCTATGGCACAGATCAATGTTTCAGAACTAGACTTCGCGACACTTAAAGAGTCGATCAAGTCACACTTCAAGAATCAAAGCAAGTACAATGACTGGGACTTCGACGGATCTGGCCTGTCAATTTTACTTGACGTTTTAGCGTACAATACGCACTACAATGCCGTCACAGCACACCTAGCGCTAAACGAAGCATTCTTGGATTCTGCACAATTGCGCGGCAACGTTGTTTCTCACGCTAAGCTTCTAGGATATGTTCCGCGTTCAACAATTGCATCTACTGCAGTAGTGGATGTGGTAGTAACGGCGCCAACATCGAATCCACCACCATTCTTGTCTTTGGATAGAGGACATAAATTTAGTACTACAGTTGACTCTTCGAAGTATACATTTGTAGTACTAGAACCAAAACCAGCTGTTCCGCTAAACATAGCAACGAATACTTACACATTTACTAGCGTAGTTCTTAAACAGGGCACGTTAAAGAAAATGATTTATCGTGTGGATGAATTGATCGAGAATCAGAAATATGAAATTCCTGATACTACTGTAGATTCTACTACAATGAGAGTTCGTGTCAACGATGGCGAGGAATTTTCCATCTATACTCAGTTCAGTACTCTGATCGGCTTAAATAATTCATCAAAGGTTTATTTCTTGCAGGAAAATGCTGATGGCAAATACGAGGTTTATTTTGGCGACAATAATCTAGGCATCAAGCCTGGATCAAATAATATTGTCGAGATCGAGTATGTTTATACAAATGGCAGAATTGCAAATGGCGCTGCCAATTTTCAATCCGCACAAGCATTTACATACATAATACCAGGATCAACAACAGGCGCGACAGCAACTATTCCAGTAAATAGTGCGGTAATAACTACGATAACAAATTCGTACGGCGGTGCAGAAAAGGAAAGCACCGAATCGATTCGTTACAATTCTCCGCTGGCATTTATCACACAAAATCGTGCAGTAACTTCCGAAGATTACCGCGCGATCATTCTCCGCGAGTTTGGAGGAATCGATGCTATTTCTGTTTGGGGCGGCGAAACAGATCCTGAGCCAAATTATGGTAAAGTCTACATCGCAATTAAGCCTTCTGGTAAAGATTTCTTAAATGAAGCCGAAAAACTTCAGATCACCGATAGCATTTTAAAAGGTAAAAACGTCGTATCAATTGAGCCGGTCATAATTGATCCAGAATTTACTTATTTGGAGGTCGAAGCCTTTATCAAATACAATTCTAATTTAACTGACAAGACTACACCTGCACTTGAATCATATGTCCGTGACATCATTCGTAAGTACAATGACCAGAACTTACAAAAATTTGACGGCGTATTTCGTTTCTCTCAGTTCCTAGGATCAATCGATAACTCTGAGCCATCGATTCTTAATTCGGTTGCTCGTCCGTATATGTTCAAGTGGATTACACCAAAACCAAATGGTTTGACGAATTCATTTACACTCGATTTTCCAGTACCGACATATACCACACAATCGACAACAGCTGTTCTTTCTTCATCCGGGTTTATGATGGGAGGTTTAGAACACTTTTTTGGCGACGAACCAATTGCTGGTACAACTGATAGAAATGTTTACATTTATAGAGTAGTAGAAGGTAATCGAAAGAAGATTGCAAATGCTGGTAGAATATATTCTAGCGCTGGAAGAGTAGTGCTAAATCGTTTTACAGTAGATTACACAACAGTAAACGTAAATCCACCAGACATTCGCATTATTGCTTTACCAAACTCGTTTGACATTGCTCCAAAAAGAAATCAGTTGCTCGAAATAGATCAGACATATGTTACTGTAAAAGCCGAAATTGATGCAATTGCTGTTTCAGGCGCAGCAGGAACAAGTTCATATACCACGACACCTCGACATCGCTAATTATGTCCTACGTTGAGTCGACAGTCAGCGTCAAGAAAAAAACAAAAGAAGCAGTAAGAGTTGAGTCTCTTATACCTGATGCGCTGCGCGAAAAATCAGCAGTGCTAGTAGAATTTCTGAAAGATTACTATGACCTCGTAAATCGAGATGGTAAAACTTCGTTTTTTATTACTGTTCAGGCGGGTGCTGGCCAATATAAAATTGGCGAAGAAGTAGAAATGAGTACTTCCGCAGGAGGTATCATTACTGCAACTGTTGCTAAGTTTGACAATAATATTCTATTAGTACACAATGCCGATGGTGAATTTGTTCGTGGAGAAGCTTTAGTTGGTACAGAATCAAATTGCACCAGAAATATTTCTACTGTTCAGAACATTTACGATAATCCAAGCTTTGAGATTAATCGCATTATGGAAGAACGAGATATTGATAGAGCCACAAACAGATATCTCGAGGTACTACAACGTGAAACAGCTATTAACGTTCCGGGTAAATTTACTACAGATACAGTTAATCTGTATAAAAATCTACTAAAGTATTACTCTCTAAGAGGCTCGGAAAACTCAATCGAGCTTTTCTTCAGAATCATATTCCAACAAAGCGCTGAAGTATATTATCCATTTACCGATACTTTTAAGCCATCATCTGGTAATTGGACCTCTGTTAATAGCAAATTTACTGGATCTATTTCTGGCACCACACTTACAGTATCATCTGTCGAATCTGGATCATTGGACGAAGATGTATTACTTACTGGAGCCGGAATTGCTCCTGGAACAATCATCAATGGTTTAGGAACTGGCATAGGATACACCGGAACGTATTCTGTTGGTGTAAGTCAGAACATTGGTAAAACACCGATGAATAGTTCTGGAGCATATTTTACAGGATCTATTTCTGGAGATACTTTAACTGTTACTGCAGTAGAATCTGGTACAATAGCAGTAGGAATGGTTTTATCCGGTCCAGGAATCACATCAACTGTAAAAATTTCTGGATTAGGAACAGGATCAGGTGGTACAGGAACATATACCTTACTGTGGACACCTAGTACTTTTACTGGGTCAATTTCTGGAACAACGCTAACAGTTACTTCAATGGGCGTTGGTTCTTCTGAAATTGAAATAGGCACTCAGATCATTGGTACCGGCGTTACTTCCGGCACTACTATCATAACACCCCCTGCAGTTGTTACAAGTGTTACTAATTATATTGCAAATGGAACAACTACTGTAACTGCAACAGTTGCTTCGACAAGTGGATATACTGCCGGAGATATTATTGAAATTTCTGGAGCTGTTGGCACAGAACAGTTGAAATTAAACGGATCTTGGACCATCGCATCTATTCCAAATAGTACTACCTTTACGTTCGTAGTTTTTAATTCAATTGCTTCAGCAACTTATACATCGGATTTAGGTAGCGCATCAATAACCAAAACTATAACTGGGTCTGGCGGAACTGGAACATATGTTGTCAACTTCAGCCAAACTGTAAGTTCAACTACTCTCACGCAAATTGTTAAATCTGGAACAACTTTCTCTGCGGCCGGGGCTGAATTTACTGGTAGTATATCTGGAGCAACATTAACTGTCAGTGGTATAAAATCTGGCGCAATCACTATTGGATCTAAAATTTACGGTGGTAGAGTTTTACCAGGAACAACGATCAAGCAATTTGGACCATCCACGACTGGGGGAGTAGGCACTTATGTAGTGGGCGTGGATCAAACCGTAGCTTCTACATCAATCAGCGGAGTTTCCTTGGTTGCTTCTCAATATTCTGATTCAAACGGGTTTACATCAAACATTAAGAAGCTGCACGATTCGTATTATTATCAAAGATATTCTTATGTAGTTAAGACTGGCTTGAACGTCGATGCATGGAAAGATCCATTTAACCGTCTAGTTCATCCTGCAGGATTTATATTCTTTGGGCAGATCTTCCTGGTACTTGAGGCAATTCAGCAGCTATCCGAAAAGCTAAACAGTAGAATGCCACTTAATCAGCCTGGATTGATTTCTGCTGCCGATCTTGTCAATCTGATCGAACTTGCTTATGCCGATTATATCACTATCAATCCTGACGGAGATCCTGTTCTAAACTATCAGAATATGAGGGCATTGGCAGATTACGCCATCAAACTCATACTTCAGTTCGAGGGCCAGAATCCTGGACTGCAATTTGCTACCCATAGAACACTAGAATCCACAAAGTTTATCAATGAAAATCCGATAGATCGTTTCATTCAATACACTATCCAGGACTCTATAAATAACGTCATTCCTTACTACAATACCGGAGCGGTAATTCTACAACGTAATTTCTAAGTCACTATGTCAGCCATTATCACATCAGACTTTCGCAATTTAAACGCGAAGAACTTCAAGAATAACATCACGTCCGACTCCGAGAACGTATATCTTTTCATCGGAAAGTCTGATAAGTGGTCAACGTCGCTTACGGGCACAACAGATGTTGCACCAAATAGTGGTAATCCAGTCGACTCACTTCTTACTACTCAGGATGCTGATCGCAATATGATTGCTCTTAAGAGCATTACTGGAGTCGATGTCATCAATCTAATCCCTCGTTATAATTGGGTTTCTGGAGATACGTATTCTGCATGGGATGATAATAATCCGGACATTTTTGATCGCGGAAACGATGTACCATTTTATGTACTAACAGATTCGTTCACTGTATATAAGTGCCTCTATGCACCTCGTTCTTCTACAGGCACTCTTTTGCCTTCAACCGTAAAGCCAACACATAATCCTACTACACCAGGAGGAGTTCTTACTGGAGACCCCGTTGAATACTCAGATGGTTATATCTGGAAGTACATGTATAAGGTCAGTGCCACAGAAGCTGCAAAGTTTTTAACGAATAACTATATTCCTATTAAGACAGTTATCGGTGGAAGCACAATTGTCTTAACCGGCAGTGGTACAGTTCCATCCGTAGGTGATACGATTGTGGGCGCAACATCTGGAGCAACCGCCAAAGTATTTTCTGTTAACACGAATACGTTAGTGGTCTATAACGTCAGAGGCACATTTAACGCGGCAGAAGCAATCGTTGGCGCCGGCGGCAAAACAATCTCAAGTATTACTCTTAATAACGCTACAACTGTTGGTGAATTTGGAACTATTGATACAGATGATACTGCTCGGTTAGAATTCCAAAATGCTGCGACCTCAACTATCAAAGGTAAGATTTACAGCATTGCGATTGATCCCGATGATCCAACTGCCACGACACTTAACTTTGGCGGTAGCGGATACACTTCCGCTCCGACAGTAACTATTTTAGGAGATGGTTCTGGCGCCACAGCAACGGCCACTGTTTCTGGTGGTAAGGTAGTAAGATTTGTAATTACTAACCCCGGATCAAATTATAACGTTGCATTCGTTGAGCTTAGTGGAGGAGGCGGCGCGGGCTGCGTGGCGCGTGCTGTTCTTTCGCCAAAGAATGGCCATGGATCTGACCCCTCCGCTGAACTTGGCGGCTATTATGTCGGCGTTGCTGCTACACTCACCGGCCAAGAAGGCGCCGGTGATTTTGCTGTTGATACACAATTCCGTCAGGTTGGATTGATTAGAAAGCCAAAGGAACTTTCCGGTGGAAATTCAATTCCTGCTATAGCAAGTACTCTATCTGCAGTAACATACCTAACGCTTAACAGTGGTTCCACAGGAACATTTAGCGTTGGAGATTATATTACGAATGGCGCAAATCCACCGGCAAGGGCATTCATCGATTCTGTGCAATCTTTATCTGGCGGTGTGAAGAAGCTAGGAATTCATCAAAACGATAAAACCGGATACGTTGCGTTCGCCACTACCAATACAATCGAAGCATATACTGGTGCAGCGTCTACATCATCTGCAAGTGGGGTAATAAACACGATCACTCCTTCGGAGTATGTTCACTTTTCTGGAGATATCATATTCCTTGAAAATCGTACATCCCCAATTCAACGTACAGAATCTCAGATTGAAGACATTCGTATCATCGTTGAGTTCTAAGATATCTTATACTTTCTAACATGGCGATCACTTATTTTAACGAATCACCCTACTGGGACGACTTTAATAAAGATAAGAACTATCTGAGAGTTCTTTTCCGTCCTGGTTATTCAGTCCAGGCTCGTGAACTTACGCAGCTGCAAACCTCGATTCAGGCTCAGATCGAGCGTTTCGGTAATCACTTCTTTAAGGATGGAACGAAGGTCATGGGAGGTTTGGCCACGATTAACAATAAGATTGCTTATGTTAAGGTGGAATCTTCAGCCCAAACTACCACATATCCTGCTCAAGGAGGTAATACGTATACTGGAAATGAAAGCCTATACCTTGAAAAGGATGGAAACGGCAATTATGTTTTGATTGGTGCTACTTTATTTGGCGCAACAAATGGCTTGCACGCTAAGATTATCGATATTGTTCCACCAGAAGGTGCAGAACCGCTGACATTGTATGTCGAGTATCTTAATTCTGGTGGAACAAATGCCACGAATGCAGGATTAGTAAAAGCATTTGCGGCCGAAGAATATATTTTGCTTCAAAAATATGACTCTGATAGCGGTGCGGTAACAGGACGGGTTGCATTCCGCGCAAAGCCACTGGAAAACGGAAACATCAATCCTACCGGATTTGGCACTCGCGTCTCGGTTGAAGAAGGCGTTTACTATATCAACGGATGCTTCGTGCATACTCCAGCTGCATCTATCATTGCATCTCGTTACCGCCAGAACCCATGGTGCAGAGTAGTATACCGCGTAGAGGAAAGAAAGGTCACTCCAGTTGATGATACTACGTTAAATGATAATGCGCTAGGAACTCCAAATACCGGTGCCCCAGGAGCACACCGCTATCAGATTTTGATGAATCTGGATGTGGAAAATTGGAATCCTGCTCAGTACGATGATACTCTAGACAACTTCATTCTCGTATTAACAGTTGAGGATGGAAAAGTAAAGAAACAGAATCGCACGGAATACACTGAGATCATGAAGACCATGGCTCAGCGTACCTACGAGGAATCTGGCAATTATGTCGTAAATCCTTTTGGTATTGACATTCGTGAATACCTAAATACCTACACGAATGGTGGTTTATACACTGCGAATCAAATTCAGAATGCTGTTGCTGGCATTAATACGGCTAATCAAGCAGCAACTTATGCATCAAATAAGCTCGCTGCTGGCCTTGAACCTTCTGTCGCATACATCAATGGATTTCGAGTAGAATTGCAATCTACCGCATATGCGATTCTAAAGAAATCACGTAACTTTAAGAGTCTTACTAACGCAGTAATCGATGCTGGTTATGGTAATTACCTAACTGTTTATAACGTAACTGGTCTTCCAGATATTACCAATTTTAGTTATGTCAATCTGAAGAGTGCGATCACCGGTGGTGGTACTACTATTGGCACTGCGCGTGTCCGTTCGATGGAACGCATTTCTGGCAGCAATTTTAAGTTATACCTTTTTGATGTTACTCTGAATTCTGGTAATTCGATGGCACAGGTAAGAAGTGTCACGAGTGCTACTGTAACATTTACCGCAGACACGTATATTATTGACGGAACTGGATCGCAGGTTGCTGGTGCAGAAATTCAAGATGCATCATCTGTTTCGCTACTTTATAAGTTGCCGTATGACGTTATTAAGTCAACAGCAGATTTGACATATACTGTTCGGCAGTCATTCGCTGGTACTATTGTTGATGGCACCCCAAATGACACAATTGTTTTAAATCCTCAGGTTAATTATCAATATTTTATTTCAGAATCTGCTTCGGACTATATTGTGGCAAAAGTCGATGGAACTATTATTACGCCATCATCTGTTGATATCGAAAGCGTCAGCGGACAAAACTATAATAAAGTAACGCTTTATTTTGCTGCTGGCACAGTTGCATCAAATACATCTGTAACAGTAATTGCATCAACGCAACGCTCGCTTTCGCCTAAGACAAAGACTTTACAGGCACAGACATTGGCAATCGCAAGCCCAAATACTGTTGCTAGCGCTAGCACATATGACAGCTTAAATACTGTCGATGTTGTTCGTATCAAAGCAGTTCATATGTCTGCCGATTTTAGCACAGCTGCTACAGAATCAGATCCTGATATTTCTGATCGCTACGTTCTTGATACTGGCCAGCGCGATACTTACTATGATTACAGTACGCTGCAGCTTAAGGCTGGTGTAAATCCTCCAACCGGAAGACTGCTAGTCAAATTTGACAAGTATAACCATAGCGCAGATGGCGATTACTTTGCAGTTTCTTCATATACGAACTATGAAGATATTCCAACATTTACTTCATCGCGTGGCACAGTCGCATTAAGAGATTGCTTAGACTTCCGTCCTGCAGTGACGGCATTTTCATCTACGAAAATGTCTGCTCCTCGTCCAAATATTACTACCGACATGGAGTATTATCTGGGACGAGTTGACAAGATATGCCTCGATCAATACGGTAACGTCAAGATTAAGGAAGGCGTGCCGTCTCTAAATCCAGTTGCTCCTCCTGATATTCAGGATGCGCTGACGATGTATATCCTGACGATTGCGCCTTATACTTTTGGAACGCAAGATGTAAAGGCGAAGAGTCTGGATCATCGCCGCTATACGATGCGTGACATCGGTCGTATTGAAAAGCGTGTGCAGAAGCTTGAATATTATACTGCGCTTTCACTACTAGAAAAAGAAACAGCAAGCAAGCAAATCTTGGATGCTGATGGAGTAGATCGCTATAAGAACGGATTCGTCGTCGATAGCTTTACTTCGCATGGAATTGGCGCAGTGGCGCACCCAGATTATAGCGTAGCTGTCGATAAAGTCAATGGACTGATTCGGCCTTTATTCTACGAAGAAAATGTTAACCTTCGTCTGAATACTGCTCTTTCGCAGAATTATCGCCAGACAGGACCGCTTGTTACTCTAAACTATTATTCTGCTCCGGTTATCACTCAGCCATTTGCTTCATACGAGCAGGACGTAAATCCATTTGCAGTAAATACTTGGACCGGCAAAATTAAGTTGTATCCTGGTACAGACGAATGGAATGAAAACCATATCGCGCCAGATGTCAAGATCGATGCTGCCAATGGCGCATATGATTCACTTAAATTCTTCAGCACACCAGAACTTGCAACTGGCACGCTATGGAATTATTGGGAAACCAATTGGTACGGCACCGATCGCAATAACGGAACAGACACTGAAAATATGTCTCCCGGACCAGTCGGCCCTGGAGGAATCGATCCGACATACAGAAATACAACGGCGCAACTGACTTCTGGTACCAGCGTGGGTCTTGCTCCAGGAACAACCGAATCGTACAATGCGGATCGAGCAGTCGAGATCAACGTTGTTCCATACATTCGTTCGCGCAAGATTTACTTCAAGGCTACGAACCTGCGCCCAAATACTAAGTTTTATGCATTCTTTGATGGAGCAAATGTTGGTAAGTATGTTCGTCAGGAGCACGTATTTCCAGCATATTTGCTAGCATATACTGGTACAAGTGATGCGATTGACCCATCGTATATCAATCGTAACGATCCAACATTCTTCCAGGATTACATTAATTATACTCAGCACCCTATGGGATATACTGAGTTATTCTCGAATGAATACGGAGAAATCGCTGGTTCATTTGTTATTCCAAACAACAGCCAGATGAAGTTCCGTGCTGGTCGTCGAGTGTTTACTCTGGTAGATATTGGAAATGCTGATAAGCGCTTAGCATCATCTTATGCCGATGTTGCATATGATGCCCGCGGCCAATTCACGCCAACACTTCGACCAGTTGAGCCTGCATATGAAGATCCACCAGTTGATATTCGTCAGGATGAACAGCCAATCGTAGCGCCGCCTCCAGCACCGCCACAGCCTGTAGGAAAACTCGTAGAGATGGATACTGATGCAGAATCGGTAACACCAATTGTTCCACCACCAACACCGGTGGAAATCATCGATGTTATTCCGACAACGTTAGTAACTCCGCCAACTGTGCCAGCGAACGAAGTAATACTTTGCCCTCCATCAAAGTATAATATTGTAGTTCAAACCAATACGGAAACTACAATTACTCCGCCAGTTACACCACCATCCACACCAGAAGCTCCATGGCAGCCACCAGCGGTTACAGTCAGTGTTCCGCCAGAAGAAGCAAGGAAGGGTTGGTATCCAATTGAGGCATATCCTCCATATACTAATAGATCTCCATATCTAGTATGGGATTATCCTCCACAGCCTCGCCCAGTCGAAGAATTGCACGAAGAGGCAGGAAAACAAGGATGGTATCCATCAGAAGCTTATGGTCAAGCACCTGGTGGTCTAGTATATGGATATCCACCTTCGCCAAATCAATTCTTTACTGGCATCGATACAACGAACAATACTCCAACGAACGTCGATAATCCAAATCTAACTACTACAACAGACGTCACAGAAGAATGCGATACCGCTATTGAAATTGTCGGTGATGCAATTTCTGATCCGAATGCAGAAAATCCAATCATCGGATGTATTTCACCGGAAGAATTCATAATTCCAGAGATTAATCCTGAACAGATTAATTACGAATGCTGGCCAGGACCAACTATTGATGAAACTACTACAGATATTTTCTACGAAGAAACTGATGTTGAACAAGTAACTACAGAAACACCTGAGGCCGACTACTTCATGGAGTATGACGGAGAAACTATCTACAGCGATAATGACGCACAGGTTGAATTTACAGACTTCCAGGCCGAATATGATGAGGCAGTAGATATCGGTAATGAATAGTTAAACCTGAAAGAATTTACACATGGCTATACTACAACCTCTCGCTCAAACGTTCACCATCGATAGTCCCAGTGGCATTTTTGCTACTGGGCTTGACCTTTTCTTTTCAAGGGTCGATTATCGGTTTCCAGTAAATGTCGAGCTTCGCACAGTGAAAGATGGAATGCCGACTGATAAGGTAATCCCATTTTCGTTTGCGAGCCTGCGTGCAATTTCTCAGGATTTGACGATCCCATTTATTGGTATTTCTTCTGATGCTACTGTTCCTACGCGCTTTAACTTTGAAGCGCCAGTATTTCTTGCTGGAGGAACAGAATACTGCTTTGTAATACAATCTAATTCTGATCGATATCGAGTTTGGGCATCAGAAAAATTTGGATATGATATTACTGGTATTGGTTCAGTAGGAGCTGGTAGAAAAGTCATCGATAATCCATACGGCGGAGTAATGTTTCGTGCCACAAATGCTTCATCCTGGACAGCGGATCAGATGCGCGATATTAAGTTTACTTTGCATCGCGCAGTATTTGATACCGCGAATGCTGCTACTATTATTCTAAACGAAGACGATAATATTCAGAAGCGCCTAGATGCTGATCCAGTAGAAACATACAAGAATTCAAATATTGTTAGAATTCACCATATCAATCACGGATTTTTTCCAATGGTTGGTAGTACAGCAAAATCTGCTGTTAAATTAACTCTACTCACTGGTAATCCTACTCTTATCAATGGAATTCCGATTACCGAATTAAATGCTACACATAACGTAATCGATGTTGAGCCGGATTCATATACAATCAGAGTAACCACACTCGCAACTGCTTCTGGTTTAGGCGGCGGTGACGCTGCAGTTTCTACAGATTACGTTCCATTCGATGTTTTACGTCCATCTATCGATATGATGGGCATGCCGAATACTTCATCTGTCTGGAAGATGAAGAAGACATCAGGCCAATCATTGGGCGGAACCGAAATACCAAATCAGTTGGACACTGAATATACTCGAGTTGACATCAACAAGAACATCAGTGTAGATGCTCCTGCAGTTGTATTGCCATCAGTAGGCCGTACATTTATGAATGTGGCTAATTCAAAGTCATTATTCCTAAAAGGCTTGCTGACATCTAAAGCAAATAATCTCTCGCCAGTTATCGACCTCGAGCGTAGTTCTGCTGTTGCTGTTAATAACCGTATCAATAATCCTGCTGCTGCAATTACACAGTATACCAATGCTAGCACAACTACAGCAAATGGAGCAACGACGATTGTAATGGCCAGCGCTAGCGGAATCGTAGTTGGTTACAAGGTCCGCGGCCCGTATATTCCAAACGACGTTTTAGTGACTAATGTAAACTCAAACACTATTACTATTTCTTCTGCCACAACTGGTATAATTCCAGTAAGTACGCCAATATTCTTCCTGCCAAATAACAGCGATGCAAACTATGTGGTAAATTATGCAGATGAAACCGCTCCACTTGGCGGAGCAGCGCTATCGAAGTATATCACTCGTAAGGTTGAGCTAAATGACCCAGCATCTGCAATCAAGGTTTGGGTTTCTGTCAATCGTCCTACCGGATCTAATATCAGCATATATTACAAGATTCAGCGCACGGACGATACCGATGGTAACTTTGATACCGACTACGGATGGAATCTAGCAACCAATGATTCTGCAGACGGAATTCCTTACTCGGATAATCCTGACAAATACTCCGAGGTGTCATATACCATCGATATTACCGACTTTAAGGCAGCGAATTTTGCTACTAGTGGCGCAGTAGATGGTGATGTTCAATTTACCGCATTTGCTATCAAGATTGTATTTACTTCCAATAATTCTTCTCGAGTACCTTCATGCAAGGAATTCAGAGCGGTCGCGGTAAGTTAATAAATAGACCGATGCTTGAAACACGAGAAAAAGCACTGGTCGAAGACAACCCGTCTCTGGAACGCGATATGTATTCCAAGGCAATCGTGTCTAAAGACCGAAGCGCTTATCATCGCCGCGTTGCAATCAAGAATTCTAAGAAGCAAAAGCAGGCAGAGATTGAAAGCTTAAAGTGCGAAATCACCGAGCTCAAGCAACTCGTCAAAACTTTGATCTCTTCACAGCAGAAGCAATAAGCTTACTACCTATCCATGTCCACACAAGTTCTACGTACTGACACATTTGAAGCATGGCGTCAAAAGGCCAACACCGTCGCCAAAAACCTGGGTGAGGTAGCATCAATTGACTCGCGCATCAGTTATCGCACTCTGACGCACAAGGGTGCTGCTGCCTATTCGGTAGGGAATACACTGACAGGATCAGTAACGGGAGCGACTGCCACAGTTACTGCGGTAAATGGTGTCAATCTGGTTGTCACTCCAGTAAGCGGAACATTCGTCGGCGCAGACATCATCAAGAGCAGAATTTATTTTGATGGAGCTGGAACTATTACTGCCGGTTCTACAATTACTAGCACACAGTCTGGTGCTACTGCAAAAATACTCTCGTATGATTCAGGCGATAATTCTGCTGTAGTATATGATATTACTGGCGCGTTTTCTGTAGGCAATACGATTAGCGGGACAAGCAAGACAATCTCGAACATCTCTCTCGATACTGTATCTGATATTGGTGAAAACATCACGAATGGTACCACAGTACGAGAGCTCAATACTTATTCTGCTAGTGCAGTTGCCGGTATCAATGAGCTTCAGGCAGAAGTAGGCACAATTGCATCTCTCAGTGGATTCAGCGCGACAAATCTTGTCGCAGTTGCAAATGAGATCAAGAATAGTGCTATCACGTTCAACGGCGCAAAGACATTTTCAGAAAGCGTAAATCTTGCTGCTACCAAAGAATTAACAATTGCCGGCACATCTGTACTAAATTCTACCACGCTAGGATCCGGAGTTGTCAATTCTTCGCTTACAACTGTAGGCACGATTGGAACAGGCACATGGCAAGGCAGCATTGTGTCATCGACATACGGCGGTACTGGCGTCAATAATGCAGGCCGTACTCTGACAATTGCCACAGGAAATCTGACGCTGACGACAGCATCAGGTGGGTCATCGCTTACTTTACCATCAACAGGCACAGTTGCTACCCTTGCTGGTACTGAAACACTGACTAGCAAGACTATCAATCTCACGAGCAATACGCTGACAGGAACACTTACCCAGTTCAACGCAGCGCTCAGCGATGACGATTTTGCTGCCCTTGCCGCTGTTCAAACGCTGACGAACAAATCGATTGCACTGGGATCTAACACGATCACGGGTACGTTAGCTCAGTTCAATACTGCTTTAACAGATGACGACTTTGCAGCACTTGCCGCTGTTCAAACGCTGACGAATAAAACACTTTCTACAGGATCGATCTGGCAAGGTGGTGTTATTTCTTCAACGTACGGCGGCACTGGCGTAAATAATGGCGGTCGAACACTGACGATCAATACAGGAAACGTTGTTGTCACTGCACCTGCTGGTGGATCGACGTTGACTTTACCAGGCAGTGGTACTGTTGCTACACTTGCTGGTATAGAAACGCTGACGAATAAAACCGTCAATCTTGCAAGCAACACTCTGACTGGCACGTTCGCAGAATTCAATGCTGCGCTTACTGGTGAAGATTTCGTTGGTGTAGCTGCTATTCAAACACTCAGTAATAAGTCAGTTAGCTTAACTACAAATACGCTAACAGGAACACTCGCAGAATTTAATACTGCTCTAACAGATGACGACTTTGTAGCAATTAATGCTACTCAGACAATTTCCAATAAGACATTCGTCACACCAGTTCTTGGCATTGCTACTGCTACGTCAATCAATAAGGTAGCAATTACCGCGCCGGCGACATCTGCCACACTAACAATTGCAAATGGCAAGACACTTACTGCCAGCAATACACTCACATTTACTGGTACAGATGGATCATCAGTTGCATTTGGCGCCGGCGGAACTGTAGTTTATACCTCGAATAACATCACTGCACTTTCCACGTTTAGTTCTGCCGATCTTGCAGGCAGATTGACGGATGAAACGGGCACGGGTGTTGTGGTATTTAATAGCAGCCCATCACTCACCACTCCAACAATTGGCGGCGGTGGCGCTAATTTCTCGGGTAGCACATCAGGTACAACTAACTTTAAGGCAGCAGCTGCTGCAGGTACCACAACAATCACGATGCCAGCAGCAACTGGTACGATGGCGCTCACGAGTGATATCGGAAATGGCACTCTGACGTTATCAACCGGTGTTGGTATTGTTTCTGCTTCAGCATCATTCTCTGCAAATCAATCTGGCGCGGCATCTTACTCAATTGCACACGCTGTTCCATCTGGCGCAACTGCTGCAACACTTGGAACAAATGGTATTTCGTCGATCACCACTGATCAATTTGGACACATTACTGCAGTTACTACTGCGACTTATCTGACTGCTGCAAGCGGCGTAAGTTCAATTGCTGGAACTGCAAATCAGATTACTGCATCTGCAAGTGTGGGTGCGGTAACACTTTCGCTGCCGCAGAATATTCATACAGCCGCTGAACCAACATTCGGCGGAGCAACGCTGGGCAATATCACAGTTGGTGTATCGACAGACAACACGATTACCACATCATCTGGTAATCTGATTCTGACTGCAGCTGGCACATCTACAGTAAATGCTTCGCGTCCTCTTGTAGCAGCTACAGCTCTTACAAATACTAATAAAGCAACTGTATTTTCGGTCAGCAATAGCAGCGCAGGTGCGGGCGCAGATTTCCCATACAATCCAACTCAATCAACACGCTTTAGCATTGATTCGACTGGTAACGTCACTATCAATGGTGACCTTACTGTTGCTGGTACAACATACCTCCCAACAATCAGTGGTACCGTTGCATGGAGCACTCAGGTTACAGGAAAGACTTATTTCGGATCGATTACAGATGGTACTACAGCTGCTTCACCCGGTGATGGTACCGCATTCAAGATCCGTACCAAGGACGGTCTGACAGCAGTCGTCACAAATGATGACGCAACTCACGGCGACAATGTTCTGTTTGGGCATGGTAACTCTATAACAATTTACGGATCAACCAGCGGATCTGTTGTCCTGCAACCTGTTGCTGTCGCAGGCACAACCACTATTACTCTTCCTGCAATTACTGGTACTGTTGTAACAACTGGAGATTCTGGTACAGTTACAAATGCGATGTTGGCTGGATCAATTGCCACTAACAAGTTAGTAAGTAGCTCGCTTACTGTATCTGCAGGAACTGGTCTAGGCGGTGGTGGATCAGTGTCACTTGGTGGATCTGTTACTCTGACTAATGCAGGAGTGCTGAGCGTCAATTCGCAAACTGGCGCAGTAACGATTGCTGGTGGTACTGCAATTTCTGTAACACAAGCAAGCGGCACAGTAACTATCACAAATACCGGTGTTACTTCGGCAGCATCCGGCACTGGTATTTCGATTTCTGGTACGGGTGTGGGCCCATATACCGGAGCAATCACGATCACAAATTCTGATAAAGGATCAGATCAGGCTATCTTTAAGAATATTGCTGTTACTGGTCAAACAACAGTTAGTGCTGCATCAAACACTGCTACACTAAATCTAGTTGGTAGTAACATTACAATTACTACAGACAATACCACAAAGACAGTTACTTTAACAGGTAATGCTGCTGCGAATAATGGAACAATTACTGTATCTGCTGGCACCGGAATGTCTGGCGGCGGATCATTTACCGTAAATCAAAGCGGCAATTCTACAGTAACGCTCACAAATTCTGATCCAGGATCTAGCCAATTTATCTTTAAGAACGTTGCTGTTCCTGGACAGACTACAATTGTCGCAGATACCAACAATGATACTCTGACCGTACAAGCCGGCCAGGTTGATTCTACGACAGGTATCGTAATTACAACTGATGCTACAACTGACACTCTGACAATTGCTCATGCTAATACGTCCGGGCAAGCATCGGTTGATAACGCAAATGGAACAGTAATTCAGGATATCACACTTGATACTTACGGTCATATTACTGCAATTGCTAGCGTAGATCTAGATGCACGTTATGATGCTCGCTATACGCTCGACAAGGTCACAACAGCTGGCGCGACAACTGCGAATGCAATTACCGTCGGTGGTTTAACTGTCAACGGTAACGTTACTGTCAATGGTACCACAACTTCCGTTAATACTACAACAGCAAACCTAAAAGATCCAATCGTCACTCTGGGCGGCGCCGATAATGGCGGTAATGCTACAAGCGATGATGCAAAGGATCGCGGTATTGAATTCCGCTGGCACAACGGCACTATTGCAAAGACTGGATTCTTTGGATGGGATCGCAGCACAAGTTCATTCACATTTATCGCAGATGCTACAAATACAAACGAAGTATTTGCGCCTGTTTCTGGCGCTAGTTTGGGAGCAATTCGTGCAGGAAGTTTTTCTACCGGTGGTGCAGCAACCCAATTCCTAAAGGCTGACGGATCACTTGATAGCAACACATATCTGACAGCTTCAACCGGCGTTTCGTCGATTAATCTTGGTAATATTATTGGTGGTACATTTCAATCTGTTGGAAGTCTAAATGGTGGTGTCAATGTTTCTATTCTCAGTCCACTAACAGGAAGTCTAACAGGCCCCAATGCTTTAGTAATTGAAATGCTGACTCAGTCTGGTTTGACTGCCGGAGTATATAATAACGTTACTGTAAATACAAAGGGCATCGTTACTGCTGCATCGAATGTTGCGTACCTGACATCCAATCCAAATCTGCAGACTGTCTGCAATGTCGGAAACACAACGACGACTAGCATTACAGCTGGATCATTCGTTAAATCTGGTGCGTTCTCGACTGATATTCTGAAGGGCGACGGATCAACAGAAAGCGATAGCAATTACGTCAAAACTTCTGGAGTTCAAACGATTGGCGGGACTAAAGTATTCAGTGCTAATGTTGGAATTGGTACTTCTGGACTATCTAGTGTTCCATTACATATCAATCTTACTCTCGATCCAAGTTCATTGGCTGTTCCACCAAGATCAATTTGGGCAAGGCCAACATTTAGGTTAAGTAACACAAGTAATACTGGAGTTGAAGGAATTCAAGTTCAACCTACGGTTGATACTGCCTTCTGGGGAGAAACTACTAGCACCCAAATAACTTATAAAGGAATACGCATCGGAGGTGTTCTAAAGACCGGCACCACAGCAATTACTGAAACAGTTGGACTTTATATCGATAACTCCACACAGGGTACTACAAATAATTATGCAATTTACAGTGCTCATACTGGAGCATCTGTTTTCTCTGGAAGTGTTACTGCTACATCGTTGATTAAGTCCGGCGGAAGTTCTTCACAACTTCTACAAGCTGACGGCGGAAGTGATAGTGTGACTCAAACGAGAGCTTCTGTAGCATATCTCACCACCTCTGCTATCAATGTAGTAAATGGAATTGTGAAATGCAACGGCGGCGGAACATATTCTGCAGCTGTTGCTGACACTGATTACCTCACACCAGCTGGGGCTAGCGCGGCGTATCAGCCAAAGGACGCCGACCTGACAGCAATTGCTGGATTAAGTGGAACGAGCGGATTACTTAGAAAGACTGCAGCTGATACCTGGTCATTAGATACAACAGCATACCTGTCAGGAACAGTGGGAGTCGCAAATGGTGGTACTGGAGCAACAACATTTGCAGCAGGATATTTAAAGGCATCTGGTACTTCTGCGTTTACCACAGTATCATCGATATCATATGCAGATTTATATGGGACTCCATCTCTTCCAACCGATATTGCAACCAGTGCTACAATTTCTGCAGGAGCAATTACTGGTGGCGCAGAAATTGTAGTAAATTATGCAACGAAAAACGTTGCCTCTGGAACTACTGGAGGTGGCGGCACTTCAGTAAATTTACTGGGTGGATCAGCGATCACTGTAACTCGTAGCAGTAATAATGTTACCATCACAAACTCCGGTGTCACTTCAGTTACACAGGGTACCGGTATTACTGTATCTGCCGGCACCGGTGCAGTAACTATCACAAACTCCGGCGTCACTTCGATCACTGGCACATCGAATCAGGTCACTGCATCAGCTTCTACCGGCGGAGTAACTTTATCGCTTCCTCAAAGCATCAATACGACTGCAAACGTCGCATTCGGCGCACTTGATATCGGTAGCCCAAATCCTGCATTTGGAACGCCAACATCTGGTGAAATTCGCGCTGCTGGCAACATCACAGCCTACGCCACATCGGACGAGCGCCTCAAGACCAATATCGTTAAGATCGATAATGCTCTGGAAAAGGTCTCTCAGATCGATGGTATCATCTATGACTGGAATGACGAGTACAAGAAGGATCATGGCGGCGTTGATGGTTACTTCCTGCGCGACCAGAACTCAGGTGTCATCGCTCAGCAGGTCGAAAAGGTCTTCCCGAATGTCGTGGGTGAACGCTCCGATGGTATGAAAGCTGTTCGTTACGAGCTGCTCGTTCCTCTGCTGATTGAGGCAATCAAAGATCTGAAAGCCGAGATCGAGTCGCTCAAGGCAAATAAGTAAGTTATAAATACACTGACTTATGGCTGTCTACGCGAACATCTCGATTGACCAGGGATCAGATTTTACCTCAACTGTGACTGTAGAGGGTTCTGATGGTATCGCATTTAACCTAACAGGATATACTGCTCGCGGCCAGATTCGCAAGTCGTATACCTCTACTACTGCTGTTAATTTCTCGACAGCAATCAATTCACCTACACAAGGCACAATTCAGCTCACACTGACAGCAGCACAAACCGGCGCAATGAAGGCCGGTCGTTATTTGTATGACATTGAGGTGGTACAGACCTCTACAAGTAAAGTTACTCGTGTCGTCGAGGGACAAATCGAGGTCAATCCTCGTATTACTCAGCCATGAGCAATATCGTAGGATCAGTTCTTCCATCGCCAGCAATCAAGTCCACAGTACGTGGTTTACAGAATGTTCAGGCACGTACAGTTGCAATCGGCGCTCCTAAGTCAATGGGAGATCTGGCTGATGTCGACCTATCTGCTGTCGGTGATGGCGCGCTTTTAATTTACAGCGGAACACTTCAAAAATTTGTAGCCAATACCGAGCTCAATAACTCGAACACGAAGATCGTTGGCGGCAGTTTCTAACCTAGAGCATCTACCTTACTATCATGCCCGGCACAATCATCAAAACAAAGTATAGCGATATCACGAATCAGCCAGCGCCAGATGCATTGGCACATTCGGAGCAAGCATACTCATTCGCATCAAATCGCCTTTTCATCGGTAAGACTAGTGGGGCTACAGTAGATCCGATCATCATCGGTGGTAAGTACTACACCGACATGATGGCGCAGACGCCGGGCGTTCTGACGGCCTCATCCACGATCATTGTTGACCAGTACAAGTGGGTCGATCATCTGATCACCGGAGGAATCAAGCTCACGACATCGAACGGATCTGGCCAAGAGCTTACATCTGTTGTCACATCGATCGGCGGAGGTGCTACTAATAGCGAGCTGCCAACTGCTCTGGCAGTTAAAAATTATACTGATTCTGTTGCTGCAGCGCAGACGCTGAATTCACTCGCAGATGTTATCGTTTCGAGCGTTCTAAATGCTCAGGTACTGATCTATGACAGTACCGCACAGCAATGGCTCAATCAGTCACTTTCTGGTGATCTGACGATCTCGAAGACTGGCGTTGTCACTCTGGCCAATACAGGAGTCACTGCTCAGACATATGGATCGGCCACTGCAATTCCGGTTCTGACAATTGACAGCAAAGGTCGCGTCACTGCTGCATCAACTGCCTCTCTGGCTACATCGCTTTCAATTGCTGGCGATACAGGTACCGACTCAGTTGCTCTACTAACTGACACTCTGACATTTGTCGGTGGAGCCGGAATCACATCCGCTGTCACTAACAATACTGTCACGCTGGACGTAGATGCAACCGTTGCTCGGAGCACCGACACGCTGAATTACTTTAGCGCGACGACATCTGCTCAGCTTGCATCTGTCATTAGCGATGAGACCGGCACTGGTTTACTGGTATTTGGTACCAGCCCAACATTTACCACATCGGTTGTCACCGACAGTCTGACGCTTGCGGTATTTAATACCACTGCAACTACGGTTCAGGCGTTTGGCGCTGCAACAGATCTTGCTCTGGGTGCAACATCGGGAAATACTACGGTTCGTAATAACCTGATTGTTTCTGGCACACTGACAGTCAATGGCAATACCTCGACTGTCAATTCAACTGTCACTACTCTGACAGATCCTGTCATTATGCTTGCGCAGGATTCTCTGGCTGCGGGCGACTCAAATGATCGCGGTGTCAAGTTCAATTACGGTGATGGCTCTCAGATTCAGACCGGATTCTTCGGTATGGATATACAGACCGGCCGCTTTGTATTCAAGGCGACTGGCGCGACTGCTACAAATCCTGAGAACTTTAGCACTCCTTGGTCTGATGCTCAATTCGGTGAGATCTACGGCACTGGCGGTACTCTCGGAAATGTTACTGTTGGCGTAGCAACTGACAATAAGATCACCACGACTAGCGGTACTCTTGTCATCGATGCTGCTAATAACACTGTTCAGATCGATGCGGATGCATCTGTCACTGGCACGTTCGGTGTCACTGGTACTGTCACACTGACAACTGCTCTGGGTGTTTCATCCGGCGGTACTGGTGTTTCAGCTTATACCGGAAAAGCAGTATTCATCTCAAATTCCGGAGGAACTGCCACAAACTTCCTGACCGGATCGCAATATCAGCTGGTGCAATTTGACGCAACCGGTACGCCTATCGCATCTGCCACAATTGACGGCGGAACGTTCTAATAGATTTTAATCGAAGTTATAAATAGATGGTCTGAGTTTTTACTCGGTCCATCTATTTTCGTTTTATAACTCGGAGTTTTTACTCGCTATGCCCAATAACATTCTTATTAAGAAATCCTCGGTTGCAGCTCGTGTTCCTACCACTAGCGACCTAGACTACGGTGAACTTGCGCTCAATTATGCTGACGGCGCGCTGTATTACAAGACTTCCGCTAATGCAATTGCACGGCTGAACCCGCCTGAGTCAATTGGCTTTGCAAACGTCGCAGTCACTGGTCAAAGCACACTTGTTGCTGATACCGCAACTGGCACACTGACAATTGCTGCGGGCACTGGAGTGACTCTCACCACGAATGCCACCACTGATACCCTGACAATTGCTCACAGTGATACCTCGTCGGTCACTAATCTTTCCTCGGATAATTCTGCTGGCGTGGTGCTGCAAGACATCGCATTCACTTTTGATACCTATGGCCATGTTCAGACTGCAACTGTAGCTACAACAGATCTGGATGCTCGATACCTGCAGGCAGAATCGGATACTCTGGCTACAGTCACAACTCGAGGAGCAACGACAACGAATGCAATTACTGTCGGTGGTCTGACAGTCAATGGAAATGCAACAGTCACTGGCGATATAAGTGGAATTGACTCTCTGACGTTCGATGTCACAGCAACAGAGGCAAATGCTGTCGGAAAGCTATACTGGAACACATCTGATGGCACACTAAGTTTTGGATTGGTAGGTGGAAACTCGATTAATCATATTGGTCAGCATCTTACAAACTATGTTTTTAATGCCGATACCACTACTATTGCTAAAGGCGAGGTAGTGTATATTTTTTCGGCACAAGGCGATAGAGCCTCTGTCAAAAAAGCATCAAATGCCACCGAGGCGACATCATCCAAGACCCTAGGTGTAGCCTCAGAAAATATTGCACCGGGTACCGTCGGATTTGTGGTTTCTCATGGCGTTGTCGATGGACTAAGCCTGGGCGCGTTCAATCCCGGAGATACTGTATATTTGGGTACCACTCCAGGAACAATCACTGCTACTTTACCGATTGCACCATACCATACTATCTTTGTAGGCGTGATCGCTCGTGCGAATAATGGAAATGGTCAGTTATTCGTCAAGATTCAGAATGGACTACAGATCGATGAGCTTCATGATATTCAGATCTCAAATCTGGCAAATAATGACTCTCTGTTCTATGATGCTCCGACATTAGTCTGGAAGAATACAACTCCGGCAAATGCTCGCACGAAGTTAGGTCTGGGCACAATAGCAACGCAAAATGCAAACTCAGTTGCAATTACTGGTGGAGCAATCGATGGAACTCCGATCGGTGCAACAACAGCAAGCACCGGCAAGTTCACGACTCTGCAAACAACAGGAAATGTTATTGTGGGTGGTAACCTAACAATTACTGGCACCACAACAACTGTCAATGCCCAGAATCTGGCGATCTCAGATAACTTGATCCTGCTGAATAACGGCATTCAGACCACAATCACAAATGTTTCTGGATCGGGCACAGTTATAACCTATACCACTCTTGAGGCACACAATTACAGCACAAATATGTCTGTAACTGTGACGGGAGTCAATCCTTCTCAGTATAATATCACAAACCAGACAATCACCGGAGTAACATCGAATTCCTTTACAGTTGCAGGATCAGCAACTGGTACATATATCTCTGGTGGTACTGCAAGAGGTACGACAAATGCAAATCCCGACCTAGGATTTGCCGCTGGATATAACGATGGAACATATCGGCATGCCGGATTTTTCCGCGATGCAACAGATGGTTACTTTAAGCCATTCAAGAACTATACTCCTGAGCCGGATGCCGATATCTATATCGATACCAGCCATGGATCATTTGCTCTAGCAGATATTCAGGCTGCTAACTTCCGGGGCGCTCTCGTGGGCAATGCCACAACTGCAAGCACACTGGCAGGTACACCGACAATCAATGGAGTGACATTCAATGGTGGATCGAATATCACCATTACTTCCAATACCACGAATGCTCTGACAATTGGAGCAGGACTTACCGGCACAAGCTTTAACGGATCTGCTGCTGTCACAATCACGGTTGATAACACAGTAGCGCGCACCAACGATACTCTATATGTCGGTACTACAGCAATTGCGCTGAATCGAGCATCTGCCACCCAGACATTGACCGGCGTCAGTATCAGTGGAAATGCCGGAACTGTCACGAACGGCGTCTATACAACAGATACCGGCACCGTCACAAATACAATGCTGGCAGGAAGTATTGCAAATAACAAGCTTCTTAATAGCTCAATTACGATTGCTGGTACATCTACTGCACTCGGTGGAAGTATTACTCAGGATACAATCACGGGTCTGTCTGCCACGGGTATCATTAAGCGTACTGGAGCAAACACTCTTGCTATTGCGTCAGCGGGTACTGACTATGTTATTCCATCTGGAAGTATTACTGGATCTGCAGGATCAGTGGCTAATGCTCTGACACTAGGATCATATCTGACTGGTGTAAGCTATAACGGATCTGCAGCAATCACTGCTGCAGTCGATGCGACATCCGCAAATACAGCAAGTAAGGTTGTTGCTCGTGATGCATCTGGTAACTTTAGTGCCGGCACGATCACCGCTAATCTGACAGGTACAGCATCCGGAAATCTGACATCGGCCTCATCGCTGACTGCAGGTAACCTAACAGGAACAATTCCGTCTGCAGTACTAGGATCATCTGCGCTATATGTCGGCACGACATCTATTGCGCTGAATCGAGCATCTGCATCTCAATCTCTGACTGGAGTGAATATCGATGGCACAGCCTCGAACATCACTGCATATACAATTAATCAGAATCTTGGCACAACAAACGATCCTACGTTTGCATCATTAAATGTTAATGGCAGTGTTGGAGCAACTACCTTCAATGGTAATTTGGTTGGCACCAGCGCAACAGTTGCTAGTATAATTATAGGATCTTCCGGAATAACTGTTCCAATTAGTTCTACAGGTCCGATTGCTGGATTGCCCGGATCGATGCCTGGACTATGGTTTGATTTTGCAGGATATGGCGCATGGTTTGATTCTACAGATATTAGATTAACAGCTGGCTGGGGCGGCACTGGTAGTATTTTTGCAGATGGCGGCGCAACGTTTGGCGGCAACCTAACTGTAGATACAGATACTCTATTTGTAGATGCCACGAATAATCGAGTCGGCGTGGGCACGGCAAGCCCGCAGTATAAGCTTCATGTTTCTGGCGATGCTCGAATCACTGGCGCGCTATATGATTCAGCCAATTCTGCCGGCACCAATGGCCAGGTACTAACATCAACTGCTACTGGCACTGCATGGAGTTCTACCGGTGCAGGAATCACTGGCTCTGGCACCGCCGGTAAACTGCCGAAATGGTCTTCTACAACTGCTTTAGCTGATTCTGTTATTACTGAATCCTCTAGCAATATTGGTATTGGTATCACAAATCCTTCTCAGAAACTGGATGTGGCGGGCGCGGTTGCTGCCACGAATTCTGGTGGAAATCCTAATTTCCGTGCTGTAGATGGTTCAATCATCACCAAAGTTCAATCCCAATCTGTAGGCGATACAGCCGGTGCGATTGGAACAGAAAGTAACCATGTTCTGAGGCTGGTTACTAATAATACTGCAAGAGTAACACTTGATACAAGCGGAAATGTTGGCATCGGTACTACATCGCCTGGACAGAAACTTGATGTCAACGGCAATATCGGCTGGGGCACAGATCATGTTCTGGCATATTCGACGCTGACAACAACAGCGACAACAGCAAATCAGGTCATTACTGCAGTTTCTACAACATCATTCCGCACCTTCAAGTTCATCATTCAGGCAGTCGATGCAACTGCAGGCAAGTATCAATCGCAAGAAATTATGGCGATTCATAATGGATCTACAGTTGCTCATACAGAGTACACAGCAATCAATGTCGGCGGTGCTGTTGCGACATTCGATGTGGATATTAGTGCAAGCACCGTGCGTCTACTCTGTACTCCACTTTCTGCAAACAGCACCGTCTTTAAGGTCTCTATGCAGCTGATCAAGGTTTAATAAATAGGTAAAACCGGACTTTAACTACCAATGGCAATCAAATCATTTCTTTCCGAGGGCGGATTCTCAGTTGGCTCAGTAGGATCGACGCCGATCGAGGTCATCGACTCATCCGGTAACGTTACTGCAGTAGGACTCACTGTCAGCGGTAACCTCATTGTCAATGGCTCGACAACGACGATCAACTCGACAACCACAACTCTAGATGATCCAATCTTTACCCTGGGCGGAGATACTGCGCCGACATCAGATGATAACAAAGACCGCGGCATTGAGTTCCGCTGGCACACCGGATCGCTAGCCAAGGTAGGATTCTTCGGATACGATGACAGTACAGGCAAGTTTGTATTCATTCCAGATGCTACTAACAATAGCGAAGTATTCGCCGGAACGAAAGGCACTCTCGATGCAAATATCGAGTGGGCAGATGTGCTTAATAAGCCAGATCCGGTTGTCACAGTCACTCTGACGGGCGATGTTACTGGTACAGCAAATGCGACTCTGACAGATCTGGGCAATGGCACGATCACTGTGGCCACTACGATTGCTGCAGATTCAATTGCTCTGGGCACTGATACAACCGGAAACTACGTTGCATCGATCACCAACGGATCGTATATCACCGGCGGAAACGGTGGATCTGAAGGTGCTGCACTCACTCTGGCAGTCGATGCTACATCGGCTAATACAGCGAGCAAAGTAGTTGCTCGTGATGCAAGCGGTAACTTCAGCGCAGGAGTGATCACCGGAACTCGCCTCGAGGCCAGAAATTCAGGAGCAACTCAGATCTATCTTGATAGTACAACGAGCGGAAGTAAGGAAATCGTGTTTCAAAACAACGGCGCAACTGCCGGATATGTCTGGGCATCTGGAAGCTATGTTGGACTTGGAGGAGGAGGCGCGGCAACTTCGCTTTTTGTAACAGCAGCGAGCGGAAATACTGGTATCGGAACAACTTCACCTGGAGGTAGATTAGAAGTCAATTTTACTGCTGCTACCGGCGCTACTGCACTCATTCTCAGAACATCTGATGGCGGTGCAAATGGAACGATCCGTTGGCAGAATAGCACTGCAGTTAATGGCGCGGCAATTGGTTCGAACTATAATGTTTCTGATGTCGGCGCACTAGAATTTCTAAACGGAAATACTACAAACGTCATTTTCCGTTCATCCGGTAATGTGGGTATTGGGACAACGGCGCCTGGTCAAAAACTAGAAGTAAATGGAAATATTTTAGCTGGAAATTCAGTTGCTAATAATAGTATTTCTGTCACGAGAACTGGCGCGAATTCCTCAAGTTTATCTCTTCAGGCATTTACTGATAGCCCTGCAATTACTTGGGATGGCGCTGGTGGATATCTTAGATTTATATACAGCTCGACAGAACAAATGCGAATCACCAGCGGCGGTAATGTTGGTATTGGCGTAACTAGTCCAGGCGCCAAACTTCATGTTGCCGGTGCCCACGCGGATGAAGGCGCAGATCGTGCTGCTACAACTGCCTTTATCGTAGATACAAAAACTAATGGTACTGGCGATGGCAAGACGTATATTAAAACCGGGTGGGTTAATACTGGAAATTATGGTGTATCTACTCTTGCTGTAGGATATTACGCATCGGGAACTCAGGTTAGAGATGTAATTACAATGCTTGGAACAGGTAACGTTGGTATTGGCGTTTCTGCTCCTGTAGTTCCACTTGAAGTAAAAGATGCTGGCGCCGGCAATAAAGTTGCACACTTTGGATCAGGATACGTTCGCATCGGCGGATCAATTGATAACGGGTCAAGTACAGTTCTAAATGTAGCTCCTGGTGTTGTAGCGTTCGACGCGCCTGGAGTTGTAGGCGGAAGATTTACGATCAACTCGAGCGGCAACGTTGGTATCGGAAATACATCACCAAGCAATAAGCTGGATGTTACTGGTGCAATTAGAACAACTGACTGGTACTACGTCGATGGATCTGGATTTGGCATGTATAATAATGCCACGGGTTTATATCTGTCGACCATCGGAAATAACTGGGATATCTCAAGTGCTTCTGGGCAAACGTGGTCCGGCCTGCGTTTATATTCCGGCGGTAAAAACGTTACTTGGCGCGGCCACTTCTATGGCGATGGTACTGGTCAAGGTTTCCTAGATTCTGCTGGAAACTGGGCACTTCGCGTAGATAGCTCAAAGCGTTTAATTGCATACTCCGGTATCGCAAATATGGACGCGGGAATCCGTGTTAGTATGCCAGGTGGTGCAGCATATGCTACGACTACTTCTACTATTACTGGAGCATTTAAGATCAAGCTGCCGACTGCACGCTATAAGTCGGATTCAATGCTGCGGATGACGATCAACATCTACCAGTACAGCACTGGTCAATCGTTAAAGTTTAATGTCGGTGGATATAACTATAATCATGCCACAAATGCATGGCTAAATGTATTTGCCGAGCAGGAATCCGACTCAAACGCAACAGTTTATACTGTGCGCTTCGGTGACGATGGCACTTCTAACTGTATTTGGATCGGTGAGACAAATTCTACATGGTCTTATCCGCAGGTATTTGTTTCTGATTTTCAGGCCGGATTTGGTGGAACTACTGCTGACTGGGCATCAAGCTGGGCAATTACTGCTGTCACTGCATTTGATACTGTTTATACATCTCGAGTTTCTGCAATTAAGGTTACCTCGAATAATATCGGTACTTATGGTGTAAGCTCGATTACTGGCACTGCAAATCAGATCACAGCATCTGCTAGCACTGGTGCGGTAACGCTGTCACTGCCGCAGAATATCCATACTGGAGCAACACCGACATTCTCATCACTCACGCTAAGCGGAGATGTTATAACACTGAGCGGATCTGGCGTATCTGCATATGCAAATAGCACAGCCAGAATTTACAACCAGGCAGGTGTAGGGCCGACGATCAATGGTAATTCACTCGAGGTGCGTACTGGTTCTTCTGGAACACTTGCGCTCACAGTAAATAGCTCGCAGCATTCTCTATTTGCAGGAAGAGCCTCAACCGGTGTATTTCCAGGATTTACTTCTGCTCAATTACCACAGTACGGTATGGGAGTGGCATATGGTACAGATGCTACATCATATGCTGCTACTGGAGCTACTCGAGCGCCGGACGGTTATACTATTGCGATCGGTCCATTCAATAATACAAATCGCTATTCGCAAATCGTATTTGGTGTTGGAAACGGCGGCGTAAATGGATTCTCTTATATCGGAGGCGCAGCACATGGAACATCGTATCTGGCACATCTGATTTTTGGCCGTACTACTGGTTCTGCGTCATATGCGGAATCCATGCGAATCGATGGATCGAGCGGCAACGTCCTCATCGGCGGTGTCATCGACGGCGGGCAGAAGTTGCAGGTGAACGGGACGGGGTACTTCGCGGGCTCGGTTCAGTCACGCGCCGCCGCCGCGTCTTTTGTCGCCGCAAATTACGATTATACGGGTGACTACAGTTTGGCTTCCACGGTGGGCAGCCTGATCGGCTCAAATAGCACTTCGGCAAGTCTTCGCATCGCGGTTCTCGGAAGTGACACGACCTCTGACCCATTTGTAAACTTTCTGACTGCCGGCGCGACCAATTGGTCCGTTGGAGTGGACAATAGCGACAGCGATAGTTTCAAGATTACAAATACCACCGGAGTGGGCTCTAACGAAAAGCTCACGATTACTACTGCCGGAGCCGCCACCTTCGCGGCAGGCATCACCGTAAACAGCTCGATAACATCAGGCGCCGGATCATTGTCGCTGAACGGCGCGAGCGGTAACGGTGTGATCATTAACAATTCTTTGACTGGCGGCGTGAACATCGGCGCGGTTCCGACACAAGTAGGTATTCTTTCCGTGCGCCCAGTGGCCGATGGCATCTTTAATTTTCGCAATGCTGCGAGCCTTGGCTCCTACACAGGCGGCGCAATCGACATGCTTAACGACGCGACCAACACCGTCACAAATCTGACGTTTCGCGCCGCGGCATATAACTTCCTCACCGGAGCCGCCACCTTCGCGGGCGCGGTGACTTTTAACGGAGCCACGACGCACAGCGGCAGCGCCACATTTAACTCTGGCGCTCGTATTATCCCAGACGGTGGTTCTGCGTCTGCTACTGGCGTAGGGTTCACGGCTGGAAACGGATTTTTTTACACGGGCTCAAACATTGTTCGCATTGCGGCCGCTGGCGTGGAGGCGGCGACGTTCTCCGCTACTGCCGCCACCTTCGCGGGCGCGGTGACGGTGGCTGGCAACCTAACTATAACCGCATCTGGCAAGCAAACACTTGGGCAAAGCGTTAATGCAACGGTTTACGCAGGAAATAGCACTACACTAGATCAAGCAATAATTCTCTCGAATACTCGCCGCGCAAACTATGGCGATGTAATGATCGCAAAGAATCTTGAGGGTGTAGCTTCTACCGATAGTTATGCAACTCCAGGAACAACTGTTGCTACAGGATACGCCGCTGTTGAGATGCGCTACGGCGGCGCTGTCAGAGTGTATGGCAATAGCGGCGCTACAACAGCAGCCGCAACTGTTTCACCCAACGTTTTAGCAGAATTTACTCCAACAAGTGTAGCATTAAATCAAAATACTAGTGTCACTGGAAATCTTACAGTCAGCGGTAACTTGATAATTAACGGCACCACAACTACTGTTAATTCCACAGTATCTACGATCAAGGATCCAATCGTTACTTTAGGAGGCGGTGACGCTGGAACTGCTGCTGCATCCGATGATAACAAGGACCGCGGCATTGAATTCAAGTGGCACAATGGAACTGCAGCAAAGACTGGATTCTTCGGATTCGATGACAGCACTGGGTACTTTACCTTTATTCCAGATGCAACAAATACAAGCGAGGTATTCAGCGGAACTCAAGGCGATATTCAGGCATCTAATTTCCGTGGAAACCTGATCGGTAACGTTACTGGAAATGTCAGCGGATCTGCTGGATCTGTTGCGACACTGACTGCCGGATCATATCTGACTGGTACATCATCATCATTTAATGGATCTACCGCTGTCACGTTTGCGGTTGATGCAACTTCTGCAAACACAGTTTCTAAGGTTGTGGCTCGTGATGCGAGTGGTAACTTTAGTGCGGGTACAATTACTGCTGCGCTATCAGGAAATGCTTCTACATCGAGTGATTCCAGCTTATTGAATGGAATTTCTGCGATTAACCTGTATAACAACATGGGAGAAGGCCATGGCCAGCGCACCTCCTTTGATGCTACTACACCGTCTTACGGCTTTGGTTATAGATACGTGCAAGGATCGACGAATGGCCCTGGTACGGGTGGCGGTGTAAGCGGTCAATTTTATTCGTGGTACATCGGTTTGGGCTCTCAATATCCTGCAACTGGAGCCAACTCGCATGGCGCGATGTTTGCAGTTGACCGCAATTCTGCGACACCTTATCTTTCTGTTAGATTTAATGAATCTAATGCCTTTGGTTCATGGTATAAGATTCGCGCGGGCGCAGCCGATAGTTGGTCCACAGCACGCACATTAACTATCGGATCAACTGGCAAATCAGTAAATGGATCTGCGGATGTCGCATGGACAGCATCTGAAATCGGCACGTCAGCAAACACCGCTAGTACAATTGTAGCGCGTGACGCAAGCGGATCATTTTCTGCTGGTGCATCTAACTTTATTGGTCCAGCAACTACGACAGCATATGCGCTTCGAGTTGCTAAAGGTAATGCTGCCGATACGGGCGGCCACACCACATTCCTAGGAATGGCGTGCGAAACTACATCATGGTCAAAAGGCGCGATTGGGTGGACTCGTACTGGATCATACGATACCGGACAACTTGGCTTCTTCATTAATACTGCAGTTGACGCAACTAGTGCGGCAACATCCGACCTCAAGATGGTCATTCTTGGAAACGGAAATGTTGGTATCGGATTAGCATTCGGCACTGCGCCTTCTTACAAGCTAGAAGTTAGTGGAACTGGATATTTTAGCGGAGCACTATCATCCGGTGGTACAATTACCAGTTCAGGCAATTTAACAGTAACAGGCGGCACTATCACTGGTGGCGCAAGCGGATTATCACTTGCTGCCGGCGGCACTAATCAGAATATAACACTTACTTCTAGTGGTACTGGCAGAATTGATATCGTCGGACCTGCCAATGCAATTGCAGCAAGAATCGGTGCGGCAAGTCAATATCTGACGGTCGGTTCTTATACTCCAAATTCGGCGGGTGCAACTCTTGGATATAATGGAACTCAGTACTTAGGACTTAATGCTTTCTTTGGAGTTCTTGTGGGGCGCACCTATGTATCTAACAATACTACTGCTCCTGCCGATGGAATGATAATACAGGGCAACGTTGGTATCGGGACAACGAGTCCTTCGGCAAAATTAGATATCTCCGGTAATTCAGTTCAAGACGTAGGTTTAGTTAGATTCATTAATGATTCAACGTCTGGAACATTTGTTCCAACTGCAAGCTTTATTCAAACTCGCGGTAATCATAGTTACGGTACAGTTGCGGAATTTAGAGTTAACACCGCTGGCGACACTGATCGACCGACAATTTTATTCAGATCAGCGCAAGCTGCACACCAATGGCGCGTAGGTCAAGTAACTTCTGGATGGGGAACAAATGATAATTTTGGAATTGGTTATGTCGCGTCAAATGCTTCTCCAGTTGCATGGCCAACAAATTATTTTACAATTACTACCGGCGGTAATGTTGGAATTGGAGTAACTGGTCCATCATACAAACTTGAAGTCAACGGTTCATTTGCAGCAACAACTAAGAGCTTCGTAATTAAGCATCCGACAAAGGAAGGTAAGAAGCTTCGCTACGGATCGCTCGAAGGTCCTGAGAATGGCGTATATGTCCGAGGCAAGCTCAAGGGATCGAATGTCATCGAGCTTCCTGACTACTGGACAAAGCTTATTGATCCTGAGTCGATCACTGTTCAGCTCACACCGATCGGCTCGCACCAGAAGCTGTATGTCGAGAAGATCGAGGATAATAAGGTTTATATCGCAAACGAGAATCTGCTCGCGAAGGCGATCAACTGCTTCTTCTATGTGCTTGCAGAACGTATCGATGTTGAGAAACTTCAGGTCGAAATTGACGCATAATGGCTACATATTATTCACCTAGATCTGTCACTGATGGGCTAGTGCTTTCCCTTGATGCGGGAAATAATAAAAGCCATGCGCGAAATCGATTCTTGGCCTATGGATCTGGTACAGTAACAGAAAATGTTTCATTTGCTATTCAGGGAAATGGTACTTTTCAAAGAGTTGCTGCGGGCACTGTAGTTGGTGGATACACGATCAAGACCGAGGATGTAGTCTATAGTTATGCGCTCGGATCAAATGGCTGTCATTATCATGGTAACTCGGTGCAGGTACCATCTGGCGTTTATGTGACTTTTTCCTGTGATTATTTGGTGACCGGGGCGACAAACTATCCCGTGAATTCTGCGTTATTAGTATTAGAAAACTATGGAGGAAATGCTTTGGGTGGGCAAGTAAATGTTGCAAATAGCATACAAGATGTATGGCAAAGAGCATCAATGACAGTTGGGCCTACTGCGGGCATAGGAACTCAGGCTATGTTTTTGTATCCTGGATTATGCGGAACACGCCTTGCTGATTCTGGAACTCTTTATATGCGAAATCCGCTTGTCGAATGGAAGAATACTGACAGTGGTAATACAGGATACAATTCCTCAACAAATCTGGGTATTTGGTACGATATGAGTAGAAATGGGTACAATGGTACATTCAGTGGAGTGCCAGTTTATAATTCATCTAACAATGGGCATTTGGCATTTGACGGCGTGGATGATTACATCGATCTTGGAAGCACTATTCCGGCTGGCGCATTTTCTACTAGTCAGGCAGTAAGTATTTTTACTTACGCAAAAATATCATCGGTTGTTTCAAAGAATACTCTAATCAGTTTCAATGCTGAAAGAAGCTTTTTCTTACCGGGAAATAGGTTAACAACGACTTATCAATTATACTGGGATTCAGTTGCTGGATGGAAAAACGGCACTAATTCATCTTGGACCGTTGATCAATGGTATTATTTGGGCTGGACAATATCAGGTACAACGCTGACGTTTTATGTCAACGGAGTTGCAAATGGCACTGCTACAGTTTCCGCATTTACTCCAACAGCATCGACACCAGTAAGAATCGGATTTGCGAATGCTGGAGAGTATGCGGCAGGATCTATTGCATCTGTTTCTGTTTATAATAGAGCGTTGACTACAACGGAAATACTGCAGAACTTTAATGCGCTGAGAGGACGCTTTGGGTTAACATGAGCTATCATACTAGTCCGAGGATCGTTACAGACAATCTGGTAATGTATATCGATGCCGGTAATAGTAAAAGCTATAAAGGAGAAGCTACTACTAATTTAATTGGATCTCAATCTTTGTCTTATGGTATATACGCATATGTAACAGGGCCGGTTTCTGCATCTGCACAGTTTTACGATTTTTCTCCTATAACTGTCAATCGTTTTACTGTATCTCAGGTCGTTAATACTGCAAGATCAGCATTTTTTCCAACGGTGAGTGTTGGCCAACCGTATACTTTTTCATGTTATATCAGATACAATGGCAGTAATACTGCTACTCCGTCATTTGTTGTTTCTGCTGCAAAACCACAACCGGAAGGTGGTAACACAATTGCTTTATCTCAAAGTACCCAGACTCAAACAGCTCTTACAAACAATTGGTACAGACTAATTTACAATTTTACAATATCTTCCAATACCGCAAGCGCGTGTATTTTAACTATTGGTCTAGCTACTGGATCAGATACTGCTTACTTAAATCAAACTTTTGATGTTTATCAGCCGCAAATAGAAGCAAAGGCTTATGCCACTCAATTTGTTGCAAATACGCGCGGGACGACTGTTGCCACTGGCGGAGGGCTGTATGACCTATCTGGAAATTCCAATCACTGTACAGTAACATCTACTGGGATTACTACTGTATCGACATATGGCGGTGGAGCGGCATGCGATGGATCTTCCGGGTATATCGAGTTGCCATCTATTACTAATGGAATTAATCGTTCAGTGGATATTGTCTATAGACAAATCAATCTAAATGGTGGTTGGGGTCCACTCTGGAGAAACGATTGGCGCGAAAGAATTTTTACAACTTCATCGACGATAATCAATGCACCTGGAACATACTATTCGATATCTGGACCAGTTGGTGATACGAATATGGTTCAGATCTGCTATACTATCGATGGATTGACTCTTCGATCTTATAGAAATGCATCTCTTCTTAGCACAGATACGATGAATGGCTATATGAATCAGGGTTCTTTCTCGTACAGATTTGGATATCAGTGTGGAGGAGCAACGTGTACTAATGTTGCCGTAGAGATTTATTCGGTAAAGTTCTACAATAAAGGATTAACATCTTCTGAAGTATTACAAAACTTTAATGCTACAAAACGCCGCTACGGACTATGAGCGTAATTGCTAATTCTATCATACAACAGAATGGTTTAGTGTATTACTTCGATGCCGGCAATTTGAAGTGTTATCGAGGCGATGCCACCATTAACACTATTCCGAATCCATCAATTAACGCGTACCCAACAATTGGAAATGGATGGGGAAGTTACAATACAAATCAGTATGGAAGTGGAACATATTTTTCGATTGGAACGGTATCCAGTGTAAGCAATAACATCGTTACGATGTCTGCAAACCATAGTTTAAGATCTTATGATGTAATGCAGCCACAGACGAGCGGCGGCGGTGTAACTGCAGCCACTAATTATCTCATCAAAAAATTATCTGCCACTACCTTTAGCCTCCATAATTACAATTCATCTCAGGATGGATCTCAGGGTTACATTAGTGCATCTACGAATACTCATAAAGTTTATGATGATTTTGCAAATGATGTTAAAGTCTCAATTAATGCAACAAATTTTCCTACGATGTGGTGGGGAGCACCGCATTTACCAAATTCTGGACTAGTTAAAGAAATTATTACGGGTGGATATAACGTAGATCTTTACGCAAAAACAGATTGTATTCGGTTGCACTACATCCGAGATGACGATGTAAAAGACGGAATGTCGTATAGCGTTGATGCGACAGTAACTCCTGGCGTGCCGAATACCCATTCATGCTGGGCAAGAGCAATTACGCCAAATGCTGTTGGAAAAAATGTAGGTGTTACTATTTACAACTACGGCGCGAATTCGCCGGTATACTATGGATACAATATTACTCTTGGCGCATTAGGAGTGTGGCAAAGGTTTACTAATACATTTACTCCAGTCAATGCGAATATTATTTCGTACTGGTTTGGCAGTGGATCTGGCACATACAAATGGGACTTAGCTAATATACAGGTGGAAGCAAAGGGATACGCAACTCGATTCGTAGCTGGTACGCGCGGAACTACAGTTGCCACAAGCGGCGGCGCATATGACTTATCTGGTAACTCTAATCACGGAACACTAGTGGGCGGACCAGTTTATAGTACGTTAGGAGGGGGAAGCTTAACATTCGATGGATCGGATGACTATGTAGATCTAGGAACAAATAGCAGTATAGTTAATGTCACAAATAACATTACAGTCATAGCATGGATTCGTACAGCATCTCCGAATTCTCGCATGACGATATATGGTAATGGATATGGCGGCACCGGAATGATATTTGGCACTAGCGCGAATACTCCCGGTGGCCTGGAAGTGTATTATCCTTCAATTTGGGTGGCTTATTCTACTGGAGGAGTTCTACAAGCAAATACTTGGCAACAGGTATGCTATACCCGGTCTGGCACAGGACTGAATACCCATGCATTTTATATCAATGGAGTAGCTCAAACAGTTACGCAGACTGCAAATGGTGGTGACGCATTTGCTAACTCTGGTACTAATCGATATATTGGCTTAAGATCTGGAGTAATGATGAATGGCAATATTGCTACTCTTGGAGTTTATAACCGCAATTTAACTGCGGCCGAGGTACTTCAGAATTTTAATGCCACGAAAGGCCGTTTTGGTCTTTAATAAATAGCAATAACTTACTCAATATGGCATCAGACATCGTAATCACACCTAGCAGAGGCAGCACAACCGTCAATGCAAAGATCGACTTCACTGGCGCATCGACAGCATCCTCACAGATTCGCCTCGAGGTTCTACCTGATAACTCGCTGAGTTTCGTGGGCACCACTGGATCGTTGTTCAGCATCGCAGACAGTGTGACTGGAAGTCTGATGTCAGTCAACGATGCATCGGGTCTTCCGATTCTTGAGGTATTTGATACCGACAAGGTCGTGATGGGTCAGTACAATCAGAACACGCTGGTCGTCAATGGAACTCAGGTGGGTATCGGAACCGGTTCTCCCACAAATAAACTCACTATTGCCGGAGTAAACAGTAATGGAATTACTCTGACAGGATCAAATGCAACGATCACATCTGCTGGAACAACTCCAAATCTGATACTTTCGGCAGGTACTAATATTTACCTGCGCCCAACTAGTGGATACACTGTAACAGTAGATACCGGAAATGGGCTACAAGCAACTACAGGGGATATTCGCGCGCCATCGTTTATTGATTCGGCTGATTCAACATATTCTTTAGATTTAAATTCTACTGCGGATACAGCATTGCGGATCAGAGGCGGTGCAGTATTTGGGCCAAACTCGACTTGGTCGAGATATCTGATGGTTGGTGGAAACGGTAGAAGTAATTATACTGACAATACTCAGTATGCAAGCGTTACTACGACAAATGGTAATTTGCATCTAGATGCCGCGAGTGGATTTAATAGTTATATTAATTGGTATGACGGCACTGATTTAATTGTTGGTGCCGGAGATTCTTCTACAGAAAGATTTAGAGTTTATGGCTCCTCAAACTATACTTTTGCCAGCGGAGAAATAAGATCCCCAGTATTTAAAGATTCGGCTGATACAGCATATTATGTCGATCCAAACGCAACAAGCGTACTATCTAAGCTGTCGATAGGAAATGCTCCGTATGTTTCATCCATTCAGGCCGGTGCACTAGAATTGGGAAGAACGGATACAAATTATCAGTATACCAGCGGATGGACAGGATCAATGCAAGGTGGTATTTTAGCAAATTGTTCGGACAATTGGGAGTTTGTAATTCACGACTCTGGGCATAGGCTCGCTTCAGCATTTGAATTTCGAGGAGCTGGAACAAACGTAATGCGCTTAGGAAGAGATCTTGGGTGGGGCGTCACACCTATTGAAATTCCTGGAAATTTAACGGTAGTCGGAAATCTTACTGTAAATGGAACAACCACTACAGTCAATTCTACTACAGTTACAATCGATGATCCTATCTTTACTTTAGGTGGAGATACTGCGCCAGCATCAGACGACAATAAAGATAGAGGAATTGAATTCCGCTGGCATAATGGCACAGCAGCGAAGGCAGGATTCTTCGGATTTGATGATAGTACTGGGTACTTTACTTTTATTCCAGATTCTACAAATACGTCGGAAGTATTTAGCGGCACTCAAGGCGACATTCAGGCATCTAATTTTAGAGGCAACGTCGTAGGAGGAACTGTCACTGTAGCTGGAACGTTGACGATTAACAAGAGCGGAACAAATTCTGATATTATTTTCCCGGCTCAAGCTAACGATCCTGGTTATATTCGACACTACGAAAGTAATAATACTGCTATTATGTATTTCAACGTGTCTGATGACACGAACGATGAATTCCACTTTGGATACACTGGCGATCCATCTACCTTCAGATTAAGGTCAGACGGAACTGTTCTAGAAGGAATTTGGCAAGGTTCTTCTATCACCACCACATATACTGATGCGAAGGTAGCGACGTTGACCGGTCAATCAGGCAGAATTCTAATTCAAGGTGGTGTTTCCGCTAGCGCACAAACTTTAGGATTATCAATACCAGTCGCATTCGACCAAACACTGAAGAACAATGCGCGAAACATTACTGGCGGTGGAACAATTAGTGTTTCTGCTTCCGGTGAAGTAAAGTGGTCAGCAAGATTTATCATTATTTCAGGTGGCCGCGGTGCAAATTACGCAACAAGCGGATATTGGGATATCGATTGCCCCACATCCGGCACGATCACTGGTGTTGGTGGAGCAGCAAACCAAACGGCAAATGCCAATGGAATTCCGATGGGTGGATGGCAAGCACTTTATTATATCTTGCCGATTGGAAGCGGAAATGGCAGCCTAGCGGCAAATTTCCGTCTAGTACATTACAGTTCAGATTTGGATATTCCAATCGACTGGGTACTAATTTGCGTCAGAAATAGCGATACAGATACATTTTATTTTCCGAATGGAGTAGTACTAGGCCTTGGAGGAGCTTCTGCTAGAGGCTTACAAACTTCTGCAAATACTGCAAATGCCGTAGTCATAAGAGATGGATCCGGTAACTTCAGCGCAGGAACAGTCACAGCTACGCAATTCAATGGATCTGGCGCAGGGCTTTCGTCAGGCACTGTTCCAATTGCATCGCTTGTGGCCGGTGATTACTCATCGAAGATTACTTCTGGAACATATTCGATCAACGTTACTTCTGCTGATCAAATTGATGGCGTAGCATTTCGTAATACCGGCAGCAATGCTGGAACGGCCGCCGATAGCCTTGAGCAAAATGGAATAACATATGTTAATAGCAATATTTCATTACTTGGGCAAACCGATGGCGCTTTATTTTCTCAGGCATATAATTCAACTTGGCAGCACCAAATATATGGAGATTATAGAACTGGTCAAATTGTTGTTCGTGGTAAAAATAACGGCACATGGCAATCTTGGCGTACAGTATTAGATTCGTCTAATTATACTTCTTATACTGGTCATATTGGTAACGGCACGCTGACGCTGAATACCTCTGGAAGCGGTATTTCCGGTTCCGCGTCGTTTACCGCAAATCAAAGTGGTGCCGGCACGTTTACTGTAACATCAAATGCTACTTCAGCAAATACTGCCAGTACGCTCGTGTTCCGTGATACTAACGGCGATTTTCAGGCGCGCAATATTACCACACAGGACGATTATACAAATGGATGGTTTAGAAATAATAGTAACAACACTGGCCTTTATAATCAGTCAACTTATTTGCACCTTTCCTCAACTGGCGCAAACACGAGCTATTTAGATATTTCTACAGTAGGTTCTACTAATTCGGGTATTAGATTCTATACCGGAGGCCACGTTAATACTTTACGTGGCTATATTGTAGCAAATACATCTAATGAATTGATGCTATGGAATGCTGGTGGAAGCTATTCCGCGCGATTCACAAGCACACAAAGTGAAATCTATCAGGATACTTATGTTCCAACATTGTATGGGAACATAATGTATGATAGACAGAGTACGAGTTTTTACGTAGATCCTGGTTCCACATCTGTTCTTAATCGTCTAAATGTTGCCGGATACTCGATGCGCTCCAGCGCAACGCTTGATTTATCAAATACCGGAACGTACTCTACGACTAATTATTATCCTGTCACAATTCCTTTAGCAACTGGAATGCCGACAAGGATGAGAATTGTCAATGCGTTAAATTCAAATGTTCCTTCTTGGTCAACGCATGGCAGTGGATTTACGTGCCATGTTGAATGGACATCGAACGGCTCTGGATGGGGAACAATTGCAGTTCAACGGTCAATTCACCGATATACCGAAGGATATACAAATTCTACCATTTGCGGCGGTATTACGCAAATGACAAATGGAAGTATTGAAGTGATCTGGCTTCGTGGCGGTGGTAGATACTATTTTGAGGCCGATGCAGATGTTACTCCAACTATACAAAGTACAACATATACAAATAACGGTCAATCAGTAACTCCAGGAAGTGCGCCGCAAAATGACGTTTTATCTGCTGCAACAGATACTCGTCCGTCATTTCAGAGACTAAATCTTACTATGAGCACTGGCACGGCGCCGATGACAGTTTCATCGACCACGCTGGTCACAAACCTAAATGCTGACCTGCTCGATGGATATAACTCTGCCGAAACCGGGTCAAGTATAATCTTACGTACTCAATCTAATGGCTATCTCAATATCGACAATTGGATACAAGTTGGCAGTGCCGGCCTTTATAGTTCTGTAAATAGCGCTCACTGGACCCCAAATCAATCAGGCTCATATTCTCCATGGAGAATAATTAATTCTCGAGGAGGTTATGGTGGTATTTACGATGACTATAGCGGCGTTAATTGGATGCACGACAGCGCTGGCAACGGAGGCATTTACAGACAGGGTAATGGCCGCTGGATTTTATATCATAACGTTGCAAATAACTGCACATCAATCAATGGTTCCAACAATACATCCGGATATGGGCTGTATGTCAATGGCAATAGTTACGTATCAGGCTATGAAAGAGTTGGTGGTGGAAATCTCTATATAGACGGCAATTATGGTAGAGGCGTTGTTGGGTTATATAACGCGGCGCGGTACCAAGGCGTATTCGCAATGGGAGATTCCTATAAGTTGGCCGATGATGGTACTACCACAGGATCTCTATATGGTATCGCTTGGTCGCATCCAAATGCGGGTGGTGTGGCTGCAAATCTGAATACTCACGGCGCACTGGTGATGGAAAACGGAACATTCCTAGCTGCAATCTCAGGATCTATTCGATGCCGAGATGATATGCGCGCTCCAAGGTTTTACGATAGCGGTGATACAAATTATTATGTCGACCCGGCCTCTACCAGTATATTAAATGCAGTTACTGCTACAGAAATAAGAAGTAGCAGATATACAGATTCCAGCGGGAACTTCTTATTTAGACTCGCAACTGGTACAGAAGTTGCTCGATCAATTAATCTTGCTGACAGCACAAATGATCCAGCTACGGTTGTAAGCAATTACGGCGGTACTGGAATCACTTGGGGGCAGCATGCTAACCCATATTATATGATCTATATGGGTAGGGAAACCTACGGCGGCGATTATACCAAATTAACACTTGCGTGGCACACCGGAATCAAGATTGGGGCGTATAGTGGTTGGGGCGGTGTAAGATTCTATAATAATTCTCCATTTACCGGAACTGAAATCTTTTCTGTTGGTAAAGGTGACAATCACGTCCGCGTAGAAAATAATCTATATGTTGGCCAGCTAATCGACATTAGCAACAGTACTTACTATGTCGATCCTGCATCAAGTACACGACTAAATGGCGGAATCCAGCTAGATGGATCATTGGGTGTAGGTACTGCAGGATCCGGTACCGCTGGCGAAATTCGCGCAACGAATAACATTACTGCTTACTATTCCGATGATCGCCTGAAGACGAAGCTTGGTGCAATCGAGAATCCAATCGAGAAGGTCAAGTCACTCTCTGGATTCTACTTCGAGGCCAACGAAACAGCAGTTGCTCTTGGTTACCAAAAGAAGCGCGAGGTCGGTGTTTCAGCCCAAGAAGTTCAGGCAATTCTTCCTGAGATCATTGCGCCTGCTCCGATTGACGATAAGTATATGACTGTACGATATGAAAAGCTTATACCACTCCTGATTGAGGCTATCAAGGAGCAACAAAAACAGATCGAGGAACTTAAGTCTCTACTCTCGAACAATAAATAATCACTACTATGGCACTAACATATACCTGGAAAATCACTTCTCTTAAGAAGAAAAACAGCGGATCACTCAATGGAGTGGTCTTTCAAACATATTGGCAGAAGACCGGCACAGATGAGAATGGTCACACCGGCGTGTTCTCAGGAGCGACTCCGTTTGATCCCGCTCAGGTCGATCCAAATAATTTCGTGGCATTCGAGCAGCTCACAGAGGCTACCGTTCTTGGGTGGATTCAGTCTGTTGTGACTGGCCCATACGAGGAGCACGTGAACGAGCAGATTCAGCGTCAGATCGACGAGAAGGTCAATGCGTCATCTGAAGTCGCAGAGGGTGCATTCCCATGGTCACCAACGGCTCCTGCCACACCTGATCCTGTAGTGCCCGCGGTTCCTCCTACGACCACTCCGCCGCCAGCAGGGTAAGCTTAGTCAATTCTAATGCAGGCTCGGGTAATTCCGAGCCTGTTTCTTTTGGTATATAAATAGATCATCTAATTTACCATGGCACTACCATCAACAGGCGCGATTTCGCTCAATGCAGTCAATGTGGAGCTTAACCTTCCGGGTACTACGACAATTTCTTTGAATCAGTCAAGTGTGCGTACACTGTTTGGCGTAGCGAGTGGTGCAATCAGAATGTCGGATGGATATGGAAAGAGCAGCGCAGTAGTTGCAGCAGTAACAAATCTTACTGGATCTCCAGCATATATTTGCCAAAATGCGAATTGGGATGATGAGATTTCTTGGTATATTGGAAGCGGTACTGGTAGTATTACAGTTTATTTACAGAGAACAGCATATAATAATTGCTCAGGGTGGTCAGAACACGCAACAGCAATTGCTACTGTAACGGCCGGATCCTGGATTACTATACAACCGGAATCTTATAGAACAGTTAGTAATAATATGGCATACAGACTCAGAATGGTAAATTCTGCTGGAACGTCATACTCCGCTGGAATTGGAGTAGTATTTGATCACTGCAACAACTTCGATTATTGCAGCACAACCGATAACTGCCAAGATAATGGATCATGGGGATGTCATAATTGTAGCGAATCGTGTACTTGCAATGCCTGCAATTATGACTGCAATTGCGATTGCTCATTTGGATATGGTACTGGCGGATGCGATTGCGGAAATGCGTGTGATTGGTGCGCAAATTCACAAAACTATGAATGCACCTGCGATTGCTATGGATGCTGTGATGAAAATAATGAAAACTGCACCTGTGATTGCTATGGATGCTGCAGTTGGGTAAGCAATCCTAATTATCCGTGCCCGTGCGGCCAATCGCCGTGTGATACTTACTGCACTTGCCCGTGCGGTGAAACATGCAGCAATGGAAATCGCTATACGTGTTTTCAACATGAATATAATGTTTACACTTCCTCATGGGCCGCATGCGCTTAAATAATGTGATTATGAATACAATACCAGAACCAAATATTCCAAATAATTCGGTGCTTACTCCTGAGAAATTTCAGGAGATTAAGTCCGCACTTGAATCAGAAAATTCAGTGCAGTTTCCATCTGCATTTCAGATGGCGCGGAATCTATTAAAACAGGCATGGACATCGAGTATTGATGTTGCCCGCGGCCAACCTTTGCTAGCGTCTGCCGAAAAATCCAAGGCGCGCATGGATATTTGTAAAGGGTGCGAATTTTTGCGCGATACTCGCTGCATGAAGTGCGGATGTTTTATGGACAAAAAGGTACATATCGAAAGCGCTCAGTGCCCAACTAATAAGTGGGGCGCAGATCTGCAGAGATTATATCCCGCAGAAATTGCGCAGAAAAATTTAGAAAGTCCACATCGTACTTTACATAATATCGATATTCACAAAGAATTTTCCGCTGACGATGCTGCAGCAATTGATCGTCTTGCCACGGAATCTCTTGAATTTGATGGACGTTTTTCCTGGAAAGGCATGCAATTTAAGGCAATTGTTGCTCCAAATGGTGCAAGACAAATATCGCAACTGCAACCAAAAATTTCTGTAGCGACATCAATGCCAAATCATAAGAATCTTTCTGTTGAAGAGCAGATCGAGTTTAATAATCTTTTGGTAAAACATCAAGCGCCAGATCAGAATAAAGTATTTGCGTACAAATCTCAGATTTTTCATCTGACGCCACGCACATCGAAAGATGCAAAACCTGGACAGTTTATGATAAACGTGATTGATCCGAACAATCCGCCACCAGGTGTAGTACTACCACCGACAGTTCCAGCGCCAACGACATAAACTATGTCCACAGACCAGCAAGAATTTCGCGCGCTGATAGAGAAGCACAAAGCTGCTGATCAGCCTAAGACCTTTGAATATAAAGGCACATACTACACATTGCGCCGCGATGAGTATAACGTAATGAACTGGATAATTACGCCAATGTCAGTAGAAAAATACAACAGTACAATTACTGGAATTCCATTAAATATTGTTACTGCACCAGCACCAGTAGAAAATAACACCTCTTCTTAATATGCCTACTATACATTTTGGAATGCAGGAAGAAGAAATTGCAATTCTTAATCAGAGAATTGAGAATGCAAAGCAGCCGGGTAATTCTCGTGTATTTGAGTTCAAGGGGCATTACATTAAATTGACAGAAAATTCTGGTACTTGGTCACAGAGCATTTTAACACCCGAGCAAGTAGCTCAGCTAAACCAGCAATAACCCGCTTCGATGGCCTCACCTAATTCCAGACAAACTCTCATCGATTACTGCCTACGTTCACTCGGACAGCCAGTAATTGAGATCAATGTAGACGACGATCAGATTTCTGACCGCGTGGATGAGGCTATTCAGTTTTATCGTGAGTATCACTCGGATGCGATCATTCGCCACTATCGAAAGCATCAGCTGACACAGCAAAACATCACCGACGGATATATTGATATTCCCGACCAGCTCCTGTTCGTATCTCGTATTTTTCCGCTGGGGAATAATACCGTGTCTTCCTCGGGTATGTGGTCTGCTCGCTATCAGATGCACCTGAATGATGTCTACGATCTTCAGTACGCAGGTGCTCTTGTCAATTACGAGATGACACGCCAATTCCTGGAGATGCTGGATATGCAGCTGAACGGTGTTCCTCCAGTACGGTTCAACCGCCATATGAATCGTCTGTACATCGACCTTGACTGGGGATATCGAGCAGTTGCTGGCGACTATGTGATGGTCGATGCATATTCTGCAATTGATCCAGAAACATACACCGACATCTACAACGATATGTTCCTGAAGAAGTATACCACAGCACTTATCAAGCGTCAGTGGGGTATCAACCTGAAGAAGTTTGAGGGTATTCAGCTTCCGGGTGGAGTTACAATGAACGGCCAGCAAATTTACCAAGAAGCAATTGAAGAAATCAAACAGCTTGAAGACGAGATGGAGTTAAAGTACGAGAAGCCAGTCGATTTCTTTGTAGGATAATCTATGGCGCGCAACGTATACTTCTACGGACAAGACTGTTACTATCTGCCGCGTAATATGGTGTCACGCGATATGATACTCAACGAGGCAATCGAGTCTAAGTTCGATGACGCTTATATGGTCGAGATGTACCTGGAAAACGTCGATGGATTTGATGGCGACGGATCGCTATTCACCAAATTTGGCCTGGAGATCCGCGAGCAAGCAACGTTTGTAGTTGCGAAGCGAACATGGGATAAGCTAGTAGGGGTCTGGAATAATGGCATTATTTCGAGTCGTCCAGCAGAAGGTGATCTAATTTACC
>Ga0255097_1000100_pt1 | contig 54100 bp, 57 predicted proteins | sample Colum_Atlam_RepB_2_FD_188436 | JGI IMG/M metagenome (GOLD analysis project Ga0255097, IMG submission 188436) | Freshwater microbial communities from Columbia River, Oregon, United States - Colum_Atlam_RepB_8d | ecosystem: Environmental > Aquatic > Freshwater > River | place: USA: Oregon...
ACCCAAGGCCGAGGCGCGGGCGATCCGCCACGGTTTCCCGTGGGTCTATGCTGATGAACTGGTCACCGACCGGCGCACGCAAAATCTGGCCCCCGGCGCGCTGGCGGTGCTGGAAGATGGCGAGCGGCGGCCCTTGGGGCTGGTGACGGTGAACACCAAATCCAAGATCATCGCCCGGGTGCTGGACCGTGATCCTGAAGCAGAGATCGATCAGGCTTGGTTCGCTGTCCGCCTGACCCGCGCCCTTGCACTGCGCGACCGTCTGTTTGACGCGCCTTTTTACCGGCTGATCCATGCCGAGGCGGATGGTTTGCCCGGTGTTGTCATTGACCGCTTTGGTGATGCTGCCGTCATCCAACCCAACGCCGCTTGGGCCGAGGCGCATTTTGAGGCGCTGGTGGCCGCGTTGATGCAGGTGACGGGCGTCACGCGCGTGGTCAAGAACGGCTCTGGCCGGTCGCGGGTGCTGGAGGGGCTGGCGGAAGAAACCGCGCTGGTCGCGGGGGCGATTGATGCCGCGATCCCGGTGCCGATGAATGGCGCCACCTATATGGCCGATCTGATGGGCGGCCAGAAAACCGGCCTCTTCTATGACCAGCGGCCGAACCATGCCTTTGCCGCTCGTTTGGCCAAGGGCGCCCGCGTCTTGGATGTGTTTTCCCATGTTGGCGGCTTTGCCCTGGCGGCCCTTGCAGGCGGCGCAGCCTCGGCGCTGTCGGTCGATGCCTCGGCTGCCGCGCTGGCCTTGGCCGGGCAGGGGGCTGAGGCCTCTGGCTTTGGGGCAAAGTTTTCGACCCGTCAGGGCGATGCCTTTGAGGTCTTGGAGGCCTTGGGGGCGACAGGCGCGCAGTTTGATCTGGTGATCTGTGACCCGCCCGCCTTTGCCCCGGCCAAACCGGCACTGGAGGCGGGCTTGCGCGCCTATGAACGGGTGGCCCGGCTGGCAGCACCTTTGGTGGCACCGGGGGGCTATCTGGTTCTGTGTTCCTGTTCTCATGCGGCCGATCTTTCGGCCTTCCGCAATGCTTCGGCGCGCGGCATCGGGCGTGGCGGACGGCGCGGGCAGATCATCCACACCGGCTTTGCTGGCCCCGATCACCCGATCCTGCCGCAGCTGGCCGAAAGCGGCTATCTGAAATCGCTGGTGTTCCATCTGGATGGCTAAGCGGCAATGAAAGCGGTTCTGGATGCCTGCGTGCTGTTTCCCACCGTCCTGCGGGAAATCCTGCTGGGGGTAGCGGCGCGCGGGCTATATCAGCCGATCTGGTCCGAGCGGATCTTGGGCGAATGGGTGCGCGCCACGGCCAAATTGGGCGACGTGGCCGCGATGGAGGCCGAGGCGCAGGCCACGCTGGCCCGCCTTGCCTTTCCGGCCGCTTTGCAGCGCGCGCAGCCGAATATCGAGGCGCGGCTGCACCTGCCTGATCCGAATGACATTCATGTGTTGGCCGTGGCCATTTCGGCCCATGCCGATGCGCTGATCACCTTCAACGCGCAGGATTTTCCCCGCCCCGTTCTGGCGGATGAGGGGTTGGTTCGCCTCGATCCAGATCAACTCCTGTGCCAGTTGCATGCCCGCCACCCCGCCGAGGTGGCGCAGGTTGTTCGCACGGTTCACGCCACGGCAGAACGCATGTTGGGGCAGGACATTCCTTTGAAGGCCCTTATGAAGCGGGCGCAATTGCGCCGGCTTGGCAAGGCGATCGAGGCGGCGGGCTAAACGCCCCAGCGCGCCTCCATCGCCTCAATTGCGGCGATGCGGTCTTCGGTATGGGGGTGGCTGCGCAGCCAGACCGGAATTTCCGCCCCCCGGACCTTGGTCAGCGCGTCCAGCTTTTGAAACAGTGACTTTTGTGGCGCGGTGCCGATTCCGGCCTTGGTCAACAGCGCCGAGGCATAGGCGTCGGCCTCGAATTCGTCCCGGCGCGACAGCCGCGCCATCAGCGCGGTCGAGATCAGGTTGGCAATCCAGATGCCGATGAAGGGCAAAAACCGGTTGAGAAAGGCCGACAAGACCACAAAAACCGCGTTTTGCCCGGTGAAATCAATCATCCGCCGCCGCAGATGACCAAGCGCCACATGACCCAACTCATGCGCGATCACGCTGGCCAATTCCTCGGCCGTCACCTCGCCCCGCGCGCGGGCCGCCAGAAACCCGCGAGTCAGGAAGATGCGGCCATCGGGTGCGGCAAGCCCGTTCACGGCATCAACCTCGAACACATGCACCCGGATCGCGGTCACATCCAGTGCCTGTGCCAAACGTGCGGCGAGGTCGGTGATCTCGGCGTCCAGCAACGGTTTGGAGTTGGAGTTCAACATGCGCTGGGTCTGCCAGACCGAAAAGCGCAGCATCAAAAGCGCATAGCCAATCGCAAGAAGAAAGGGGAGGAGTTTCAGCACCATGCCCCAGATATGGCGCAAACGCGGGTCAGCGCAATGTTTTGATGCCGCGGGCGATGCCTTCCAGCGTCATTGGCACCATGCGTCCGGCAAAAATTTCTGAAATCAGCCGGATAGATTGGGTGTACTGCCAATGCTGTTCAGGAACCGGGTTGATCCACAGATGGTTCGGCCATTGCGCACAGGCGCGGTTCAACCAGACTTGGCCCGCCTCTGGGTTCCAATGCTCATTGGCCCCACCGGGATGCAGGATTTCATAGGGGCTCATGCTGGCGTCGCCCACAAAAATGCATTTGTAGTCAGAGCCATAGGTGCGCAACACCTCGGCGGTTGAGGTTTGCGCGTCCCAGCGCCGGGCATTGTCGCGCCAGACCCCTTCATAAAGGCAGTTGTGAAAGTAGAACGGCACGAGATGTTTGAATTCGGCCTTTGCTGCGGAAAACAGCTCCTCCATCACCTTCACATAAGGGTCCATCGACCCGCCGATGTCGAGAAACAACAGCACCTTCACCGCATTGCGGCGCTCGGGCCGGGTCTGCACATCCAGCCAACCATGTTCGGCCGTGGCGCGGATGGTGCCATCCAGATCGAACTCCTCGGCAGCGCCATCGCGGGCCCATTTGCGCAAACGGCGCAGCGCAACCTTGATGTTGCGGGTGCCCAGCTCCACGCTGTCATCCAGATTGCGAAATTCGCGTTTGTCCCAAACCTTGACCGCGCGCTGGTGGCGGCTTTGATCTTGACCGATCCGCACGCCTTCGGGGTTATAGCCATAGGCGCCAAAGGGGCTGGTGCCGGCGGTGCCGATCCATTTGTTGCCGCCTTGATGTCGGCCCTTTTGTTCCTCAAGGCGCGCCTTCAGCGTCTCCATCAGCTTGTCAAAGCCGCCCAAAGCCTCGATCTGGGCGCGTTCTTCCGGGCTGAGATGCTTTTCGGCCAGCTTGGCCAACCATTCGGCAGGCAGGTCGATGGCCTGCAAGACTTCTGTATCAGAAATCGCCTCTAAGCCGCTGAAAGATTTTGAAAAAGCGCGATCATAGCGGTCAAGGTGACGCTCGTCTTTTACCATGGACACGCGGCCCAGATAATAGAACCCTTCGGGGTCATAGGTCACCAGACCGGCCTTTACCCCCTCAAGAAAGGCAAGGTATTCGCGCAGAGAGACCGGCACCCCTTCATCGCGCAAGGCAAGGAAGAAGGGCAGGAACATGCGCTTAGTGGCCCGACCGGTCGAGGATGATCGTCACGAACATCGCCACGATCATCAACGGAATGGCATGGGCCGCCGCATATTGCAGCATGTCCAGCGCCTTGCCGCCGCGCCGCTTGGCCCGCCATGCGCCGATTGCCGCCCCCAAAACCAATGCCGCCAGCACAAAGACAGGAATGAACACGATCCGACCCCTTTTGCCGGGGCCGGTTCGTACCGCGCCCCCTTAGCCCCTGCGCCCGCGGGCGCCCAATGCCGCAACTTCCGACATCCGGGCGCGCACCTGCGCCTCTGAGCCGAAGCCATAGCGCGCCCATCCCAGACTGTCGAGACGCAGCGCCCGAGCCTCGGCAGCCATGCCTTGCGCCTCATAGGCCTCGGCCTTGATAAGCATCAGCGTCGCCAGCAGGGCGGCGTTTTCGGCGCGTTTCACCACAGGAATGGCGCGGTCGGTGAATTGGATGGCTTGGGCCGGTTGCCCGGTTGACAGCGCAATCGCGGCCAGTTGCATGTCGACATGGGCGGCATGCACCTCGCCGCCGGGCAGCGCGCGGTAGATGCGGCCAGCCTCGGCAAAGGCGCGCACGGCCGCCTCGGGGTTCGAGGTGATCTGCGCCCGGCCAAGGGCATAATAGGAAAACGCCATCCGCGCATCGGTCCAGCCCTGCGCCATGGCAATCGACAGCATCCGTTCAGCGGCGCCCTTGGCATTGCCGTTGCGGACCCCGAAAGACTGCTCCACTGCCGCGACCCAAGCCCGTGGGGCAATGGTCTTCAACGTGCCACCACGCCCCTCGCCGCCGGGGTTCAGCCGGGCCATCAGGGCGGGCAGGCGACGGGCAGCCTCGGCCTCGTTCATGCCCGATTGCAGTTCGGGCGCGTAATAGGCCCGTAGGATCAGCATGTCGAAGCTGGTCAGGACAGTGTGGAAATTGTCGTCGTTAAAGACGGAATCGGGCAGGTGATAGAGATCGTTCAGTGGGCCTGTGGCCTGCGCCACCTCCTCATGCAGGCAGTCGCGTACCTCTTGGGCGCTGGTGTCCGACGGCACAAAGATCGCGGCATGGGTGCGCCGGGTGATCTGCGCCCAATCAACCGCCGCCGTGCCCCGCGCGGCCTTGTAATCGGCAAAGGAGGTAACGCCCGGCACCACAAAGCAGGCGGCCGTTGGCACCACCCGGCGCATCTGGTTGCGCGGCAGGAATTCAATGGTGATTGCGGCGGTTTGCCCGGCGGGGGCGAGCTGCATATCAAGCCCGGCCTCATTGCGCAGCCGCCCCATCAGCCGCGCTAGTTCGGCCCCGGCGGATTTCGGCACATCGCCGGTCATTGCAACGGTGATCGGGCCTTCAAAGCGGCTCATCACCGGCAGGGCGCGGCCGCTTTCCATGCGGAAACTCAGGTCAAGAAAATCGCGGACAATCTCGACATTGCCGCGCCGGGTGGCGATCGGCGCCCCACTGGGCATCGCCTGCAAGGCGGGCAGGGCGGTGATCGCCCCGCTGTCAGAAGCCGAGGATTTGGTCACTTCGGCGCGCGGCATGGGCGTGCAGGCCGAAATAAGGCACAGGGCGAAAGCGGAAATACGGCGCATGGCTTGGCAGCTGACCTATAAATATGGGGTTACCCCCGGATGAAAAGGCAAGGTGCTGCGCCGCCCCCGTGCCTTTCCGGTTCAGCGCCCTTGGGGAAGGTGCCCCCGCACCTGACCCCAAGGGCTTTACTGATCCGGGCAAGACCCGTTCCGTTGCCGCACCCCGAAACCGCCGATGCAAAACGCACCTTTGGTCTCTGGGACAAATGGCCGGACGCAATCCCCACCGCGACCTGCCTTCTGAGGTGCCGATCTGGCCGTCGTTCCGGTTTCCCTGCGCGTCGAGCATGCCGCGCCGAGGGATCTTTTGCCGCAGAACCTGACCACGAAAGGCCAAGGGGCAGGGGATCCAAAAAACCGTTACCGAAACCCAAACCGTCACTGAAGACAGTCAACATGGTTGCAGTGTCGTTAACGGGGCAGGTTCATGTCAATCTTGCGGTTTTTGCCGCCAATGGCGGGATCTACCCATGGATATGTTCCGGGCTGGAAACGCCAGATTTACGCATAGGAACTCACGATATATTTGTAAACATTTCAAATATTCGCATTTCGTGAGCGAATTGTGTCAAGACCATGGCTAAATATCGGCAGAATAGCCCGATTCGTCGCATTTGCGGAACGAGCGGTCCTCAAAACCGATGATCTGTCAGAGAGAGCCGTTACCCCCGACCGCCGCGGTTCATAAACGCCAGCCTCTCGAACAGTTGCACATCCTGTTCGTTTTTCAGCAGCGCCCCGTGCAAGCGCGGCAGACTGTGCTTGCCGTCGCGCCGCAGATCCTCGGGGGCAAGATCCTCGGCCAAGATCAGTTTCAGCCAATCCAATACCTCAGAGGTCGAGGGCTTTTTCTTCAATCCCGGCACCTCGCGCAATTCGAAGAACTGGGTCAGGGCGGTGGTCAACAGCGCCTCTTTGATGCCCGGATAATGCAGCCGCACGATGGCGGCCAAAGTGTCGGCATCTGGAAAGCGGATGAAGTGGAAAAAGCAGCGGCGCAAAAACGCGTCGGGCAGGTCTTTTTCATTGTTCGAGGTGATGATGACCACCGGGCGCTGTGCCGCGCGCACCGTCTCGCCGGTTTCATAGACATGGAACTCCATCCGGTCGAGTTCCTGCAAAAGGTCATTCGGAAATTCGATGTCGGCCTTGTCGATCTCGTCGATCAGCAACACCACGCGGGACGGGGCCTCAAACGCCTGCCACAGTTTGCCCTTGCGGATATAGTTCCGCACCTCATGCACGCGGGCATCGCCAAGCTGGCTGTCGCGCAAGCGGCTGACCGCATCATAGTCATAAAGCCCCTGCTGCGCCTTGGTCGTCGATTTCACATGCCATTCGATCAAAGGCATCCCCAAGGACGCCGCTACCTGCCGGGCAAGTTCGGTTTTGCCGGTGCCGGGTTCCCCTTTAACCAGCAAGGGGCGCTGGAGTGTGACAGCCGCATTGACCGCAACCGCAAGGTCATCTGCGGCGACGTAAGACGAGGTCGAGGCGAATTTCATTGTCAGATCAAGGCCCTGAATTGTGTTTCCGCGTGACACTATCTGTCGCCGTATTTTGTCGCAACCGCTAGTGACAATCGCTTTACATTCCGGTATTGCACCGCCCATTGCCGCCCTTGTCAGGGTGGGGTTCTGCCAGAATTGACCCCCCGACAGGTGCAACGCAAGATTGGAGAATGCGCCATGAAAGCCGAAGTATTCCTGCCCGACGATTATCGCCCGGCCGAGGATGAGCCCTTCATGAATGATCGGCAGCTGGAGTATTTCCGCCGCAAGCTGGTGGTCTGGAAGCAGGAACTGCTGGATCAATCGTCCGAAACCATCGAAAATCTGCAAGACTCTGCGCGCAATGTGCCTGATCTGGCGGACCGCGCTTCGGAAGAAACCGACCGCGCGCTAGAGTTGCGCACCCGCGACCGTCAGCGCAAGCTGGTGTCCAAGATTGACGCCGCGCTGCGCCGGATCGAGGAGGGCGAGTTCGGGTATTGCGAAATGACCGGCGAGCCGATCAGCCTGAAGCGGTTGGACGCGCGTCCGATTGCGACCATGACGCTGGAAGCTCAAGAAAAGCACGAACGCCGTGAGAAGGTTCACCGCGACGAATGACCGCCGCTGCCGGGGCTTGTGCCGCGGCGCTGTTGTCGTGAAGTTAAGGCCGGGCCGCAGGGTCCGGCTTTTTGTTTTGGAGGCGGCATGGCGCAAGAGGTGACGATTCTCGGGGCAGGGGTGGCCGGGCTGACCGCCGCACTTGCCTTGGCGCAAAAGGGCTTTGCCGTCACCGTGCTGGAGCAGGCCGACGCCATTCGCGAGGTGGGCGCCGGACTGCAGATCAGCCCCAATGCCGCGGTGGTCTTGCAGGCCTTGGGGCTTGGTGCGGCGTTGGATGCGGCGCAGGGGCGGGCCATGGCGGTGCGGCTGTGCGACGGGATCACCGGCGAGCCTGTGCTAAACATGGATCTTGCGCGGCTGCGGCCGACACAGGGCTATCACTTTCTGCACCGGGCCGATCTGATCGCCATGCTAGAGACGGCGGTGCGTGCCGCTGGCGTGCAGATCCGCTTGTTGCAGCGGATCGAGACGGTGGATCTGACGGGGCCGCGCCCGCGCCTTGTCACCGCGCAGGGCGCCGAGGTGGAGGCTGATCTGCTGATCGGCGCCGATGGGCTGCATTCAAAGACCCGCGTGGCGCTGAACGGGGCGGCACCCCCCTTTTTCACCCATCAGGTGGCGTGGCGTGCCGTATTGCCCGAACGTCCCGGCGCCGAGCAGGTGGCCGAGGTTCACATGGGGCCGGGGCGGCATCTGGTCAGCTATCCCTTGCGCGGCGGGAAGTTCCGCAACATCGTTGCCGTCGAAGAACGCAGCGCATGGGTCGAGGAAAGCTGGTCCTTGCGCGATGACCCGATGGAGATGCGGCTGGCCTTTGAGGGCTTTTCGCCGCGGGTGCGCGGCTGGCTTGAACAGGTGCAGGATGTCTATCTTTGGGGTCTGTTCCGCCATCCGGTTGCCCAAATTTGGCAGCGGATTCTGCCCAAGGGCGCGGTTGCGATCCTTGGCGATGCCGCCCACCCGACCTTGCCCTTTCTGGCCCAAGGGGCAGCGATGGGGATCGAGGATGCCTTCACGCTGGCCGCCCATCTGGCCAAATTTCCTTTGGCCGAGGCTTTGCCGCGCTGGCAGGCCGCCCGCGCCCCGCGCTGTGCGCGCATCGTGGCGGCGGCCAATGGCAATGCGCGGGCCTACCATCTGGCCGGCCCCCTGCGTGGCATCGCACATCTGGGCCTGAAAATCGGCAGCGCGCTCAGCCCCGGCTTTGCCCTGTCGCGCTATGATTGGCTTTATGGTCACGACGTCACGCGAGACTGAGGGGCCGATATGACAATACCCGCCGGGGGCGGGCTTTTCGGTGGGAGGCGCCGAGCTCTTAGGCGTCGACCGTGATCGGCGCGCAGGCCAGTTCCATGCCGCCGACATAGATCAACTCTGGCTCTTCGAACCGCAGGGTGACGAACCGCAGTTCTGGCAGGATTTCGGCGCGGATGAATTCGCCGTCGCACAGGCGCGCGGCGGGGATCAACGCTTCGCCCTGACCGTAAAGCGCCTTGGCCCGCCAGTCGTGGATCAGGATCGGTTGGGACGGGGCGACCAAAATATCGTCAGCCGGGCGTCCAACGCCCATGCTGTCGCGCGAGATCGCTACCACACGGGCGTTTTCGACCCGCGTCACTTCGACCTGTACCACGCGGCGCATGCCATTGCGGGTCACCACCCGGTCGCCGGGCATGATGAACTCCACCGGCAAATCGCCATCCAGTGTCAGCACCGGGGTGCCAAGTGCTAGGCCGGCCTCGGTAAAGATCTGCTGCGCGCCATTTTCAGCCGTGAATTGCGCCTGCGCCAGATGAGCCATTGGGTGATCCCCTTCGTTCGGTCAGCGCCCCCGCGTGACAGCTTATTCACGCCCAAATGTGGCAAGATTGGGTTAAGGGCGTGCCTTTTTCGGGAAATGGTCCTGCGGATTTAAGCAGAATTGCAGTGAAAACGCCCCCGGCAGCGGTGCGCGTTTTTTCTCTCGCATCCTGCCTGCGCCTTTGTTAGAAGGGCGCGGAATTCAAGGCGTGCTTGTCCTGCCCTTGCGGGCGGGGAGGGTGCGTCTTGGTGAATTTGCGGGTGTGGCGAAATTGGCAGACGCACTGGATTTAGGTTCCAGCGCCGCAAGGCGTGGGGGTTCAAGTCCCTCCACCCGCACCAGATTGGGATGAAAAGGACGACGACATGCAGGTCACCGAGACCCTGAAAGACGGCCTCAAGCGCGGCTACACCATCACGGTGTCGGCAGCTGAACTTGACGCCGAAGTGCAGAAGAAATTGATCGAGGCGCAGCCCGAGGTCGAGATCAAGGGCTTCCGCAAGGGCAAGGTGCCGCTGGCGATCCTGAAAAAGCAATTCGGTCAGCGCATCCTGGGTGATGCCATGCAGGACGCCATTGATGGCGCGATGAAAGACCACTTCGACAAGACCGGCGATCGTCCGGCTATGCAGCCCGACGTCAAGATGGTGGGCGGCGAGACCTGGAAAGAAGGTCAGGATGTCGTGGTCGAGATGACCTACGAATGCCTGCCGCCGATTCCGGAAGTTGATGCTGCCAAGATCACGCTGGACCGCCTGTCGGTCAAAGCCGATGACGCAGCTGTTGAAGAAGCGCTGAAGAACCTTGCCTCCTCGTCGCAGACGTTTGAGGCCAAGAAGAAAGCACAGAAAGCCAAGAAGGGCGATCAGGTTGTGATCGACTTCAAAGGCTCGGTCGATGGTGAGTATTTCGACGGCGGCGCTGGCGAAGACTACCCGCTGCTCCTCGGCTCCAACTCGTTCATCCCGGGCTTTGAAGATCAGCTGATCGGCGCCAAGACCGGTGACGAAGTGAAGGTCGACGTGTCCTTCCCCGAGAACTATGGCGCGGCTCACCTTGCGGGCAAAGCGGCCGTGTTCGAATGCACCGTCAAGGAAGTGCGCGAGCCGAAAGAAGCTGAAATCGACGACGAACTGGCCAAGAAGTTCGGCGCCGAAGACCTCGCTGCGCTGAAAGGCCAGATCTCCGAGCGTCTGGAAGCTGAATACAAGGGCGCAGCCCGTGCGGTGATGAAGCGTGCGCTTCTGGACCAGCTGGATGAACAGGTAAAGTTCGATCTGCCCGCCGCTTTGGTTGACGCCGAAGCTGCCCAGATTGCTCACCAGCTGTGGCACGACGAAAACCCCGAGGTTCACGACCACAACCACGGCTCGGTTGAGCCGACCGAAGAGCACAAGAAACTGGCCGAACGCCGTGTGCGTCTGGGTCTGGTTCTGGCGGAAATTGGCCGCAAGGCCGAGGTCACCGTCTCTGACGCTGAGATGACCCAAGCGGTGCTGGCGGCTGCCCGTCAATACCCGGGCCAAGAGCGCGCCTTCTTCGAATTCGTGCAGAAGAACGCCCAGATGCAGCAGCAGCTGCGCGCCCCGGTCTTTGAAGACAAGGTTGTCGATCACATCGTGGCCGGTGCCAAGGTGACCGAGAAGACCGTGTCGAAAGACGAGCTGCAAAAGCTGGTCGAAGCTCTGGACGAAATGTAAGCGACGTTTCGACGAAACGTCGTCTTGTGAAAAATCGGGGCCGTGGCGCGAGCTGCGGCCCTTTCCTTTTGGCGGGCAGACGTTATTGGAGGAGCATGACAAATATCCTTCCCCACCTTCCCGCCGATCTGATCCTTGCCGCCCTGTCTCGCAGCCCCGGCAATGAATTGCGCACCGGCAAGTTCGACAGCCCCGAATCCTCTGCCGCGCTGGTGGCCAATGCGTTCGGCCATTTTCTCAGCCGCCCCGCTGATTTGCCGCCGCTGCCGGGCGTGCCGATGGGGCAGGGCGTGGCCGTCGAATTGGAAGCCGAGATGCGCTTTCCGTGGTCAGGCGGCCGCAACCCGTGGCTGGACGTCAGTCTGACCACCGCGACCACCTTGGTCGGGGTGAATGCCCGTCGCTATGAACCCTTCCGCCCTGCCAAAGCCACCGGCTTTGCCGAGGTTTATGACCGCCCGGTCTGGGGGCCGCAGATGGGCCGTTATACCCGGCTGATGGCCGATCTGGTGGATGGTCGCGTGGGCTTTCAGGCCTTGGATGCGGTGCAGCTCGTCAAGGATGCGCTGGGGTTGCGCACACAGGCCGAAAAGCAGGCCAAAGGTGCGGTGCTGGTCTATCTTTATGCCGAACCGACGATCTGGGCCAAATCCGGCAAGCCGGTTGACCCGGCCCGTATCAAGCTGCACCGCCACGAGGTGGCGCAGTTTGCCGGCCTCGTGAAGGGCGATCAGGTGACGTTTGTGCCGCTCCGCTGGGCCGATCTGTTGGCGGCTTGGGCCAAGCACCCCGCCCTGGCGGATCATGTCGCGGCCCTGCGCGCCAGCTTTGGCGATCTGGGTTAAGCTGGCTCTGCCGCCCGATCAGACACACCCTCGGCCCGCAGGACATAGACCCCTGCGGCGATGATGACGGCAATCCCCGCCCAGCCAAGCGCATCAGGCAGGTCGCCCCAGAACAGCCAGCCCCACAGGATGCCCCAAAAGGCAAAGCTGAACTCGAACGGGGCGACGACCGAGGATTGCGCGATGCGGTAGGCATGGGTCAGCAAGGTCAGCCCGACCGCAGCGATCAACCCGCATGACGCCATCAGGCACAGATCCCATGTCGAGGGCCAGACCCAGCCGCGTGTCAGGAAGGCAAGCGAGGGATGCAGGCCCTCGGCCGTGCCACCGCGGCCATAGACCAAGGCCAGCGCCGCAGCACAGGCCAAAAAGGCCAGATTGCCCCAGAATGCCATCGCAGCGGCGGTATCCTTGCTGCCCATCACACGCGCCATGATCATCGAACCGGCATAGGCGACTGAACACAGAATCGGCAGCAAAGCGGCCCAGTCAAACAGGTCACCCCCGGGGCGCACCATCAGGATCACCCCGGCAAATCCCAAGCCCACGGCCAGCCAGCGGGTGGGTGACACCCGCTCACGCAGGATAAAGACCGACATGACGACGATCATCAACGGTGCGGTGAAGTACAGCGCGACCGTCGTCGCCATCGGCAACGCCGCCAGCGCCAGGTAGTAAAGCGTATAGGCCAGAAAGTTCAGCAACCCCCGGACCAGCATCGCGGGCCATGTCGGGCTGACAAGGGTGCGCAAGGTGCCATCAAAGGCATAGGTGATGACCAGCAGGCAGGGGATGGCTGTCAGGCTGCGCACCAGCATGGCCTGATGCAGCGGGTAATCCCCGGAAATCAGTTTCAGGATCAGATCTTGAACCGAAAATATGGCGATGCCGGCGACAAGGGCAAAAATGCCCTTCAGAGCGGAGTTTTGCGTCATGATGCGCCCAAGCTAGCGGGCAGGGGCGGGCCTGCTGCGACAATCCCGACAGGAATGGTCAAAGCCCGGCAAGAAGTGCGGCTGTGGCGGGCAGGCGTTTCGGGCGCGCCTCAATATACGCAACAGACGGTCCGTAAGGGCAGGGACGCGTCCCCTGTTCGTCTGACCGATGGCGTGCTGGAAATCTCCGAAACTGTGCCACCTTATCAGCCGTGACGCCTGTGATATGGGCAGACCCCGAGTTCAGGCCGTGGCGCGATAGATGCCGTTGCCCCAAAGAAAAACCGCGCCCGTTGCGGGGCGCGGTTTCTTGTCCAAGGCTGTAAAGCCTTAGGATTATTCGTCGTCGCCTGCGGCAGCGCCCATTTCGTCGAACAGCTCGGCGATTTCAAATTCGGCCGCAGCTTCGGCCTCAGCGGCCAGTTCTTGAATCGACTTGCCCGAAGCTTGCAGTTCGGATTCTTCGATCGAACGTGCAACGTTCAACTGAATCTTCACCACGACTTCCGGGTGCAGCGTCACGGTGACGGCATGCAGACCGAGGTCTTTGATCGGACGGTCCAGAACGACCTGGCCGCGGTTCACGGTGAAGCCGCCGGCGGTGGCTGCATCAGCAGCGTCACGCGCGGTGACCGAACCGTAAAGCGCGCCGGCATCCGAAGCCGAGCGAATCACGACAAAGCTCTGACCGTTCAGCTTGGCGCCAACGGCTTCGGCTTCTTTTTTGGTCTCGAGGTTGTTGGCCTCAAGCTGGGCTTTCTTGGCCTCGAAGGACTTGATGTTGGCGTCCGACGCGCGCAACGCCTTGCCTTGCGGCAAGAGGTAGTTGCGGCCGTAGCCGTCCTTGACGTTCACCACGTCGCCCATCTGGCCAAGTTTGGCCACACGCTGAAGAAGGATCACTTGCATGTCATGTGCTCCTTATTTCACGGCATAGGGGAGAAGGGCGAGGAAGCGGGCGCGCTTGATGGCTTGTGCCAGTTCACGCTGCTTCTTTGCCGAGACGGCAGTGATACGCGAAGGAACGATCTTGCCACGCTCAGAGATGTAGCGCTGCAGAAGACGGGTGTCCTTGTAGTCGATCGCCGGAGCATTGTCGCCCGAGAAGGGGCAAACCTTGCGGCGGCGGAAAAACGGTTTATTCGCCATGGGTTATGGTCCTTTTCTCAGATCAACGACGGAAGCCGCCGCGGTCACCACCGCGGTCGCCACGATCACCACGGTCGCCGCCGAAGGACGGACGCTCACGACGCTCACCACCGCCGAAGCCACCTTCACGGTCGCCACGTTCACGGTCATCACGCTTTTGCATCTGGACCGAGGGGCCTTCTGCATGGGTGTCGACCTTGATGGTCAAGACGCGCATCACGTCGTCATGCAGGCGCATCAGGCGTTCCATTTCCAGAACGGCAGCAGCGGGTGCATCCGATTTCAGCAGGGCATAGTGGCCCTTGCGGTTCTTGTTGATCTTGTAGGCCATGGTCTTCACGCCCCAGTACTCGCTTTCGACGACTTTGCCGCCATTGTCTGCGAGAACGGTCGAGAAGTGTTCCACAAGGCCTTCAGCTTGCGTGTTGGACAAGTCCTGACGCGAGATGAAAACATGCTCATAAAGCGGCATGTGCACTCCAGTTCTTTCTTAGGCGCACTTCATAGGCCGGGCATCTCTTTCCGCCGCCCGTCCACGAGAGGCTGCGCCGGTTCGGTGGAAATTGCGGAAAGATGGGGCCTTATACCGAAATTCCTCCGACATGCAACACCTGGCACCGACGGCTTTTGCCTTTCATCTTGGCAAAATACACATTCCACGGTGGCCTCGGGGCGCCTACCGGGCCGAATGGGGCAAGCCAAAGATTTTATCAAAGCCCCAAGTGAAGAGATAGGTGTAGAGGATGAAAAGGCCGATCAGCCCGGCCTCATAGACCATGGCCTGCCACAGACCAACCTTCAGCCACCACGCCGTGATCGGAACGAGGATCACAACCAGCCCGCCCTCAAACAAGATCGCATGGGCAGACCGTCGGCCCAACGAGCGGCCGCGGCGCATTTGGCGCGCCTCCCAGCGTTCAAACAGGCTATTGAACACAAAGCTCCACCCCAGCGCGAGACTGGCGGCAAGGATCGACAGGGTGATGGACTGCTCCGCGCTCGCCTCTGACATCAACAAAAGCCCGATCGAAGCAACCGCCACCCCAAGGGTTTCGAAACTGACAGCGTAAAGGATCTTGCGCAGGGCGGGGGACATGCGAGGGGTCGGTCAGCTCAACGCGGCATGGGCGATCAACAGCGCATGGCACAAAAGCCCGCACAGCACGGCAAGTGAGCCGAGATCCTTGGCATTTCGGGCGAATTCGGCCCAATCCTGCGTCAGGTGATCAACGATACATTCCAGCGCGGTGTTCAGCGCCTCCAGCGCCACGACCAAGAGCGCAAGCCCGGCAAAAACCAGATAATGCAGCAGGCTGGCGCCCAAGCCCCAAAGCACCACCGGCACCACCACCATGCCCAGCGCCTCTTGCCGGAACGCAGATTCGCCCCAAAGCCGCCGCAAGCCCCCCGCCGAATATCCTGCGGCGGCGAAGAAATGCGCGATACCCGTCTTGCGGGCCGGTTTTGTCAGTTTAGCCATGGCATCCGGTGGTCAGATCAAGCTCTGGATTGTGCAGGCTGGTGGTCACATCCGCAAGGCCCAAGACGGTGTGGAACACCGCGTCATGGGTGACATGGCCTGCAAGGCTGGCCGCCCGCGCCTTGATGCAGGCCTGATCAACGCCCATCGCAGCGCGATAGGAAGGCGAGGTCCACAGCACCATCGGCACCTGTGTCTGCACATCGGGCGCCATGAAATACGGGGCGGCGTGCAAGTAGAGCCCGTTTTCCCCCAGCGACTCCCCATGATCCGACACATAGAGCATCGAGGTCGCCAGCCGATCCTCGGCCCCGAGACGGTCGATCACACGGGCCAGAAATTGATCGGTAAAGGCGATGGTATTGTCATAAGCATTGACGATTTGTTCAGGCGTACATTTGCCGAAATCGGCGCTGCGGCAATCGTCGGGGAAGGGCCGGAAGCTTTCGGGATAGCGCAGGTAATAGGCCGGGCCATGACTGCCGATCTGGTGATAGACGATCACCGTATCCTTGGTGATGCCGGCCAAAATCTTGTCGAGCTGGGGCAAGAACACCGCATCGGTGCATTCCCCCATGGCGCAGGCCTCGGCGTCATCGGTGGGTTTGAACCGGCTTTCGGGCAGGCGCGCGGCAAGGCCAAGGCTGCCTGTATTGTTGTCAAGCCACTGAACATCAAAATCGGTTTGTTTCAGCAAATCCAAAAGGTTCTGGTGCGATCTTGAGGCGGTTTCGGAGTGGTTTTCCATGCCGTAATAGGCAAACATGCAGGGCATAGACACGGCGGTCGAGGTGCCGCAGCTTGTGACTTTGTCCAGATAAACGATGTCACGGCGCGCCAGCTCTGGGTTGGTTGGCCGACCATAGCCGCCAAGGCTCCAATTCGCCGCGCGCGAGGTTTCGCCCACCACGATCAGCGTCAGCGTCGGCTTGCCGGCCGCCGCAATCCGCGCACCCTTTTTGGCGTCCAACCCAATCGGTTCCGCGACAAGCCGCGCGGTCACCAGTTTCAACTTGGCCAGACGCACCCCTGCCACGATGGGCGTGGCAGGGATCACCGCCGAGGCGATCTCGCGCCGTTCGCGGAACATCGACGAAAAGGTGCGGTAATCCACCATCATGGCGGCGAAAAACAGCCCCAGCGCCAGCACGACGGTCACGGGATAGTGCAACAGGCGCAGCCACCAGCGCATCGGCTTGGCCTTGGTCCACAACACCAGCGCCGCCGGGACCAGCCCGAACGCCGTCAGATGGGTCAGAAAGCCCACCGTCATCAGATGGCGCGATTCATTGCCCGTGGTGTTCAGCGCGTTTTGCAGCATGTCGCGATCGATCACCACGCCAAGCTGATCCTGAAAATGCGAGGCCACCGCCCCCAGAACCAGCGCAAGCGCCAGAACTGGGCGCACAAGGCCCGGCAAGGTAAAGAGCGAGACGCAGAACAGGATGGCCGCATAGGCCAGCACAGCCGCCACCGGCACCAAACCGGGATTGCCTGACAGATAGGCCGAAACGCGGTCAAGGAAGGTGGCATTGGCCGTGGCCAACAGAAAGCCCGCGACCAGCAGGTTCATCACCATCGGCGAGACGGCGGGACGGTGGGCGCTCAGGGCTTTGACCAGCGGGATGCGGGCAAAGCCGGTCGAACGGCGCCCCTTCCGGTCGGTGTCAGGCGAGGTCATGAGGTGGGGTGCCGTCGGTTGTTGGAGTTGGTTGGGGAGCTAAGTCTCCGCGTGCGCGTGCGCAATGCCTTTAAAGATAAGCAGACGCTTAGGGCAGGTTTTGTTTCAAAGTGTCTAGGGATTTTTGCGCTGTTCATGACCCACGATCATGTGACTGTGCGCTGATGCGCAAAGGCTGTTTGAAAGCTGCGACTTGAGCCAAGACCCTGTTGCAGGCCATGTCCTGACCCAAGCCGGGATGGTCCGGCCAACCCTTGGAGTTTTCGCATGATCCGTTTTGCCCCCCTTGCCCTGACCGCCGCCTTGCTTGCCGCTCCCGCCTTTGCCGAGGCCGAGAAATACACGCTGGACCCCAGCCACAGCCAGATCGTCTTCACCTATAACCACCTTGGTTTCTCGACCACCGCCGGGATGTTCTCGGGCTTCAACGGTGAGATCATGTTCGATCAAGCCGATCCGGCCGCCTCGTCGGTGACGGTGTCCTTCCCGGTCAAGACCATGCTGACCGGCTGGCAAGAGCGTTTCGATCACTTCATGACCCCGGATTTCTTTGACGCCAAAGAAGATGAGATGGTCAGCTTCAAATCGACCGCGATCGAAGTGACCGGCGAAAAGACCGCCAAGATCACCGGCGATCTGACGCTGAACGATGTGACCAAATCGGTGGTTCTGGATGCGGTTCTGAACCAAGCCGGTGAGCATCCGATGGCCAAGACCCCTTGGGCAGGCTTCTCGGCAACCACCACGCTGATCCGCAGCGACTATAACCTTGGCATGTTCGCCCCCTACGTCTCGGACGAGGTGCAGGTGCAGATCTCGATCGAAGCGCAGAAGGCCGCTGAATAAGCCGTCAATGCCGAAGGAAAAGGCCGCGGGGGGAAACCCTCGCGGCCTTTTCTTTTGGGGGGCTATCGGAGGGGGCGGCTTAATTGGGCCGCGTCGCCTCTAGCGCCACCTTGATCTCGACGGCAAAGCCGACGGTTGCTTCATCGGCATAGCCCGCGCCGATGGCAAAATCGCGGCGGTCCAGTTTGGCGCTGCCGGTCATCTGGGCGCTGTCGCCGGTGATCGCAAGCGTGAAGGGCAGGCTGATTGGCACCGTCTTGCCATGCAATTCCAATGTGCCTTCGGCCGTCAGCCCCGTGGCGCCTGCCACAAGATCGGCGGCGAAACGGGCGCTCGGATGGCTTGCCACATCAAAGAACTCTGGCCCCTTCGCCTGATCTGTCACAGATCCCAAGGCAAGGCTGGTCAGATCAATGCTGACATCCACCTTGCCAGCCACACCCGAGGTGATCGCCTCATCATAGGTGATCTCGGCCGTCCAAGCGCTGAAAGACCCGGTGACCGGCGCGCCCATTTGCGCCACGGTGAATTCGAGCGTGCCGGTTTTCACCTGCCAGTTGCCACCGGTGGCTGCCACCGGGGCCGCGACGGTTGGGGCAGGGCTTGCGGGCGCCATGGACAGGGCCAGCGCGGTGCCCGCCCCATACAACACCAGCGCCAGCGCGAGGGGCGCAAAGCGCTTGGTCTGCGGCAGCGGCTTTTCCGGCGCGGCGGTGCCAAAGGCCATCCGGGCCAAGGTCGCATCGCGGTCAATCACATGGTGCTTCAGCGCGCCCGCGATATGCAAGATCACCGAGGCGGCCAGAAGTTTGGTGAACACCCAATGCGCCCCGCCCGCCAAGGTGGCGATGCTTTCGGATTTCGGCACGAAGGGCAGGCCTTGACCAAAGGGCCACAGGATCGGGGCAAAGCCATCAAGGGCCGCGTGATGCACCCAGCCCGTCAAAGGCACCATGACCAAGGACAGATAGAGCATCCAGTGCACGATCTGCGCCAAGGTCAGTTCCACCCGGCGTTGGGGATGCAAAGGGGCGGGATGGCTTTGTGTCAACGCCCACAGGATACGCGCCAGACCAATGAAAAACGCGGCGACGCCAAGCGTTTTGTGCAACGAAAAGAGCTGCGCCTTTTGGGCGATGGTGTCGGGCGTGGGGGCGATGCCATCGGCAATCAGGCCAAGGGGAATCGCAGTCAGGATCAAAAGGGCCGTCAGCCAATGAAAGGTGCGGGTGACAAGGCCAAATGAGTTTGGGGTGTTATGGGCGGGCATGCACAGGCTCCGGTTGTGTTTGGGCCAGCATAACAGGCGATCGAGGGGCTGACAGCGCACCGGGCCGCACATCGGTTGTGCGAAACGCCGCCAGATGATTGCGTGCGGGCGCTTGGCGCGGTAATCGAAGACAAGAGCATATGGAGGGCCGCAATGAGCCGCGCATTCGTTTTCCCGGGGCAGGGCGCCCAGACCATCGGCATGGGCCGCGCCTTGGCCGAGGCCTTTCCGGCGGCAAAAGCCGTCTTTGACGAGGTGGATGCGGCGCTGGGTGAAAAGCTGTCCGATCTGATCTGGACTGGCGATATTGCTGAACTGACGCTGACGCAAAACGCGCAACCGGCGCTGATGGCGACCTCGATCGCTGCCCTGCGCGCGCTGGAGACCGAAGGCTTAGGTCTGGAACATGTCGCCTTTGTGGCCGGCCACAGCTTGGGCGAATATTCGGCCCTTTGTGCTGCGGGCGCTTTGGATCTGTCGGACACCGCGCGCCTGTTGCGCACCCGTGGCCGCGCGATGCAAGAGGCGGTTCCGGTGGGCGTTGGCGCAATGGCAGCCCTGTTGGGCATGGGGTTCGAGGCCGCGATGGAAGTGGCCGCCGAGGCCGCCCAAGGCGAGGTTTGCCAAGCGGCCAACGACAATGACCCCGCTCAGGTCGTCGTTTCGGGGCATAAGGCGGCTGTCGAACGCGCCGTCGAAATCGCCAAGGCCAAAGGGGCCAAACGGGCCATGCTTTTGCCGGTGTCGGCGCCGTTCCACTGCGCGCTGATGCAGCCGGCGGCTGCCGTGATGTCCGAGGCGCTGGCCGCCGTGGCGATCCATGCGCCGAAGGTGCCGGTCGTCGTGAACGTCCGTGCCGAGGCTGTGACCGAACCCGACCGCATCCGCGCGTTGTTGGTGGCGCAGGTGACCGGCTCTGTCCGGTGGCGCGAGAGCGTTCAGTGGATGGAAAACGCGGGCGTGACCGAGTTTTGGGAAATCGGCGCCGGCAAGGCGCTGTCGGGCATGGTGAAGCGGATTGCCACCGGCGAGGTGACCACCCGCGCCATTGGCACGCCGGAAGATGTGGCGGCAGCAAAAGGCTGAGGCTTCGTTTGGGGCTGACCCCGGGGCTGTCTGCCCCGGACCCCGAGAGTATTTCAAAAGGCGCAAGACCTTTGGGCGGCGCAGCGAGAACGGGAGATTCTCATGTTTGACTTGACCGGAAAGACCGCATTGGTGACGGGCGCCTCGGGGGGGATCGGGGCGGCGGTGGCCAAGGCCCTGCATGCCGCAGGGGCAACCGTGGGCCTGTCGGGCACGCGGGTGGAGCCTTTGCAGGCGCTGGCGGCAGAGTTGGGCGAACGGGCACATGTCTTGCCCTGCGATCTTGGCAATGCGGCAGCGGTGGAAGAACTGGTGAAGCGGGCGACCGAGGCGATGGGGTCGGTTGATATTCTGGTCAACAATGCCGGGATCACCCGTGACGCGCTGGCGATGCGGATGTCGGATGATGATTGGCTGAACGTGATCGAGGTGAACTTGACCTCGACCTTCCGGCTGTGCCGTGCAGCCATTCGCGGCATGATGAAGGCGCGTTGGGGCCGCATCATCAACGTCACCTCGGTGGTGGCGCAGGCCGGCAACCCCGGTCAGGTGAACTATTCGGCCGCCAAGGCTGGCGTGGCGGGTCTGAGCCGCTCGCTCGCGCAGGAAGTGGCGAGCCGGGGTATCACGGTGAACTGTGTGGCGCCGGGGCTGGTGGAAACCGCCATGACAGACAAGCTGAACGATGAACAGCGCGGCAAGATTTTGGCTGGCGTTCCGGTCGGCCGCATCGGCAAGCCCGAAGAAATCGCGGCGGGTGTGGTGTTTTTGGCCTCTGTTGAGGCGGCCTATGTCACTGGCGCGACGCTGGACATCAACGGCGGCGGGGATATGCTGTAAGGCAGCTAGACCTCTGCAAGACCATTGCCACGCGCCTTTGCCCTTGCTATAGGCGCGCGGGACGGCCCGACGGAACTCCGGCGGGAAACATTTTGACAGCCGGGAACCCTCCCGCGAACCGTGAAAGAGGAAGTAACATGAGCGACATCGCCGATCGCGTGAAGAAGATCGTGGTGGAACATCTTGGCGTCGACGCCGAGAAGGTGACCGAGAACGCCTCGTTCATCGACGATCTGGGCGCTGACAGCCTCGACAACGTCGAGCTGGTTATGGCTTTTGAGGAAGAATTCGGCATCGAGATCCCGGATGACGCCGCTGAAACCATCCAGACCTTTGGCGATGCGGTGAAGTTCATCTCCTCGGCCGCCTGATTTTTCAGGACAGGTTTACGGAACAGGCACCCTGCGGGGTGCCTTTTTCGTTTCTAGGCTTGCAGTTGGCGGGCCTTGAGCCATGATCTGCCAAAATCGGAGGGGATCATGGCAGGCAAGGGCAGCGCAGGTGGCGCTTTGGGCGCGATGTTCGGGGCGGGCGACGTGGCCGGCTTTATGGGGCTGCCAGAGGTCGGGCTGGACGATCTGGGGGCGGCGCAGGTGGTGGTGCTGGGGGCGCCGGGCTGCACGCCCTATCCGACGGTGGGATTTTACTGCGCCGGCGGGCCTGCGGCCATTCGCGCTGGGGGGGCGGCCTATGCGGCCAATCTCGCCCATATGAATTTCGATCTTGGCGCGCCGGTGTTGCCGCATGGGGCCAAGGCCGTGGATGCCGGCGATCTGGCCATGGTTGAGGCGGACGCGCCTGGAAACCGCGACCGGTTGCGTGCCGCCGTGGCACAAATTCTTGCCGCGGGCGCAGTGCCGGTTTTGATCGGCGGCGATGATTCCCTGCCGATCCCGATGTTGCAGGCCTTGGGGGCCCGGGCGAAAGGTGGGGGGCCGCTGACGATCCTGCAGATCGACGCCCATATCGACTGGCGCGACGAGGTTGGGGGCGAAACCTGGGGCCTGTCCTCGACCATGCGCCGGGCGTCAGAAATGGATCATGTCGCGCGGATCATTCAGGTGGGGCAGCGCGGCATCGGCTCGGCCCGGCCGGGGGATTATCAGGCCGCGCTGGATGCTGGCGTCACCTTTGTTCCTGCACGCGAGGTTGCGGAAACCGGGATCGCGCGTGCGTTGTCGCTGATCCCTGAAGGGGCGGAGGTGGTCATCTGTCTGGATGTCGATGCGCTGGACCCTGCCATCATGCCCGCGGTCATCGGCCGCACGGCAGGCGGGCTGAGCTATTGGCAGGTGTTCGAATTGATCGCCGGCGTGGCGGCAAAGGCGCGGATCGTTGCCTTTGACATGGTGGAATTCATGCCTGACCGCGACATTGACGGGCAGGGGGCCTTGGTGGCGGCCCAGCTTTTGGCGGGCACGATCGGCATTTTGGCACGGCAGGAGGCAGGGGCATGAGCGGGTTCAATCAACCTTTGGGTGGCAATGAGATGGCGCGCTTTGGCGGGCCTGCCACCATGATGCGGCTGCCAACGCAGGTGGGGGCCAAGGGGTTGGATGTGGCATTTGTCGGCATCCCGATGGATCACGGCACCTCGAACCGGTCTGGCACGCGGCTGGGGCCACGGCAGATCCGCGACGAGAGCCGGATGCTGCGGCCCTATAATATGGCGACGGGGGCTGCCCCTTTTGACCATTTGCAGGTTGCCGATATTGGGGATGTGCCGATCAACACCTTTGATCTGAAAAAGACCGTTGATATCATTTCAGATTATTATGACGCCGTACTGGCCGAAGGTGTTATTCCGCTGACCCTTGGGGGCGATCACACCCTGACTTGGCCCATTCTACGCGCCATGAAAAAGCGCCATGGCCCGGTGGCACTGATCCATGTCGATGCCCATGCCGACATCAACGACACCATGTTCGGTGAAAAAGTGGCACATGGTTGCCCCTTCCGCCGGGCTTGGGAGGAGGGCTGTCTGCAAAATGACAAGGTGTTCCAGATTGGTCTGCGTGGCACCGGCTATAGCCCCGATGATTTCGACTGGGGCCGCAAGAACGGTTGGACAGTCGTGCAGGCCGAAGAGTGCTGGCACCGCTCGCTGAAACCACTGATGGAGGAGGTACGCGCCAAGATCGGCGATGCGCCGTGCTATCTGTCGTATGACATCGACAGTCTGGACCCGGCCTTTGCGCCCGGCACTGGCACGGTGGAACCGGGCGGGTTGACGATCTGGCAGGGCTTGGAAATCGTGCGCGGCGCGGCGGGGCTGAACCTTGTTGGCGGCGATCTGGTCGAGGTTTCGCCCCCCTATGATCCGTCGGGCAATACCGCGCTGATCGGGGCGAACCTTTTGTATGAGATGCTCTGCGTGCTGCCCGGTGTGCCGCAGGGCGTGAAACGCTAGGGGAAAGTTCAGGGGAGCGGGGCTGCTGCCCCACTCGCTATTCCTCCTCGCCTGTGATCAGCACCAAATCGCCCGAGGCTTCCAACTCGCGCGCGGCATTGATGACGGCGGCCATCGCCTCGTCGGCGTCCTTTTCCCGCACCTTGCCGCGCGCGGCCATTTCTTCGCGCAGGCTTTGCGCCATGCGTTGCGACATGTTGGCCAGAATGAATTCCGCCGCGGCGGCCTGTTCGGCATTGCCTTGGGCGCCGGTCAGGGCAGTCACCAACACAGCCTGATCGACCAGACGGATGATCTTTGGCACATCCCGCGCCAAGACGCGGCCGGGCAGGTGGACAAAAGTGAAAATCGCCTTTCGGACTTGGGCTGCAAAACTGGCATCCTCCAGATCCAGCCCGGCCAGAACCTCATATCGGGTTTGCGCCCCCGAGGCGTTCAGAATGGCGCCGACCCGCTCCACCGGGCCAGCATCAAAGGCGCGGGCGGGCTGCTGATCCATTTGCGAGACGAGCGAAGCGCCGATCCGCCGCACGGTTTCAGGATCGACATTTCCGGTCAGCGACACGGCATAGGCCACGCGGCGGGCCTTTTCGCCCGGCATTTTCCCCAAAAGTTCCGCCGATTTTGCGACCGGCAGCTTCGACAGCATGACGGCGGCCACCTCGACGCTTTCTTCTTCCAGCACGGGCATCAAACGTTCCACGGGCAGCGAGGTGAGCCGATCCCAAGGGTCGGCCTTGGCGCTGGCCCCGGCAAGGCGGCGCAACCGGCTGGCCGCATTGGACGAGATATGCCCGTCCATCACCTGCAAAGCGCCTTCGATTCCGGCCGGAAAGGCCAGCCCGACCTGCTCTAACTCAGACAGAAAGTCTTCGACCACCTGCGCCAGCGTGCTGCGGTCCACCAACCGCATCTGGCCGATCTGTTCGGTCAGCGCGGCCTGCATATGGTCGGGCAATTTGGAAAGCGGCAAACCCGCCCCTTCCGACAGCAGGAACCGCACAATGACGGCGGCCTTTTCGCGCTGCGTCAGCGCGCGTGGCGCGCCCCCGGCCATCACGGCCCCGCCTTTGCCCTGTGCCACTGTCAGTTTGCCTGTCATGCCCATGCCCGATGATTCCCACGGACCCACCATGGCAGGGCGCGGTTAACAGGCTCTTGCCACCCCTCGCGTCAGCTCGATGGTTTCGGGGCGCAGATTTGCCGCACCTCGTCCCAAACGGCCCCTTGGGTGCAAGGCATCTTCGCCTCGTCATGGCAGCCCTCGGCAAGCACAGGCAGCGCTGTGAACGCGGGCAAAAAGCCAAAGATCGCGATAAAGGCAATGCGCTGTTGCATGGCTATCCCCTTGCGGGTTGCGCCCCCTTGGGGGCTGGACAGGGCGTTAGTAACTCAGTGTACGGCCGCTGCGGATTGCTTCGGCAAGTGCTGTTTCGGCCCAAGTCCCACGGCCGCCGCGGCTGCGGATTTCGGTCAACTCGGCACGGGCCAGATCCAGCTCGGCCATTTCGACATAAAGTTGGCCAAGATAGCTGCGGGCAAGGATATTGTCGGGGTTGACCCGCAGGGCCGTTGCATAGCCCTGAAGCCCGGCCTCTATCTGGCCTGCCTTGCGCAAGGCAAAGGCGCGATAGGTCAGAACGCGGTCGCTGTCGCCTTCGGTGACCGCGCCCAGCACCTCTAGTGCGCGGTCGGGTTGACCAGCCCAAGCCAATTCGCGCACGGCCTGCATCCGGGTGTCATTGTCCAGCCGACTGTCGGTGGCGTCGATGCAGGTCTTGGATTTTTCATCCCAGATCTGCGCCTTGGTGCAGTCTTTCGAGGTTTGTGTCGGTGTGGGGGGCGTTGCGTCTCCACTGCCTGCCGCAAAGGCCGGTGGGGCAGCAAGCACCAACGCCAGAGAGAGGATGGCATAACGCATGGCGGGCCTCCTTTGGATCAGGAAAGCCTAACACAAAATGCGGAATTTTGGCGCGGGATTTTGGCTCCCGCGCCTCACAGATCCGTTACGCGCCGAAAACGCGGGCGAAAATCGTGTCGACATGTTTGGTGTGATAGCCAAGGTCGAACTTTTCCTCGATCTCGGCAGGCGACAGGGCTGCGGTCACTTCGGCGTCGGCCAGAAGCTCGGTCTTGAAATCCGCGCCCTTTTCCCAGACCTTCATCGCGTTGCGCTGCACCAGACGATAGCTGTCCTCGCGGCTGACACCGGCCTGCGTCAGTGCCAAAAGCACGCGCTGGCTCATCACCAATCCCTTGAACTTGTTCATGTTCTTCAGGCAGTTTTCCGGATAGACGACCAGCTTTTCCACCAGCCCTGCCAAACGGTGCAGGGCGAAATCCAGGGTGATCGTGGTGTCGGGGCCGATGGCACGCTCTACGCTGGAATGGCTGATATCGCGCTCGTGCCACAGCGCCACGTTCTCCAAGGCGGGGGTGACCGACATCCGCACCAAACGCGCAAGGCCGGTCAGGTTTTCGCTCAGCACCGGGTTGCGCTTGTGCGGCATGGCCGAAGAGCCCTTTTGGCCGGGCGAGAAGAACTCTTCAGCCTCCAACACCTCGGTGCGCTGCATGTGACGGATTTCGATGGCAATGTTTTCGATGCTGCTGGCAATCACGCCCAAGGTCGCAAAAAACATCGCATGGCGGTCGCGCGGGATCACCTGGGTCGAGATCGGCTCGGGGATCAGGTCCAGCGCGGCACAGACATGTTCTTCAACCGCCGGATCAATGTTGGCGAAGGTGCCGACAGCGCCGGAAATCGCGCCAGTGCGGATTTCGTCCCGCGCGGCAACCAGACGTTTGCGGCCACGGTCCATCTCGGCATAAAAGCGGGCAAAGGTCAGGCCCATGGTGGTCGGCTCGGCATGGATGCCATGGCTGCGGCCGATGCGGACGGTGTCCTTATGTTCATAGGCGCGGGTCTTCAGCGCGGCCAGCACCCGGTCCATGCCTTTGAGCAGCAGATCAGAGGCGCGGACGAGCTGCACGTTCAGCGTGGTGTCCAGCACATCAGAGCTGGTCATCCCCTGATGCACAAAGCGCGCATCTTCCGACCCGATATGTTCGGCCAGATGGGTCAGAAAGGCGATGACGTCATGCTTGGTGACTGCTTCGATCTCATCAATGCGCGCGACGTCAAAGGTGACATCTTTCGCCCGCCACACGGCCTCGGCATTGGCCTTCGGAATCACGCCCAAGGCCGCTTGAGCATCGCAGGCATGGGCCTCGATCTCATACCAGATGCGGAATTTGGTCTGCGGTTCCCAGATGGCAACCATGTCGGGGCGGGAATAGCGGGGGATCATCGCATAACCTCTTTGGCGGGACGGGCAGGGACCGCATAGACCGCATGGGCAGAGCGCGCAAGCCGAAGTGCTTGGCGCAAGTGGTGATGGGGGGCAGACAGCCTGAACAGCCGCTGGTTTCCCAGCTTATCCAATCGTGTTCGCGTTGTGCCTGTCTTACCGCCTTTGCACGACCCATGCCTTAAAGGCCGTGTCGTGGTTCAGGCGTCAAGACCTGTGGCGCGGCGCGCGATAATCTGCCCCCTCTGGCTTGGCCTTGCAGCACATCAGTCTTGCTGCACTGTTTCCAGATAGCCTGCGATGTCTGCCCGTGCCTCGGCCTCTTTGCCCAGTTCGGGCATGGGGGTTTGCAAGGGCTCCATCTCGGCTTTGGAAAGGTCGGGCAGATGGTGCGCGATGCCCTTGTGGCAGTCGATGCAGGTCTTTTCGCCGGTAAACAGGAACTCTTCATGCGCGGCGGCGGCACGCGGGCTTTGGCGCGTGATGTCCATCGATTCCGCCGAATGGCAGTTGCGACATTCCAGCGAGTCATTGGCTTTCAGCCGCGCCCATTCGTGCTGGGCCAACTCAATCCGCTTGTCCAAGAACTTCTCACGCGTGTTGATGGTGCCGAAAATCTTGCCCCAGACTTCCTTGCTGGCCTGCATCTTGCGGGCGATCTTATGGGGCCAGCTATGCGGCACGTGGCAATCCGGGCAGGTGGCACGCACGCCGGAGCGGTTGGTATAATGGATCGTCGGCTTCAGCTCTTCGTAGACATTGTTGCGCATCTCGTGGCAGCTGATGCAGAAGGCTTCGGTGTTGGTCACTTCCAGCGCGGTGTTGAACCCGCCCCAGAAGACAACGCCCATGACAAAGCCGCCCATGGTCAGAAAGCCAAGGCTGAGATGCGTGGCAGGCTGGCGGATAATCCAGAGCAGGCGTTTGAGGAATTTGAACATCATTCCTCTCCGGTTTGCTGGCTGCGGACGTAATCCAACACCGCGTCGACATCGACGAAGTTATTCTTCACCAAGGGTTTCGCGTCAGTTTGGGTGACGTGGCACTGGGTGCAGAAATACCGGCGCGGGCTGACGGTCGCCAGCGTTTGGCCCTCACGGTCCATGAAATGGGTGACCGAGATCATCGGGGCCTGGCTGACCTCGACCGCGGTACGGCTGTGGCAGGTCAGGCATTTGTTGGCATCAAGATCGATCTGATAATTGTCGGTCTTGTGCGGGATGATCGGCGGCTGATCGGGATAGTTCCGCACCTGCCGGATGTCGGAATTGACCACATCCGCAATCGGTTCTGCCGTGGCTTCCTCATTGATGGGGGCCGTGAGGCGCGTTTTGTTCAGATCCTCGGCCACGGAAAACCCGCCGACGAGGATCAGGCACAGCGCGAGGGAAAGGCGTTTGATGATCATGATGGGCCTCACACGGCTTCGATGCGGACGGCACATTTCTTGAAGTCCGTCTGTTTCGAGATGGGATCGGTCGCGTCCAGCGTGACCTTGTTGATCAGGCGGCGGGCGTCGAACCACGGCACAAAGACCAGTCCGCGCGGTGGCTTGTTGCGCCCGCGGGTTTCGACGCGCACATGCATTTCTCCGCGGCGCGAGACGATCTTTACCTCAGACCCGCGGCGCAGGTTCATCTCTGTCGCGTCATCGGGGTGCATGTAGCACAGCGCCTCGGGAACGGCCTGATGCAGTTCAGGCACCCGTTGCGTCATCGACCCGGAATGCCAATGTTCCAGAACGCGCCCGGTGGACAGCCAGAACGGGAATTCGGCATCCGGGCTTTCGGCTGGCGGCTCGTAGGGCAGGGCAAAGATATTCGCCCGGCCATCCTTGTTGCCGTAGAAATGGAAATCCTCGCCGTTCTTGACATAGGGATCGTGTTCGCCGTTGAAGCGCCAGCGGGTTTCCTTGCCGTCCACCACGGGCCAACGCAGGCCGCGCACCTCGTGATAGGTTTCAAAGGGGGCAAGGTCGTGGCCATGGCCGCGGCCAAAGCTGGCATATTCTTCGAACAGACCCTTTTGCAGATAGATGCCAAAAGCCTCGGCCTCGGCGTTGTGATAATCGGGGCTGATCTCGGTGGCCGGGAAACGGTCAACCTGACCATTGGCATAGAGCACGTCATACAGCGTCTTGCCCTTGTAGGACGGGTTCGCCTCTAGCAGTTCGGCAGGCCAGACCTCATCGGTGGTGAAGCGCTTGGAAAACTCGACCAATTGCCACAGGTCCGATTTGGCCTCGCCGGGGGCGTCGACCAGTTGGTGCCAGAACTGCGTGCGGCGTTCGGCATTGCCAAAGGCGCCTTCCTTTTCCACCCACATGGCCGAGGGCAGGATCAGATCGGCGGCCTGACAGGTCACCGTGGGGTAGGCATCCGAGACGACGATAAAGTTGTCGGGGTTGCGGTAGCCGGGGAAGGTTTCCTGCATCATGTTCGGCGCGGCTTGCATATTGTTGGTGACCTGCACCCAATAGCAGTTGATCTTGCCGTCCTTCAGATCGCGGTTTTGCTTGACCGCATGCGAGCCCAGCCAGTCCGGAATCGCCCCAGCGGGCAGTTTCCACAGCTCTTCGGCATGGGCGCGGTGTTCGGGATTTGTCACCTGCATGTCGGCGGGCAGACGATGCGAGAAGGTGCCAACCTCGCGCGCGGTGCCACAGGCCGAAGGCTGCCCCGTCAGCGAGAAGGGCGAGTTGCCGGGGGTAGCGATTTTGCCGGTCAACAGGTGGATGTTGTAGATCAGGTTGTTGGCCCAGACCCCGCGCGTGTGCTGGTTGAACCCCATGGTCCACAGCGACATCACCTTCACATTCGGATCGGCATAAAGCGCTGCCAGCTTTTCAAGCTGTTCGGCCGGAACGCCGGTCATCTCCACCGTTTTTTCCAGCGTGTATTCCGACACGAAGGCGGCGAATTCCTCAAAGCTCATCGGCTCCGAGACATTGGGATCTTTGGCATTGGCCGCCGCCTGTTCCCGCGGATCTTCTGGGCGCAGGCCATAGCCAATGTCGGTGACGCCGCGTTTGAAGTTCACATGTTTGGCGACGAAATCCTGATGTACCGCACCCGATTGGATGATGTGATTGGCGATGTAGTTCAGGATCGCCAGATCACTTTGCGGTTTGAAGATCACCGGAATATCGGCAAGGTCAAAGCTGCGATGGGTATAGGTGGACAGCACCGCGACCTGCACATGCGGATGGCTGAAGCGGCGGTCGGTGATGCGGGTCCACAGGATCGGGTGCATCTCGGCCATGTTGGAACCCCACAGCACAAAGGCGTCGGCGTTCTCAAAATCGTCATAGCAGCCCATCGGCTCATCAATGCCGAAGGTCCGCATGAAACCGGCCACGGCGCTGGCCATGCAGTGCCGCGCGTTGGGGTCGATGTTGTTGGACAAAAAGCCCGCCTTCATCAGCTTGGCGGCGGCATAGCCTTCCCAGATCGTCCATTGGCCCGACCCGAACATGCCAATGCCCTTGGGGCCTTTTTCGGCCAAAGTCTTTTTCCACTTTTCGGCCATCAGATCAAAGGCCTCGTCCCACGAGACAGGCTCAAACTCGCCCTCTTTGTGAAACACCCCGTCCCGTTTGCGCAGCAAAGGCGTGGTCAGGCGGTCTTCGCCATACATGATCTTGGAAAGGAAATAGCCCTTCACGCAGTTCAGGCCGCGGTTCACCTCGGCCTTGCTGTCGCCATGGGTGGCAACCACGCGGCCCGCCTTGGTGGCGACCATGATGGAACAGCCCGTGCCGCAAAAGCGGCAGGCCGCCTTGGACCAGGTCAGCTCTGCCAGATCGCGCTCTGCCACAAGGTTTTGGGCCGCTGCCGGAATGGGCAGGCCCGCTGCCGCTGCCGCGGCAATGACGGCCTGCGCCTTGATAACGTCGCGCCGGGTCATGTCGGTCATGGGGCAGCTCCTTCTTCGTCATTGAGGGTGTGGTGATAGACAAGCGCGGCACTGGCCACCCCGTCCATGAGTTGCAGGCGCGTCAGCGTCTCGGCGATGGCCGTTTCGCAGTCTGTCTCCATGACAAGCACCAGTTTTCCCGCCTCGTGCAGCGCGATTTCGGTTTGGGGCAGATCGCGCAGTTGGGCCATAAGCCCGGCCATCCGCGCGGGGGCGCAGCGCAGCACAAGGCTGGCGATATGGGTTTCGGCGGTCATGCGGCAGTCTCCGTCATGCGGGCATCGTGCAGGGTCAGGCTTGCGGTCGGACAGCTGGGCAAGCAGGCGGCGCAGCCTGTGCAGGCTTCGGCATTTATGGTGATGGCCCCCACCGGGCGTACGCGCAGGTCAAAGCGCAGCGCAGCGGTGTCACAGGCATCGGTGCAGACCCGGCAGGCGATGCCCGCGTGCAGCAAGCAACCTGCTCCAATTTCCACGGTGACAGGCCAAGGCCGTTCGGTCACATCGGCAAAAACGCCCACAGTGCAGGCCGAGGCGCAATCGCCACAGAAGGTACATTCCCGCCCGCCAAACCGGATCCGGGGAAGCCCTCCGCTCATGTCAATGATGCCTTCTCCGCAGGCCCGCGCGCAGTCGCCACAGCGGGTGCAAAGCGCAGCAAGCCGCGCCTCGACGGTCCAAGGCGGGCGGAACTCCGGTGCGGGTTTTGCAATCCGCCCGGTCAGCAGCTGGCGGCGGGACGGGTTCATCGCTCCACCTCAGCCCGTCGGAGGGCCGAAATACATCTGGCTCAACCAGATGACGAGACCAAGCGTCCCAACCCCGGCAAAGGCCAGCGCAGGGGCAAGAAACACCGCAAGGATCACAAACGCATTGCGCTCCTCGGCCTTGCTGGGCAGTTCGGACGGTTCCGACATGGCTGGCTTCACCTCGCGCGATCAGGGGCCGGGGGCTGATCTGGCCCCCAATCATCTCAGGGCTAATGCGATGGCGAAGAGTCGTCTTTGACTCAAATCAAGCAGCGAATATCCTTTGAGGCGATACTGGGGGACAAATGAACATTGTCCTGCCCCTTTCTTCTGGTTCGGTCCGTCGCGGGTCGGATGGTTTCAGGCCCAGTCATCGCGACAAATGGCTATCAATCGCCCCGGAATGGTATAAAGTTCAGCCCATGAAACGCTTAGAAAATCGATCTGTTCTTATCACGGGCGGTGCGCGTGGCGGCGGTGCCGCAAGCGCGCGGCTGTTCTTGGCCGAGGGGGCGCGGGTTTTCGTCGTTGACCGCGACGGGCATGCGCTGACCGCCTTGCAGCAAGATTTGGCGAAAACGGGCGCCGAACTGGGGATCGTCTGCGCCGATGTTTCGACCCCTGCCGGGGCCGAAGCGGCCTTTGCCGCGGCGAACCACTTTCTTGGCAAGATCGACATTCTGTTCAATCATGCGGGCATCATTCTGGTAAAACCCTTCTTGGAATGCACCCTGGCCGAATGGGATGAGTTGATGGATAACAACGCCAAATCGGCCTTTCTGATGACGCGGCTTGTGCTGCCGCAGATGCTGGAACGCGGCAAGGGGACGCTGATTTTCACCTCGACCACAGGGGTCCGCGCCGCCACCCATCTTGAGGCGCTTTATTGCGCGTCAAAAGCGGCGATGCACCAAATGGCGCGGGCGATTGCGGTGGAATATCGCGATCAGGGCATTCGCAGCAACCTGATCTGCCCCAGCTTTGTGCGCACCCAGCACGGCGAACATGAGATCAGCCAACTGCGCAGCTATGGCGTTCTGGCCTCGGAAAGCGATGTGAACGTGATGCAGGGCCGCATTTGCGAACCTGAGGAAGTGGCGGAGGTGGCGCTGTTTCTTGCCTCGGATGCCTCAAGCTTTATCAATGGGGCCGAAATCTTCGTCGACAACACCTTTACGGCGGTCTGAAGATGCTTTGGGGCCTTAGACCGTTGGAACCGCGCGCGACTTATGGCCTGGCTGTTGACCAGATCAAGCGGCAGATCCATGCCGGGCTTTTGTTGCCCGAAGAACGGCTGCCAGCGGAACGCCAGCTGTCCGACAGCTTTGGCATCAGCCGCGTCACCCTGCGCGAGGCCCTGCGGGTGCTGGAAGAAAGCGAATATATCCATGTGCGCCGTGGCGCGCAGGGCGGGCCGTTTGTGTCTGACGCCGATCGGCTGTCCACCTTGGCGCTGCGCCGCATCTCGCGCGCGCCTGCAGCCACCATGCGGGTCACCGAATACCTGACCATCACCCTGACGGCAGCGGCGGGATTCGCGGCTGAACGGCGCAACCCGGCCGATCTGAAACGCTTGCGCGAGGCCTTGTCGCTGATGTCGGCGGCCAATGACGGCCCTTTGCGCAAACAGGCTGAAACCTTGTTCCTGCTGGCGGTATCTGACGCCTCGCGCAACCCGCTTTTGGCGCGCGGGGTCGAAGATGCGCTGGCCGAACTGTTTCTGCCCTATCGAAATTTTGCCCCATCGCCCCTTTCGGCTGTCGAGCCCTATTCCGCACTCTTGGCGGCCATTGAAGGGGAAAACCACGCCCGCGCCACCACGGCGATGGAGGCGTTGAACCAAACCCTCTGGGGAAAAATCCGCGAGATCACACGCTCCGCCGCCTGACGGAGAAGGCAGGGCGAAAAACCCGCTTGACAGTGGCGTGTCGGATGTAATGGTATAAAGCGCAGACCATTGATCCATACCATCGGAGGCACCATGAAAGATCAGCACCGTCCTCTTGCCCGTGTTCCGCTTGTTGGACGTTTGGCTGGGAAAATCGCCGTCATCACCGGTGGGGCGAATGGCATGGGGCGTGCGGCGGTACAGATGTTTGCCGAAGCGGGCGCAAAGGTTGCCGTGCTGGACATTGCCGCCGCCGCAGGCCGGGAATTGGAGGCCGAACAAACCGCGCTTGGCCGCGACGTGATGTTTGTCGAAACCGATGTCACACAAACCGCCGCCGTCCGTGCCGCCTTGTCCAAGGTGACGGCCGCTTGGGGGCCGATCAACACGCTGTTCAGCCATGCCGGCACCATCATCGTCAAACCGCTGCACGAATCCACCGATGAAGATTACGACCGCCTGATGGCAATCAACGTGCGTTCGGCCTTCATCGTTTGCCGTGAGGTGGTCGCACAGATGCGGGAAACCGGCGGCGGTTCTGTCGTCATCACCTCCTCGATCGGCGGTGAGAAGGGGTTCGCGCTGGAAAGCCTTTACTGCATGACCAAGGGCGCGGTGCTGCAACTGGCCCGGTCGATCGCTGTCGAATACCGCGATGAAGGCATCCGCGCCAATGCCGTCTGTCCAGGCTTTGTGAAAACCGCCCATGGGCTGCGCGAAATCGATGAGCTGGACGGCTTGGGCCAAAGCTGGAGCGAGAGCAGCCTTCACTCTGTTCAAGGCCGACTCTGTGAGCCCGAAGAAGTGGCCGCCGCGGCCCTGTGGCTTTGCTCGGACGAGGCAAGCTTTGTGAATGGCACAGCCGTTTATGTCGATAACGGCTGGTATGCCAAAGGGTGACCCCCAAGATTATGATAAAAAAGGAGAAACAGGGATGGCAAAAATGAAGACAATGATCCTGACTGGCACCGCCGCACTGCTGATCGGTGGTTCCGCGCAGGCGTTCGAGCCGGAATCGGACCAGCCGATCAAGCTGATGCAGGCCGATTGGACCTCGATGCTGGTGCATACCGAAATCCTCAACATCGTTCTGTCGACCTATGGCTACACCGTGGAAAAGGTGATTGCCGATGACAGCGCGCGCTACCCCGGCTTTGAATCCGGCGATCTGACGATTGCGCTAGAAACCTGGCAGACCACGCAGGACAAGGCGTTCAATGCCTCGGTCGGGACGGGCAAGGTGCTGGACATGGGCGAGCTTGGCCCCCATGCCCGCGAGGATTGGTGGTATCCGGCCTATATGGCCGAGCTTTGCCCCGGCCTGCCGGATTGGACCGCGCTGAAATCCTGCGCCGAGGCCTTTGCCGCGCCGGAAACCGCACCGAAAGGGCGTTATCTTGGCGCGCCGGTCGCATGGGGTGGCTTTGACGAAGAGCGTATTCAAGCGCTGGATCTGCCCTTTGAGGTGGTCCACGCCGGCACCGATGCGGCTATGTTCGCCGAGCTGAAATCGGCCTACGAACGCAAGGCGCCGATCATGCTGTGGGTCTATGAACCGCATTGGGCGCCGTCGGTGTTCGAGGGGGCTTTCGTTGAATTCCCGCCCTATGAGGACGCCTGTTATGCCGATCCGGCATGGGGTTTGAACCCCAACGCCGCGCATGACTGCGGCAAGCCCCAAGGCTGGATCAAAAAGATGGCTTGGGCCGAGGGCGAAAAGATCTGGCCCTGCGCCTATGACATCGTGCGCAAGTTCACCATGGACGGCGATGAAGTGGGCAAGCTGGTCTACGAAGTCGATGTGAATGGCCGTTCGGTGGAAGATGTGGCCATGGAATGGGCCACCGCGAACGAAGCCAAATGGCGCGAATGGTCGGCCTGCGCGGCAAACTGATCGTCAAATTGATCGATGTGGGGCGCCGGTTCGCTGGCGCCCAAATCTTCCTGAAGGATGACTTGCAAGATGGCATCTGACGCGCTGCGCGGCAAAGGCTTTGGCTGGGTCTATGGGGCCGCCTCTGTGGTGGTCTTTTTGGCGGTTTCGATCTTGGTGTTGCCATCGGACTTTGCGGGCAGCCCCAATGCCCCATGGCTGGGTGTTGCGGCTTGGGTCGATCGGGCAATGACTTGGCTCGTGCGTGACGCGAGCATCGGCGGGCTTGCGCTGTCGGATCTGACCCGTGCCTTGGCCGCCGCCGCCCAAGCCCCGATTGAGGCGATGCAAAAGGTCTTGGCCGAAGGCTGGGTCACTGGCGCCGGGTTTAACAAAACCCAAATCTTGCCACCGATGAGCTGGCTTGGCCTGACACTGGGCTGCGCCTTTGTCGCCTATCGGTTGGCCGGACCGGCCCTTGCCATCTTTGCTGTGGTTTCAGGGCTTTATCTGGCGTCCTTCGGTCTTTGGATCTCGGCGATGATGACGCTGGCATCGGTGCTGTTCTGTGTGCTGGTGGCGCTTCTTCTGGGGCTGGCATTGGGCATCCGGGCGCATCGCGCCCCTCATATCGAGCCGGTTGTGCGGGCGATCATGAACGTCATGCAGACGGTGCCGATCTTTTCTTATCTGTTGCCCACGCTTTTGTTGTTCGGCTACGGCCCGAGTGCGGCGCTTTTCGCCACGGTGGCCTATGCCATGCCGCCCATGGTGCATGCGACGGTCCTCGCCTTGCAAGCGGTGCCATCTGACACGCTGGATCTGGCGCGGATGACCGGGTGCAGCCGGCGTCAGACGCTGTGGCGGGTTGAACTGCCGGTTGCCATGCCGCGGCTGGCGATCGGGTTGAACCAAGTTGTCATGATGACGCTGAACATGGTGATTATTGCCTCGATGATCGGCGCGGGCGGGCTTGGCTATGATGTGCTGCGCGCCCTGCGGCGACTGGATTTCGGGGCGGCCTTTGAGGCGGGCATGGCGATTGTGGTCTTGGCCGTCTTGCTGGACCGCATGACCCAAGCCATGGCACGGCGGCAGTCAGCGGGAACCACCGGGACGTCGGGCCTTCGCACCGGGATCATTCTGGCGGGGCTGGTGATCGTGCCGACCTTGGCAAGCCTTGCCGTTCCGGCTTTGGCCCTCTGGCCCAAAGCGGCCACGCTGAGCATCGCCCAGCCGCTGAATGATGCGGTCTCCTATATCAACCAACGTTTCTTTGACCCCTTGGACAGCCTGCGGACCTTTGCGCTGCTCAAGTTGATGAACCCGTTCCGTGACGCGTTGCAGATGTTGCCTTGGCCACTGGCGATTTCGGCCGTGGCGGTTCTCGCCGGTTGGCTTGGCGGACGCGGTGCGGCGTTTTCGGTTTTTGCCATGGGGCTTTTCGTCGTCGTCACCGGCTATTGGTCGGCCACCATGGGTTCGCTCTATCTGACAATTCTGGCGGTTCTTCTGTCGCTCGCGCTGGGCTTTCCCTTTGGGATCTGGGTTGCGGCAAAGCCCCGGATGCAACAGGGGGTTCAACTGCTGCTGGACACGCTGCAGACCCTGCCGACGCTGGTTTATCTGTTGCCCGCGGTCATGCTGTTTCGCAACGGTGACTTCTCGGCCCTTATTGCGATCGTGTCCTATTCGGTCGCCCCGGCCGTGCGCTACGCCATCGACGGCATGCGCCATGTGCCGCCCGAACGGGTCGAGGCCGCGGCCATGGCGGGCTGTTCGAAATGGCAAACCTTCCGCTATGTGCGCCTGCCTGCGGCGCTGCCCACCTTGCTTTTGGGGGTCAACCAGACCGTCATGATGGCCTTGTCCATGCTGGTGATCGCGGCCCTTGTTGGCACACGTGAATTAGGTCAGCAGGTGTTCACATCCCTGTCGCAAGGCCTTGCTGGCCCCGGCATCGTGGCGGGCCTTTGTGTCGCCTGTCTCGCCCTTATCATCGATACGCTTTTGAAAGCCGCCGCTGCGCGCGCGGTGCAACGCAACGGGGTCGCCCATGACTAATTTTGGTTCCTCTGCACCGGTCGCCTTGTCGGTGTCCAATGTCTGGAAGGTCTTTGGCCGCGACCACGGCAGTTTCAAATCCCGCCCCGCATCGGCGCGAACCGCCGAGGCAATGGCGAAAGATCACCTTGTCGGTGCCGTACAGGCGGCCAGCTTTGACATCCGCAAAGGCGAAGTCTTTGTCATCATGGGGCTTTCAGGGTCGGGAAAATCGACACTGTTGCGCTGTCTGACCCGGTTGATCGAACCGAGCGAGGGCGAGATCCGCTTTGACGGGCAGGATATTCTGTCGCTGAATGAAACGGCGTTGGCCGATCTTCGGCGGCGCAAGATGGGCATGGTGTTTCAGCATTTTGCGCTTTTGCCCAATCGCACGGTTCTGGGCAACATCGCCTTCCCGCTGGAGGTGCAGGGCATCGCCCGTGCACAGGCCGAGGATCGGGCGCGCGAGTTGGTCAGCCTTGTCGGCCTGTCGGGGCGTGAAAGCCGTTTGCCGTCGGAATTGTCGGGCGGCCAACAGCAACGCGTTGGCATTGCCCGCTCTTTGGCGACCAATCCTGACTTTTGGTTCCTTGACGAGCCGTTTTCGGCGCTGGACCCGCTGATCCGCGCCGATCTGCAAGACGAGGTTCAACGCTTGCAGCGCGAACATTCGCGCACGGCGGTTTTTGTGACCCATGATCTGGACGAGGCCATTCGACTGGCGGATCGCATCGCCATCATGGAAAACGGGCGCATCGTGCAAATCGGCACGGCCGAGGATCTGGTGACGCGTCCGGCAACGGATTATGTGCGCCGCTTTGTCGCCAAGGTGCCGCCCGCACGTGTGATCTGCGCGTCGTCTTTGATAAAGGCACCGGTCGCGGCCGTGTCGGGTCTGACCGTCTCGGGCGATGCCACGATTGCCGACATCGCGTCCAAAATCGTTGCCGACGCGGGGGAGATCACCGTTGTTGATCCTATGGGCAAACCCATTGGGCTGCTTGATCGGCAAAAGGCCCTTGAAACGATGGCGATGAAAATCTGACGGCGGTGTAACGACTGGCGCTGCGGGTGATCCGCGGCGCTGCACCAACAGGTTTGAACACGGCGCGCTGCCTGCCGGTGATCGAACGTTTAGGCCGCCGGTGAAGCCGGTCGGTCCTTCCCTTGATATCCGCTCTGTGACCTTGCCCCGCCGCTGCGCATGGGGTCGGGGGGGATGGTGTCAGTCCAGCCGTAAGGCTTGATCTGATCATGAATTAAAAGCGACGGAGTGTGACGCAAATGAACTGGACAACTGTGTCCAGTTAGCCTGAATGTATCTCATCGAATGCGGGAGGGCTTCCATGAAAGCGCAATATCGGGCGGTGGTGATCGGGGGTGGGGTGGTCGGTGCCTCGGTGCTGTACCATCTGGCGAAATTCGGCTGGTCCGATGTCGCGCTGATCGAACGGGCGGAGCTGACCGCCGGGTCGACATGGCACGCCGCGGCAGGCTTTCACGCGCTGAACGCCGATCCGAACATCGCGGCGCTGCAAGATTATACTATCCGGCTTTACCCTGAAATCGAGGCCGAAAGCGGCCAGTCCTGCGGTTTGCACCTGACGGGCGGCGTCACCTTTGCCAGCGACCCCGATCGGTGGGAGTGGTTGCAATCGGCTTGGGCTGTCTTTCAGGCCATCGGCATCGAAACCTCGCGCCTTGTGACACCGGACGAGATTGCGGCGATGAACCCTTTGCTGGACATGACCGGCATCAAGGGCGGTTTGCATGACGTGGCCGAGGGTTATCTGGACCCGAACGGCACGACCCATGCCTATGCCAAGGCGGCGCAGAAACGCGGGGCAGATGTCATCCTGCGCAACCGCGTGCTGGCGATCACCCCGCGCGCCACCGGTGGTTTTGACATCGACACCGAACAGGGCCGCATCTTTGCCGAGCATGTGGTGAACGCAGGCGGGCTGTGGGCGAAACAGGTCGGGCGGATGGTCGGGCTGGACCTGCCTGTAACGCCGATGGAGCACCACTATCTGGTCACCGAAACCATCCCCGAGGTGGCGGCGCTGTCGCAGGAGTTGCCTGTGACGGTCGACCTCGACGGCTTTTCCTATGCGCGGCAAGAGGCCAAGGGCTATCTGCTGGGCGTCTATGAACAAAACCCGCGCCACTGGCAGATGGACGGCGCGCCGTGGGATTACGGGATGGAACTGATCCCCGAGGATGTCGATCGCATCGCGCCGGAACTTGAGGTGGCCTTTGCCCGCTATCCGGCGCTGGCCAAGACCGGCATCAAGCGCTGGATCAACGGCGCGTTCACCTTTACCCCCGATGGCAACCCGCTGGTCGGGCCGGTGGGGCCGCGCGGATACTGGGTGGCTTGTGGCGTGATGGCGGGGTTCAGCCAAGGCGGCGGCGTGGGCAAGGCGCTGGCGGAATGGATGATCCATGGCGCGACGGAGCAGGACGTTTATGGCATGGACGTCGCCCGCTATGGCGGCTTCCATGCTAACCGCGAATATCTGCGCCAGACCACGGGGCAGTTCTATTCCCGCCGCTTCGTGATGACCTTCCCGAACGAACAACTCCCCGCCGCGCGCCCGCTGAAAACCACGCCCGCCCATGCCGCGATGACCGAGGCAGGCTGCCGCTGGGGTGTGTCATGGGGGCTAGAGGTGCCGCTGTATTTCGCGCCGTCGAAAGATTTCGCCGAACCCGGCACCCTGAAACGCTCAACCGCCTTTCCGGTGATTGCAGCCGAGGCGCTGGCCGTGCGCGATGCTGCCGGTTTGCTCGATATCTCGGGCTTTGCGCGGTATGAGGTGTCGGGACCGCAAGCGACGGCGTGGCTGGATACCCTTTTGGCCTGCAAACTGCCCGCCGCGGGCCGTGCGCGGATTGCGCCGATGCTGGCCGAGGATGGTCGCCTGAAAGGCGATCTGACCGTGTTCAACTGGGGCGACGGACGGTATTGGCTGATGGGGTCGTATTACCTTCGCAGCTTCCATCTGCGCTGGTTTGCCGATCATGCGCTGGCGGGTACCATGGTGCGCGATCTGTCGGATGATTGGCTCGGCTTTTCGGTCCAAGGCCCGAATGCCCGCGCGGTGATCGAAACACTGACTGGTCCGCTGTCGCTGCCGATGATGGGCTGCGCCGAGGTGGACGTGGGCCTGACCCGCGCCCGCATTGCCCGGCTGTCGCTGTCGGGTGAACTGGCCTATGAAATCAACGTCCCCGCCGCCTGTCACGCCACTCTGCGCCGTCAGTTGCTGACCATCGGAGCCGCCTATGGCCTGCGCGAGATCGGCTTTGCCGCGATGTTGTCGCTGCGGCTGGAGAAATCCATCGGCATCTGGAACGCCGAATACGGGCAGGGCTATACCCCCGCCATGACCGGACTTGACCGCTGGGTCTCTGATAAACCCGCCTTCATCGGGCGCGACGCTTTCCTTGCCGCGCCGCCCCCCGGGCGCAAGCTGGTGATGTTGCAGATCGATGCCGACGGGGCCGATGCCTCGGGGTTCGAGCCGGTCTGGCAGAACGGGCAGAAGGTGGGCTTTACCACCTCGGGCGGCTATGGTCACAGGGTCGGGGCCAGCCTTGCCCTTGCACAGGTGCGCGCCGATCTGGCCGAGGTTGGCACTGCGCTAACCGTCCATGTGGTTGGCCGCGAACGGGGGGCTACGGTGATCCCGCTGTCGCCCTATGATGCAACCGGTGAAAGGATGCGCGCATGACCGACTCTCCCCGCCGCCGCCGCGACCGTAGCCCCGCGCCATCCCGCGCCGGTTACAGCCAGCTGCGCCACCCCTTCGCCCCGCAAGGCGCGTTTTCCGACGATGAAATCGCCAACATGCACGACACCGCTCTGAAGGTGTTGGAGAACTTGGGCATCCGTATCCTGCTGCCCGAAGCCCGCGATATCCTGCGGGCAGGCGGTGCCTTGGTGGATGATGACACCCAGATGGTCCGCATCGGGCGCGACATGGTGACGGCGGCCCTTGCCACAGCGCCGCGTTCGATCCGCCTGCGCGCCGCCGATCCCGCGCATGAGCAGGATTTTGCGGCGGGTTCCTTGCTGTTCATGGCAGGCTCCGGCTGCCCGAATGTCACCGACCGCACCCGTGGCCGCCGCCCCGGTTCGCGCGAAAGTTTCGTTGAAACCCTGCGCCTGCAACAAAGTTTTGATGTGATCCACATGCACGGGCCAAGTGCCGAACCGCAGGACGTGCCGATCCACCTGCGCCATTACGCCCTGATGCAAGAGCAACTGACCAACTGCACCAAGCCGCTGTTCGTCTATGCGCGCGGGCGCGGGCAGGTCGAAGAATCCTTCGAGATGATCCGTCTGGCGCATGGGCTGGACGAGGCGGGGTTCCAAAACGGCGTCTGGGCGACGACGGTGATCAACTCGAACTCGCCGCGTCAGCTGGATGTGCCGATGGCGCGCGGCATTATCGACTTTGCCCGCGCGGGCCAGCTGACGCTGATCACGCCGTTCTGCCTTGCGGGGGCGATGGCCCCGATCACGGTCGCAGGCGCGTTGGTGCTGCAACACGCCGAGGCGCTGGCAGGGATCACTTTGGCGCAACTGTCGCGCGCCGGAGCACCTGTGGCCTATGGCGGGTTTTCGTCGAACGTCGATATGAAGTCCGGCTCGCCCGCCTTTGGCACGCCCGAACATATCCGCGCCAATCTTGGTTCAGGCCAGTTGGCGCGGTTTATCGGCCTGCCGTGGCGGTCGGCGACGGGGGCGGCCTCGAATGCGCCGGACGCCCAAGGCGCCACCGAAACCGTCAACGCGCTGTGGGCGGCGATGCTGGCGCAGGCGACGGTCACCGTCCATGCGGCGGGCTGGCTGGAGGGCGGTCTGTCCTTTGGCTATGAAAAGTTCATCCTTGATGTCGAGGCGTTGCAAACCTTGGCCGAACTGTGCCGCCCGGCCGCCGCCGATACCGCAGCCCTTGCCTATGACGCGATTGCCGAAGTCGCCCCCGGCGGCCATTTCTTTGCCGCCCAGCACACGATGGAACGCTATCAGACTGCCTTTTACGCGCCTTTGGTGGCCGATCTGTCGAACCACGGGCTTTGGGTGGAACAAGGCGCGCAAACTGCCGATCAGCGCGCCACGGCGATTTGGCAGCGCGTTTTGCAAGATTTCACCGCACCTACTGCTTGTGCGGGCATCCAAGACCGGCTTGCTACCTTCCTTGCAGATCGGCAAAAGGCAGGAGGCATGCCGTCCGAGGATTGACCGTTGGAAGCCCCGATCAGCACCACCCGCGAAGACTGGATCAACACCGCGCTGCAAATCCTGATTGATCAGGGCGCGGGCGAGGTGAAAATCCTGACCCTTGCTGAACGCCTTGGCTGCTCACGGTCCAATTTCTACTGGTTTTTCAAGGACCGCGAGGCGCTTTTGTCTGCGCTTTTGGCGCATTGGCAGGCCAGAAACACCGCCGCCATTGTCAAACGCGCGACACTTCGGGCCGACCGGGTGTCGCAGGCCGTGCTGAACATCTTCGATTGCTGGGCCAATCCCGATCTGTTTGATGCCCGGCTGGATTTCGCCGTGCGAGAATGGGCGCGGCGATCAGATCAGGTCAGGGCAGAAGTGGCGAGGGCCGATGCCGAGCGGCTTGCCGCCATCACCGGCCTTTTCGCGCGCTATGGGGCCAGCCCGACAGAATCTGTCGTTCGTGCCCGGACGCTCTATTTTATGCAGATCGGCTACTACGCTATGGAGGTCCAAGAGACCCAAGCCGACCGGATGTCGTTGCTGGGTGACTACGTCCTGACCTTCAGTGGCGAAGCACCCTCCGACGCCGATATTGCGGACTTTATGGCCCGAAATCCGGCATGATCGGCGACGCAGTTTTTTCGGCAACCCGCAGCGCAAACCCGCCCGGAATGGCAGGCCGTCGCGGATCACCGTTGAGCAAGCGCAGACCCTGACGCCGCAAGCTAAGCCCCCTGGGCGCGTCAGTGCCTCACGCTACAGGCGCATGACGAGGGGTTAGTTGCCCATCAACCTTTCGTCGAACGGATAGCGCGTCAGGTTTTCGCAGCCGGTTTCGGTGATGAGGATCTGATTTTCCAGCTTGATCGAGAAATCCCCAGCTTCCGGGCTGACCAGCGCTTCGGCGCACAGCACCATGCCGGGTTCCAGCACCGCATCAAAGGCCCCTTCGGTCCAGCCATCGGGGTAGTTCACATAGGGCCATTCATCGCACAGCCCCACCCCATGCATCTTGCAGGAATATTTCTGCGCCCAGTATTGATCGTCAAGTTTGTGTCCACCAAAGACCAGCTCCTTGATCGAGACACCGGGTTTCAGCCGCGCCTCATGGTCGGCGATATGGTCTCGGGCGTGGTGGAAGGCCGAGACCATCGCATTGGTCGGACGTTGGTCGCCAACCCACCATGTTCTTGAGATGTCGATACAAAATCCGTAAGCGCCGATCAGGTCGGTGTCAAAGGCCACAATTTCGTTGTTTTGCACGATGCGCGGCCCACATTCCTGAAACCACGGGTTGGTGCGTGGGCCAGAGGCCAAGAGCCGGGTTTCGATCCATTCGCCGCCGCGTTTGATATTGGCTTTATGCAGTTCGGACCAGATGTCGTCCTCGCTCATCCCGCCCAAAGGCACCCCGATCCGGGTGGCGCGTTCCATCTCGGCAATCCCGGTTTCGCAGGCATGATGGGCGCAGCGCATGGCAAGGATTTCGTCCGCCCCCTTGATCGCGCGCACCCGTTCGGTGACCTCTTCGCCTTCTTCTACGCTAAAGCCGATGGCCTCTAGGGCGCGCAGCCCGTGGACCATGATCTTGTCCACGGCCAGACGGCGGTTCGTGCCCGCGTGGGCGCGCATGATTTCGTCAACTTGGCGCGCAAAATCGGCGGCCGCCTCGCGCCCTTTGTCGCCGGTGGAATTGTAAAAGAAGGTCGCCCCTGAGCGCAGTTCTTTGACCAGCGGGTTGAAGGTGACCAGAAACGGCGAGTTTTTGTATTCCCACATCACCATATGGCCGTCGGCGCACAAAAGGCAGGCGCGGAACGGGTTGTGGGTGTTCCACAGCTGCATATTGGTGGTGTCGGTGGCGTAGCGGATGTTCAGCGGATCGAACATCAAAAGCCCACCGTAATCGCGATCGACCAGCCCCTGCACCAGCCGCCGCCAACGATAGTCGCGCATCTTGTCAAGATTGGGCAGCGCCAGACCGGCGGCCTCCCATTCGCGGAAGGCCAGTTGCGTCGGCCCGATTTCGACCCGGTCATTGTCATTCGGCGTGCCATCGCCCAGACGATCGGCGCGGGTGGGGTCGATCTTGCGGCGGTCCCGGTGGTAATCGGCCATGGTTGTCTCCCTTTGGGGGCAGAGTGTCGCGCGGGCAGGCGCGGGTGCTGCACCATCCGCGACAAAGGGCGTCGCAAATCTTGCGGCAGGCTAGACAAAATCCTTGCTAGGGAGAGCCCATGACAGCCCCGATCTTGCAATCCCGCCTGCCTTTTGCCTCTTGGATGGACCCCAAACTGGCCCGTTTGCCCGGTATCTTGCCGATCGAGGGCGAGGATTGGTTGCGGGTTGATGATGCCTTTGCCGGCCAGATGGCGGAACGGGACCGGCTTTTCGCCGAAAGGCCTCAGTTGGTGCATGGGCTGCTCGACAGCGCCCGTTCAGCAGCCGAGGAGCTTTACGCGGTGGTTCTGGAGCGTCTTGGCCGGACGGCGGGCTATCAGGTGGAGGCAGACCGTGTTCGCCGCCCTGATGGCGTCACGGTGCCGCTCGACCCAAGTCAGCCGATGGCCACGCTGGGGCGGTTGGTGCAGGAAGACCTGTGCCTGATGGAAAAACAGGGTGAGGAACATGTGTTGACCGCCGCCGCCTTATGTTTTCCGGCCAGTTGGTGGCTGCCTGAAAAGTTGGGCCGTCCGCTTTTGGGTATCCATCTGCCGGTGCGGGAATATGATGGCGATCTGGCCAAGCGGGTGCAGCGCCTGTTTGACGCGATCCGCCCCGAACAACCGCTGTGGCGTGCCAATGCGCTGGTCTACCGCGACCCGACCCTGCATCAGCCCCGGCGCGAGGGCGACCCGCGCACGGATCGGCGCGGCGGGTCTTATGTGCGATCCGAGCGCCAATGCCTGCTGCGCCTGCCCGAAAGCCGCGCGGTGGTGTTTTCGATCCACACCTATGTCGTCGATATTGCCAGCCTCAGCCCCGAGGAATTCGCCGGGCTGGAGGAAGCCCGGCTATAGAAACGACAATCCGGGCGCATTGTGCATAACCGTCGTTGCAAGCCCGGTCAGCACCATTAGATGGGCGGCAAGACGCGGGTTCTCGCCTTTGACCAGACCATGGGCCATGGCCGCTGCCCCAAGCGGACCCCAGACCATGATAAGCGTGGCGTTCAGCGCGTGGATGGTCAGGCGCATCGGCGCGCTCAGGCGGGGTTCCTCTTGTACCATGGCCGCCCGCAGACGCGCTTGGGCGAATTCGTAGGGCGCCTGCACCGCCAGATCCGAGGGCGATGTGGGGTAGGGGGCATCGCTGTGGGGCGCGGGAATGTGACCCGGTCCGCGATCTGGCAAGGCATCGATCAGCAGATCCACCCATTCCTCGGACATTTGGCAGGCAATCTGGTGCCACAGCACCTCGTCGGTGTGGATGCGCGGTTCTATGGCTGCCACCAGCCGGTGGCAAAGTTCTTGGGCATCGGGCCGCATCACCGGCCGACCCAACATCGGCGAGGGGCCGACGGACAGGGTCAGAACCCCGCTGATCCCTTGGCCGGGTGTCGGGCTCCAGCCCAAGAGAATTCTTGTGCCGGGTTGGTCAAAGGTCACAACAGTGTCGCTGTCCCAACGGGCCTTGACCGGGTGGTCAAGCCAGTCAAGCAACAGTTTGTCGATTTCGCCGACCAATTTGGCGAAGTTCAGCGGTAGGCACTGGAAACAAAGCAACTGGGCAATAGTGCTAGATGAGGACGCTATCATGGCACATCTCCCTTTCTGGTTGTGCCAGCATTGCCCCTCAATTGTGCCGGGTTTCAGGAGAGTTTAAGGAAATTGCAGGGTATTGGGGGCCCTGCGTGAACAATATTCCGACATATTGCAGGGCGCTGGGTTGGCTGGGCATGGGCTGCAAAACAAAAAGGCCGCCCCCAAAGGGACGGCCCATTTTCTGCGGTATTTCCTGTGCTTAGCAGGAGTAATACATCGCGTATTCCACCGGGTGCGGGGTGTGTTCGTAGGCGTAAACCTCTTCCCACTTCAGCGCCATGTAGGCTTCCAGTTGCTCGCGGCTGAAAACGCCACCGGCCAAGAGGAAGTCCATGTCCTTTTCCAGCGATTCCAGAGCTTCGCGGAGCGAGCCGCAAACGGTCGGGATTTCGGCCAGTTCTTCCGGCGGCAGGTCGTACAAGTCCTTGTCCGAAGCCGGGCCCGGATCGATCTTGTTCTTGATGCCGTCAAGGCCAGCCATCAGAAGCGCTGCGAAAGCCAGATAGGGGTTCGCCGACGGATCGGGGAAACGGGCCTCGACGCGCTTGGCTTTCGGCGATTCCGTCCACGGAATACGAACCGCACCCGAACGGTTGCGGGCCGAGTAAGCCAACAGAACCGGGGCTTCAAAGCCGGGGATCAGACGCTTGTAGCTGTTGGTGCCGGGGTTGGTCAGGGCGTTCAGCGCCTTGGCATGCTTGATGATGCCGCCAATGAACCACAGCGCTTCTTGGCTCAGGTCCGCGTATTTGTCGCCTGCGAACAAGGGCTTGCCGCCCTTCCAGATCGACATGTTGACGTGCATCCCCGACCCGTTGTCGCCCTTCATGGGCTTGGGCATGAAGGTCACGGTCTTGCCATAGGCGTGGGCCACGTTGTGGATCACATATTTGTATTTCTGGATGTTGTCGGCCTGTTCGACCAGACCACCAAAAATCATGCCCAGTTCGTGCTGGCAGGTGGCAACCTCGTGGTGGTGCTTGTCCACCTTGATGCCCATACGCTTCATGGTCGAGAGCATCTCGCCGCGCAGGTCTTGGGCTTCGTCAATCGGGTTGACCGGGAAATAGCCGCCCTTGTGGGCTGCACGGTGGCCCGAGTTGCCGCCTTCGAACACGGTGTCGGTGTTCCACGAGGCTGCTTCCGCGTCGATTTCATAGGAAACCTTGCGGGGGCTGACCGAATAACGCACGTCGTCGAAGATGAAGAATTCAGCTTCGGGGCCGCAGTAGAACGCATCGCCGATGCCGGAGGAGGCAAGGTAGGCCTCGGCCTTCTTGGCAATCTGACGCGGGCAACGGTCATAGGCTTCGCCTGTGTCCGGCTCGACCACGTCGCAATGCACGCAGAGGGTTTTCTCGGCGTAGAAGGGGTCAAGATAGACCGAGGTGGCGTCGGGCATCAGTTTCATGTCCGACTGGTCGATCGACTTCCAGCCCGCAATCGACGAGCCATCGAACATGAAGCCTTCTTCGAAGAAGTCTTCGTCGATGATGTCGACGATCAGCGTGACGTGCTGAAGTTTGCCTTTGGGATCGGTGAAGCGGACATCGACATACTCGATCTCCTCATCCTTGATCAGTTTCAGAGCTTTTTGAACTGCGCTCATCATGCTGCCTTTCGGTTCTCGGGTTTCGCTTTGGGCTTAGAGGGCCCGTTGATTACACAGCATCATCACCGGTTTCACCGGTGCGGATGCGGATGGCTTGTTCTACAGGCGAGACAAAGATCTTGCCGTCGCCGATCTTGTCGGTGCGGGCGGCGGCGATGATTGCCTCGATGGCGGTGTCGACCATGTCATCGGTCAGGACGACCTCGATCTTCACCTTGGGCAGAAAGTCGACGACGTATTCGGCACCGCGATACAGTTCGGTATGGCCCTTCTGACGGCCAAAGCCCTTGACCTCGGTGACCGAAAGGCCCTGAATGCCAGCTTCCTGAAGGGCTTCCTTCACCTCGTCCAGCTTGAAGGGCTTGATGATCGCTTCGATCTTCTTCACCTGACGACTCCCCGCTTTTGGTCCTGCCGTCATTCATCACTTCCCGAGGGCGGGGACAATTGGCTAGGCTGTCGGCAGGGCCATGCGCCGCAGCTTTTCCGGGCGTGCGCCTAAATTTTGTGCAAATGGCCGCGAATTTGAGCGGATTGCGAAAAGGTTGCCTGCAAAATGACCGAACTGCTCACCACCGCCCAAATGCGCAGCCTTGAACAGGCCGCGATTGCCAGCGGTGAAGTGACCGGGCTGGAGCTGATGGAACGCGCCGGAAAGGGTGTGGTGGAGGCGATTTTCGAGGAATGGCCGGAGCTGCGCGCCACCTCCCACCGCGCGGTCGTCCTGTGCGGCCCCGGCAACAACGGCGGCGACGGATTCGTCGTGGCGCGGCTGTTGAAAGAGTGGGGCTGGCAGGTGGAGGTGTTCCTCTATGGCGACCCCGAAAAGATGCCGCCAGATGCAAGGGTGAATTATCAGCGGTGGTGCGAGATGGGGGATGTGGCGCCCTTCGCCACGCTGACCGCCGCCGTCGACGCGCAGTCCAGACCGCCGGCAGATGTAACTGTTGACGCCGTATTCGGCATCGGCCTGTCGCGCCCGCTGCCGGAAGATGTTCGCGAGGTCTTCTGCAATCGCGTTATGAGCCAGCTTTCGGGGCCGGTCGTGGCCGTCGACGTGCCATCGGGGCTCTGCGCCGACAGTGGCCGCCCGCTGGAACCCCAGAGTGATCGCACGGAATGCAGGGACGCTGCGCGCGATGGATTTGTGGTTCAGGCCAGCCTGACGGTGACGTTTTACAGCCTGAAGCCCGGACATCTGCTGCAGGATGGTCCGCGCCATTGCGGGAAAGTCGTGGTGGCCGATATCGGCCTTGAACAGCAGGGCCAGACCCAGATGCGCCTGACCGCCGGTCATGTCGGCACACTTGGAAAGCGGCGAGAGACACACAAATACACCCACGGCTACGCGCTGATCGTCTCTGGCGATCACGGGCGCGCCGGGGCGGCGCGTCTTGCCGCGCGGGGGGCGCTGCGGATTGGCGCAGGGCTGGTGACGCTGGCCAGCCCGCCCACCGCCATGGCCGAGAATGCCGCGCGGCTTGACGCCATCATGCTGCGTGCGGTGGCGAGTGGCGCTGGATTGGCAGAGGTTTTACAGGACAAAAGGATCAACGCCCTCTGCCTCGGGCCGGGGATGGGGACAGGCGCGCGAGAGGCGGGGCTGTTGGAAGGGGCGCTGACACATCGCGCGGATGCCCGCCCCATGGTGCTGGATGCTGACGCCCTCACCATCCTGTCCCAACACCCCGACCTGTTTGCCCGGTTGCAGGACGATTGCATCCTCACCCCCCACGCCGGGGAATTCGCCCGCCTATTCCCTGACATCGCAGAAAAACTAGCCGCCCCCGCGACCTGTGGCCCCGCCTATTCCAAGGTCGACGCCACCCGCGAGGCCGCCGCGCGGGCGGGCTGCGTGGTGCTTTACAAAGGCCCCGATACAGTGATCGCCGATCCGACGGGCCACGCTGCCATCAATGCCGCCGTCTATGACCGCGCCGCCCCGTGGTTGGCCACAGCCGGATCGGGCGATGTGCTGGCAGGCTTCATCACCGGGCTGCTGGCGCGCGGGTTTTCCCCTATCGAGGCGGCCTGCACAGGCGCATGGCTGCATGTAGAGGCGGCGCGCAGTTTCGGTCCGGGGCTGATCGCCGAAGACCTGCCCGAAGAAGTACCACGGGTCTTTCGGTCAATGGGCCTGTGATTTCATCTTACCCAAAATACTCCCCGCGGAGCGTCCGCGGCAGGCCGCAAGTGCCTCCGGCGCGGAGATTGGGGCCAGATTGACTGCAGGTCAGGCGTCAAGCTCAATCCAGATCGGCACATGATCCGAAGGCTTGTCGCCGGCGCGCACCTGTTTGTCGATTTGGACGTCGCGCAGCAGATCGGCGGCTTGGGCCGACAAGAGCAGGTGGTCGATGCGGATGCCGTTGTTGCGCTCCCACGCGCCGGCTTGATAATCCCAAAACGTATATTGGCCGGGGGCGGCATTGCGGGCGCGGAAGGCGTCGGTCAGGCCAAGCGCCAAAAGACGGCGGAAGGCAGCGCGCGAGGCGGGCAGGGCCAGCGCATCTGTGGTCCAAAGGTCGGGCCGGGCGGCGTCGGCGTCTTGCGGGATGACGTTGTAATCGCCACAAAAGACGGTCGGATCTTCCAGCGCCAAAAGGGCGCGGGCGCGTGTCTCCATCCGGGCCATCCAGGCCAGTTTGTAGTCATATTTCGGCCCCGGCGCGGGGTTGCCGTTGGGCAGATACAGCCCACAGACCCGCACCGCGCGTTTGCCGATCACCGTGGCCTCGATCCAGCGGGCCTGTTCGTCGCTGTCATCACCGGGCAGACCGCGGGTGACGTCTTCCAACGGCAGTTTCGACAGGATCGCCACGCCGTTAAAGCTTTTCTGCCCATGGGTTTCGACGCGGTAGCCCATAGCCTCGAACATCTCGCGCGGGAAACCCTCATCCACCGATTTGATCTCTTGCAGGCAGACCACATCGGGCTGGGCCGCCGCCAGCCAAGCGGGCAGCGCCTCGATCCGGGCTTTGATGCCGTTGATGTTGAAGGTGGCGAGTTTCATGGCGCTGCTCCGTTTCGGCGGAGCCTAAGCGTCGGCCAGAGCCCCGGCAAGGTCAGATCGAAAACGAGGTGCCGCAGCCACAAGAGGAGGAGGCATTGGGGTTTTCGATCACAAAGCGCGCGCCGATCAGGTCTTCGGAAAAATCCACCACGGCATTTGCCAGAAACGGCAGCGAGACGGGATCGACCAGCACTTTATGGCCGGATCTCTCGATCACCAGATCATCGGCAGCGGGGGTGTCCAGCCGGATGTCATACTGAAAGCCCGAACACCCGCCGCCCAAAACGCCAACGCGCAGCGCTTTGGACTCGCCCGTCAACTCGGCGATTTCGGCAAGCCGAGCAAAAGCGCGGTCCGTGACGCGCGGATGAGAGGCGTCTGGCGGCAGGTTCATGGTTCATTCCCGTTCTAATCCCGTAGGAAGAATATAGGGTAGGCAGAAGACCTGAACAAGAACGGCCCTTGAATGTCCTTTGCCCCCTATGCCTGCCTGCCTGATGCCTCACGTGGGCGGCTCTATCCTGAAAGCATGTCGTCGTTCCGCAGCCCCTATCAGCGCGACCGCGACCGGATCATCCATTCCAGCGCTTTCCGGCGGCTGAAGCACAAGACGCAGGTCTTTGTCGAACATGAGGGCGATTATTATCGCACCCGCCTGACCCATTCGATCGAGGTGGCGCAGGTCGCGCGCACCATCTCGGGGGTATTGGGGCTGAACACCGATCTCGCGGAATGCATCGCGCTGGCGCATGATCTGGGCCATACGCCCTTTGGCCATACTGGCGAGGATGCGCTTGCGGCGCTGATGGCACCCTATGGTGGGTTTGACCACAACGCCCAAGCGCTCCGGATCGTGACACGGCTGGAGCGGCACTATGCCGATTTTGACGGGCTGAACCTGACCTGGGAAAGCCTTGAAGGCATTGCCAAGCACAATGGTCCGGTCATTGGCCCGAATGCGGATGAAAAGCATGCCGGTCCCTTGCCCTATGCTTTGGCCGAGGTGAACGCGCTGTGGGATCTGGAGTTGCACACCCATGCCAGCGCCGAGGCGCAGGTGGCCGCGATTGCCGATGATGTCGCCTATAGCCATCACGACCTGCACGATGGCTTGCGCAGCGGTCTTTTTACCGAAGAAGACCTGATGCAACTGCCCGTCACCGGCCCCGCTTTTGCCGAGGTGGACCGGCTTTATCCCGGTCTTGAAAAGATGCGGCGGCGGCATGAAGCGCTGCGGCGGGTCTTTGGCCGCATGGTCGAAGATGTGATCGCCGTGGCCCAAGGGCGGCTGGACGCCGCGCGTCCGCAGTCGGTGGACGAGATTCGCATGATGGGCACGACGATCATCCGGTTTTCAAAGCCGCTCTATCAAGAGTTGAAGGCGATCCGTAGTTTCCTGTTCACCCGGATGTATCGCGCGCCTTCGGTTGTGGTGATGCGGGCCGAGGTGACAAAGGTGGTCAACGGGCTTTTCCCGCTGTTCCTGTCGCGACCTGAACTCTTGCCCGCGGAATGGCGGCACGACGTCGAGGCGGCGAAGGATGACACCGATCTGGCCCGGATGGTGGCCGATTATGTCTCGGGCATGACCGACCGCTTTGCGCTGCAAGAGGGGCAGCGTCTGTTAGGTTAAGGCCAGTCCCGCATCGCGGGCGAGGTCGGACAAGACCGCACCTGTCAGGGTGCGGGCTTGCAAGCTTGCCCCTTTGGCCTGCAGCGCGTGGGCCATGGCGGGGCAATCGGCCAGATGGTCGTCCATCTCATCGGCAAGGGCGGCGCGTTGGATCAGGGCTTCCAGCGGCAGGCGGCCGCCGCGGTCGGGGGCGGTTGGGCTGGCACCGTGACGCAAGAACCATTCGACCGCCGCAGCGCTGCCGCTTTCCAGCGCGATGAAAAACCACGGATTGCCCTGCCCATCCGTCGCTTGGGCAAAGCCCGGCCCTTGGGCATTCAGGGCGGGCAAGTCGCCGGTCATCAGCGCTTCGATCAACGCTTCGGCGGTCTCCGCTGCCGCTTTGCGCCGGGGAAGGGCGCGCAGGGCGACCCGCAGGATCAGCCCGGCCATAAAGCGGGCGCGGGCGAACCGGCTTGCCACGCGCGTCAGGCCTTGCGGGCGACCAGCGCCCAAAGCCCGGCCACGGCGGTGGAGGAGATCACGTTCCAGCCCGGCATGGAAATGCCCAACAAGGACCATGCCACCTTGTCACAGGCGGCTGGCACGCCGACGTTGACGTCAGTGTTCAAAAGGTCGCCCGCAGAGACACCCGCCAAGGTGTTGACGCTGCATTGCAACAGCCCTTCCCACCAGCCTTGCTCAACCCCGACATGGAACACACCAACCCCGGCCGAGGTCAGCGCGGCCAAGCCCGCAAGCGCGGCCAGCGCCCCATTCTGGCGCCACAGAAAGGCCGCCGCAAAGATCAGCGCCACCACATGCGGCCAACGCTGCCAGATGCACAGCACACAAGGCGCCAGCCCGCCGATATATTGAAAGGCCAGTGCGCCGAGCAAAAGCCCGACAGACCCGGCGGCGGCAAGAAGGGCAAGCGTGGTGCGCGACATGTTCGGCCTCAAATAAATTTTACCGTAACCCAGATTACGGCAAGGGCGGCAAGCAGCCCTCCGGCAATCAGGGTGAAGCGGCGTTCGATGAACTCTGCCATCGGCTTGCCATAACGCTGCAAGACCCAAGCGAGCAGGAAGAATCGCCCTCCACGGGCGACGATGGCAGAGAGGATGAACAAAGTCAGGTCAAACGACACCAGCCCTGACAGGATTGTGACCACCTTCATCGGCGGCAGATGCGAAAAACCAGAGGTGACCAGCAAAAGCAGAATCGTTCCGGTGCCCGTGGCGTCTTTCAGCGCCTCGAATGCGTCCATCTTGCCGTAGAATTGCAAGAGCGGTGCGGCAATCAGGTCAAAGGCGTAATGCCCGATCAGCCAGCCAAAGATGCCGCCCAGAACCGAGGTCACACTGGCAATCAGCGCAAGGCGGTAGGCGGTTTCAGGGCGGGCCAGCACCATCGGCACAAACAACACATCCGCCGGAATCGGAAAAACCGAGCTTTCGACGAAAGACACCACCCCAAGGGCCTTGGCGGCGTGGCGCGACGCCGCCCAACGCAGCGTCCAGTCATAAAGCCTGCGGAACATCGGTTTGGCCTTTCGCTGTTTGGCCCCATTGGCCATGCGCGACGGCAAAGGTCAAGCCGGGGACGGGGATGGGCGATTGCAACCTCAACTGGCAAAGGTATGATCGGGGGGTATTGGTTTTGGGGGACGAGTGATGGAATGGCGTGGACAAAAACAAAGCCGAAATATCGAAGAC
>Ga0255097_1000104_pt1 | contig 52249 bp, 49 predicted proteins | sample Colum_Atlam_RepB_2_FD_188436 | JGI IMG/M metagenome (GOLD analysis project Ga0255097, IMG submission 188436) | Freshwater microbial communities from Columbia River, Oregon, United States - Colum_Atlam_RepB_8d | ecosystem: Environmental > Aquatic > Freshwater > River | place: USA: Oregon...
GGCTCGGTCCCGGCCGCAGCGGCCGCCTGGACCGCAGCGCCGACGTTCTGGCCAGCGGCGGCGTGCACCTGGCCGGCACCGACTTCGACCAGCAGCTGAGCCTGGTGTCGGTGATGCCCTGCCTCGGGTTGAACAGCAGCGGGGCCAGCGGCAAGCCGGTGCCTTCGCACATCTACTTCGAGCTGGCCACCTGGCATCGCATCAACTTCCTCTACACCCCCAAGGCCCTGTCGGAAGCCCAGACGCTGCGGCCGTTCTACCGGGCGCCGACTTTCCACGACCGCCTGATGAAGGTGCTGCGCGATCGCGAGGGGCATCGGCTGGCCGGCCTGGTGGAGGACGCCAAGGTGGCCATCGCCGACGGCGGCCGCAGCCGCATCGACCTCGCCTTCGTCGAGAAGGGCCTGATGACCACGGTCAACCAGCAGACCCTGTCCTTCGCCATCGACGACGCGCTGGCGCGCATCGTCGGCACCGCGCTGGAGACGGTGCGCCAGGCGGGATTGGCGGCGGATGAAATTGATACGGTCTACATTACCGGCGGATCGACCGGAATCCGCCTGCTGCGCGATGCCGTGGCCGCTGCATTTCCCGCCAGCGAGCAAGTGGCGGGCGACCCCTTCGCCAGCGTCGCGCGCGGCCTCGGTGTACACGCCCGCCGCGTGTATGGATAAAACATACCGCACGCCCCAACAGGGTCTGGATTTCGCGTAAACCTGTACGCCGCACGGGAATCGGCACACTGGCCGGTGGGATATGGCGGGGATACGCGAAGGTCTGGGCTTCAGCTACGGCGAGCGCGAGGAGTTCCAGCGCGCCTTCGAGCATGCCACCGCACGCCTGCCAGCCATGTTCCGCTCCTTCTGGCACCGCTGGGAGGAAAGCTCCGGCCTGCCGCCCGAGTTCATCATCTATGCAGAGGATGGCACCCGGACCCTGCGCCTGACCCGCCTCAACTCCGGCGGCTATCGCGCCGCCGGGATCACGGGGAAGGGCGCCGTGATCTACGCCGTGGCCGCCCGCAGCATCACCGACGCCTTCAAGTCCGCCGGCCTGCTCTGAGATTCACCGGAAAACTGTGAACTGAGGCGCAGCCGTGCATCCGCCGCGGCGGGGCAGACGTATGATCGAAGCATGCCGGTGGGGACCGGCCGGGGGCTTCGATGGGTATCGGGGACAGGACACTCAGCTTCAGCTATGCCGAGCGGGTGGAGTTCCAGCGCGTGTTCGACCTGGTGGCTGGGCGCCTGCCGGCCATGTTCCAGGGCTTCTGGCAGCGCTGGGAACTGGACGAGGGCCCGCCGCAGGCCCTGGTGGTCTACGCCGACAACGGCTCCGAGGTCCTGCGCATCACCCGCCATTTCACCGGCACCTACCAGGTGGCCGGCGTGACTGGACAGGGCCGCATCAACTACGCCGAGGTCGCGCCCAGCCTGATGGCCGCCGTGCAGGCGGCGGGCCTGCTCTAGAGGCGCGCGAACTCGGATCCCCGTCATACCGGCGAAAGCCGGTAGCCAGTCCTGCCCGTGGTCAACCAGGCCGAGGACTGGACACCCGCTTTCGCCGGTACGACGGATAAGGCTGGTTCGAGCCGAAGCCCGTGACCCCTCCAGCCGGGCCTACTTCGCCGCGTCCTTCTGCTGCTGCGCCAGTTCCTGCTCCAGGTCGTGGGCACGCTTGATGATGTACTGCTGCAGGACCGCCTGGTAATCCGGCGGCAGCAGGTCGGCGAAGGCCGGCATGCCTTTCTGCAGGTAGGCGCCGGCCAGGATGCCGGCGAAGATCTGGTGCTTCTCCGGCGTCAGGTAGCGCAGGTCCGGCAGCACTCCGCCGCTGATGGCATTGAAGCCATGGCAGACCGAGCAGTAGCCGTTGTAAAGCGCACGGCCCAGGGCCAGTTGCTCCGGCGTGGCGGTGACCGGCGGCAGCTTCGGCAGGCTGGCCATCACCCGCTTCGGTGCCGGCATCTTCGCCTTGCCGCCCAGCTTGTAGGTCAGCACGCGGGCTTCCGGCCGCACCTTGGCGACGTTGGCCATGGCGCCGCCCAGGGCGAAGGCGCCGCCCCAGCCGGCCATGAAGGTCACGTACTGCTCGCCGTCCACCGTGTAGGTCACCGGGCCGGCCATCACGCCGGTATTGGCGGGCGCCTCCCAGAGCTTCTTGCCCGTGTCCGCCGCATAGGCCACGGCGCGGCCGTCGGCGCTGCCCTGGAACACCAGGCCGCCGGCGGTGCTCAGCGTGCCGCCGTTCCAGATCGTCACGTGCGGCTGGTCCCAGGCGGCCTTCTGCGCCACCGGGTCCCAGGCCAGCAGGTGGCCCTTGTGGGCGTCGGCCACCTGCTGCAGGCCCTTGGGGTCTTCCGGCATGTCGAAGGGCTGCAGGCCGACATTGAAGATGCCCTTGCGCACGTACTTGGCGTTGTTGTCCGGCGCCAGCAGGATCAGCGTCTCCTGCATGGGGATGTACACCAGGCCGGTCTTCGGGTTGAAGGACATCGGCTGCCAGTTGTGCGCGCCGAAGGGCGAGGGGAAGATCAGCCGCGCCTCCTTGGTCCAGTCCGCCTCCGGGTTCTCCACCGGGCGGCCGGTCTTCATGTCGACGTGGCTGGCCCAGTTGGAGGGCGCGAACTTCTCCGCCGAGATCAGCTCGCCGGTCTTGCGGTCGATCACGTAGAAGAAGGCGTTCTTCGGCGCCTGCATCAGCACCTTGCGCAGCTCGCCCTTGATGCGCAGGTCGGCCAGGATGATGTGCTGCGTGGCGGTGTAGTCCCAGGTGTCGCCCGGCGTGGTCTGGTAATGCCAGACGTACTCGCCGCTGTCGGGTTTCAGCGCGATGATCGAGGACAGGAACAGGTTGTCGCCGCCGCCGGGGCTGCGCACCTTGCGGTTCCACATCGAGCCGTTGCCGGTGCCGATGTAGAGCAGGTCCAGTTCCGGATCGTAGGCCATCGAGTCCCAGACCGTGCCGCCGCCGCCCTGCTGCACGTAGGCGTCGCCCGACCAGGTCTTGCGCGCCATCTCCATGGCCTTGTTCTCGGGCGGCTGCTTCGGGTCGCCCGGCACGGTGAAGAAGCGCCACAGCAGCTTGCCGCTGGCCGCGTCGTAGGCGGAGACATAGCCGCGCACGCCCATCTCGGCGCCGCCGTTGCCGATGATGACCTTGTCCTTCACCACGCGCGGAGCGCCGGTGATGGTATAGCTGCGGTTGCGGTCGATCACCGTGTCGGTGGTCCAGGCGGGCTTGCCGGTCCTGGCATCCAGCGCGATCAGGCGGCCGTCGAAGCTGCCGACGTAGACCTTGCCCTTCCAGGCCGCCACGCCGCGGTTGACCACGTCGCAGCAGCCGTTGCCGGCGTAGTCGCGGGGAACCTGCGGATCGTACTTCCACAGCAGCTTGCCGCTGCGGGCATCCAGCGCGTAGACGATGGAATAGGCGCCGGTGGTGTACATGATGCCGTCGACGACGATCGGCGTGGCTTCCACGCCGCGGTCGACGTCGAGCTTGTAGGTCCAGGCCAGGCCCAGCTGGCCGACGTTGGCCTGGTCGATCTTGGCCAGCGGGCTGTAGCGCTGCTCGTCGTAGCTGCGGCCGTGCGACATCCAGTTGCCCGGCTCGCGGTCCGCCGCCTGGATGCGCGCGCCGTCCACCGGCGCCGCCTGCGAGCCTGCAGCCCAGGAAGACAGGATGGTGAAGGCTGCCGCCGCCACAGTCGTGATCGGACTGGTAATTCTCATTTTCATTCTCCCCCGTTGCCGAGAACCCTATCGTGGACCAGCAGGGGGTGGATTGCCACCCTATCGATAGTGGGGTTTTTGCTGCGCTGCGGTGCCGGTACTGAGCGGCGATACGGTGGCAGCGGCTACTGCGAAAGCAGGAGGGCGGGGGGCGGGAGCGGGCGCGATACTCCCTCCTGCATCCATGCGCTTTCCGGGGGAGAACAATGAAACGTACCGGCCTGGCGGTCCTTGTCCGCCGAGTCCTGATCGCCGCCTTCGCCGCGCTGCTGCCCGTGCTGGGTGCGCAGGCGACCACCATCGACAACGCTGCCCTCAACAACGAGGCCGACGGTGCCAACTGGGCTGCCTGGGGCCGCACCTTCAGCGAGCAGCGTTTCAGCCCGCTGGACCAGATCAACACGCAGAACGTCTCCCGGCTGGGCCTGGCCTGGTCGCTGGAACTGGATGACGTCTGGAACGTTTCCAGCCAGCCGGTGGCGGTGGATGGCGTCATCTACACCGCCGTGGGCTATAGCGTGGTCCATGCCGTGGACGCCCGCACCGGCCAGCTGCTGTGGAAGTACGACCCCAAGGTGGAGTCGCGCAAGATGCGCTATGCCTGGGGCAGCCGCGGCCTGGCCTTCTGGAACGGCAAGGTCTACACCGGCGTGCAGGACGGCCGCCTGTTCGCGCTGGATGCCAAGACCGGCAAGCTGGTCTGGGAGGTCATGACCACCACGCCGGGCGACAACCGCTACATCACCGGCGCGCCGCGCATTTTCAACGGCAAGGTGATCATCGGCCACGGCGGCGCGGACTTCGGCCACGTGCGCGGCTACGTCACCACCTACGACGCGGAAACCGGCAAGGAGCTGTGGCGCTGGTGGGTCGTCCCCGGCAACCCCGCCGACGGCTTCGAGAACAAGGCCATGGAGGAAGCCGCCAAGACCTGGAGCGGCGAGTGGTGGAAGTACGGCGCGGGCGGCACGGTCTGGAACGCCATGACCTACGACCCCGAGTACAACCGCATCTATCTCGGCACCGGCAACGGTTCGCCCTGGAACGCGCAGCTGCGCAACCCCGGCGGCGGCGACAGCCTCTACCTCTGCTCCGTGGTGGCGCTGGACGCCGACACCGGCGAGTACGTCTGGCACTACCAGACCACGCCCAACGAGACCTGGGACTTCAACTCCACGATGGACATGGTCAGCGCGACCCTCGAGATCGACGGCAAGCCGCGCAAGGTGCTGATGCATGCACCCAAGAACGGCTTCTTCTACGTGCTGGACCGCGAGACCGGCAAGCTGATCTCCGCCGAGAAGATCGGCAAGGTCACCTGGGCGGAGAAGGTGGACATGGCCACCGGCCGTCCGGTGGAAGTGCGCGGCGCGCGCTACGAGAACGGCCCGGCGCTGACCTGGCCGGGCTCCGGCGGCACGCACAACTGGCACCCGATGGCCTTCAGTCCGGACACCGGCCTGGTCTACATCCCCGCGCGCGAGATGGCCGGCTTCTACGATGGCGAGGGCCGCAAGCCCGGCAAGTGGCAGATGACCCCGGGCGACGTCATGGGCCTCAAGGGCTTCTTCGACGACATCCCCACCAGCGCCGGCAGCACCTCGCTGCTGGCCTGGAACCCGGTCACGCAGAAGGAGGTCTGGCGCAACCCGACGCCGGGCGCCACCGCCGGCGGCGTCATCGCCACGCATGGCGGCCTGGTGTTCCAGGGCCTGGCCGACGGCCGCTTCGTCGCCACCGATGCCAAGACCGGCCAGGAGCTGTGGAGCTACCCGATGGGCGTCGGCACGCAGGCCCCGCCGCTGACCTACACCGTGGATGGCAAGCAGTACGTCACCATCCTCGCCGGCTGGGGCGGCGCGCCCTCGCTGCTGGGTTCGCTGAGCGCGCAGCATGGCTGGGTCGGCCGGCAGTACCCGCGCCGCATGCTGACCTTCGTCCTCGACGGCAAGGCCGTGCTGCCGCCGTCGCCGCCGCCGCTGGCCAAGGTGGAGCCGCTGGAGGCGCCGGACTTCAAGATCGACCCCGTGCTGGCGGAGAAGGGCAAGCAGGTCTATACCGGCTGCGTGATCTGCCACGGCAGCGCCGCCGTGGCCGGCGGCTACGCCCCGGACCTGCGCGCCTCGCCGGTGCCGCTGTCGCACGACGCCTTCAAGGCCATCGTGCAGGGCGGCGCGCTGGAGTCGCGCGGCATGCCCAAATTCGAAGAGTTCACCGACGAGGACATCACCGCCCTGCAGCACTACCTGCGCGAACGCGCCCGCTACAAGCCCACGTTCTGGGAGCAGGTCAAGCAGGTCTTCGGCTTCCTCTGGCTGATGCTCAAGATGAAGCTGTTGGCGATGGGATGGCTGTAGGCACCTTCCCGAGGGACCCGGAAGGCGGCGATTCGAATCGCCGCCTTTCTTCATTGGGGCCGGACGGTAGCTGGCGCACACAGCCTGCATGATCGACGCCCGCACTGGGCCCTCGCCGCGGGAGCCGGAACGTTTCCTGCACCCGTTGCTAGCCGGCTGCTGCCCTGCTTCGGCTAGGATGGGTCTCTCCACAGATACCGGGTAGCATCCATGCGCAAGGAATATGGCGCCGCGTTGCGCGAACTGTTCGGCGCTCGCATGAAGACGGAACTTCCGGCCTGGCGTGAAGTGCCGGCCCCCAAGACCTGGTTCTTTCCGGGTGAACGTCTCTATGTCAGGGACGACCATCCCGCCGCCTGGCAGGTCATCCTGCTGCAGCCCGACATGAAGGACCATGACGCCTTCAACATCGAGATCGGCTGGTCGCGCCTGAAGCGCGTGCCGGAGCTTTCGATGCGGCCCTGCATGGAGGCTCCCGACAGTGCCGAGGCCCTGGTGCGAGAGGAGTACGTCTGCCGGCTCGGCGACATGCTGCCGGCCCGCGGCCAGCCGGCCTCGGGCTGGATCCTGGACGCGCGGACCTACTCCACCGACTTCAACCAGGTCATGGCGGCGATGACCGAGCAGCAGGTCAAGCTGGACAAGCAGCAGGCGCGTATTGCGATGCAACCTTTCGTGGACGATGCCTTCACCGTGCTGCGGGAGCGCGGCCTGCCCTGGCTCGCGGGGCGGCTGGTCCAGATGGGCTAGCGGCGCTCGCCGCGCGCCCGGAACTCCCCCGGCGAAGTGCCGTTCCAGGCCCGGAACGCCCGCGCGAAGTTGGCCAGGGAGCTGTAGCCGAGCTGCTGCGCGATGTCGGTCAGCGTCAGTCGCGGGTCTTCGAGCAGGGTCAGGCTGTCGCGCTGGCGGGCCTCGGCCAGCAGCTCGCGGAAGCCGCTGCCGCGTTTCTCCAGCTGGCGGTTCAGCGTGCGCGTGGAGGTGTGCAGCCGCTCCGCCACCTGCTCCAGCGTCGGATAGCCGCCGCCATCGTTCACCAGCACCGCGCGCACCTGGTTGACCAGATCGCGGTTGTGTCCCAGCAGGGACAGCTCGCGGGCGCATTCGCGCTCGGCCAGCAAGGCGGAAACCTGGTCGGCGGTGCGCAGGGGAATGTCGAGATAGGACGCCGGCACGCGCATCTGCGTGCAGCCGGCGGAGAAGCGCACCTTGGGCAGGCGGTCGCGGTATCGGGCGTGGTACTCGGGCTCGGGGTAGTCGAACAGCAGCTCGATCTGCGGATCGGGCACCGGCAGGATCTGGCGCGCGATGGAGGACACGCTGATCAGCAACTGCTCGCAGGAGAAGCGCCGCAGACTGCCGTGGGAGACCGCCTCCTGTCCCTCCATGATCGTGTAGTCGCCCTGGACGAAGAAGCGCAGGTGCCAGGCCGGCATGCGCAGCACCGAGCCGAAGCGCTGGGCAAAGTCGAGCACATGGCGGAACGAGGGCTGGCTCATCAGGCCGTAGCCGAGGATGCCGTGGGTGGTCAGCGTCGCCCGCAGGCCGAACTCGTAGCCCAGCGCCGGCTCGCCGGTGTGCTTGAGCGCCCGGATGCAGAGGCGGGCGTACTCGTTGAGCAGGCTGATGCGCCCCTCCGGCTTCTGCAGCAGTTCAGGCGGGATGTTGAGCCCGTCCAGCAGGGTTTCCCGGCGCACGCCGTAGTCGGCGGCGATGTCCAGCAGCATCAGCACGTAGCTGACCGGCACGGTGGGGATGATCAGGTCGTTCGCTCGCATGCCCCGATTCTAGGGGTGGCGAGAAATGAATGCGAGATTGTCCGGAGATGAGAAGCGGCGCAGGAGCCGCTGCGGCAACAATGCCGGCATACAAGACCGACAAGGCCGCGGCACCGCCGCAGGCCCCTGTGCCCGAGGAGAGACCCTTGCTGAAGAATGCCGCCATTGCCCTGGCTGCGGCCGGAACCCTGCTGCTCGCGTCCTGCGGATCGAGCACCGCCCCAGCCGGTGGCGGCCGCAGCGTGGTGGACGCCGCACCCTGTGCCCGTTCCACGGCCCCCGAGGCCCAGGGCATGCCCAGCACCGAGCGCATCTTCGGCTGGATCGAGGACCTGGTCGGCATCGGCTACCGCCGTACCGGCACGCTGGAGGGCGAGAAGGCCGCAGCCTACGTGAAGTGCCAGTTCGAGTCCCTGGGGCTGCAGGACGTGCACTACGAAACCGCCAAGTCCTGGAACTGGAGCGCCACCCGCTCCCGCCTCAAGGTCAACGGCGAGGCGGTGGACAGCTTCCCGGTGGCGCACACCTACGTCACGCTGGACCAGCCCTCGATGTTCTCCACCGGCCCCGACGGGCTCACCGCCGAAATCGTTGACGTGGGGGCGGGCGTGCCGCTGCAGTCGGTCCAGGGCAAGATCGTGATGTTCGATCTCAAGTTCCTGATGCCGCCGGCCCTGCTGGCACTGCAGATCGAGTTCCTCTGGGATCCGGGGTTGACGACGCTTGAACCGACCCTGGTGATCGGCAATCCCTTTGTCACCTCGTACGCCACCGCGGTGGAACGGGCGATGGAAGGCGGCGCGGTGGGCTTCATCGGCGTGCTGAGCGACTACTTCGACTCCAACAAGTACTACAACGAGTTCTATCGCCGCACGCAGGTAACGATTCCCGGCGTCTGGGTGACGAAGAAGGAAGGCGCTCGCATCCGCCAGATGATGGGCGGCGGCAACCGCAGCGCCAACCTGGTAATGGAGGGCTTCCGCAAGGAGGCCACCGGCCGCGCCGTGGTGGGCTTCCTGCCCGGCAAGAGCAAGGACACCATCATGGTGCAGTCGCACCACGACTCGGTGTTCTACGGCGCGGTGGAGGACGGCAGCGGTACCGCGGCGGTGCTGGCGCAGGCGCAGTACTATGCGTCGCAGCCGGCCGAATCTCGCCAGAAGACGATGATGTTCGCCACCTTCGACACGCACTTCAGCGGCTACCAGGTGCACCGCGAGTTCGTGCGCAAGTACGTCATCGACAAGGAGACCCCCTACAACATCGTCGCCAACGTGACCCTGGAGCACATCGGCAAGCAGGGCATCAAGGGTGCCGACGACCAGCTGGAGATCACCGACAAGCCGGAACTGCGCGCGATCATCGAGAACATGGGGCCGACGCTGAAGCTCGGGATGATCAACTCGGTGATCCGGCACGACCTGCGCCGCACCGCGCTGATCTCCGGCCACGTGCTTTGCCCGATTGGTGCGTTGCCGACCGATGCCGGCTTCATCTGCGCCGCAGGCGTGCCCACCGCGAGCCTGATCGCAGGTCCCAACTACCTCTACGATGCGGCCGACACGCTGGACAAGGTGGCCAAGGACGACCTGGTGCCGGTCACCAAGGTGTTCATCGACCTGATCGACGCCATCGATGCCACGCCCACGGCCCTGATCGGCCTGCCGCTGGAATCGCCTCTGTACGAAAGCGGTTCGCAGGACTGAGCCGGCCATGAGGATCGCCTCCTGCCTGCTTGCCCTGATGCTCTGCGCCTGCGGCTCCGCGGGCGATGGCGGCGACCCCGCCGGGAGCTTCGGACTGAAGCGCGGTGCGGGGCCGGACGGCAGCTTCTACCAGCCGCCGGCCGATGGCAGCGGCCGCAGCCTGGCCACGCGCTGGCCGATCCTGCTGTCGCATCCGTTCTCCTATACCGCCGAGCGCTCCTTCCGCGGCGATACGCAGCAGCCCGGCGGCGGCTTCGATGCCTATGGCGTCAAGACGATGCTGGAAGCCGGCGGCGCCGTGGTCTACCAGCCGGACAAGCTGGCCTATGCCTCGCACGAGACGCGCGGCCAGTTGCTGTACCGGAAGTGCGCGGGCAGCAGCCTGGCCGAGCTGCTGTGCCAGGGCCGCAATCCCCAGGTCATCGACGGCGTGCACGCCGCCACGCTGGATTACTGCGCCGATTCCGCGCGGCGCGCGCGCAGCGGCTTCTCCGATGAACCCGCCTGCCGCCGCGGGCTGCAGTTCAACGTCATCTGCCACTCGCAGGGCTGCCCGGATTCGCGCTACATGCTCGCCGCGGTGCGCAACGAGTTCAGCGGCGAGCCGATGTACAGGCACGTGGCGAGCTGGACCTCCATGGCCGGCGCCAACAAGGGCACGGCGCAGGCGGACTGGATACTCAAGACCACGGCGTCCTGCCTGACGCCGGGCTGCCGCTCGCCGCTGGTGGACCTGGTGCTGGCGGCGGATTCCTACCGGCAGAACCAGGCCCTGGTGGTCAACGGCAGCGAGTCGGCGGTGGCGCTGTCGCGCAAGTACATGATGCTCACCACCGACATGGACTGCGAGCCCGGCACCGGCCAGACCTGTCCGCCCAGCTTCAACCAGCGGTACCCGCTGCCGGTGGATCCGCATCACCCGGTGTTCTACCAGACCTTCACCTCGCAGGTGGAGGACATCGACCATCCCTGCTACTCGGGCAAGAAGTTCAACTGGCAGATCGTGATGGACGCCGAAGGGCCCAACGACGGCAACATCTCGGTGGACTCGCAGAAGTTCACCACCTACGGCCCCGAGGGCAGCGGCGGCGCCACGCCGGTACTGCCGCGCTGGATCAGCGGCGTCTCGCTCGATCCGGCACGCCCGCACCCCGGCCTCAACCACATGGCCTATGCCGACTCGCGCGTGCCCGGCATGGACGAGGGCCGGCTGAGCTGCAGCGGCGAGGACAACAGCATGTTCCGCTTCAGCCGGCTGGGCCTGTACCGCGACATCGTGGCGGAACTGGTGCAACGGGGGTACTGAAGCCTCCGGTCCCGCGGGCCGGCCCTGCCAGGACCGGCGCGGGCACCGACGGCCGGCATCCCCTTGTCCAGAACGGATTCAGCCAGCCGAAGAATCCTTCATGCTCCCAGGATGGAGATCGGGGCATGGCTGGAAGGAAGGGGGCTTGGGCACCCGGAAGGCTGGTATTGTTCCGGCATCGCCATCCCCGGAGGGGCAGGTTACGCCATGACCGGTACCTACGATCCAGCCCTCGTTGCCCTTTCCCTGCTGGTGGCCATCCTCGCATCCTATGCCGCCCTGAGCCTGGCCGCGCGCGTGTCGGAGAGCCGGGACGGCGCCACGCTCGGGTGGATCGTCGGCGGCGCCCTGGCGATGGGGGCGGGCATCTGGACCATGCATTTCATCGGCATGCTGGCTTTCAGCCTGCCGGTCGCCATGGCCTTCGAGCTCCGGCTGACCGCCATATCCATGGCCTATGCCGTCGTGGCCTCGGCGATCGCCCTGACCATCACCAGCCGGCCGCAGCTGCGCCTGCCCTACCTGATCGGCGGCGGCCTGGTCATGGGAGCGGGCATCTGCGCCATGCACTACACCGGCATGGCGGCCATGCGGATGTCGCCGCCGATCCGCTATGACACCGGCCTGTTGCTGGCCTCGTTCGCCATCGCGGTGGCGGCGTCGGTGGTGGCGCTATGGCTGGCCTTCAATCTCAGGTCGCGGGCGGAGGGCACATTGATCAAGCGCCTGGCCGCCTCCGCGATCATGGGCGTGGCCATCGCCGGCATGCACTACACGGGCATGAACGCCGCGCAGTTCTCGCCCGGCGCCATGTGCCTGGCCGGCGGCCCCTACGCGCTGCAGGGCGACTCGCTGGCCTTCGTCATCGCCGGCGTCGTGATCGGCCTGCTGGCGCTGGCCCTCATCGCGTCCACCGTCGATGCCCGGCTGTCGCAGCGCCGGGCCGTGATGATCGCCCGGCTGGAGAAGTCGAACGCGGAGCTGCAGCACCAGGTCGAGGCGCGCGAGCGGGCCCAGGCGGCGTTGAGCCAGAGCCTGGTCGAGCAGCAGCGGCTCGCCGAGGTGCTGCAGACCCGCAGCGCCGAGCTGGAGCGCTCCAACCGCGAGCTGGAGCAGTTCGCCTATGTCGCCTCGCACGACCTGCAGGCGCCGCTGCGCACCGTCAACGGCTTCGTGCGGCTGCTGGAGCGCAAGCTGCCGCAGGCCGAGGGCGAGGTCCGCGAGTACCTGAGCTTCATCTCCGAGGCCTCCAACCAGATGCGCGAACTCATCCGCGCCCTGCTGGAGCTCTCGCGCGTGGGGCAGAACGGCGTACACGCCGCCGACTTCCAGCTGCGCGAGGCCGTCGATGCGGCGCGGCTGGCGATGAAGGCCATGATCGAGGAGCGCGGCGCGGTGATCGAGACGGGCGAATTGCCCGAGGTCCACGCCGACCGACCGCTGGTCACGCAGCTGCTGCAGAACCTGATCAACAACGCCATCAAGTTCCAGCCGCAGTCGCGTCCGCTGGTGCGCATCGGCGCCTCGCCGGAGCCAGGGGAGTGGGTGGTCTCCGTGGAGGACCAGGGCATCGGCATCGAGGAGATGCACCAGAAGCGCATCTTCCAGATCTTCCAGCGCCTGCACACCTCGGACCGATTCGAGGGCAACGGCATCGGCCTGGCCATCTGCGAAAAGATCGTGCACCTGCACGGCGGCCGCATCTGGGTTTCGTCCGAGAGGGGAAAAGGCGCCACCTTCTCTTTCACCCTGCCGCGCCGCGCGCCCGAGCCCGAGCCCGAGCCCGCGCCGGAGCCTCCGGAGACGGCCTAGTAAGGCTCTGAAGAAGCTACCGGTCGCCCTGGGCCTGTCCAGGGGTGGACAGCAACGGGTTGACCAACGGCAGGGAAAGTCCGCCCGTGCTTGGATCCTCCGACAAGCCTGGGATTCAGCAGCAGGGACTTCTTCGGAACTTCCCCAGGGGCCCCGGCGGGAGTTCGCCGCGCCCATGCTATCGTGTCTCCCATAACGAGACGGCCGCCCAGCGCCGCACGTTGATCCAGAGGAGATCGCCAGCATGCCCAGCCCCTTGTGCGCGAGCCTTCGTGCCCGCCCTTGCCGCGTCCCGCTACCGGCGGCGGGCCAGGACTGAGCGCGGCCATGCGCCGCTTCCGGATCATTGCGTTCGCGCTGGTCCTGGCCGGGCTGGCGGCGCTGGCGGCCTATCAGCAGCAGGCCCTGAGGGACGCAAGGGCGGAGCTCGCGGCGATGGCGGGTGGGCCCGTTGACGTCGGCTTCGCACAGTCCATGAGCCGGCACCACCAGCAGGCCATTGCCATGGCCAAGTTCATGCTTGATGGCCGGCCCACGCGCCTGGCCCTGATGGCCCAGACCATTGCCGACACGCAGATCGCCGAGCTGGGCCAGATGTACGGCTGGCTGCGCCTCTGGAACCAGCCGTTCGTGCCGCCCGCGCGCGGCATGGACTGGATGCTGCTGGGCCGCGAGCCGCCCGACGCGGAGCTGAGCCAGTACCTGCTGGACTGCCGCCGCTCCCCCACCGGCATGGCCGGCCTGGCCACCCCGGAGGAGCTCAACCGCCTGCGGCAGCTCGAGGGATTGGAGCGCGACCGGCACTTCCTGCGGCTGATGCTGGCGCATCACCGGGGCGCGGTGCCGATGGCCCGCTTTGCCGCCGATAACGCCCGCGTGCCGGCCCTGCGCGAGCTGGCGGCGCGCGTGGTGATGGACCAGTCGCGAGAGATCGACCTGCTCCAGCGGACGCTGGCGGTGGCGGATCAGGTCAAGGAATGAGAACGGCACATATGCACCGGAGCGCCGGTGCCCGGAGGCGCAGCATGATCCTGAAGTCCCCCATCGTTCCGGCACTGATGCTGGCCCTTTCGGCAGGCCTGGCGGGTTGCGGCTCCAGCAGCTCGGCCGTCAGCAGCGGCACGCCGGTATCGGGCGCCACGCCCAGGGCCGCCTGCGGGCCGGGCTCGCGTCCGGAGACCGGCATGCAGGGGCGGGTAAGCAAGGCCGAGCATGACAGCGGCCGCGCGGCCGGGGGCTATACCTGCAACACCGAGCTGGTGGGGCAGTACACCGTGCCCAATGCCATCGGCACCGTCGGCGGCTTCAAGGTGGAGCGCTACGTCGACAAGGCCGGACATGAATGCGCCTACTACGACAGCACGCTGTTGTTCCCCACCAACATCCTCGACGCCAATGTCGGCGTGAACGTGCTGGACATGAGCGACCCCACCCAGCCGGTGCTGGCGGCCCGGCTGGTGAGCCCGGCCATGCTGTCGCCGCACGAGTCGCTGGTGGTGTCGCAGGAAGCCGGCGTGCTCGCCGCGGTGATGGGCAACCCGCTGTTCTACCCGGGCATCGTCGATGTCTACGACCTCGCCGAGGACTGCCGCAGCCCCCGGCTGCGCGCGTCCGCGCCGGTGGGCGTGCTGGGCCACGAGAGCGGCATGTCGCCCGACGGCAAGACCTTCTTCTCGGCCACGCCGATGATTCCCACGCTGACCGCGGTGGACATCTCCAACCCCGTGCTGCCGCTGCCGGTCTGGAGCGGCGGCTACAGCTCGCACGGACTGTCGATCAGCAATGACGGCAACCGCGCCTACCTGGCCTACGGGCAGAACACCGGTGTGGTGATCCTGGACATCTCCGAGATCCAGGCGCGCAAGCCCAATCCCCAGGTGCGCGAGATCAGCCGCCTGGACTGGGACAACCGCAGCGTGCCGCAGAACGCCATTCCCTTCACGCGCAACGGCAAGCCCTACCTGCTGGAGATCGACGAGTATTCCACCGACAACCCGGGCAGCCTGGGCGTGGCGCTGCACGGGCGCTACGTGGGTGCCGGCCGCATCATCGACATCAGCGACGAAACCCAGCCGAAGATCGTCTCCAACCTGCGCCTGGAAGTGCACGAGCCGGAGAACCGTGACGCCATCGCCGGCGACCCGGGTGCGATGAACCCGGCCGGTGGCTACGCCGGCCACTACTGCAACATCCCCACGCGCGTGAACCCGGACATCGCCGCGTGCAGCATGATCCTGTCCGGCCTGCGCATCTTCGACATCCGCGATCCGCGCCGCCCGCGCGAGATCGCCTACTACAACGCGCCGATCCAGCCGCGCGTCGTCACGGTGCCGGCCCCGGCCAGCAACTGGGCCATGTCCAGCCCGGCCTTCGTGCCGGAGCGCAAGGAGATCTGGTACACCGACGGCTATAGCGGCTTCTACGTGGTCCGCACGACCAACGGCGTCTGGTAAGCGGTCCTGGGCCGCGTTGGGGCGGATTTACCGCCGCCCCGCGCCGGCCGTTTCATCCGGCTGCCATCTTCGGCGGCAAGACTGACCCCTTCACTTTTCTGCAGGGGGTCGTTCCATGCCGCCGTTCACGCGCCGCGCGTTCGTCGTTGCGACGGGTGCGACCCTGGCCAGCCTGCTGGCGGGCTGCGGTTCCAGCGACGACCGCGAAGACGGTGACGGCGGGCTGGATGCCGCGGACTTCACCCACGGCGTTGCCAGCGGCGATCCGCTGCCCGATGCCGTCATGCTGTGGACCCGTGCCATGCCGGCCGCCCCGGCGGCCAGCCGCGTCCGCCTGCGCTACGTCATCGCGCGCGACCCGGCGCTGAACCAAGTCGTCGGCCGCGGCAGCGTCATCGCCAGCGCCGAGCGCGACTGGACCGTGAAGCTGGACCTGCGCGACCTGGCACCCGATACCGCCTACTACTACCGCTTCGAGTCGGCCAGCGCCCGCTCGCCGGTGGGCCGCGCCCGCACGGCACCCCAGGGCACAGTGGCGCGCCTGCGCCTGGCCTTCGTCACCTGCTCCAACTACGTCGCCGGCTACTTCCACGCCTACCGCCGCGTGGCCGAACGCAGCGACCTGCACGCGGTGGTACACCTGGGCGACTACATCTACGAGAACGGCTCCCAGGACCAGGTGCGGCCGCACGAGCCGGCCAGGGAGCTGCTGAGCCTGGCCGACTACCGCCAGCGCTACGCCCAGTACCGCGCCGACGCGGACCTGCAGGAGCTGCACCGCCAGCATCCGGTGATCTGGGTCTGGGACGACCACGAGGTGGCCAACAACGCCTGGAAGGACAGCGCCGACGCGCACGACGAGGCCAGCGAGGGCTCCTACGCCGAGCGCCGCTTCGCGGCCATGCAGGCGGCCTTCGAGTGGATGCCGATCCGCGCGCCGGATGCCGCCGATCCTTCGCGCGTCTGGCGCGGCTTCCGCTTCGGCGACCTGGCCGATCTCAGCATGGTGGATGCGCGCCACCATGGGCGCGACGAGCCGCTGCCGCCCAACAGCCTGTTCGGCGAGGCGGTGCCGGTGTTCACGCAGAGCGGTGGCTTTGCCGATGCTTCGCGCCACATCCTCGGCCCCGTGCAGGAGGCCTGGCTGGGCACGCAGCTGGCCGGCAACGGCGGCCGCTGGCAGCTGATCGGAAACCAGGTGTATTTCTCGCCGCTGAAGCTGCTCGGTGCGCCGCGGGCCCTGGGCGGAGGCGGCCTGTACCTGTCCAACGACAAGTGGGACGGCTACGACCCGGCGCGCTCGCGCGTGATCGAGATGATCCGCGCCCGCAGCGGCGGCAACGTGGTGATCCTGACCGGCGATGCGCACGAGGCCTACGCCTTCGAGGTGACCGACGATCCCAACGGCCCCGCCTACCGGCCGCTGCGCGGCGAGGGGGCCGTGGCGGTGGAGTTCGTCGCCACCTCCATCACCTCCCGCGGCGACCTGCCGGCGGGCAACGGCCCCACGGCGCTGTTCGCCCAGCTTGCCGCCGATGCCGAGCAGCTGCTGCGGCTGACCAACCCGCACCTCAAGTACTACCAGAACACGCTCAACGGCTACCTGCTGCTGGACCTGACTCCCGAGCGGCTGCAGGCGGAGTTCTGGATGGTGCCGCGCGTCACCGAGCGCAGCGACGATCAGGCGCTGCACCAGGCCTTCAGCGTGCAGAGCGGCAGCAATCACCTCGTCGCGGTGGGCGAGGCGACGGCCGCCATCGCAGGAGCCCCGGCCGCCGCACCCGCTTGAAATCCTGCGTGTCCGGCGCCATCTTGGAAGCAGGCTTCACTATCGCGAGAAGGCCATGGCCACGGGTTGGGCGCGCGAAGGCGCGGTGCAGGAGCAGATCGATGCCACGGTCACGGACGCCATTGCCCGGGCCCGCAGCGGCCTTTCCTCCGGCCCCAGCCTGAGCCATTGCGTGGAATGCGAGGCGGAAATCCCCGAGGGCCGCCGCCTGGCCATCCCCGGCGTGCGTCTCTGCGTGGACTGCCAGGAAGCGCAGGATCGCGAGACCGCCGTGTTCAGCGGCTACAACCGGCGCGGCAGCAAGGACAGCCAGCTCCGCTGAGGGCGGGAAATAGCGACAGTCTGTCAATTTCCGCCGGGGCCGGTGACAATCGGGCCGTGACGATTCGGGGGAGACCATGGAGAAGACCTCATGCCTGGGCCTTGCCGCCCTGCTGGCCGCGACCCTGCTGCCGGCCGTGGCGGCCGCGCAGGAGAGCACCGGGGCCGGCAAGCGGCCCAACTTCGTGCTGCTGCTGATCGACGACGCGGCCTACAGCGACCTCGGCGCCTACGGCGGCGAGGCGCGCACGCCCAATATCGACCGGCTCGCGGCGCAGGGCGCGATCTTCACGCAGTACCACAGCTCGCCGCTGTGCTCGCCCTCGCGCGCGATGCTGCTGACCGGCGTCGACAACCACCGCACCGGCTTCGCCACGATCCCGGAGACGCTGCCCGTGGAGCAGCAGGGGCGCCCGGGCTACCGCATGCGTTTCGAGCCCGGCGTGGAGACGGTGGCCGCGCGGCTGAAGGCGGTGGGCTACCGCAGCTACATGACCGGCAAGTGGCACCTGGGCCATGGGCCGGGCGAACTGCCGGACGCGCTGGGCTTCGACCGCTCCTTCGTGCTCGATGCCTCGGGCGCGGACAACTGGGAGCAGAAGCCCTACATGCCGTACTACACCAGCGCCGACTGGTTCGAGGACGGCAAGCCCGCGACCCTGCCCAAGGATTTCTACTCCTCGGAATTCCTGGTGGACCAGATGATCCGCTACCTGGAGAAGGACCGGGCGCGCAGCGAACCCTTCCTGGCCTACATCGCCTTCCAGGCCGTGCACATCCCGGTGCAGGCGCCGCGCGAGTTCACGGCGAACTACGACGGCGTCTACGACGGCGGCTGGGGCCAGATGCGCGAGGCGCGCTGGCGGCGCGCGCAGGAGCGCGGGCTGATCCCGCAGGGCGCCCCGCTGGCGCCGGTGCACGAGAAGCTGCGCTCCTGGGAGTCGCTGGACGCGGACGAGCGCGCCCTTTATGCCAAGAGCATGCAGGTGCATGCCGGCATGCTGGAGGCGATGGACCATCACATCGGCCGCCTGATCGGCTATCTCAAGGACCAGGGGCAGTTCGAGAACACCATCTTCCTGCTGACCTCCGACAACGGGCCGGAGCCGAGCAATCCGGTGGCCCAGGCCGGCTTCAGGACCTGGATGTCGCGCCACGGCTACACGCACGAGCTGGGGAACCTGGGCGAGAAGGGCAGCATGTGCTTCATCGGCCCGGAATGGGCCAATGCCACCGCCTCGCCGGGCAACCTGTTCAAGTTCCACTCCTCCGAGGGCGGCATGCGCGTGCCGCTGATCGCCGCGGGCCCCGGAATTGCGCCGGGGCAGCGCCTGATCGGCACCAGCTTCGTCACCGACGTCACGCCGACGATCTACGACTACGCCGGCATCGACCGGGCACGCTGGAACGGCCCGGTGCCGATGAGCGGCCGCAGCCTGAAGCCGGCGCTCTCCGGTGCCGTGCCGCGGGTCTATGCGGCGGACGAGCCGGTGGGCATGGAAGTGGGCGGCAATGCCGCGCTGTTCAAGGGCGACTACAAGCTGACCAAGATCTCCCTGCCCTGGGGCGACGCGAAGTGGCGGCTGTACAACCTCGCCACCGATCCCGGCGAGGTGCAGGACCTGAGCGAGAAGGAGCCGGAGCGCTACCGCGCCATGCTGGCCGACTATGCCGCCTATGAACAGGAGGCCGGCGTGCTGCGCCTGCCGGACGACTTCAATCCGCACAAGCAGGTGAAGATCAACGCCATCAAGAAGCAGTTGCATCACTACCGCTTCGTGCTGGGCGGCGCGGCCATCCTGCTGGTGTCCCTGCTGCTGATGTGGCTGCGCCGGCGTATCCTGCGGGCGGGCGCCTGAAGCGCCGAGCCCTGCGCCGGGAGAAGCCTCGCGATGACCATCACCATCACCGCCTTCGAACGCTCGCCCGATGGCGGCAAGGGGCTGGCGCGCGATACGCGCGTCCGCTGGGCGCTGGAGGAAGTGGGTCTGCCCTACGAGGTCCGCCCGGTATCGTTCGCGGCGATGAAGCAGCCGGCGCACCTGGCGCTGCATCCCTTCGGCCAGATTCCGACCTACGAGGAAGGCGGCCTGGCACTGTTCGAGACCGGGGCGATCGTCTTCCACATCGCCTCGCGCCATGCGGGCCTGCTGCCGGCCGATGCCGATGCACGGGCACGCGCCATCACCTGGATGTTCGCCGCGCTCAACACGGTGGAGCCGCCGATCCTCGAGCTGGTCACCGCCCGGGTCCTGGAGGCCGACAAGCCCTGGAGCCGTGAGCGCCTGCCCCTGGTGGAGGATCGCATCCGCGCGCGGCTGCGCCCGCTCTCGGCCCGGCTGGGCAAGGCCGGCTGGCTCGACGGCGCCTTCAGCGCGGGGGACCTGATGATGGTGTCGGTGCTGCTGCGGCTGAGGGCGTCGGGCCTGCTGGACGAGTTTCCGGACCTGGCCGCCTACGTCGCCCGCGGCGAGGCCAGGCCGGCCTACCGGCGCGCCTTCGAGGCGCAGTGGGCACTGAACAACGGCGGGTCTCCCTCGGCTTGAGACTGCGGGTTCAGTTTGCCGGCCGCTCCGCCCCGATGGCGCAGAGCCCCTGCCGGGAGTTCGTGACGCTGAAATCAGGAAAGCGCTTGAACTTGTCCGAGATGTTGCCAGCGCTTCAGCACGGTGTGGCGGGCCGGCGTGCCGAAGATGCCGGCGGCCAGTTCGATGCAGACAACGCCGAATTCCGCTCGCCTTCGCGCGCCAGTAGAATCTGCGGCCGGCTCCCACGCGGTGTAGGTCAACCATGTCGCTGTTCTCGCGCCTGTTTCGCAAAGTGCCCTCGCCGTCGCCCGCCTCGGCTCCGGCGCGCCGATCGGCCTTGCCCCAGGAGGCCCCGCAGGCGCCCTCGAGACCTGGCGCCGCCGAGCGTGCATTGGCCGCCGATGCCGAGCAGCGGGCCTTGCAGTCGGCCATCGACGCCCGGGATGGACAGGCGGTGGCCAAGCTGGTCGTCGAGGGAAGCTCGACCAAGATTCGCCAGGCCGCGGCCGAGGCCATCGAGGATCTGGACGTCCTGCGGCAGCTCATCCGGGATGTCCGCGGCGGCAATGACAAGAGCGTCTACAGGATCCTGACGTCCAAGCGCGACGCCCTGCACGAGCAGGCCCGCAAGCGCGAGCAGCTGCAGGCGGAGATCACGGCTGTCTCCGGAGCCCTGGAGCGCTGGAGCCAACGTCCGTACGACGTCTTGTCCGGCCCGAGGCTGGACGACTTCGAGGGCCGCTGGCAGGCGGTGGCCGGGCAGGCCGATCCCGAATTGCGCGACAGGGTCCAGCAATGGATCGAGCGCTCGCGGGAGACCATTGCCGAACATTCGCGCCAGGTGGAGGCCCAGGCAGCACTTGCGCAGGCTGCCGCCGACGCCGCCGCAGAGGCACGGCGCCTGCGCGAGGAGCAGGCGCAGGCATCGGCGGCGGCCGCGGCCGAGCAGGCTCGGGTTCTCCAGGAGCAGAAGCGCGTGCGGGCCGAACAGCAGCAGGCGGTTCGCCAGATCGACGAACTGATCCGCAAGGCGCGTGCCGCGCTTGGCGGCGGCAGCAGCTCGCGCGCAGCCGGGTTGCGGCGCCTCATCGAGGAGAAGCTGGCCGGAGCCGCGCCCCTGCCGGCCAGCCTGGCCAGCCAGATACAGCAACTCGACAAGCAGCTGAACGAGTTGAAGGACTGGAAGAGCTTTTCTGTGGCGCCCAAGCGCGCCGAACTGATGGAGGAGATGGAGTCGCTCGTCGGCGCGGCACTGGATCCGCAGGCGCTCGCCGACAGGATCCGGGGCCTGCAGGAGGAGTGGCGCAGCCTGAGCAAGGGGGCGGGCGAGAACACGGAAGCCGACTGGCAGCGCTTCCAGGAAGCAGCCCAGAAGGCTTACCAGCCATGCAAGGAGTACTTTGCCGCCCAGGCCCTGGTGCGCGAGGAGAACCTGCGCCGCCGCGATGCCTTGCTCGCCCGGTTGAGGGCTTTCGAAGCGGAGTGCAACTGGGAGCAACCGGATTGGCAGGCGGTCATCAGGACCCTGCGCGAGACGAAGCAGGAATGGCGCAACTGCTCGCCGGTGGATCGCCAGGCTGGCAGGCAGCAGGAGAAGGGCTTCGCCGCCCTTGGCGCGAGCATCCAGGGCCGGGTGGATGCCGAGTACGCGCGCAACCTGAAGCAGAAGGAGTCGCTGATAGAGCGCGCCCGCCTGTTGGCCGCCGGCGAAGACGGCCGCAAGGCCATCGAGGAGATCAAGGAGCTGCAGCAGCAGTGGCGGGTGGTGGGTCCGGTACCGCGCGAGGCGGATCAGCGCCTCTGGGGGCAGTTTCGCCAGCACTGCGACACCGTGTTCCAGAAGCGCGACAAGGAGTTTGCCGACTACACGGCCAGCCTCGACAGCAACAAGGCGCAGGCCATTGCCCTGTGCGAGCAGATCGAGCAGATCGCCGCCCTCGAAGGCGCGGAGTTGCTGGCGCGTGCTGGAGCGCTGGCCGAGCTGCGCAACGCCTTCGACGCGATCGGCGAGTTTCCGCGCGCGGATTCGCGCGGGCTCCGCAACAGGCTGGAGCAGGGCCTGGAGCGCTGCAGGAAGTCCATCGCGCGCCAGCATGCGCGTGACGCCGAACGTCGCTGGGCCGATCTTTTCGACGCCGCCGATCAGGTGCGCGCCTACCGGCTCGCCGCAGCTCGCGGCCTGGATGCGGAACAGCTCGACGCCCTGAAAGCGGCGGCCGAGGCCCACATCGCTTCCGTCCCGCGCTGGCCCAAGGGCGGGCTCGAAGCCCTCCGGCAGGGGTTGGCAGGCGAGCGCTTCTCGGACCTGGCGGCGAATGAGGCCAGCCTGAGGATGCTCTGTATCCGTGCCGAGATCCTGGCGGACATGCCGACGCCTCCGGAGGACCAGTCCCTGCGCCGCGAGTACCAGCTGCAACGCCTGGTGCAGAGCATGGGCCAGGGGCCGAGGGCCGACGAGATGCCGCTGGATGCCATGGCGATCGAATGGGCGGGCGCCGGCCCTGTGGAGGATGGGGTGTACGCGCCACTGCTGGAGAGATTCCGGCGCTGCCGCGAGCGGGGAAACCCCAGGGGCGCCTAGGGCCTTCGCAGGTCAACGGCAGCCCCGCCCAGGCCATTGACTGCAGGTTCATGGCCCCCGGGGGGCTGGACCGGCGACGTTGTCCGGATATCGCAAATGGCGTCCGGCTCGAGCATTTGAAGGACCCCTGAAGTTTCCTAGGGTGTCGCGGAGCCAGCCCGGCCGTCCCGAATGGCCTGACCGCCTGAGACTGCTTGGCCGGGGCAAAGGGCGTTGGCTCGGTGCCGTCCTTTCCCGGAGCGAAACATGAAGTCGTTGAAGCTGGCTCTTGCGGGCGTTCTGCTTTGTGCCGGCGGCGGCGCCGCAGCCGGTCAGCAGCTGAATTTCCAGGAGGACGCCTTCTCGTGGAATTCCACCGTCGGGATTTCAAGCGTCGATGATCCCCATGCGTCCGGGGGCTCCGCTACCAAGCTGCTGCGGAATTCCATCGGGACGCTCGAGGCTTCAAGCTCCGATCTCACTCGCGTCAGGGTCCGCGCCTCCGGCGTCCAGTACCAGGGGACGTGGCCGAAGATGCGGATCTGGCTGAACGGTACGGTCATTGCCACTCAATCCGTGAGCAGCACGGCCTGGACGGACTACAGCTTTCCCGTTGCGTCTCCGGCCGGTCTCAATCGGGTCCAGGTGGAATTCACCAACCAGGCTTGTGGGTGGTGGTTCAACGACTACATCTGCAACCGGGCCCTGCTCCTGGACCAGGTCACGCTGGTCGAATACGGAGCGCCGGAGCCCCTCGACTATGTGGCCATGGGGGATTCGTATTCCTCAGGCTGGGGTGCCGGGAACTACGATGCTTCGGATTGCGGACGGTCGGCCTACGCCGCGCAGGTCTTGCTTGCCGCGGAGCAAGGCATGAGCCTGACCAATGCGGCCTGCGGCGGCGCGGATACGCGGCACATCCTCAACACCTCGCTGGGAGGAGAGCCGCCGCAGATCGAGCGTGTTTCCGGCACGACGGACCTCGTGACCTTCACGATTGGCGGCAACGATACCGGGCTGATCTGGATGCTCGACCAGTGTGTCCGCACCCGTTCGATCCTCTGCCTGGGCGGCATCGCCGGGCAATCGGTGCAGGATCAGTTCAACACCAAGCTGAACGCGCTGGGCCCCAAGCTGACCAATGTCCTCAATGCCATCATCCAGCGGGCTCCCAATGCCAGGATCCGCGCGGCGGGGTATCCCTACATCATTCCACCCGAAGGCGATCCGGTGGGCTGCAGCTGGCTGGAGAACTGGGAGCGGGTCTCGTTCAACCAGATGCTGGTGCGGGTGAACGACAAGATCCGCGATACCGCGGCAGCGGTGGCGGCCGCGACGGGGGCCGATATCGCCTATGTCGATCCGATGGCCGGGACCAGCCCGTTCATGGCGCGGGACAATGGCGTGGTCGGCTCTGCCTGCTCGGACAGCCCCTCCCGCTACATGCTCAATCGATACGAGCATCCGGCGGCAAACGATGGCTGGCATCCCAATGCCCTGGGACAGCGGCACTACAAGCATCTCTATGAAGGATCGCTGCAGTAGTGCCGGGTGAATGGCCTGGATTGCCAGGGCCATCGCTCTCGGGCAGTCCGCTTGGGCCAGGAATCGGATCTGCGGCCTACGGCGGCCGGACAATCGCGGCGCACGAATCGAGAAGGCGCTTTCCTACAGACAATCCCCAATCGGCGTACCTAGGCTGCATGGGATAGACCCAGGAGAAGATCATGCCCACTCGATTCGCAAGCGCAGTGCTGACTCCGATCCTCGCGGTATCGGCTGCCGTAGGTGCCCAAGCGGCAGGTGCAGCCACCTGCGCCGACTGGAAGCCGAACCTGGCAAACGAACTGTCGTGCAATCTCAACCTGATCGGGCCGCCGCAGACCGCGCAACCCGCTCCGGGGATGATCGATCCGGCGGGCTGCGGCGCAACGGTGGTGAAATCCGATGGCACCCCGTGGCAGTGCACCTTCTCCGACAACTTCGACGGCATCGACCTGGATCGTTCGAAGTGGGTGCCGCAAACCAACTTCGTGAACGGCAGCAACACGGTGTACGCCTGCTACATAGACGACCCGGCCGTCATCAGCGTGTCCGGCGGCAATCTCAATCTGTCCGTGAAGGAGATGCCGCAGCCGGTGGCCGGATGTCCCAGCAACCGCGCGGGTTCGCGATTCGCCGCAGGACAGATTTCGACCTACTACCTGTTCTCGCAGAAGTACGGTCGTTTCGAGGCCCGCATCAAGGTGCCGTCGGCGAGCGCGCCCGGCCTCCAGGAAGCCTTCTGGCTGTGGCCTGATGTGCGCTACCACAGCACCGCGCTCTGGCCCCTGTCGGGCGAGATCGACATCGTCGAGACCTATTCGCAGTACCCGAACCTGGCGATCCCGTTCCTGCACTACTCCGCTGACCTGCTGGGGCCGCAGCCGGGCGTGAACACGGCGTGGACCTGCCAGGCAAACCGTGGCGAATGGAATACCTACACGCTGGAGTGGACCGCCAACCGCCTGGAGGTGCTGGTCAACGGCCAGTCGTGCCTGGTGAACAACTCCAACGACTCGGCCTTCGACAAGCGCTACATCATTGCGTTGACCCAGGCGCTCGGAACCGGCGCCAACGCCTACGGCGGCGTCGGCATGCTGCCTGCGACCACGCAGGTCGACTACGTGCGAGTCTGGCAGTAGCGGCGCCGGGCCGGACCGGGCATCGCCGGCAGGAACGCCGGCGAGGTCCATCGACATCGGAGCCGCGGGCAGATCAAAGAGCCAGCGGGATCACGCCCGCCAGGGAAACCTGGCGGGCGGTTCACGTCGCCGCAAGGTGGACGGCAGGCGGATCGATCGACGGCGCAGCCGCGTCCGCCCCGGCACGAGGGGGACAAATCCAAGCCCGGCGAATCTCCGCGGTTCCTCGTTCACGGTCCCTTGCGACGGCGCCAAGGCGACGGGCGGGGTTCCTCCGGCGCGGCGCTGCCGGGCGGGATCACCGGCACGGTAGGGCCCATCGCGGCGAGCTTGCGGGACAGGCGGAAGGCGTAGGACTCCACCACGCGCCAGTCCCAGTCGGAGACGGCGCCCAGGTCGGGGTAGCGGTCCTGGCGCGAGCGGGCGCGGGCCTGCGAGTTCACGGCGACCCGGCACTGGAGCTTGCCGGGCTGCGGGAAGTAGAGATGCAGGTGGATCAGCCCCCAGCCCGCCAGCGAGTGGCGGAAGGTCTTGCCCTCGCGCGGCGGGTCCAGCGTCACGCGGCGTTCGACGGCGCGCCCCTTCATGGAGGGATACCAGAGCCCGAAGGCATAGTTGTGCAGGCCCGCGGCCGCGCATTCGGCGGCCTTGGCCTGTATCTCGGCGGGGGTGGCGAAGCGCTGCAGGGCCTCGCCCAGCTCGGATTCGGACGAGCAGACCTGCGGCGTCTCCGCCTGGAAGGCGCTTTGCACCAGGTCGCCGAAATCCGGGAAGGTGATCAGGGTGGCGAGCGTCACGGGGCGTCCTTGATGGCAAATGCGGGGCGGCGGGCGCGGGCCCGCTTCAATTTCCTGATTCTCTCACTGACGGCGCCTCGGCTTCCGGGGCGTCGTACAGTTGCCGCAGCACCATCTCCACCAGTGCGCCGATCAGGCGCTCGCGCGAGAGGTGGTCCGGCCGCTGCATGGCGATCTGCTGCATCGCGGTCCACACCATGCTGGTGAGCAGCCAGGCGCTGGCTTCCGGGTCGTAGAGGCGCACCACGCCGGCGCTCTTGTCGCGGCCCTTGCGCACGATCTGCTCCAGCGCCTGCGACAGGCCGCGCGCTTCCGGAATCTCGCCGAGGAAGGGCACCTCGCTCAGCGCCACGCGCAGCAGGCCGGCGCGGGACTCCAGCGCCGCGACGATGGCGCGTATCCAGTGGTCGATGCCCGCGCGCGGCTGGTCGGGCAGGGCCAGTGCCTCATGCAGGCTGCGGCCGATGCCGGCGACGATGTCGCGCAGCGCGGCGCCCAGCGTGGCCGCCACGATGGACTGCTTGTTGGGGAAGTATTCGTAGAGGGAGCCGACGCTGACGCCGGCCCGCTCGGCCACCCGGTTGGTCGTCACCGCGGCATAGCCCTCGTCCTGCATAAGCCGAGCAGCGGCGTCGCAGATAGCTTCCACGGTGGCCCTGGAGCGGGCTTGCCGGGGCTGCTTTTTCAATTGCAGATCAGATGCTTGTCTCACCGCCATGGCCTCCTCTGAACAGCGGGCTCCGGCAGGCCCAATCCGAGTGGTTCCGAGCAAATACTCGGTTTATCTTAGCGGGACTATATCGCCGCCGTGGAGGAGAGCCATGAGCCTGCGAAACCTGCGTGTCCCCTTGCGCCTGCTGGCCGTGTTCGGCGGTGCTGTCCTGCTGTCCGCCTGCGGCGAGTACGGCGGCCGCAGCGATCCTGCCAGCGGCGGCGGGCCCGGCGGCCCGCGCGGCAGCGTGCAGGTGAAGAACTGCGGCGAGCTGTTCACGCAGCGCGTGCAGCCGCGGCTGGATTTCTGCCGCAGCTGCCATGTACCCGGCGGCGTGGCCGACGTGGCCGACGGCAAGCGGTTCCAGCTCGCGGAGGACGAGAGCCGCGATGCCGAGCTGCTGAAGCAGTCCTGGCTGGCGCTGGGCGGCAATGGCAACGGCAAGTCGCGCATCCTCAGGATGGCGTCCGGCACCGACACGCGCACGCACAGCGGCGGCAAGCCCTGGCCGGTGGGCAGCGACGCCTACCGCGAGATGGACGCGCTGCTGCAGGGCTACGACACGCCGGCGGCCTGCGCGCTCGGCAACCTCGGCGCCATCAGCGATCTTCCGCTGCTCGGCGGGCCGCGCGGCGGCGGCGCCTGGTCCAACTTCTGCAAGGACAAGCCCGACGGCGCCGTGCTGCCGCCGGACCCGCGCACACTGGTGGTGCCGGGCGTGAACCAGGGCAAGGCGGTGGCCTTCAACGCCTACTGGAAGTCCTGCGACAACGGCGTGCCGCGGCCCAAGACCTGCGGCGAGATGCGCGAGCAGTCCGAACTGGGCCGCTTCGTCGGCCACGGCCAGGGCGAGCCGGGCACGCCGTTCGCCTTTGCCGGCGGCAACGACAACCCGGACGGCATCCCGGCGGAGAAGTACAACGAGCTGTGGAAGTCCGCCTGGGGACTCGATGCGCGCCCCGACAATTTCGACGCGCTGGTGGCGGAGCGCTACGGCTCGCCGCTGAGCCCGGTGCGCAATCCCTATCCGCTGCCGGGCGAGGACCCGAACCAGACCGATGGCGGCTCCGGACAGCTGCCGATGGTATTCAGCCAGATCCGCAAGGCGGATGGCACCTGGACCGGCAAGATCGGGCAGAAGGTCTGCATCTTCTGCCACAACGGCCAGCTCGGCACCGAGGCCGACGGGCCCGGCATGGGTCCGCAGCTCGGCGGCGCCGGCAGCATCGGCGACTTCGCCGTGGCCAGTTCCGACTTCAGCAAGGCCGAAGGGCTGGCGGGCTTCGGCACCAACACGGCGCTGTCGCTGGTCACCATCTCCACCAACCGCGGCAGCGGCGCCATCGACTTCTTCCAGCTCGCCTTCATCCTGTTCAGCAACGGCGATCCCGCGCTGCTGCTCAACGACAAGATCGTGCTGAGCCAGGCCATCGGCAACATCAAGAGCCCGCCCTGGTGGAACCTCGCCTACCGCCCGCAGAAGTTCCACGGCGCGGTGCTGCCCACGGACTCCTCGCGCATCGATCTGGCCGCGTACTACGACCTGGTCAAGAGCCTCAGCGGCGGCGCCGACGAGGCGCTGGGCTGGATGGACGCGCACTCCGGCCCGTTCCAGACCTGGGCGGAGACGCTGGCCTCGCCGCGTTACCCGGGGCCGGTGAACACGGCGCTGGCGGAGCAGGGCGCCATCCTGTTCCACTCCAAGGACCTCTGGGGCGACGGGCTGGACAACCCCGTGCCGCGCCCGGACCAGGGCAACGGCTCCTGCGCCGGCTGCCATGGCGCCTACTCGCCGCGCTACACGCACGATCCGGCCTACCTCGACACGCCGGAGCTGGCCGGCATCGCGGCCTATACCATCCCCACGTCCATCGCCGGAACGGACCCGGTGTATGCCGACGCCATGCAGAGCCTGCGCAACGCCGACGGCAGCGTGAGCCCCGCCATCCTCAACCAGGCGGTGGTGTCCTGCGGCCTGGGCAACGCCGGCCATACGGAAGACAACACGCCGATCTACCTGGCGCCGCCGCTGTGGGGCATCTGGGCCGCCGCGCCGTACTTCCACAACGGCTCGGTGCCCAACATCTGGGGCGTGCTGGACCCGGACAGCGAGCGGCCCAACATCTGGAAGCGCCGCTCCGCTCCCGCACGCGCGGACCAGGAGGGCAAGGTGGTGATGGGCTACGACACCAACCTGCAGCGCGCCTACGACAGCGACAAGCTCGGCTGGAAATACGACGAGATTCCCTGCGGCGCCGCCGGCTCGCAGCCCTACATCGCCTGCAATCCGCTCAATCCGGAGGCACCCTCGCCGGTGCAGGCGCTGCTGGGCGAGATCTACAAGCTGATCGGCCTGACCTGGAACCTGCCGCGGCCGGAGGGTTTGCTGATGACGCAGCAGAACATCGAGAACCGCAAGGTGTTCAACACCAACCTCTACAGCCAGGGCAACCAGGGCCATGCCTTCACGGCCGTGCTCACGGACCAGGAGCGCAGGGCCATCATCGAGTACCTGAAGACGCTATAGGCGGAGCGGGAGATCTTTGCGGGGCCGGGCTCGTGAGGGCTCGGCCTTCTTCATTCGGGGTACCTATGGTCGGCGGCCGGACGCCTTTTCGGGCCGCTTCGGCATCGGCTGCCTTCGCGTCTCAGTTGCCTTCCTTGTCGACCTCAGGCCGTTTCGCATGGTCATGCCTGCCATGATGGCGGTGGCCGAAGAGGTGCATGAGAGGGCAGGCCAGAATCAGCAAATAGGGAGCCACACCCATGACGTGGACCCAATGATCAACGATGAGCAGTGCGAAGGCCGCGACAAGTAATCCGAAGATCATCGAATGGATGATCTTCTGGCGGCGTGCTTCGCTGGATTGCTCTTGCTTGCCCTGCATGGCCATCGTCCTCGTGCCTTTCCTGAAGATTGGGTGAAAATCTCCGCGGCGGCATTGATCTGGGTCAATGCGCGGCACTGACTGAAAGGGCGCAATAAGGGCTCCACTGCCACCCGAGGGGGGGCCAATGAATAAGTTCAGCCAAATATGCGCCGCCGTCACTCTGGCCCTGAGCTCAGCCGTATTCGCAGATGCCGGTTCCCGGAATCACGAAAAGCACCATCCGGAGGCTGCGAAAACTGCCACGCCGGCAGCGCCGGCGCAGAAATCTTCCGGGAGCGGCACTCTCGGAATGATGGCCATGATGGATATGGAAAAGATGAAAGACCACATGACGATGATGCGCGATCATATGAAGATGATGCGCGCCTCGAATTCCGAGGCCGAGCGACAGGCAATGATGCAGAAGCAGATGACCATGATGATGGATCACATGGACATGATGATGAAATGCATGACGGGTGACGGCAAGGCCGATAAGGACCTTCACGAGAACTAGGGCTCCCAGCGGTTCGCGCGTTGGCCAACATTGCCGACTTCCGAATGGCGGCAGGCACGCCTGATTCCGATGCATCTCACATACGATCCTCCAGAAGCATATAGGATGTGTAGCATGTGCATGCAGAGGCACGAACGATTTTCCAGGACATCGTAAAGCCAACTCGCGGTCTCTTGGCCCTCGGCATATGCGGAGCGAAAAGGAAGGAAGAGATCATGGACCAGAGGAATTCCTTGCCGTCCGCAAAGATGTCGGAACACAAGTGTGGCGAGGGTCGCTGTGGCCACACCCATCATGGAGGACGGAATGCATCGGAGTCTCCGGCTCCGGCTGACACGCAATCCTCGCGCCAAGATGGCCATGCGGGACACGAAATCACGGAGCACAGCCATCCGCAGAAAGCTTCGCCGGTCCGGCCCGCGGCAGACTCGGCTGTCTGGACTTGCCCCATGCACCCTCAGATCCGCCAGGCAACTCCGGGAGCCTGTCCAATCTGCGGCATGGCGCTGGAGCCCCTGATTGCCGCCGGAGCGGACGAGAACGCGGAACTTCGGGATATGACGCGGCGCTTCTGGATCAGTGCCGCACTCACGGTTCCCCTGCTCTGGTCCATGCTGGGAGAATTCGTCCCCGCTATCGATCCCATGCGCCTCCTTGGGCACATGATGGCGGCATGGTCGCAGCTCGTGCTTGCGTCGATCGTCGTGATCTGGGCCGGAAGATCCTTCTTTGAGCGGGGCTGGCAATCGATCGTTCATCGCAGCCTGAACATGTTCACGCTGATAGCTCTGGGTACTGGCGCCGCTTGGGGATTTTCCGTGTTCGCAACGGTGTATCCCGAGGCTTTGCCTGCATCCTTCCTCAACGACTCCGGCGCCCCTCCGCTGTACTTCGAAGCGGCTGCGGTCATCACGACCCTGGTCTTGCTTGGCCAGGTACTGGAGCTCAGGGCACGGTCCAAGACATCCGGCGCGATTCGCTCGCTTCTGGCACTGGCGCCGCGCATCGCTCACCGGGTGGAAGGTGGCGACGAGCTCGACATCGGGGTCGACCAGGTCAGGGCCGGAGATCAGTTGCGGGTTCGGCCTGGCGAGAGAATTCCGGTTGACGGGAGCGTTATCGAGGGGTCGAGCCATGTCGACGAGTCGATGCTGACCGGCGAGCCTGATCCCGCGAGGAAGGCCGTCGGCAACAAGGTTTCGGCTGGAACAATCAATGGTCGCGGGACATTCCTGATGAAGGCCGAGCACGTCGGCGCCAATACGCTGCTTTCGCAGATTGTGCATATGGTGGCGGAGGCACAACGTTCACGAGCCCCCATCCAGCGGATGGTTGACGTAGTGGCTGCGTGGTTCGTCCCCGCCGTGGTCCTCTCGGCGCTGTTGGCAGGAGCCGCCTGGGCATTCGCCGGACCGCCGCCCCAGTTGGCGCATGCACTGCTGGTGGCGGTCTCGGTCCTGATCATTGCCTGCCCTTGCGCGCTCGGGCTGGCAACACCCATGTCCATAATGGTCGGTGTCGGTCGGGGTGCGGGCGAGGGCGTTCTGATCAAGGACGCAGCAGCACTTGAAGCCATGGAAAAGGTCGATACCCTGGTGATCGACAAGACCGGAACCCTGACCGAGGGTCGGCCATCCTTTCGTTCCATCATGGCTGTCGATGGATTCGACGAAGCGGTTGTGCTGAAGCTGGCTGCGGCGGTTCAGTCCGCCAGCGAGCATCCATTGGCTCGCGCCGTGGTCGAAGGTGCGAAAAGCCGGCGTGTGAGCTTTCCTGCCGTCGCGGACTTCCGATCCGACCCTGGCGTCGGCGTATGGGGAGCCGTGGAGGGCAAGAACGTTGCCGTGGGCAATGTCCATGTGGTGGACACCCCGCCGCCGATCTCACTGGCGGCTGCGATAGCCGCCGAGCAGGCAGGAGGGGCGACAGCCATTTACGTTGCCGTTGACGGCGAAATCGCTGGCGTCATCATCGTCGCCGACGCTATAAAGAAGTCCACTCCGGAAGCCATCGCGGGCCTGAAGGCCGCCGGCATCCGTGTCATCATGATGACTGGCGACAATGCACGAACTGCGCAGGCCGTGGGGAACTCGCTCGGCCTCGACGAAGTCGTTGCCGAAGTGCGGCCCCAGGAAAAGGCTGTCGAAGTCAAGAAGCTGCAGGCTGCGGGCCGTTTCGTTGCGATGGCCGGAGACGGCATCAACGACGCCCCCGCGCTTGCGCAGGCTCAGGTTGGCATTGCCATGGGCACCGGCACCGATGTTGCCATGGACTCGGCGGGAATCACCCTGGTCAAGGGCGACCTCCGCGGCATCCTCAAGGCGGTTCTGCTGTCACGGAAAACGATGAGGAACATCCGGCAGAACCTTTTCCTGGCTTTTATCTACAACGTCTTGGGTGTGCCGATTGCGGCTGGCGCTCTGTATCCCGTATTCGGCGTGCTTCTTTCTCCGGTGATTGCCAGTCTGGCAATGAGCCTTAGCTCTGTATCCGTGATCGGTAACGCTCTGAGGTTGCGAAGCGCGAATCTTTAGGGGCATGAGGCCAGGTGGCGTATATCCGAGGCATGCACTGAAAGGATCATCCTGATGGCCTGGCCACCGGGAAGAAGCTGCACCATGCGGGTTCTTCGCTGTCGATTGACACAGTCCACTCCGCAACCGATGATGGCCTCATGAATCTCCTGACCGTCCGCTGCGCCAAACCCCATCGGGGGCCGCTGCTCGAAGGCTAGCCAGCCCCGGGCTGCGCGCTCACGCGCGTCTTCTGCCCGGGGCCGACGGATCATCCACTCTCCTGACGACACGCTGCGCGCATGACGGCGCGCGGCATCGCGTCCTGCCGTTCAAATTCCGGGAATACCATCATGGACCATCAGCTCCAGTCACCGCCGCTGCTCATCGAGGAATCGATGGAAAGTGTTCTGCGCCGCATTGCCGAAAGATCGCTGGACCAGGCGCCGGAGGTCGCGCAGCGGCTGCTCGAGGAGATCGACCGGGCGGAACTGGTCGCCGACGGGCAGATGCCGGAGGACGTCGTCGCGATCGGTTCGTCCGTCACCTACCGCGACGAGAGCGGCGGTACGACGCAGGGCATCGGGATCGTGATGCCGGCGGAGGCCGATCCCGCTCGGCGGCGCGTGTCGGTCATGACGCCGGTGGGGGCTGCCCTGATCGGCTTGCGCAAGGGACAGCGGATCGCCTGCGAGATCGCCGGGCGCGACACCGTGCTGACGGTGCTGGATGTGGCCCGCGGGAGCTAGCGCCGGCGGGTCACTCCGCCGGCTCGGCCATCGCCTGCCGCGTGAAACGGGACTTGAGGGCCACGAGGATGCCGGAGGCGGCGATGATGCACATGCCGAGGATGGCGGACGTGCCCGGCACGTGGCCGAACACCACCCAGCCGAGCAGGCCGGCCCAGACCAGCTGCGCGTACATCATCGGTGCCAGCAGGGAGGCCGGGGCGTGGCGGTGGGCGGCGGTGAAGAGGTAGTGGCCCAGGCCGCCGAACACGCCGGTGCAGAGGAACAGCAGCAGCTCCAGCGACGTGGGCGCCGGCCCGCCCAGCGTCCAGGGCAGCAGGCTGCCGAACACCAGGCTGCCCACCAGGGCGGTGTAGAACAGCATCGGCACGGTGTGCTCGGTGGTGGCCAGGATGCGTGACAGCAGCTGGTAGGCGGCGGTCACGGCGACGCCGCAGAGCGCCAGGCCGGTGCCGACCGGGTCCAGGCCACCGCCAGGGTGTGCGATCAGCAGGATGCCGACGAAGCCGAAGAAAGCCGCGACCCAGCCCACGGCTCCGACCTGCTCCCCGAGCAGGCGTCCCGCCACCAGCATCACCAGGATCGGGGACAGGAACACGATGGAGGTCATCTCGGCGACCGGCATGCGCTGCAGGGCCAGGCCAAGCACCAGGGAGGCCGCCGCCAGGCAGACGCCGCGCAGCAGCACCAGCCCGGTGCGCTGTGTCTGCACCAGCTTCCGGCCGTGGCTGGGCGTGAGCAGCACCACCATCAGCAGGCAGTTGACGATGTAGCGGATCGCCACCACCAGCGGCACCTCGTAGCGGGTGACGAGATACTTGGTGGTGTTGTCCAGGCAGGCGAACACGAATACGCCCAGCATGATCAGCAGCACACCACGCAGCGGGTGCGTGGGGACCGGGCTGCCTGGGCTGGCACGGACGGCGGGGGATTCCTGCGTGGGGGCGTTCATCAACGCCGCTATTGTGACAGCGAAGCGGCAAGCCGGCAGCCTGATTCTTGTCCCTGCGCGCAGAGCCGATGCGCGGCGGGTCCGGCCGCCGCGGAGTTGCGTTAGCCTCGGCGGCAGAATGCCAGGGCCGCCCGCAGGGCGGCGACAGACCGGCAGCCACGATGCCGTGAGGGGGAGAACTCGCATGAATCGCATCCTGTCGGCCACGGCGGTGGCCCTGTCGCTGGTGGTGGGCGCCTGCGGCAGTTCCACGGCACCGCAAGGCCAGGCCCGGGTCTCGTCGGCTACGCCCAAGGCGGCCTGCGGCCCGGGCTCGCGCCCGGAGACGGATCTGCAGGGGCGCGTGACGGCGGAGGACCATGCCAGCGGACGCGCCGCCGCCGGCTTCAGCTGCAACGCCGAACTGGTCGGGCAGCACATCAATCCGGATTCGGCGGTGTCGGTGGCCGGCTTCAAGGTGCTGCGCTACGTCGATGCCAGCGGCCGCGAGTGCGCCTACTACGACAGCACCCGCCTGTTCCCCGAGAGCGTGCTGGCGGGCGAGCTCGGCGTGGTGGTGCTCGACATGAGCGACCCCGCCAGGCCGGTGCGCAGCCAGCGCCTGCTCACGCCGGCCATGCTGTCGCCGCACGAGTCGCTGGTGCTCAGCCAGGAGCGCGGCGTGCTGGCGGCGGTGCTGGGCAACATCATCTTCGGCCCCGGCGTGGTGGACGTGTACGACCTGAAGGAGGATTGCCGCAATCCCGTGCTGAAGTCCTCGCTGCCGGTGGGCGTGCTGGGGCACGAGAGCGGCATGGCGCCGGACGGCATGACCTTCTATTCCGCGTCCAATGCCGCCCCCACGCTGACCGCGGTGGACATCTCCAATCCCTCGCTTACCCTGCCGCTGAGCATCATCCCGATCTCGTCGCATGGCCTGTCGATCAGCGACGACGGCAACCGGGCCTACATCGCCAGCGGCAGCACCACGCTGGAGGATTTCGTCGGTGCCGGCGAGGGATATCCCTCGCTGATCATCCTCGACGTGTCGGAGATCCAGGCGCGCAAGCCCTTCCCGAAGGTGCGGGAAGTCTCCCGCCTGAAGTGGGACAACATCACCATCCCGCAGAACGCGATCCCCATCACCATCAAGGGCCACCCGTACCTGGTGGAAGTGGACGAGTTCGCCACCAACGGCAAGAGCAAGCTGCCGGCGGCCAACGGCATCCGCGTGGGCGCGGCGCGCATCATCGATATCGGCGACGAGACGAAGCCGAAGGTGATCTCCGACCTGCGCCTGGAAGTGCACCAGCCGGAGAACCGCCCCGTGGTCGCGGACGACCCGGGCGCGCAGCAGTTCGTCGGCGGCTATGCCGGGCACTACTGCAACGTGCCGACGCGTGTCGATCCGCCGATCGTGGCCTGCAGCATGCTGCTGTCGGGCCTGCGCGTGTTCGACATCCGCGATCCGCATCATCCGAGGGAGGTGGCCTACTTCAATGCGCCGCTGTCGCGGCGGGCCGGCTCCACCAACTCCGCCGTGTCCAGCCCGGCCTTCGTGCCGGAGCGCAAGGAGATCTGGTACACCGACCTGACCACCGGCTTCTACGCCGTGCGCCTGACCAACGGCGCCTGGCCGGACTGAGCGGGCCGGACGCATGGACGCCCTGATCGAGATCGAGGCCATCCGCCAGCTCAAGGCGCGCTACTGCCGCCTGCTGGACCTGAAGGACTGGAGCGCCTGGCGCGAGCTGTTCACCGAGGATTTCATCAGCGACACCTCGGAGTCCGGCGGTCCGCGCCTCCAGGGCGCGGACGAGTTCGTCGCCTTCGTCCGCGATACCCTGGGTGCCCCGCGGCGGACCACGGTGCACATGGTGCATGCGCCGGAGATCGAGCTGCTCTCGGAGACGGCTGCGCGCGGCATCTGGATGCTGGAGGACCTGATCCGCTTCGCGCCGGGGCTGGGCTTTCGCGGCCATGGCCACTACCACGAGACCTACAAGAAGCAGGATGGCCGCTGGGTGATCGCGAGCTCCCGGCTCACGCGCCTGCGCGAGGACATCGTGACGCCGTTCTTTTCCCTGCAGGTCTCCGGCTGGCTGCGCCGGCAGTCGATCAAGGCGGGGCAGCGGCACTCGGCGGCGTGGCTGGAGAAGCGCCGCCGCGCCAGCCGCTAGGGAGGCGCTGAAGAAGTCTGTTCTTGCCGAGCCTGCCGAAGCGGGGGCGGATCTTTCTCGCCGCTGGTCAAAGTTGCCGTCCACCCTTGAATCCTTCGACAGGCTCGGGACTTCAGGGCGAACGGTCACTTGTTCAGGGCTTCCCTAGGGCGATAGCCCCAGCAGCAGGGCGGTGCCGATCAGCAGTGCCGGCCAGGCTCGGCCGCCGGCCAGGTGCGTCTGCCGCGCCAGGGCACGGCAGGCTCCGCTGGCGAGAAGCCCGGTGGTGAGCAGCATCGCCGCCAGGTGCAGGGCCAGGGCCAGCAGCGGTGACAGCGATGACAGCGGCGCCGCGGACAGGCTCGTGCCGCCGCCCAGGCACATCGGCGCCAGCGCCGGCACCAGCATCAGGCCGGCGCCCTGGGCCGAAGCCATCAGGAAGGACCAGAGCGCCATGCCCGCCGGACCGGCGTCGCGGCAGAGGGCATGGTGCCGCTGCGCACCGTGCAGCAGGCAGTGCAGGGCGGTGGCGCCCAGCAGCCCGGCGGCCATCAGGCGAAACAGCCCGCGATCCGGCGCCAGGCCCTGCGCGAACAGCCAGGCGAGGATCGCCGCCGATGCGGCATGGCCGAGTGCGAGCGGCGGCAGGGCCTGCCATACGCGGGCCCGGCCGCCATCCTGCCGGCCCCAGGCGGCGGCGAGCATCCAGCCGCCGGCGGGGTTCAGGCCGTGCAGGACGCCAAGTCCGGCGACTGCCAGCCACGGCCATAGGCTGTCCATGGTTCAGGCCTGCCGGTGCATCCGCTCAGGCCTTGTCGTGGCAGCAGCCCGCCTTCAGCGGCTCCTGCTGCGCGTAGCGATCGTGGTGCTTCACCCAGGCCATCGGGTAGGGCAGCGCGGCTTCGTCCCGGCCGCGGGGCGTGATGTCGATGAGCTCGTAGGTTCCCATCATCAGCTCCACGCCGCGGCCGTAGGTGGAGTAGGTGTGGAAGACCTGGCCGGCGTCGTCCTTGAAGAACACGCTGATGCCCGGCGCGTCCGCTCCCTGGAAGTTCTCCGAGCCGTAGTTGTAGCGGGCCTCGCCGCCGGCACGCGCCTCCGGCGTGAAGCTGACGCCGAAGTCGTAGTTGAAGCTGCTGCCCTGCGACGACACCCAGCGGAACCTCCAGCCCATGCGTGCGCGGAAGCGCTCGATCTCGGCCAGCGGCGCGCGCGACACCGCCAGCAGCGTGATGTCGCGCTGCTGCAGATGCGGCAGCGTGCCGTCGATGTGGTCGGCCATGAAGGAGCAGCCGGTGCAGCCCTGCTCCGCGCCCGGCGCCAGCATGAAGTGCTGCACCACGAGCTGGCGGCGGCCTTCGAACAGCTCGCCGAGGCGGCGCGGGCCCTCGGGGGTGTCGAAGACGTAGTCCTGCGTCACGCGCACCCAGGGCAGCGTGCGGCGCGCGCGGGCCAGTTCGTCGCGCAGGCGCGACATCTCCTTCTCGCGCTGCAGCAGGCCGAGGCGCTCGGCCAGCCATTGCTCGCGGGAGACGACCGGGTGCGGGGTGAAGGGGGTTCCGGAAACGGCGATGTTCATGTGCTGCTCCTTGGCTCCAAGAGCCTTTCTCGGGATGAATCGGTCCTGCGGCGCTGCCCGCAGGCAGCACGCGATCAGTCGGATCGGGGGAGGTCTAGCGGGGCTTGTGGGGCCGCCGCACGGCGCGGATCTTGCCGCTCGGGCCGCCGCCGCAGTAGAAGAGCTCGGCGCCGTCCGATTCCAGGCCGCTGACGGCGGTGCCGCTTGGCATCTGCAGGCGCTCCAGCACGGCGCCGCTGCCGGGATCGATGCGGCGGATGTCGCTGTCGTCACCCTCCCAGGTGCCGTGCCACAGCTCGCCGTCGACCCAGGTCACGCCGGTGACGAAGCGGTTGGACTCGATGGTACGCAGGATGGCACCGGTGTCGGGGTCGATCTGGTGGATCTTGCGCTCGCGGTACTGGCCCACCCATAGGCTGCCCTCCGCCCAGGCCATGCCGGAGTCGGCGCCGTGGCCGGGCGCCGGGATCGAGGACAGGATCTTGCCGGTGGCCGGGTCGATCTTGTCGATGCGCGCCTCGGCGATCTGGTAGAGGTGCCTGCCGTCGAAGGCCGTGCCGGCGTCGCCGCTGCACGGCAGCGTCCGGGCGATCTGTCCGCTCTGCGGATCGACGGCGATCAGCCGGTCGCCCGTGGCCGCCCAGACGTGCCGCCCGTCATGGGTCACGCCGGCGACCATCGCGGACCCCTCGAAGGGGCCGTACTCGCGCACGATCTCGGCCGTGTGCACGGCTTGCGTCGGGATGCTGCTTGCTGCCTGGCGGGTGCTGCTCATGCGGAACTCCTGTTCTGCCGGCGCCGCGGTAGCGCCATGGGGAGCAATCTACCCCTGCGGCAGCAGGACCGGGAGTAACAAGTTCGTCGTGATTCCGGTCAGCGGCGGGGCCAGCCAGCGCTGCGAACGCGCCTTGCCGATGGAGCGCACCCGTCCCCCGGCCTCCAGTTCCGCGAGCGCGCGCTGCACCGTGCGCTGGCTGGCGCCGAGGGCCAGCGCCAGGGCCGACGTGGGCCAGGCGGCGCCGTCGGCGAGGATGGCCAGCAGCGAGGCCTGCTCGCCGTCGATGGGGGGCGCCAGCAGGGCGACGCCGCGTCCTTCCAGTGGCCGCAGCAGGAAGCCGCGCGGGCTGGCCTCGATGCGCAGCAGCGGCGCCGCCAGGGCGCGCAGGCGCCCGATCTCGACGCGCAAGCGCGCGCGGTGCGATTCGTCGGGGCGCTTCGTGCTGAAGGCCCGCGCGATCAGCTCATGGCGGTCCGCGTCGCCGGGCCAGGCCTGGGCCAGCGCCAACGCCAGAGCGAACAGGACCGGGCGGCGCGCCAGCGGCAGCCAGTGCTCGCCCGCGGCGATGCCGCGCCGGCAGGCATCGATCACCAGGCTGTCGGAGGACAGCAGGGCCTCCACCTCGTGCAGGCGCATCGGTTGTTCGCGGCCGCCGTCGACGCGCCGCGCGGCCGGACGCTCCAGCGCGGCCTGCGCCTCGGCGGCCTCGGCCAGCAGGGCCGGAACGCCGGCGCGCCCGGCGGCGGCGCGGGCACGGACCAGCGACGCCTGCGCCGCGCCGGTGCGCAGCGAGCGCAGCGCCAGCTCCGCCGCGGCCATCTCGGCGACCGCGAGCAGCGCCGGCGGCAGGCCCTGGCCGTCGAGCCGTGACAGCGCGGCGGCGGCCTCGTCGAGGCGTCCGAGCAGCAGCAGGCGGCGCACCGCGATCAGGCGCGCCTGCAGGAAGTTGTGGCGGTCGGCGCGCGCTTCGAGCACGGCGGCGGCTCTTTCCAGCAAGCGCGGAGGTTCGTGGAAGTCGCGCATCGCGAGCGCCACCTCGGCCTCGGCGACGATGCAGCGCGCCCGGGCCAGTTCCTCCTGCGCACCGAAGCCGCGGATCGCCCGGCGCAGCAGCTCGCGGGCCCGCGCATGCTCGCCCAGCTGGGCCATGGCGATGCCGCGCAGCGCCAGGGCCGGCGGGTCTTCGCGCAGGGCCACGCGCTTGAGCGCGCCCAGGGCATCGCCGGCGGCGAGGGCGCGTGCGGCAGCGGCGATCAGGGAGTCCATCGCCGCAGCTTAGCGCGCGGCGCGGCAAAGCCGGCAGCAGCCTAGCGCGGCGCCAGCGACAGGGAGGCGGACGGCGAGAAGATACCCTGGCGCATGAAGGCCGAGAGTTCGCGGGTGAAGCGCTGGGCCAGTGCCTCGGGATCGCTGCCGGGGATGCGGCTCAGCATCACCAGCGTGGAGGTCATGCCCAGGAAGATGTACGACAGCATGTCGGTGTCGATGTCGGCGCGTGCTTCGCCGGCGCTCTTGAGCCGTTCCAGCGACAGGCGCAGCAGCCGGTTGATCGGGTGCTCCGGCGAGAGGTCGCGGCCGGCGATGGCGTCGGAGATCAGCAGGGTGGCGGCGTCGCGGTTCTTGAGCACCAGCCGGGCCGTGTGCAGCAGCACGTCGTCGGCCACGGCCACGCCGCTGTTCTGCATGGATTCGATCAGGCGCTCGGTGATCCAGCCCTTGGCCTCGCGCAGCAGGTGCTCGCGGTCCTCGAAGTGCTGGTAGGCCACGCCGCGGCTGACTTCGGCCAGCTCCGCCGCTTCCTTGATCGACAGTCCGTCGGGCCCCTTGCGCGCCAGCAGCTCCACGGTCGCCCGCAGCAGGCGCGCACGGGTCTGCACGGGGTTGCGGATGCGCGGCTTGCGCGCGGCGGGCTTGCTGGGTTCCCTCATGCCATCACGGTCGTTGCTGGGAGCGGCAGTATGCCCGTGGGCGGGGACGCCTGTCCCCGCCCACGGGCCGCGCCTCAGAACTGCGAGGCGGGCAGGCGCACCACCAGGCCGTCCAGTTCCGCCTTCATCAGGATCTGGCAGGTCAGGCGGCTGTTCGGCTCCACGTTCATGGCGCCGTCCAGCATCATCTCCTCGGTCTCGCCCTTGGGCGGAATCTTGTCCTGCCAGGCCGGGTCCACGTAGCCATGGCAGGTGGCGCAGGAGCAGGCGCCGCCGCAGTCGCCGACGATGCCGGGCACCATGTTCTCGACGGCGGTCTGCATCACGCTCTTGCCGTCTTCGGCGTCGACGAGATGTTCTTTGCCGTTGTGTTCGATGAAGAGGATCTTCGGCATGGCGTGGATCAGGCCTTGGTTGCGGTGAAGGGATAGGAACCCATGAAGCCGGCCTTGGCCTTGCCGCTGAGCACGTTGCCGTTGAGTTCTCCGGTGAACTCTACCTTGATCTTCATCGGCTTGGTGACGTGGTTGACCCAGTAGACCTTGTTGCCGGTGAGCTTGAAATCGGCGATGGGCGTGGTGGAGCCCTGGCCGCTCTGCGAGCCGGTGTAGGTGTCGCCGCTCTTCTCCAGCACCAGGGTGGCCGGCTGCGGGCCGGTGGGCCCCTTGACCACGACGTTCCAGGTGCCTTCCAGCGTCACCTCGCCGGAGGCGGCGGCCGGCGCGGGCGCGGCTTCCGCGGCGGCGGGCTTGGGGATGCTGACGGTGGCGTTCTTCGGCCGGGAGCCGATCCAGGCCGGCAGGCTGTCCCAGCCGCGCACGGTGGAGGTGGAGGACAGCACGGCATTGTCCAGGTCCACTTCCCAGTCCGGGAAGCGCTTGAGGATCTCCTCCAGCGCGACGCGGCCTTCCAGGCGCGCCAGCGGCGCGCCGATGCAGACGTGGATGCCCTGGCCGAAGGTCATGTGCGGGCGCGCCTCGCGGTGGATGTTGAAGCTGTCGCCATTGACGAAGCGGGACTCGTCGCGGTTGGCGGCAGCGACCAGCATCAGCATGACCGCGCCCTTGGGCACCTTGCGGCCGTGCAGTTCGATGTCTCGCATCACCTCGCGCGCCACGAACGGGCCGGGCGGCTCGAAGCGCAGCACTTCCTCGACCGTCTGCGGCACCAGGGCCAGGTTGCGGGCGACTTCGCGGCGCTGGTCGGGGTGCTGCGACAGGGTCTTGCCCATCCAGCCGATCAGGCGGTTGGTGGTCTCGTTGCCGGCGCCGGCGACGACGTTGACGATGTTGCTGATCTCCTCGCGCGTCAGCTTGCGGGTGACGCCCTGCGGGTCCTTGAACTCGGACTGCAGCAGCTCCGTCATCATGTCGTCCGACGGGTTCTTCTCGCGCCAGGCGATGTACTCGTCGAAGCCGGACAGCGCCTCCTGCTGGAGCTGCTGCTGTGCGGCGATGTCGATCGGCTTTCCGGCCTCGGTGCGGATGCGGTCGTCCACCGACTGGCGGATCGCTTCCTGGTCCTTCTCGGGGATGCCCAGCAGCATGCTGACCGCGCGCATCGGCATTTCCGCGCCGAGGTTGGCGATGAAGTCGAGCCGGTCGCCGCCGATCAGCGGATCGAGGCTGCGCGCGCAGAGCTTGCGGATGTCCTGTTCCACCGCATGCATGCGCTTGGGCGTGATGATGCGCTGCATCAGCGCGCGGTAGGCGGTGTGCTTCGGCGGGTCCTGGTGGATGAACACGGAATCGGGCATCACCGAGCGGGCCTTGATGAACTCCAGGATGTCGCCGTGCGCGGAGCTGAACAGGTCCTTGTCGCGCAGCGTGCTCTCGACGTCCGCGAAGCGGCTGATCGCGTAGAAGTCATGCTCCGCGTTGTAGTACAGCGGCGATTCCTCACGCAGCCGCTTGTAGGTGGGGTACGGGTCCTTGGCGAGGTCCGCGTTGTAGGGGTCCCAGGAAATAGCTGCGCTCATGTTCTGATCCTTCGCATGTGTGTGACGTTGCGTGGGTAGGGCATGTCCCCTCCGAGGGCCGCCGCAGGGGCGGGTTTCATGCCGTGTTTTTAATGTACACGCATGTGCATTAGTGTGCAAAGGGATCGGCGTTCCAGGCGGCCGGAATGCCGTCAATCCATTGATCAGAAAGTGGTTTCTTGGGAACGTGGAGCGGCGGCGTCAGGCCGCCGCGGTCCGCGCGAAGCGGCCCGGCGGCAGCCCCGCGTGACGGCTGAAGGCGGTGCTGAAGGCGCTCGTGGAGCCGTAGCCGACGCGTTCCGCCACCTCCGACAGCGCCAGTTCCTGCCGGCGCAGCAGGTCCCGGGCCAGGGTCATGCGCCAGGCCAGCAGGTACTCCATCGGCGGCAGGCCCACGGCGCGGGTGAAGCGCCCGTAGAAGGCCGAGCGCGACAGGCTGGCCTTCCTCGCGAGCTGGTCCATGGTCCAGGGGCGGGAAGGCGCGGCATGCATCTGCCGCAGGGCCTGCGCGACGCGCGGATCGGCGAGCCCGCGCAGGATGCCCGGGGACGCGCCCTCGGCGGAGTTCTGGCGCAGCGCCTCGATCAGCAGCAGTTCCACCAGCCGCGCCAGCACCAGATCGCGGCCGGATTGCTGCTGGCGCGCTTCCTCGGCGACCAGTTGCACCAGCGTGGAGAGCCGGGCGGCGCCGCGCACGTGGACCAGCGCCGGCAGCAGCGAGGCCAGCAGGGCCGCGTCGGGCGATTCGAAGGCGAAGTAGCCGCCCAGCAGGCGCGCATCCGGGCGGCCGCCGCGGCGGCCATGCCGCACGTCGCCCTGGGGCATGGGCGCCAGCTTCGGGTCCATGGCGGTCGGCGTCACCGGTTCGAAGCCGGACAGCACGAATCCCGGCGTGGCCGGCAGCAGCACGAAGTCGCCGCGTTCCAGCGTCACCGCGGCCTGGCCGTCCACCGCCAGCCGGCAGCGGCCTTCCAGCACCACGCAGAAGCTCGGCTGGCCGAAATCGGAGTAGCGCACGCCCCAGGCGCCCGCGCCGCTGATGCCCTTGGCGAAGACGGCGCGCGGGCGGAACAGGGAGATGATGTCGGACAGGGGATCGCTCATGTCAGGACGATAGCGAACAAAACATGGACGATCAATTATCGATCGTCCTGATTCAGCGGCATATCGTGATGCCTACCGAAACCCCAAGGAGTCCGCGACATGAAAACCGTCCTCGTCACCGGCTGTTCCTCCGGCTACGGCCTGGAAACCGCCCGCCACTTCCACGAACAGGGCTGGCGGGTCATCGCCACGATGCGCCGGCCGCAGCCGGATCTGCTGCCGCGGTCGGAGCGGATGCGCGTGCTGGCGCTGGACGTGACCGATCCGCGCAGCATCGCCGCCCTTCTCGGGCAGTGCGGCGAGATCGACGTGCTGGTCAACAATGCCGGCATCGGCCTGTTCGGGGCCTTCGAGGCGACGCCGATGGCGACGACGCGCGAGGTCTTCGAGACCAACACCTTCGGCGTCATGGCCGTGACCCAGGCGCTGCTGCCGCGCTGGCGCGAACGCCGTGCGGGCACCGTGATCAATGTGACCTCCAGCGCGACGCTCGCGCCGATGCCGCTGGTGGCGGTGTACACGGCGAGCAAGACGGCCATCGAGGGCTTCACCGCCTCGCTGGCGCTGGAGCTGGCGCCTTTCGGGGTGGCGGCGAAGCTGGTCGAGCCCGGCTATGCGCCGACCACGCGCTTCGCCGCGAATGGCGGCGAGCGCATGGCGGGACTGGTAACGGAGCCCTATCTGCCGCTGGCGCAGGAGATGTTCGCGGCGCTGGGACAGGCCGGCGAGGTGACGCGGGAGACCGACGTGGCGGAAGCGGTATGGAGGGCGGCGAACGATGCCTCCGGGCAACTTCGCTTCCCGGCGGGTGCCGACGCCGTGAAGCTAGCGCGGCGGGCCGCCTGAGCCGCATCGCGGGCGCAAAAAAGCGGTGCAGGTCCCCGACCTGCACCGCTTCACGCGGAAAGCGGGCTTCAGGCGGCCTGCGGCTTTCGCGCCGACTTCTTCGCCTTGGCGGCCGGCTTGCCCGCCGTCTTCGCGCTGAAGTGCAGGGCACCGTCCTCGATCGGCGAGTAGCGCAGCACCGGCACGTCGCGCACGTAGTCGTGAACCACCTTCCAGGGACGCTTGCTGCCCTGGCGCGGCAGGTTGTCGGCGGCGCGCTGGATGTAGCCCGAGCTCAGGCCGCCCATCACCGTCTCGCTTTCCACCGCATTGTCGCCGTCGGACTTCGGCACCACGGCGCCGTAGCCCTTGGCGTCCATGTGCTTGAGCACGCGGCAGATGTACTCGCTGGCGATGTCGGCTTTCAGCGTCCAGGAGGCGTTGGTGTAGCCGATGATGATGGCGGCATTGGGCACGCCTTCCACCAGCACGCCCTTGTAGGTGAGGTGATCCTTGGGCTTGAAGCGCTCGCCGTCGACCTCCACCTGCACGCCGCCCAGCAGCTGCACGTTCAGGCCGGTGGCGGTGATGATGATGTCGGCCTCCAGCTCCTCGCCGCTCTTGAGCTTGATGCCCTTGGCGGTGAAGGTCTCGATGTGGTCGGTGACGATGGACGCCGTGCCCTTCTTCAGCGCCTTGAACAGGTCGCCGTTGGGCACCACGCAGAGGCGCTCGTCCCAGGGGTTGTAGGACGGCGTGAAATGCTTCATGTCCACCTTGCCGCCCAGCTGGGCCTTGACCTGCGCCAGCAGCAGGCGCTTGACCGCCTTGGGGGCGCGGCGCGAGGCCTGGTAGAGCATGCGCTGCAGGCCGACGTTGCGCGTGCGCGTGATGCGGTACACCAGCATCTCCGGCAGGAAGCGGCGCAGCTTGGGCGACAGCGGGTCGATGGCCGGCACCGTCATGATGTAGGTGGGCGAGCGCTGCAGCATCGTCACGTGCGCGGCCTTGCCGGCCATGGACGGAACCAGCGTGATCGCCGTGGCGCCGGAACCGATCACCACCACGCGCTTGCCGGCGTAGTCCAGGTTTTCCGGCCAGTGCTGCGGATGGATGATCTGGCCCTTGAAGCTCTTTTCGCCGGGGAATTCGGGACGATAGGGCGTGTCGTAGTTGTAGTAGCCGGTGGCGCCGATCAGGAAATCGCAGCTCAGCACCTGCACCTTGCCCTCGGGCCCGGTCTCGGCGGTGACCGTCCAGCGCTGCTCCTGGCTGGACCAGGAGGCGTGGGTCACCTTGGTGCCGAAGCGGATGTGGCGGTCCACGCCGTACTGCGCCGCGGTTTCGCTCAGGTAGCCCTTGATCGAGGGGCCGTCGGCCAATACCTTGGCTTCCGTCCAGGGGCGGAAGTTGAAGCCGAAGGTGAACATGTCGGAGTCCGAGCGGATGCCCGGGTAGCGGAACAGATCCCAGGTGCCGCCCACGCTCTGGCGACGCTCCAGGATCGCGTAGGTCTTGCCGGGGCATTGGCGCTCGAGGTGGCAGGCGGCGCCGATCCCGGAGATGCCCGCGCCCAGGATCAGGACGTCGAAGTGTTCGGTTTGCATCTGCTGCTCCTCGTGACGTGATTCGTTATGAATGTGTACGACCGTCCACAAAAAGTAGACGAGTGTCCACATTCATGTCAATATCCCCTCCGCCACCACACCCTGGCAGCAAGGCTCAAATGGCTGACATGACGGAAGATATTGTCGAAACCACGGAGCGCGGCAGCGTCATGGGGCGCGGTACCGGCGGCCGTCAGAAGCTGATCGAGGCGGCGCTGGAGCTGGCTTCCACCACCCGCAGCCTGGCCTCGCTGGGCCTGCGCGAGGTCACGCGCTGCGCGGGCCTGGCCCCCAATGCCTTCTACCGCCACTTCAGGGATTTCGACGATCTCGGCCTGGCCGCGGTGGACATGATGAGCAGCGGCCTGCGGAGCGGCCTGCGCGAGAGGCGCCTGAGCCTGGTACGCGCACGCAAGGGGCCCATCGTCTCCGCCGACGGCACCATCGTTCCCAGCGGCCGCGAGGCCATCCGAGCGACCGTGGGCCTGGTGCTGGACTACGTCACCGAGCATCCCACCGCCTACGTCGTCGGCATCCGCGAACTCAACGGCAGCTCCCCCCGGATGCGCGCCGCCGTCCGCAAGCTGCTGGACGATTTCGCGCGCGACATGGTCGAGGACATCCAGCAGATGCTCGATGCGCCCATGACCGATGCCGTCTCCATGCAGGAGATCGGCCGCCAGATCATCCAGCAGATGACCTTCTTCTCCATGGACTACCTCGAGCAGCCGCAGCGCCGCGACGAGATCCGCGAACAGGCCGAGCGCTTCATCCTGCGCATGTTCGTCGGCGAGATGGCGCTGCAGGCGATGGCGGCACCGAAGAAGAAGGCGGCAGGGCGCAAGTAGGGCGGGGCGGAGGCGGTGAGCGCGCCATAGAATGGCGCCCCTTCCGCCGCCGCTGCTCCCGATGAGCCTCCTGCTGCTGCTCAAGCTCGCCCTCGTCCCCTCGCTGATCGCGCTGGTCACGCTCGCGGGCCGCCGCTGGGGTGCGAGCCTTGCCGGCTGGCTTTCCGCCTTTCCGGTGGTGTCCGCGCCGATACTGTTCTTCGTCGCCGTGGAGCAGGGCCCGCAGTTCGCGGCGCAGGCGGCCACGGCCACGGTTTCGGCCGTACTCTGCATCCTGGCCTTCGGGCTGCCCTATGCCTGGGCGGCCACGCGCCATGCCTGGCCGTTGGCCGCGCTGGCCGGTTTCGCCTGCTATTTCGCGGCCGTGGCGCTGCTGGCGCTGTGGTCGCCAGGCTTGCCGCTGGCCGCCGCGGCGGCGGCGCTGGCGCTGCTGTCGGCACCGCGGCTGTATCCGCAGGCACCGCCGCTGACCGCCGCCGCGGTCAGGCCGGCCTCGCGCACCGACATCCCGCTGCGCATGATCGCCTCCGCCCTGCTGGTTCTGCTGGTCACGCACTTTTCGGCGCGCATGGGGCCGCAACTCAGCGGGCTCTTCGCGATGTTCCCGGTGATGGCCTCGGTGCTGGCGATGTTCTCGCACCACTACCAGGGAGCTGGATTCGCCGTGCTGATGCTGCGCGGCATGGTGCTGGGCTACTGGTCCTTCGCCGCATTCTGCGGCGTGCTGGCAATGGCCCTGCCGCGCGCGGGCATTCCGCTGGCCTTCGCGGCGGCGCTGGCGACGGCGGTGGGCGTGCTGGGGCTGACGCGCCTGGTTGCCCTTCGGCGGGCGCGAAGCGGCTGGTGTTAACAGGCCCTAGGCTTTGCCGAAGCGCCTGGCCGAGGCCGCGATGGCGCGGGCCTTCTCCACTTCCCGGTCCCGCGGCGGCGCCAGCGTCACCAGCGAGCGGATCAGCAGCGCCGCCGCTTCGTTCACCTGATCCAGCGCCAGGTCGAAAGCGGCCTCGTTGATCTTCGAGGGCTTGCTGAAACCGCTGAGCTTGCGCACGAACTGCAGCGAGGCGGCGCGGATTTCCTCGTCGGTGGCCGGCGGGTCGAAGTTGAACAGCGTCTTGATGTTGCGGCACATGGCCCCGTCTCCATCGGGCATTGTCGTCCCACTCTAGCGCGAAAGTCCTTCGGTATTGAGGCTTCCGGTCTAGGCTTGAGGCTGTAGTTCGGTATCGGGGCTTTCAATGGCATGCCTTGGCCTGCGGGGCCTGCGCTTGCTGCGCCTGCGCTCGCTATGGGACGGCGCCAGCCGGTGCAAGTCCAGGATTGCGGCACGGGCACGCCGCTTGCCGCCGATGCCCTGCGGACGCCGCCGCAGGCGGTGTCCTGGCGCGGAGTCCCGCATCGTGCATCATCAGCAAGGAGAGTCTCATGCAGAAAACCATCGAGCAGAGCATCGAGGTGGCGGCGCCACTGCGTGCCGTCTACAACCAGTGGACGCAGTTCGAGGAGTTCCCCCGCTTCATGGAAGGCGTGAAGGAGGTCCGCCAGATCGACGATACCCACTTGTACTGGCGCGCGAGGGTCGCGGGCAAGGACGTGGAATGGGATGCGGAGATCATCGAGCAGGTTCCCGATCAGGGCATCTCCTGGCGCAGCACCGGCGGCAGGGGCAATGCCGGGCGCGTGCGCTTCGACAAGATCGACGAGACGCATACGCGAGTCCTGCTGGCCATGGAGGTCGAGCCCGAAACCGTCGTCGAAAAGGCCGGCGCCTTCATCGGGGTGCCGGCCCACAGCGTGGCCGGGGATCTGAAGCGCTTCAAGGAGTTCATCGAATCGCTGGGCATGGAAACCGGTGCCTGGCGCGGCGAGGCGCACGGCGGGCGCGTGCAGCACTGACCGGCCCTAGGCCGGCATGCTGTGCCCGTAGGGCCTGGTCATCGCTTCCAGCAGGTGGCCGTCGGGGTCGTCGAAGTAGAGGCCGCGTCCGCCGAAGTGGCGGTAGATCTCCCCGGGCTGCGTCTTGCCGGGATCGGCCCAGTACGGAAGCTGACGCTCGCGGATGCGGGCGAAGATCGCGTCGAAGGCGTCTTCGCTGACCAGGTAGGCGTAGTGCTGCAGCTGCACCGGTCCTTCCATCTGGTAGAAGTCCACCGATACGGCGTTGTCCAGCTTCACCACCAGGAAGGGGCCGAAGGGCACCGCCGGCGGCAGGCCCAGCATGGCGGTGAGGAAATCCGCCGACTTCTGCCGGTCGGCGCACCAGACGATGGTGTGGTTGAACTGGATGCTCATGACCGGCCTCCGTGCCCGCGTATGTCCGGGCTAGTGTATGCGCCCGGCGCGCAACCTGATTGGGGGGCGGTGGGGCCGGCACCCGGGCGTATACTCGAATGCAGCCTGGGGAGGCCCGACATGAAAGCACCGGCGCGTATGTGGTTCGCGGCACCGTTGTTCCTGCTGGCCGGGCAGGCGCAGGCCGCCGAGTTCAAGACGAATGCGGACTGCGTCCCCGGCATCCAGGTCGCGGACCGCAGCGACCGGGTGGGCACGGTGGTGGCCCTGGACAACGGCATGTGCAAGGTCGGATTCGCGGACGGCAGCCAGCGCAGCTACCTGGTCTGGATGCTGCGTCCTGCCGGCGCCAGCCCGCAGACGGAGGACCGCCTCGTGCCGGGAACCTATCCCTGCTACAGCTCCGGCAACTACCTGTTCATGGACATCGTCATCCAGGACGGCGGCCGTTACCGCAGCGGCAAGGGCGCAGGCGAGTACCGGCTGGCGAAGGACGGTGCGATCGACTTCAGCTCCGGCCCGCTGGAGCCGGCCAGTGCCAGGCTGATGCCGGGGCCGCGCATCGGCCTGAACATGGATGGCGGCAGCTTCTACAACACCAGCTGCAGCCTGAAGAAGATGTGAGGGCGCCGGCTCAGCCGGCTTCCGCCACCATCTCCACGAAGGCGGCGGCGAAGCGGTGGCAATCGCCCGGCCAGCGTGCGGAGAGATAACGGCCGTCGCGCACGATGAAGCCGGCACCGTGGTTCTCTGCGCTGTCGCGGAACGGCAGCAGCGGGCCGGCGTCGAAATCGCCGGGCCGCGCCAGGGCGGCGGTCACCTCGGCTTGCACGGTCTGGGGATAGGTGCGGTAGTAGCGCCCCAGCCAGGCGGCAGTCAGCGCCCAGGCTCCCAGTTCCAGCGTCGCCGGTAGCGCCGTGGTGCGGCGGCCGTGCAGCACCGAGCGGCCGGTGGCCGGATCGATGCTGCGTGCCGGCAGCAGCACGCCATGGCAGACCGCGGCCACCGGCTTGCCGGCCGTGAAGAAGTGCGTGCAGATCGCCTGCGCGTCGGCGGATTCGAGCATCGAGCGCATGCCGGCGGCGTGGCCGCCAGGGATCAGCAGCGCCCCGGAATCCGCCGGGCTCACCTGCGCATAGGACAGCGGGGCGCGGAAGGCCGGCGAGGCGGCCATCTGCCGGTACAGGTCGAGGTCCGGCCGGCGCGTCATGAAGATCGCGTTGAACAGGCCGAAGCCGGTGTCGGTGAGGCGCAGGTCGGCATGCGCAGGCTGGCCGCCGGGGGTGGCGAAGCTCACGGCGTGCCCGGCCCGGGTCAGGGCGTGCCAGCTGGTGGCGGCCTCGGTCGGGTCGTAGTCGGCGGCGGGCAGCAGGCAGAGGACGTTCATGTGCGGTTCCGGCAGGAGCTTCCATTATCGCTCCGGACCGGCGGTGCCGGATTGACCGGTACCACCGCCGGCCTTTGACATTTCATGCCAAGGAGAATGCCGCCCATGGACGGGATGCTCGATGCCCTGCAGTGGCCCGCGATGCTGGTGACCCTGCTGGCCGCCTGGCTGGTGGGCTCGCAGCAGCGGGGCCGGCGCAGCTGGGGTTTCTGGTGCTTCGCGCTCAGCAACCTGCTCTGGGTGGTCTGGGGCTGGCACACCCAGGCCTGGGCGTTGATCCTGCTGCAGTTCGGCCTGTTCGCGCTCAACCTGCGCGGGGTTCGCAAGAACGATCCCGAAGCCCCGGCCTGAGCCTTCAGCGCGGCGTGTTGGCGTAGCGCAGCAGCACGTCCGCGTGGCAGGCCTGGCCGGGCGCGCACCAACAGGCCAGGTCGTGGCCGGCCAGTTCGTGGATGCGGTCGATCAGGGCATTGCCCTGCCGGTCCCTGAGTTCGCCACGCGTCAGCGCCCGCTCGTACTTCGCCTGGGCCTCCTGCGGTCCCAGCGCGCCGTGTGCCCGGCCGCCCACGACCCAGGGGTTGCCCCAGATGGTCGGGCGGCCGACGTAGATCGCTTCCGGCGGCTTGCGCCAGCCGGCGCTGCGCCGCATCTGGATGCGCCTGGGTTCCATGCCGCTTTGAGCGCCGCCGCCGGCCGGAGTTCCGGCGGCCGGGTGGTCCCCTTGCCGCGATTCGCATAGCCTTTGCGCTTTGCGATGTCACCGGACCTTTCATGATCGTTTTCATTACCGGCGCCAGCAGCGGTTTCGGCGCTGCCATCGCCCGCCGTTTCGCCGCTGCCGGCCATCGCCTGGTGCTGGCGGCGCGGCGCATCGAGCGCCTGCGCGAACTTGCCGCGGAGTTGCCGGTGCCTACGCACCTGGTCGGGCTGGACGTGCGCGACAACGCCGCCGTGGAGGCTGCGGTGGTCTCGCTGCCGGCGGAATTCGCGGAGGTGGACTTGCTGGTCAACAATGCGGGACTGGCCCTGGGCCTGGCACCGGCACACCAGGCCAGTCTGGAGGATTGGGAGCGCATGGTGGATACCAACATCAAGGGCCTGATGTACGTGACCCGCGCCCTGCTGCCGGGCATGACGCAGCGCCGGCGCGGCCATGTCGTGAACCTGGGTTCCATCGCCGGCGAGTGGCCCTATCCCGGCGGCAACGTCTACGGCGGCACCAAGGCCTTCGTGCGCCAGTTCTCCCTGAACCTGAGGGCGGACCTGCTCGGCACCGGCCTGCGCGTCACCGACATCGAGCCTGGCCTGGCCGGCGGCACGGAGTTCTCCAACGTGCGCTTCCACGGCGACGATGCGCGTGCCGCCTCGGTCTATGCCGGCGTCACGCCGCTGTCGCCGGAGGACGTGGCCGAGACCGTGCACTGGGTGGCGACGCTGCCGGCGCACGTCAACGTCAACACGCTGTCGCTGATGCCGGTCTGCCAGGCCTTTGGCCCGCTGGCGATCCACAGGCGCTGACATGCCGCAGGTCCTCGAGATTCCGATCTTCCCGCTGGGCACGGTGCTGTTCCCGGGCGGCAGGCTGCCGCTGCGCATCTTCGAGCCGCGCTACGTGGACATGACCAAGGCCTGCATCCGCGACGGCAGCGTGTT
>Ga0255097_1000105_pt1 | contig 51448 bp, 47 predicted proteins | sample Colum_Atlam_RepB_2_FD_188436 | JGI IMG/M metagenome (GOLD analysis project Ga0255097, IMG submission 188436) | Freshwater microbial communities from Columbia River, Oregon, United States - Colum_Atlam_RepB_8d | ecosystem: Environmental > Aquatic > Freshwater > River | place: USA: Oregon...
GCGAGGAACTGGTTCTACATGAATATTTACGTTGGCAACCTGCCCTACTCCACGACCGAAGACGATCTCCGCGCAATCTTTGAGCGCCACGGCGAAGTCAGTTCGGCGAAAGTGGTGATCGACCGCGAAACCAACCGCTCCAAGGGTTTCGGTTTCGTTGAAATGCCGGACGACCACGATGCCGAAGACGCCATCAAGGCGCTGGACGGCTCGCCCATGAACGGCCGCCCGCTGCGGGTCAATCAGGCCAAGCCGCGCGAAGGCGGTCCGGGTGGCGGTGGTGGTGGTGGCTTCCGTCGCCCGGGTGGCGGCGGCTCGCGCCCGCCGCGCTAAGTCGCTTTCCTCGCATCAGCGCGTTGCGTGCCCGTCGGGTCGCAACGCGCTGACACGCTGCGGCCTGATGCCAGGCATACGCAGCGCAACAATCCGCATTCTCCCCGCTACATCCAGCATTGCTGAGCATGAATTCACTCGAAAACCTGTTTGAAAAAACGCTGTTCGCCAGCCGCTGGATTCTGGCGCCGATCTACTTTGGCCTGTCGTTCGCAGTCCTCGCGCTGGGCGTCAAGTTTTTTCAGGAACTCTGGCAAGTCGCCGCCCACCTGCCCGACATGGCCGAAGCCGATCTGGTGCTGACCGTGCTGGCGCTGATCGATTTAACCCTCGTCGCCAGCCTGATCGTCATGGTGATGTTCAGCGGCTACGAAAACTTCGTCTCCCGCATCGACTTAGCCGAGGGCACGCAAAAGCTCGACTGGCTGGGCAAACTCGATGCCAGCACCCTGAAGCTCAAAGTGGCGACCTCCATCGTCGCCATTTCGTCGATTCACCTGCTGCGGGTGTTCGTAAAAATTGGCGAATTGCCGAACGACAAAATCTTCTGGTACGTCATCGTGCACATGACCTTCGTCATCTCCGCGCTGTTGCTGGCGGTACTCGACCGGCTGGCCTTCGCCAGTCACCGGCACTGACATGGACCTGCCCGCTGGCCCGGCGCTAACGGCCGACGACCAGGCCGCCCGCATTTTTGCCTGGCGGCGAGGTTTCAACGCCACCTGGCTGATTGACCTCGGCATCAAGCTGAATCTCTTTGCCGACCTCGCGGCACATCCCGCGTCGACGCCCGCCGCGATCGCCGAGCGGCTCGGCCTGCAGCAGCGTCATGTCGAAATCTGGTGCCGGACGGCCTACGCCTTTGAACTGCTGGAGGCTGCGACCGAGGGCGTTTTTTCGCTGGCGCCGTTCATGGATCAGGTGCTCGCCTCGCCCGGCCACCCCCGCTACGTCGGCGGCTATGTGCAACTGGGCACCGACTACGCAACCGAGGATTTCCGCGCGCTACGCGCCGCCTTCGCCACCGGCGAAGACAAGCCCTTTCAAGGACGGGACGACCAGTTCTCGCGCCACGTCGCCGACGCCACCTACGGCCTGCAGTGGCTCTCGGCGCGCAAGCTGCTGCCCGAAATCCCGGCGGTCAAAGCCGCGCTGGACGCTGGCGGCGCGCTGCTTGAAGTGGGGCCCGGCTCGGCTCGCCAGCTGCTGATGCTGGCCAAGGTCTTTCCGCAGGCGATGCTGGTGGGCGTCGACATCGACCCGGTCGGCGTGCGGATTGCGCGCGACACCGTTGCGCGCGCGGGGCTTAGCGAGCGCATCAGCATCCTCGAAGGCAGCGTCGAAGATGCCGCCTCCGCCGGGCCCTTCGCTGCGGTGGTGATGGTAGAAGTGCTGCACGAGATTCGGCAGGACCTCCGCGCCGGCGTCATCGCCGCCTGTGGTCAGGCGCTGATGCCCGGTGGCTGGCTGCTCGTGATCGACGAGACCTACCCGGAAACCCTGCAGGAATTGCGCGCGCCGGAGTCGCGTTTCGCGGTCCAGACCGGCTTTGAAGAACTGCACTGGGGGAACGTCATTCCCACCCGGCGCGAACAATTGGCCCTGCTGGCAGCCGCTGGATTTGCGGCACCCGAGATCAGCGTGATGGGCGAAGGCTTCACCATCATCCGGGCCCAGCGCCCCGCCAACCAGACCAGTCCGTAGCGCGAGCGGCAGGTGCCGCCCGGCGTTTTGTCCTAAAAAGAATGCGGCCCGCGCCGCAGGAGCATCCCGATGTCAGACATTCATTCCTTGCAAAACCTGACGGTCGTGGTGACCGGCGCCAACGGCGCACTGGGTCGCGCGGTGGTTGCAGCCGCACTGGCGCGCGGCGCCCAAGTGGTGGGCGTTGATGTGCATTTCGAGGAAGGCCCGACCGCCGCCGGCGAACGCCGGGTGGCCGTGGACCTTACCGATGCCGCGCAAACCTCGGCCGCCTTTGCCGCACTGGGCGAATTCGCCGTGCTGTGCAACGTCGCCGGAGGCTTTGCGATGGGTGAACCGGCGTTCGATCCGGGCGAGAACTGGGATGCGATGTTCCGCATCAACGTCGAGACCATGCGCAACGCGACCCGCGCCGCCGTGCCGGTGCTGCGCCAGCGCGGCGGCGGCAGCATTGTGAACATCGGCGCGGTGTCGGCGCGCGAAGGCCAGCCGAACATGGCCGCCTACTGCGCGGCCAAAAGCACGGTGATGCGCCTGACCGAAAGCATGGGCAAGGAACTGCGCAAGCACCGCATCAACGTCAACGCGGTACTGCCCAGCATCATCGACACCCCGCGCAACCGCGCCGACATGCCAGACGCCGACTTCAGCCGCTGGGTCACGCCCGCCTCGCTGGCCGACGTCATCCTGTTCCTCGCCTCGCCCGCGGCCCGCGATATTCACGGCGCGCTGCTGCCGGTGGTGGGTCGCTCCTGAGCCACAGCGACTGAATACGGCGCGGGGCTGATCGCGGTCAGCCTGCGCGCTTCGCCTCTCCCCCAGACTGCGGCATCGCCTGTTGCCGGAGTCCCTCCATGCCCGCCCGCAAACTGCTGTTTGGCGCCAAAGCCCGCGAAAAAGTGCTGGCCGGCGCCAGCGCACTGGCCGACGCCGTGCGCGTGACGCTGGGTCCTAAATCAAAGTCCGTGCTGATCGAAAAAGCCTGGGGCCGGCCGTTGATCTGCAACGACGGCGTGACGATTGCCAAGGAACTGACGCTGGCCGATCCGGAAGAAAACCTCGGTGCGCAACTCTTGCGCGAAGCGGCCGAGCGCACCGGCGACGCGGTGGGCGACGGCACCAGCACGGCAACCGTGCTGGCGCACGCGATCATCGTCGACGGCGTGCGCAACGTCACCGCCGGGGCGAGCGCGATCGATCTCAAACGCGGGCTGGATGCCGGACTCAAGGTGGCGGTCGAACGCCTGCGCGCCCTCTCCCGCCCCGTCACCACCCGCACCGAACGGGCACAGGTCGCAACCATCTCGGCGCATAACGACCGCGAAATCGGCGAGCGCGTGGCGGATGCGATCGAACGCATCGGACCGGAAGGCGTCATCACCGTCGAGGAATCCAAAACTACCGAAACCCTGGTCGAGGTGGTGGAAGGTATGCAGTTCGACCGCGGCTATATCTCGCCCTACTTCGTGACCGACACCGAGAAAATGGAGGCCGTGCTCGACAAGCCGCTGCTGCTGCTCTGCGACCAGCGGATCAGCAAGCTGGGCGACCTGCTGCCGCTGCTGGAAGAAATTGCCAAAGCCGGCCGCAGCCTGCTGGTGGTGGCGGAAGGCGTTGAGGGCGAAGCGCTGGCGACGCTGGTGGTCAACCGCATACGCGGCATTCTGGCCTGCGCGGCGGTCAAGGCGCCGGGCTTTGGCGATCGGCGCAAGGCGGTGCTGGAAGATATCGCCGTGCTTTGCGGCGGACAGCTCATCGCCGCCGAAGTCGGGCTGACGCTCGCCAATGCCAAACTGGCCGATCTGGGTCAGGCCGAACGGGTGGTGGTGGGCAAGGAGCACACCACGCTCATCGGCGGCGGCGGTCAGCGCACGCTGATCGACGCGCGCTGCACGGCCTTGCGCCAGCAACTGAAAGACACGCACAGCCCCTACGACCGCGAAAAACTCGAAGAACGGCTGGCGAAGCTGGCCGGCGGCGTGGCGGTGATTCGCGTGGGCGCGCCGTCCGAAGCAGAACTGAAAGCGCGCAAGGACGCCTACGACGACGCCATCGCCGCCACCCGCGCGGCCAGCGATGAGGGCATTGTGCCGGGCGGTGGGCTGGCGCTGATCCGCATGCTGGCCGCGGTCGACGACGAAGCCGCCAAGCATCAGGGCGATGAACGTACCGGGGTCATCATCCTGCGCCATGCGCTGGAAGCGCCCGCGCGCCAAATCGCGCACAACTCCGGCGTTGATGGCGGGGTTGTGGTGAATGCCATGCGCAAGGGCAGCGGCAATGAAGGCTTCGACGCCGCCACCGGCAACTATGTCGACCTTATCGCCGCCGGCATCATCGACCCGACCAAGGTGGTGCGAATCGCGCTGGAAAACGCCGTTTCGGTGGCCAGCGTCTTGTTGCTGACCGAAGCGACCATGACCTCGCTGCCCGAACCCAAAGCCTTGCCCGCCTCGACCGACGCAGACTTGTAGCCGCCCCCTCCCGCATTGCTTATCCTGCGCCCCTCACCAGATCCGACCGACAGGGGCAGGCATGACATTTCGGGTTTTCGTTGACGGGCAGGAAGGCACCACGGGCTTGCGGATCCACGACATCCTCGCCGGCCGGTCAGACCTTGAACTGCTGCAGATTGACCCCGCCGCGCGCAAGGACCCGGCCGCCCGCGCGCGCCTGCTGAACGCTGCCGACGTGGCGTTCCTTTGCCTGCCAGACGCGGCCGCGATCGAAGCCGCATCGCTGGTGACCAATCCTGCGACCTGTCTGATTGACGCCAGCACCGCGCATCGCACCCGCGCCGAATGGGTGTACGGTTTGCCGGAACTTGCTCCCGGCCAGCGGGAGCGCCTGCGCACGGCCACCCGCATCGCCAATCCGGGCTGTCATGCCACCGCCTTCATCCTGCTGGTGCGCCCGCTGATCGACGCCGGCCTGCTCTCGCCGGCCCAGGCCTTGTCCGCCACGTCAATCACCGGCTACTCCGGCGGCGGCAAAAAAATGATTGAGCAGTACGAAGCCGGCGGCGATACGCGCCTGCTCGCCCCGCGCCCCTACGCGCTGGGTCTCGCCCACAAACATCTGCCCGAAATGCTGACCCACACCGGCCTGCACACGGCGCCGGTGTTCATGCCGGTCGTGTCCAATTTCTACAAAGGTCTGGCGGTGAGCATGCCGCTGAACTTCCGCAGCCTGCCGGCCGGCGTTGACGGTGCCCGCCTGCAGGCGGCCCTCGCCGCGCATTACGCGAACGAAGCCTTCGTGCGCGTAATGCCGCTGAGCGACCCCGCCACGCTGGCTGACGGCTTCTTCGACGTGCAGGCCTGTAACGACAGCAACCGCTGCGACCTGTTCGTGTTCGCCAACGAGCAGCAGGCCGTGCTGATCGCGCGGCTCGACAATCTGGGCAAAGGCGCCAGCGGCGCGGCCGTCCAGTGCATGAACCTGCGCCTCGGCTTGCCGGAAACTCTTGGGCTTTAAGCGGTGACGCGCAGGCTGCTCGCGCCGCTGGCGCTGGGCCTGCTGGCGCTCTTTGCGGCGTGCGTCTACTCGGCGGTAGACAACCGGCTGAGTGACGAAGACCGGCAGTATCTGAACAAACTGATGGCGGAAGCCGCGCTGGCGCCGCTGGCGCCCGGCGCCAACACCGGCACCCAGCTCGCCTTCGTGATCGATGCCCAGCGCGCGGTCCAGCAGCTGGCGCCGATCAATCGCGGGCTCCTGCTGGGACAGCCCCGCGAGCCGAAAGACCTATACCTCGCCCGTTACGGCCTGTGCTACGACCGCAGCCGCGTGCTGGAAAAACTCTTGCGCCTGAACGGCCTCGAAACGCGCCACGTGGCCTTGTTTTCGCTGCGTGAAGACGGTCCGCTCGGATTCTTCTTTACCCGTCGCCTGCCCTCGCACGCGGTCAGCGAAGTCCGGACCGCAGGCGGCTGGCTGCTGGTCGACTCCAACGTGCCCTGGGTGTCGCTGGGACACGACGGCGCGCCGGTGGCGCTGGCCGAGATCCTGCGCAGCGGTGGCCAGCCGGTCGGCGGCTGGGACCCGCGCTTTGCGCAGATGCCGGCGTTCTATCGCGAGCCGCTGCTGGCGGTCTACGGGCTCTACGCCCGCCACGGCTATTTCTATCCGCCCTATAACCCGCTGCCGGATATCCACTGGGGCGAACTCTGGCAGAACTTCTAAGCCCGCCCGGTCGCATCGCTTGATCCCGCACAGCCGCCGCCCTTGGTCGGCTGCCCATACTCCGCCACGCGTCGCTGGGACGCATCAGGCAGGAACTTGGCATGCAGGAGCAACAGACACGCGACAGACGATGGTGGTGGCTGGGGCTCGGCGGCGCGGCACTGCTCGCCGTGCTGTCCCGGGGCTGGCATCTGCGGCAAGGCCCGACCGCCGCACAGTTCTTTGAACTTGCAACGCAGGCACGCAGCGCCGGCAAACTGACCGACGCCGTCATCCAGTACAAAAGCGGCCTGCAGCACGCGCCGGACGATCTCTCGGCGCGCCGCGCGCTGGGACAGACCTATCTCGCCCTCCACCAGCCCGCCGCCGCCCTGACCGAACTCGAACGGGCCAGCGGGCTTGCCGCCAGCGAACCGGCGGTACAGCTGGATCTGGCCGAGGCCCAACTCGCGCTCGGTAAAGGGCACGAGGCACAGGCGACGCTGGACAGCTATCGCGGTCCCCGCACGGCGGAAGTCAGCGCGCTGGAAATAAAAGTAAAACTGGCGCTGGGAGATGCCTCGGGCGCCAGCAAGCTGCTGGCCGAAGCGCGCGCAAAAACACCCGAGACGGCCAGTCTTGAGCTCGCCACCGCGCGACTCGCGCTCTCGCAACGCGATTTGCCGGGTGCTCGCAGCGCCGTTGAACGGGCCTTGAAGCTGGCCCCCGAGAACGTTGACGGGGTAATTCTGCAAGGGCGCATTGCCCGCTTTGATCATCAGCCGGCGGCGGCCGTGAGCTCTTTTCTCGCCGCCACGACGCGCGCGCCGCAAGACGCCGAAGCCCTAGCCGGACTGGTCGACGCCCGCATTGCGACCGGCGATTTAAGCGGCGCCGCAAGCGCGCTGGTCGCCTTTCGCAAGCTGGCGCCGGGCAGCCTGCAGGCCCTGTTGTTAACGGGCAGTCTGGCCTACGCCCGCGAGGAGTGGACCGAGGCCGCCGCCGCACTGGGCAAGTTCGTGCAGCAGGAGCCGCGGCAGCCGCAGGTGCTGTTGATGCTGGCCGGGAGCTATTTCCGGCTTAATCAGCTCAATCAGGCCGAAACGGTGCTGAAGAAACTGGCGCCGCTGCAGGCCACCGGGCAGACCAGCGGTCAGCGACTGCAGGCCGTAATCCTGCTCAAACAGCATCGCGCCGCCGAGGCGGTGCAGCTGCTGCGCTCGCTAGTCGCCGGCGATACGGTAGACCCCGGCCTGCTGGCGCTGCTCGCCCAGGCCTACGCGGCAAGCGGCAATAAAACCGAGGCGCGCCGGCTGGTACAGCAGGCACAAGCGGCGGTGCCCGAGGCCGACAGCGCCCTTAAGACCCAGCTCGCCATCGCCCAGATCAGCAGCGGCGACGCCGCGCAGAGCCTGAGCGCCCTGCAGCAGGTGGTCGCCAGTGCGCCCGACAATCTCGCCGCCCGTCAGGCCCTGACCTACGGGCAGCTGGCACAGGGCGATACCCAGGCGGCGATTGAAGCCGCTCGCCTGCTGGTGGAGATGGCGCCCATGGCGCCGCTGTCGCACAACCTCGCCGGGCTTGCCTATGCCAAAGCGGGCGACACCGGCAAAGCCGCCGCCGCCTTCGACCGGGCGGTGGCGCTGGACCCGGCTTTTGCGCCGGCGATCGCCAATCAGGGCTTTCTGGCGCTGACGGCAGGCCGGACCGAGGACGCAAAATCACGGCTCCTCGCGGCCTTGCAAGCCGAGCCCGGCTACACCCCGGCCAGTCTGGCGCTGGCCACGCTGGCGGAGCGCGCCGGGGACAGCACGCAGGCGGTTAGCTTGTTGAGCGAAGCGCTGAACCAACACCCGGAAGCGGTCGCCGCGCGCTGGCAGTTAGCGGTTAATCAGCTGCGTCTGGGCCAGACCGCCACCGCGCTGGCCAGCGCGGCGGAGGCTTACCGGAAGGAGCCGGAGACGCCGGCAAGTCGCCTGCGGCTGGGCGAGTTCCAGCTCCGTGCCGGCGCCGCGACCAGCGCGTTTGAAACGCTGCGCAGTCTGCCCGCCGCGCTGGTCGCCGACCTGCCCGCCGGTTTTTTGCTGGCCGAGGCCGCCCGTCTCAGTCGACACGACGCCGAGGCCCGCAGCCAGTATCGCGCGCTGCTGGAACGACGCCCCGAGGCGCGCGCCGTGTGGTGGGGCTGGTTTGCGACCGAACTGGCGGCGCGCGACTTCAAGGCGGCCGCGGCGCTGATCGTGCGCCTGCGGCAACAGCCCACGGCCACGCTGGACGCAGATCGGGCCAGCGGTGAGCTCGCCAGCGCGCAAGGCCAGTGGCCAGAGGCGCGGTCAGCCTTCGCCAAGGTCTTCGCCGCCGATCCCAGCAGCCCAAACCTGCTGAGGCTGGTGGATGCCGAGCGCGCGGCCGGCGAAGGCGAAGCGGCCAGTCAGCGGCTGACCGAATGGCTGAGCGCGCATCCTGACGACGTGGCCGTGCGGCTGCTGCAAGGCGCTCTGGCACTGGACGCCGGCCAGTGGGCGGCGGCGCAGGCGGCCTTCGAGGCGCTGCTGGCGCTTAAGCCCGAGCATCCCATCGCGCTGAATAATCTGGCCTGGCTGTATGACCGGCAGAACGACCCGCGCGCGCTGGATCTGGCCACGCGCGCCCGGCAGGCCCTGCCCGACAGCCCGGCCAGCGCCGACACCCTGGGCTGGATACTGGTCCGGCATCAGCGCGTACAGCAGGGGCTGGTCTTGCTCGAAACGGCGCATGGTCAGCGCCCGGAGGATCCGGATATCGCCTATCACTATGCCTACGCGCTGGCCGAAGCCGGTCATAAAGACAAAGCCCGCAGCACGATCGAGGCGCTGCTCGCCCGGCACAAAAGCTTCTCCGCCAAGGAGGAGAGCCGAACACTGCTGCTGACGCTTTCCGGCAAAGCGGGGACAGCCGCTGAGGCTATGAACTAGGCGCGCTAGTCGCGATTGCGGGGCAAAGGCCTCACTGCGCCTGCGCCGCGATAAGGCAAGTCGCATTCACCAAATCGTTCGTGAGCCATCGCGAACAAGGCTTGTGCGTTGGGCTAACTGTCCTGCGTGAGGATGCTGTTGCCGCCGGCGTCGCGGCGTTGCCGCTCCCGCAGGGCTCGTGGGAGGGGCTTTGCCCCGACTGAGGCGGTTGATGGCTTGCTGCTGGCGCCGTGGGAGGGGCATCTTGCCCCGACTGAGGCGGTTCGCGACTTGCTGCTGGCGCCGTGGGAGGGGCATCTTGCCCCGACTGAAGCGGGTTGATGGCTTGCTGCTCGCGTCGCGGCGTTGCCGCTCCCACAGGGCCTCGTGGGAGGGGCTTTGCCCCGACTGAGGCGGTTGCCGACTTGCTGCTGGCGCCGTGGGAGGGGCATCTTGCCCCGACTGAAGCGGGTTGATGGCTTGCTGCTCGCGTCGCGGCGTTGGCCGCTCCCACAGCACGCTTCTTGCCCCGACTGAGGCTGTTGATGGCTTGCTGCTGGCGTCGTGGGAGGGGCATCTTGCCCCGACTGAAGCGGTTGATGGCTTGCTGCTCGCGTCGCGGCGTTGCTGCTCCCACAGCACGCTTCTTGCCCCGACTGAGGCTGTTGATGGCTTGCTGCTGGCGTCGTGGGAGGGGCATCTTGCCCCGACTGAGGCGGTTGAGGGCTTGCTGCTCTCGTCGCGGCGTTGCCGCTCCCACAGCACGCTTCTTGCCCCGATTGATGGGTTTGAGAGCTTGGCGCTCGGGTCGCGGCGGTGCCGCGCTCACGGAGACGGCATTCCTCTACCGGCGCGGCTAACGCCAGGCGAAGCCTGGCTGGTCGTAGTGCGCGACCCGGGTATCCCGGCCTAACAGACAGACTTCGCGAAACTGCAGCAGGATGGCGGCGGTTGGCGCCGCGATCCACGAATCGCCCACCGGCATCCGCAGCACCGGGCGATCCGGGTCTTCGCCGGGCGCCAGCAGCGGCGCGTCTTCGCGCAGGAATTCGCGCACCGGGATGCGATGGACGGTTTCGACTTCCGCCGGGTCGGGGGTAAAGCCCGGTTGCGGGCCGGCCCAGATCACGACCGGCGACATCACGAAGCCGGAGCGGGTGACGAAGTCGTCCAGCCGCCCCAGCACCGAGTCTGTCCCCAGCGCGAGCCCGATCTCTTCGCGCATCTCGCGAAGTGCCGTTTCCTCTACGCTCTCGCCAGCCTCGACCCGGCCACCGGGCAGCGCCCACTGGCCGGCGTGGGCCCGCAACTGCAGCGAGCGGCGGGTGAGAATGAGCGCCGCATCGGCCTGCCAGGCGGCGTGCGTCGGCATGCCCGACAGGGCTGCGCCGAATCCGCCATCGGTCACCGCGACGGCCACCGCCGCCGGGCGGCCTGCCCCCGGCGCCGCGCGGCGACTCTCGAACCCGCCAAGTCGGGTGGAGAGCGCGGCTTTGAAGTCGTCCCGACAGAACATCAAGCGATCTTTCTGGTCCGTTTGCGCGCGGGCTTCTTCGGTGTCTCGAGCGGGCGCGTGGCCCAGGCCGCGGCCGCGTCGCCGGCGCGCGCGCCGGTCGCAAAGCAGGCCGACAACAGATAACCGCCGGTCGGCGCTTCCCAGTCCAGCATCTCGCCGGCGCAAAACACGCCGGGCCGCTGCTTGAGCATCAAGACCTCATCGACCTCGGCGAGCGCGACGCCGCCGGCCGTGCTAATGGCTTCGGCCAACGGACGCGTGGCCGTCAGTCGCAGCGGCAGGGCTTTGAGCGCCTGCGCCAGCAGGGCAGGATTGGCCAACGTGGTCTTGGGCAGCACCTCGCGCAGCAGCGCGGCCTTCACGCCGCTAATGCCGGCGCCGCGGCGGAGCTGTTCGGCGACCGAGCGTTTGCCCGCCTGAATTCCCAGCGCACGCGCCAACGCGACGGGCTCGGTATCGGGCAGCAGATCGAGCAGCAGCGTCGCCGCGCCCTCGGCCGCGAGCGTACGCCGCAGGCGGCTGGACAAGGCGTAGATCAAAGACCCCTCCACGCCGGCGGCGGTGACGACAAATTCGCCGCGTTTGGGCCGCGAGCCGCCGGGGTCGCCCAGGACCTGCGCGGCCACTGCCTTCAGCGGCGCGCCGGCGAAATGTTCGATAAAAAACGGGCTCCACGCGCACTCGAAGCCGCAGTTCGCCGGGACCAGCGGCGTGACGGCGACGCCCGCGCCGCTCAGGGCCGCCACCCACTGACCGTCGCTGCCGAGCTGCGGCCAACTGCCACCGCCCAGCGCCAGCACCGTCGCCGGCGCCTTGATGTGCACGCGCTGCCCCGCGTGCTCAAAACATAGCGCGTCGTCTTCCCAGCCCAGCCAGCGGTGCCGCATGTGAAACACGACGCCGCGCGCACGCAGCCGCGCCAGCCAGCGGCGCAGCAGCGGCGCGGCTTTCATATCGCCGGGAAACACCCGGCCCGAGGAGCCCACGAAGGTGTCGATCCCGAAGCTGCCGGCAAACTCGCGCAGATGCTGCGGCGAGCAGGCTTCGATCAGCGGGCTCAACCGGCCGGCGGCTTCCTCGTAACGCTGGATAAACGCCGGCAGGGGCTCGCTGTGCGTGAGATTGAGCCCGCCTTTGCCGGCCAGCAGAAATTTGCGCCCGACCGACGGCATGGCGTCGAACACCGCGACCCGCGCGCCGCCGGCCAGCGCCGCTTCGGCCGCCATCAAACCGGCCGGGCCACCGCCCACCACCGCCACATCAAAAGCTTCGTTCAGGGTATTCAAAGGTGGCGCTGTCCAAGTCGCGGAAGAAGCGTGGAGAATACGGCAAGCGCGGGCTTAACCGGAGGACTGTCGTGATTCGTTTCAATCCGTTCATGTACTGCACCATGGGCCGACGCCGCGAGCTTGAGCGCGGCATGGCCGGCAAAGACCCCGTGCTCTTCCAGCGCATGCTGGCCGAGGTGGGCGAGTACGCGCGCGTTGCCGACGAGGCCGGCTATGCGGGCATTGGGCATCCCGAACACCACCTGCAAATCGAAGGCTTCGAGGCCTCCAACGAACCGACCCTCATGGGCATGTGGCTGGGCCAGCACAGCAAGCGCCTGCGCATCATCACCTGCGGCTTTGTCTCGACGACGCATAATCCGCTGCGCACCGCCGAATCCATCGCCACCATGGACCACATGCTGCAAGGGCGCTTTGGCGTGGGGCTGGTGCGCGGCTATCAGGCGCGCTGGGTGGAAAACTTCAAGACCCGCGCCGACATTGGCCCGGTCGGTCCCTGGAACAAGAACGAAGCCGAGGACGAATACAACCGCGAGTACTTCAGCGAGTTTGTCGACGTGGTGGTGAAAGCGCTGACCCACGATACCTTCAACCATCAGGGCAAGTTCTTTCAGTTTCCACCGCCCGGGCTGGTCAATCCGCATGTGCACGGGGTTTACGCGCAGTACGGGCGCGGCGTGTCGCCGGCGATGGAGATTTCCGAAATCGGCATCGCCCCGCCGCCTTTCCAGCGCCCGCATCCGCCGATCTACGGCGGGTTCTCAGCCTCGCTGCGCACCGCGCGCTTCTGGGCCAAATACCGCGGCAAACCGATTGTGATGTCCTCGGATCTCGAGTTCTGCCGGCTCTTGTGGGAGGCCTATCGCAAAGAAGCCGCCAGCTTCGGCTACACGCCCAACCCGGGCGACGAGGCGGCCTGGGGCGGGCTCATGATTTGCGCGAAGACCGACGCCGAAGCCGAGGCGCTGGCCGCCGACATGCGCTGGTTCTGGGAACAGTGGGCGACGCCGTTTGGTCAGGGCGCGGTGAACATCTTGTTCGGCTCGCCAGATACCCTCTCCCGCCAAATTGAAGCGGCCGCAAAAGCGGTGCCGATTAACGAGTGTTTTCTCATCATCCCGCAGGGCATTCATGACCGCGGACAGGTGCTCGATTCGCTGGAGCGCTTTGCCACCCGCGTGATCCCGCGCTTTCAGTAGGCGCTTAAGGGGCCTCGCGAAAACTGGCTTCCAGCGCGGTTTTCCGCGCCCGCCAGTCCGGCATCACGCTCTCCAGCACGCCGTAAAAGCCTTTGCCGTGGCCGCGGTAGCGTAAGTGACAGAGTTCGTGCACCACCACGTACTCGATCGCCGCGAGCGGCGCGTGGATCAGCAACAGGTTGAGACACATGCCGGTGCGCGGCGAGAGACTGCCCCAGCGCGAGCGCATGGCGCGAATCTTGAGCGGCGGCCGGGGGTAGCGTTGAAAGCGCGGATGGCTGTGCCATTGGTCGATGAGTCGCTCGAACAGCCGCCGCGCTTCCAGTCGGTACCAGTCCAGTAAGGCCCGCGCCACGGCGGCTTCATCTTTGGCGTGACGGCCACGCAGTTCGAGCACCCCGTCGGCAAACGCCACGCCTACCGGTGCGGCGGGCAGCAGACGCAAGCTAAACCTCTGCCCCAGCCAGCGATGGCCTTGGGTCTCACTGGCGGGCGACGGCCGCGGTCGCGGCGGCTGGGCGCGGAAATGCGCGTGCTGGCGTGCGATCCATGCCTGGCGGCTCACCAGAAACTGCTGGATCAGCGACTCCGGACAGCGCAAGGGCGCGCGCAGGATCACCCGCAAATCCGGATGCACCTCAATGCTCAAGGTACGCCGCGCGCTGCGCCGGATTTCGATCGGCGGCGCGGGCGCGCTCAAATCAAACTGTAGCTGCTCGGACATGCGACCTCAGGGCGGTGGCGTCAGATCCAGATCGCAGACGTTCACGCCCTTGGTCTGGGTCGCCGCCAGCAAGGGCAGCGCGTCGAGCAAAGCTGGCAGCACGCTGCTGCAGGCCTGCACGGCCTTAAGCGCCGGGGCATTGGCGAGCGTACGGGCATGCGTCAGGGCGAGCTGCTGGGCGTCCTCGCGCAGGCCGTCCTTGCACATGGCCTGCACCTCCTTGCCCATCTGGGTCGCTTCTTCCTGCAGCTGGCTCATGGCCTTGGGGTCGAGCTTGGCCATGCAGGCCTGCAGTTGCACGGCTTCTGCGCGCAGCAGCTCAAGCTGGCTGGACGACAGGCCGGTCTGGCCCATCAGCTCGCGCAACTGCTGCAAATCGGGTGCGGTAGGCTGGCTTCGGGCAAGCCCGGCCATCGTCAGGAGCGCCACCAGCAGCAGGCTTCGACCCGGGATTGGTTTCATCAATTGCTCCGATGACGCAGAAGGCCGGCGAGCCGGCTAGAATCGCGCTTCCATTTTGAACGGAGCGCGCGCATGTCTGAACTGAACGACGTCACGGTGGTGACGAAAAGCAATGTGTATTTCGACGGTAAATGCATCAGCCACACCGTGCTGCTGAAAGACGGTACGCGCAAGACCGTCGGCGTTATCTTCCCCAGCCTGCTGACCTTCAACACCGGCGCGCCGGAGCGGATGGAAATTGTCGGTGGCCGCTGCAAGGTGCGCCTCGCCGGTGCCAGCGACTGGCAGACCTACGCCGCCGGCAGCGAATTCAAAGTGCCCGGCAACAGCAGTTTCGAGATCGAGACGCTGGAGCTTGCCGACTACGTCTGCCACTTCGAGTAAGCCTGCCCACTGCCGGCGCCCCGCGCCGGCAGTGCCCCGCCTAGTCCTTGACCTGATATTCGTCGTGACAGCCCTTGCAGGTCTTGATCGTGTCGAGAAACGCCACTTTCGTGGCCGCCTCGTTGCCCGCTTTGGCGACCTCCGCCAGCTTGGCGGTAGCGGTGACCATGGCGTCGTTACGATCGTCAAAATCTTTGAGATTAGTCCAGATTTCCGCCTTGGCGTCGGACTTGGCCTTGGCCGTTTCCGGGGTAAAGCCTTCGCGCGGCATGGGCGCAATCTGCGCGGCACGGTTGGCCAAAAAGGCCACGCGCTGCTGATCCCAGGGGGTCACGCCTTTCACCATCGCGCCGATGCCACCGATGTTCCAGGCCAGCCCAACCATCATGCTCTGGCGGTAGGTGACGAGATCTTGGGGCTTCACCTCGGCGGCAATGCCACCGATGCCGGTCAGGGCCAGCGCGGCGGCCAGCGAGATCATTCTTTTTTTCACGACAGGAACTCCCTTCTGGGTTGAATTTGAGACACGCGCGGGCGCCTACAGCCGGACGAGTCCCGCCACCGCCAGCGCCACTATCAGGAAAATCACGCCGGCCCGCCACAGACTGACAAACGCCGACTGCCCGGTCGCAGACGGCGCCGGCTTGAGGCCGGTCACCATGGCGCGGACCAAGCGCTCGCCTTTGCGCCAGCGGTGCCAGCCAATCGCCAGCACATGCACGGCCACCAGCGCCAGCAACACATCGAAATTGAGACCATGAAGACCGGTGAGCCGGTCGCTTAAATCTTTGCTGACGTGGGCGTAGAGCGGGCCTTCCCACATGATGTCGTCGTTGGCAAAGAGGCCCGTCAGGGTTTGCACCAGCAACACCGTCAGCAAGGCCAGCACCATCCAGCCACCCAGCGGATTGTGACCGAGGCTGCGCATGGGTTGGGGGCCGAGCAGTTCACGCAGGCTGCCGAGTACCGTGACGGGTCCCCGCAGAAACTGGGCGAAGCGCGCGTAGTGACTGCCGCAAAAGCCCCAGACAACGCGGAACAACACCAGCGTGAGAATCGCGTAGCCCGACCAGAAGTGATACTTGAGCCAGAGCTCGCCCTGCTCACCCGACCACCATGAAAAGCCCACCAGCACCAGCAGCGCCCAGTGAAAGAGCCGCACCGGCAGGTCCCAGATCGGGATAAGAAGCTCACGCATGTCCGCAGTATAAGCGCGGCCGGTGCCCGGACGGCAAAGCCCGCGGCTTGCATAGCCTGTCGGGACAGAAACGGGCACATTAGGCACCTCACAAAAGACGGTGTGGCCGCCTCGACGGCACGCACCGCAGTCAAGGAGAGAGTGCATGCGATCATCAGCGCCTAGCGCCACCGGCGAACTTGCGCACGGCTGGCTGCCGCTTCTGGCGGCGACGCTGGGCTGTGGCATGGGCGCCTCGTCTTTGGTGTTCTACAGCCTGGGCGTGTTCGTCAATCCGCTGCAAAGCGCCTTCGGCTGGAGCCGGGGCGATGTGACCTCGGCCATGCTCTACTCCAGCGCCGGCCTCATTCTGGCCGGCCCGCTGCTGGGCTGGCTGATCGACCGCTACGGCGAGCGGCGCATCGCGCTGATCTCAATCCCGGCCTTCGCGCTGGTGCTGTGGTTACTGAGCCAGTTGAACGGCACGCTGTCTTTCTTCTACGGCTGTTTCCTGCTCGCCGCGATGCTGGGCTGTGGCACCACGCCCATCCTCTACACCCGCGCAATCGCCGCCCGTTTCGAGCACGCGCGAGGCCTTGCGCTGGGCATCACGCTGGCCGGGCCCGGTACCGCCGCCCTGCTCTTGCCGCCGTTTCTGAGCGATCAGATTGCCGCCCACGACTGGCGCTACGGCTTTAGCCTGCTGGCCGGGCTTGCGCTGGTGCCGTGGCTGCTGGTGGCGATCGGTCTGGGCGCACCCGCGCGCCATGAACACGCCCTCGCGTCGACCGTAGCGAACGAGCACAGCCGCGGCGAGGCGCTGCGCAGCCGGGTGTTCTGGACGCTGGCCGGCTGTTTCATTGCGGTCGCGGCCGGCGCCTCGGCGCTGGTGGTGCACCTGGTTCCAATGCTGCGAGATACCGGGCTCGACGCGGCCACCGCCGCGCGCGTGGCGTCGGTCATTGGCATCGGGATCATCCTCGGTCGGCTCCTCATCGGCTGGCTGATCGATCGGGTGTTCGCGCCGTCCGTCGCCGCGGTCATTTTTGTGATTGCCGCCGGCGGCTGCCTGCTGCTCGCCTACGGCGGCGCCGAACACGCGCGCCTTGCGGCGTTCTTGATCGGTTTTGCGCTGGGCGCCGAAGTCGACCTGATGGCCTTCATGGTCTCGCGCTACTTCGGCCTGCGGCATTACGGCTTTTTATACGGCACGATTTACGCCGGCTTCTGGGTCGGCATCGCCGGCGGTCCCGCGCTGGCCGGGCGCTTGTACGACCTTTACGGCAACTACCTGCTGGCGCTGTGGATCCTCGGCGGGCTGTTCGTCGCTGGCGCGCTGGCCGCGCTGTCGCTGCCGCGCTTCGAGTCCGTGCGCGCGGCGAGATCCGCCGCCTGAAGTGCAGTCGCTGACCACGGTGAACAGCATTCATTTCAAGCTGGTGGCGATGGCCGTGTTCTGGGCGAGCTCCTATCCGCTCGGCCGGCATCTGGCGCAGTTTCATGTGCCGGCCGTGGTCGCCGGGCTGCGGCTTGCGTTCGCCACCACCTGTCTGCTGCTGATTGCCGGTGCCGCCGGCCAGTTAAAACAGCACATCACGCCGCGCGTGCTGGCCATTTTTCTCTTGATGGGCGCGAGCGGCTTTTGCATCCACAACCTCCTGATGATGTACGCGCTGCAGTTCACGCGAGCCAACACCGGCGCGGTCATCAACGGCGCGATTCCGCTGATGATCGTGCTGCTCGATTTCGTGCTCTTTCGCCGCCGTATTCCGCGCCTCGGTTTACTGGGCGTGCTGATGGGCTTCCTGGGCACCGCCGTGGTGGTGACGCATGGCGATCTCCTCAGCGCCTTTGCGCTGGGCATCGGGCGCGGCGAAGCCGTCTTCCTCGTCGCCATTACCGGTTGGGCGGTCTATTCGATCGCCGGGCGCCCGCTGTTTGCGCTGATGCCACCGCTGGCGGTCACGACCTACGCCTGTCTCGCCGGCTTGGTGCTGATGTCGCCTTTCACCGCCGCGCAGTGGGCCGCAGCCGCGCCGCTGTTAAGCGACTGGCGGTTGGTTGCGCTGATCGGCGTGCAGGCGCTGTTCAGTATGTCGCTCGGCTTTGTGTGGTACTCGCAGGGCGTGAAAACTCTGGGCGCGATGAACACCTCCATGTACGCCAATCTGGTGCCGGTGGTGGCGATTGGGCTGTCGGCCGTGACGCTGGGCGAGCGCCCGGATCTGGCGCTGCTGATCGGCGCCGCGCTGGTCATCGGCGGGCTGGTGGTGGTGGGGCGCGCCCAAGCCGCCGCTCAGGCCTGAGTGCCGACCGCCAACGCGGCGCTGCCCTCGTCATCCGGCAAAAACCCGTCGGCCTGCATCGCCCACATGCATGCGGAAATGTGTCGGATGACGCAGGCGAACCAGGGCAGGTCGCGTACCGGTGCGTTCATCGCCATCGATTCGCCAGGACAGGTGCCGGTGCTGCCGGTCGCTGCGGGCTTGGCGTCATGAGCCCTCCCCCCGCCGGCCGGCGCGATCCCCTGAGGGAGATCCTCGACGCGCTCGAGACCGCCCTCCGTGAGCAGGCCAAGCAGGGCAGCGCCGAGGCGCAGTTGCAGTTGGGCTACCGATACGCGCAGGGCGATCGCGTGCCCAGGGACGACCGCGAGGCCTTCTCCTGGTTCCGCAAGGCCGCGGAACAGGGCCATCCGCAGGCGCAGCACTGCGTCGCGGTGAGCTACTTCAAGGGGCAGGGCGTAGGCCGGGACGTCCGACAGGCCTATTTCTGGATGTTTCTGGCGAGCGCACGCGATCCGGACTGGGCGGGGCTCGCGGACTATTTCGCCGGGAGCGATCTGACGCCCGCGCAGCGCGACGAGATCCGCGCCGAGGCACGTGCCTGGACGCCGGAACCGGACGGCGAGCGCGAGGCCGTCGTCCGCGAGCGGGCCGAACGGGGCGATGCAGAGGCGCAGCTGAAGCTGGGCGCGTGGTACGCCGAGGGCGCTCGCGTAGCGAAGGACGAAAGCGAGGCCTTCTCCTGGTTCCGCAGGGCGGCCGAACAGGGCCACCCGGGCGCGCAGTTCACCGTAGGCTGGATGCTCTTCACGGGCCAGGGCATCGCCATCGACGAGCGGCAGGCCTACTTCTGGCTCGTGCTGGCGAGCGAGCGAGATCCGGACTGCGAGGCCATCCGGGACGCGGTCGGTAGCGAGTTGACGCCCGGGCAACGGAGCGAGGCCCACGCCGATGCGCGCGCCTGGGCGCCGAAATCGGCCTAAGTCGACTACGCCGGTGGCGGGCCCTTGACCCGCGCCCGACTGGCATCGGTGGGGGTCGAATCAAAAAGCTCAGGGTTACCAAAACGCCGGCGAGATTCTTCGCACTCTTCGACGTCGCCCGTGATGAATCGGCCCCGCTTGCTCGTGCGCGCCAACCCGCCGCCTGCGCAGTGATGGCAGCGGTGACGTCGGCCCGAGGCCTCTCAATCGAGCGCGATGAACGCTTTGGTCACCGGCTCAAGCACGTTCCAACGGACGGTCTCACCCTTGCACGTAAAGAAGGCATCGCCGGGCCCAAGTTCATGGTGCTCACCGGCCTGGCTGATCACGAGCCGGCCACGCAGGAGGGTGACAAACTCGGTGGAACCGTAGGTGAGATCGAACTCACCGACCTCCACGGACCACACCCCGACACTGCAATTTTCTTCCGGTCGCTCGACGTCAACACGGATGAAATCCGCCGGTTCTGGTCCCACAGAGACCGCGTTCCATTCCTTCAGCACGCCTGCGGGCGCAAGCCCCGTACAGGCCATTCCGGGCCGGTAGACCTTCATCGTCTTCTCCTCACCTTGGGTTTTTTCCGAAAGGGCTGACGCCCCATGTGCTTTCAAGCCGGCAGGCAGGCCATAGTCCCAAGAACGGCCCGGCCATTCGGGCGCGCGTCTAGATTAATTTGTGCTCGCCATCAGCAAGGCATCAAAGGCTCAGCGTGATTTAAACGCCGAGCCAAGCCTTTGGCGCCAGCCTCAATTTCCAGAGCCCGGCGCACGAATTTGCTACGCCACGGTCTCGACCGCCGCCGCGGCCTCGTCTTCTGGCAAAAAACCGCCGGCCTGCATCGCCCACATCCGGGCGTAGTGCCCGTTGCGGGCCAGCAACTCGGCCGGGCTGCCGTCCTCGATAATCGCGCCGTGATGAAAGACCACGATCCGATCGAGCCGCGCGAGCGTCGACAGCCGATGCGCGATGACCAGCACCGTCTTGCCCTGCATCAGCTGCGCGAGGCTGTCCTGAATGTGTCGCTCGGTGACGGAATCGAGCGCGCTGGTGGCTTCATCCAGCAGCAGAATCGGCGCGTTTTTGACAATCGCACGCGCCAGCGCGATCCGCTGACGCTGTCCGCCGGACAGCTTCACGCCGCGCTCGCCGACCAGCGACTGATAGCCGTCTTCGGTTTCCAGAATGAACTCGTGCGCGTGCGCTTGGCGGGCGGCGGCGATGACCTCGTCGTCAGTGGCATCCAGCCGCCCGTATCGAATGTTCTCCAGCAGCGAGCGGTGAAACAGCATGGGGTCTTGCGGGATCATCGCAATCTGCTGGCGCAGACTTTCCTGGGTGGCGCTCGCGATGGCCTGCCCGTCGATCAAAATCTGTCCGCGCTGCGGCTCGTAAAGCCGGAGCAGCAAATTGAGCAGCGTGCTTTTGCCGCTGCCGGAATAGCCGACAAAGCCGACCTTCTGGCCGCCGGGAATGTGCAGATTAAGCCCGGCAAACACCGGCCGGGTGTCGAGGTAGGCAAAATCCAGCGCTTCGATCGCGATGGCGCCGTGGGTCACCCGCAGGGGCTGCGCGTCCGCGCCGTCCAGCACTTCGTGCGGGCGCACGATCATGCCGACGCCGTCGCTGACGTTGCCGAGATATTCAAAGAAATCGAGGAATTTGCGGGACAGCCCTCGCGCCTGCTCGATGAGGAGCAGCGACAGGCTGGCCGCCATCGCGAACTCGCCGGCGGTCATGACACCGCGGCTCCACAGGTCGATGGCGTAGGCCACCATGCCGAGGATGAGCAGCATGGCCGCGCTGAACTGAAACCAGCGGATGGCTTCCATAAACCAGAACACGCGCCGCGCCCGGCCCACTTCGAAGTCGAGAAAGCCTTCCAGATAGTCGCGCTCGAAATCGCGCCGCGCGAAGAGCTTGGCGTTCATGATGTTGGTCACCGAGTCGACAATCTTGCCGCTGACCAGACTGCGCGCCGCGGCGTAGTCGCGCGCGTAGCGGCGGGCGCGCAAGGACAGCAGGAAAGAGATGCTGACATAGCCCGTGACCCAGGCACCCAGCACGGCGGCCAGCCCGTGATCGACCTCGGCCAGCACCAGCAGGGAGGCGGTGAAGCTGACGATTAGCGGCCAGAAGTCGAACAGCATGGTCCACAGCACCTGCGCCGATCCCATGGAGGTCTCGGCGATGCGATTGGCCAGTGAGCCGGCGAAATTGCCCAGAAAATAGCGCTGGGAATGGTGCTGCAGGTAGGCGAACAAATCGCGCCGGATCCGCCGGCGCAAGGCCGGCCCAAGCAGCACCAGCACCGTACCGCTGGCGCGCGAGGCCAGCACAATGCCGAGGCTTAAACCCGCAAACAGCCACAGCGCCGGCGCGACCGCCGGCCACACCGCCGCCTTCGCCGCGAGTGCGCCGTTGACCGCATCCATGATGTGGCGAATCGCCCAGGGCAGCAGGATATTGCACAGCGACTGCCCGGTCTCGAACACCAGACAGGCCAGCACGCCGGGCAAATAGAAACTTACAAAATGCAGCACGAAGCGGAACGGTGTGTTCGGCAGCGTGGGCGCAGGGATAGACGACATGGGCAGACGCACTCCAGCAAGCAGAGCGGCGCGCGTCGGCAGACCCGACGCGCCCCGCAGCCACCGGCAGTTCAGCTTACAGGGCGATACCGAGCGCGGCGGACAGATCGGCAATCGCCTGTGCTTCGCCGGTGACCTTGATGGTGTGCATGCCGAGCGCACTGGCGGGCTTCAGATTGACGCCCAGATCGTCCAGATAAACCACTTCGTTCGGCGCCACGTTCATGCGCTCGCAGGCAAAGGTGTAAATGCGCGGGTCGGGCTTACGCATGCCGATTTTGCTGGACTCGATCACTTGGTGAAACATTGTCATCACATCGGCCACCTGGGCGGCGCGCGCCGGCGTGCCCCACATGCCCGGACCTTCGCCCATGTTCACGTTATTGGTCAGGCAGCAGACGTGATAGTCCTGCTTGCAGCGTTTCAGCACCTCGACCATGCGCGGCCGCACGTCGCCGCCCAGCAAATCGAGCACCGCCCTGCCCTTCACCGCATGCCCCAGCGCGCGGGATTCGTCCTCGAACAACCGGTCGAATTCGTCCAGCGACACCTGGCTCGACTCGAACTGCGCCCAGGCATTGGTGTGGTGATTGCGCGCATTCACGCCGCGCAAAAAATCTTTCGGCAGGCCGTGTTCGGCCTCGTAACGGGCGAAGGAATCGAAAGGCGAAGACGTCAGCACGCCGCCGAAGTCCCACAGAATGGCTTTGAAAGTCATGGGCGTTGAGATCCGTAAATGGTCAGAGGATGCCGCGTCGGGCACGCTGTCAGCGGCGCGGGAAGGCTGTCACACTTTAGCCCGCCTGTCCCCCGACTTGAACCCGCGCGCCGCCGAGGTAAGCCATGTCTGTGACCGAACTCCGCTTCACTGCCAACGGCCTGCAACTGGCCGGCCGGCTGTATCTGCCGGACCGCGCCGGGCCGCACCCGCTGGTGATCCTCTCGCACGGCTTTTCAGCGCTGATGGACATGGGGCTTGCCGACTATGCGCGGGTGTTTCAGGCCGCGGACCTCGCCTGCCTGACTTACGAACACCGCAATTTTGGCGCGAGCGAAGGCAGCCCCCGGCACGAGATTGATCCCTGGCAGCAGGTGGCGGATATGCGCGAAGCCCTCAGCTATGCGCGCAGCCTGCCCGACATCGACCCCGAACGAATCGGCCTGTGGGGCACCAGTTTCGCCGGTGGCCACGTGCTGGTGGTGGGCGCGCTGGACCGGCGGGTGAAGTGTGTGGTCTCGCAGGTGCCGCTGGTTGCCGGCTACGACACCTTGCGCAGTTGGGTGGGGGACGCGCACTGGGACAAGATGCAGGCGCGGTTTGCCGAGGACCGCGACGCGCGCTACCGCGGCGAGGCGGCCCGCGTCACCCGCCCCGCTCGCCCCGGTGACCAGACCTCCGAGTGGGTCAGCGCCATTGGCGCAGAGGCGCTCTATCCCAACGAAATTACCCAACGCAGTCTGGAACTGCTGGGCAGCTACGAGCCGGCCGGCTTCATCGCGCGAATTGCGCCCACGCCCTTGCTGATGATTCTTGCCACCGAAGACACCCAGACGCCCTACGCTGGTCAGCGGACCGCCTTCGAGCTCGCCGGCGAACCGCGCCAACTGCTGCTGCTGAACGGGCGGCACTACGACCCCTACACCACGCTGTTCACGCCGGCGGCCGAAGCGGCCCGCGACTGGTTTGTGCGCTATCTGTAGCGCTCTGCGCTAGACCGTCAGCAGTTTCACCGCCACCGCGCCCAGCACCAGCGCGATGGCGTAGCGCATGAAACCGAGCGGCGCGCGGGTGCTGATCCACGAGCCCGCCAGCACGCCGGGAATCGAGCCGACCAAGAGATTGATCAGCAGCGGGAAGTTCACGTTGCCCAGCGCCAGATGCCCCATGCCGGCAATGAGCGTGAGCGGAATGGCATGCGCCAGATCGGTACCAACGAGGCGGTTGGGCGTCATCCGCAGCGGGTACAGATAAAGCAGCATCACGGTGCCCAGCGCGCCGGCGCCGATTGAGGTCAAGGTCACCAGCACCCCCAGCACCACGCCGGCCGCCACGGTCAGCGCGGGCTGCAGCGCCTTGAAGCGCGACGAGTCACCCAGCCGGAACCGGCGCCCCAGACCATGCAGCCAGTCTTTGGCGAGGATGCCGAGGGCCGTGATGATGAGGGCGACGGCCAGCGCGGTGAGGATGACGCCGCTTTTCATCTGGCTTAAATGATTGAGCTGCATCCACAGCAGGGTAAGCGCCGCGCCGGGCAGGCTGCCGTAGGCCAGTCGCCGCACCACCTGCCAGTCCACCGTTTCGTGCTTGTGATGCACCGCGACGCCAAAGGTCTTGGTGATGCAGGCGTAGAGGAGATCGGTGCCGACGGCGGTTTGCGGCGCCACGCCAAACAAGAGCACCAGAATCGGCGTCATCAGCGAGCCGCCGCCCACGCCGGTAATGCCCACAATGAGGCCTACCAGCACACCGGCCAGCGCGGTCAATGCATCAAAATCCAAGTGTGTTCTCCGGCATCCGTGGTCGGGTAGCGTGGGACCTTGCGCGCGGCCCGGCGGGGCTGGCGCGCGTGAGGGGGCGGATTATGCGGGGTACGTCGCCGCGCGATTAGTCGAATGCGGCATAAAGATAGATGCCGGTCACGCGCCTGCCGCCGCGCGACGCGCGGGTGTCTCGAAGTTGCGCCGCACTCCCCTATACACTCGGCGCTTATGGCGGTAGCCGACCGGACGCCGCCCACTTTTCCGCCCCAAACAGAGAGACCCCAGCATGAGCATGAAACCCGCCAAGAACGCCATGGACCTCGGCATTATCTGCAAGGACATCAACGCCAGCCTTGCGTTCTATCACGGTCTGCTGGGGCTGGAAAAAATCGGCGAGATGCCGGTGCCGTTTGGCCTGATGCACCGGCTGGCCTTCGGCGAAAGTTTTGTGAAGCTCATTGATCCCAAGAAAGTCCCCGAGGCCGGCCCGCTGGGTCTGACCAAGGCGCTGGGCTTTCGTTATCTCACGTTCCAGATTTCTAACATCGACGAGGTCTGCAAAGAATGCGAGCAGGCCGGCTTGAGCTTCGACATTCCCAAGCAGGAACTGATGCCCGGCGTGACCATTGCCATGGTGCGTGACCCCGACGGCAACGTCGTCGAATTCGTGCAGCGAGGCTAAGCCATGGACAAGTCCGCCTTCTTCGCCGACGCCAGACATGACCTCAGCGGTCCGCTGGCGGGCATCCGGGTAGTGGAAGCGACCACCACCTGGGCGGGCCCGATGGCCGGCTGCGTGCTGGCGGACTTTGGCGCCACGGTCATCAAGGTCGAGCACCCGGAGGGTGAAGTGCTGCGCCGGGTGCCTCCGACCTATGAAGACTCGAAGCTCTCGCTGTTTCACGAAACCGTGAACCGCAACAAGCAGAACGTCTCGCTTAATTTGCGCCACCCCGAAGGCCGCCGGCTGTTCCTGGCGCTATGCGCCGAGGCCGACGTGGTGATTGAAAACTTCAAACCCGGCACGCTGGCCGGCTGGGGCGTCGGCTACGCCGATGTGAAGGCGGTAAAGCCCGACATCATCTATGTGTCGGTCAGTGGCTTCGGGCAGTTCGGGCCCTTGTCAGACCGTCCGGGCTATGACCCCATCGCCCAGAACTACAGCGGCTGGTCCTCGCTGAACGGCGCGCCGGACGACGGCCCGACCAAGGCGCCGACTTTTCTGGGCGACGATCTGGGCGGGGTACACGGCGCGCTGGGCGCCATGGCGGCGCTCTTCCACCGCATGAAAACCGGCGAAGGCCAGCATGTGGACATCGCGCTTACCGACGCACTCATTTTCCAGAGCGACGGCCTGCTCGCCGCCGGCGCGCTGGGCATTCCAATGCGGCGCTGGGCCAACCAGTTCGCAATCGCGGCGCCGGTGAATCGCTATGCCTGTACCGACGGCTATATCTACGGTGGCGTGTTGCTGGACTCCCACTGGAAACAGCTGGCGCGCATCATCGGCCGGGCCGATCTGGCGAACGTCATTGGCATTGACCGCATCAAGCGCCGCGAAGAGTTCGACCTGCTGGTCGCGCAGTGGTGTATTCATCACAGCACGGCGGCAGTCGTCGAGCAGTGGAACGCGGCGGGCCTCGCGGTGACCCGCGTCAACAGCTTCGCCGAAGCCTCTCGCGAACCGCACCTGCACGAGCGGGACATGCTGCAAGACGTCACCCTCACCGACGGCAAGACCGTGCCCATGGTGGGCCCGGCCGCCAAGTTCTCCCGTACCCCGGTGCGCATCCGCCACGCGGCGCCGGCGCTGGGACAGGACAATGCCGAGATTCTGGGGGCGCTGGGCGTAGATGCCGAAGGACTCGCGCGCCTGAAACAGGACGGCGCAATTTAGCCGCAGCGCGCGAGGCGTCGCGGCCCGCAGGCCAGCCGGCGCCAGCGGCATGGTGCAGCTGAGGCTCGCGCGCAACGCGTGCCTTAAGTCGAGACCGGACGACACGCGCTGGCGTCGCCCGGCCTGATGGTGGCCTGCTCAGCCCCTAGACGAAGAGATCGTCGGCCTTGATGCCCGAAGCGCTCAGATCGGCGGTGGTGATCCCGGCGAGCGTGATCGTGCCGCCCAGCTGGAAGTCGATCGCAAGCCCGGCGCTGCTGTCCGAGACGGTAATCTGCGTCTTGTCCCAGTCGAAGGCCAGCAGGCGATCACCGTCCAGATAGTTGAAGTCGGTGACGGTGTCGCTGCCCCAGTTGCCTGCCGCCGCATTTTTACGGAACAGGAAACTGTCGGCACCGGCGCCACCGGTCATGCTGTCGGTCCCCGTGCCGCCCGCGAGCAGGTCATTGCCCACGCCGCCATAGAGCGAGTCGTTGCCGGCACCGCCATCGAGCAGATCGGCGTAAGTCCCGCCAAGTCCCGTGATCGTCCAGCCGCTGCCCGCCGCGTTGGTATCGCCGCCGCTCAGGTTGCCGCCGTAGATCACATCGTTGCCGGCACCGCCCGACAGCCAGTCGCCGTCGTTACCGCCAACCAGGGTGTCGGCGCCGGTACTGGCCCACAGCGCGTCGCGCCCGGCCTCGCCAAACACCGTGTAGTTCTCTGCCGCATCGGATAGGCCGACCAGCTTGGCGGTGAGGTCGACGACGTCATCGCCGGCGCCCATCTGGAAGGCCTCGAGCCCCGTCGTCAGCGCTCCGGTACGCACGCCGTTATCGAGCATCGCAAATCGGAACACCACGTCGTGTCCGCCCGAGCCGAGCAGCACGTCGTAGCCATTGCCACCAATGTAGGTGTCGTAGCTACCGCGATACAGGCCGCCGTCCGCGTTCAGTTTGATCCCGGTGCTGGCCGTGAAGTCGCCGTCGCGGTTGTAGGCATAGACGTCGGAGTTCGAGATCTTGCCAAAGCCGCGGTCGGCGTCGAACAGCAGGACGTCGTCCCCATTGCCACCGTTCAGGGTGTCGACGCCGCTCTCACCCGCCAGGATGTCGATGCCGTCACCGCCGTTCAGCTGGTCATTACCCACGCCGCCGAACAGCACGTCGTCATCCGCACCGCCGTTCAGGAGGTCGTTGCCGTCGCCGCCGAAGAGCAGGTCGTTATTCGCGTCGCCGTTGAGCGTGTCGTCCTGTGCGCCGCCCTGCAGGGTGTCGTCGCCGTCGTTGCCGTTGAGCACGTCGGCGTCGTTGGCCCCATCGAGCACGTCGTTGCCGGCGCCGCCAGACAGCAGGTCGGTGCCGTTCTGGCCAAGCAGGACGTCGGCGTCGTCGCCGCCGTCCAGCGTGTCGTTGCCGTCATCGCCCACCAGCTGGTCGCTGCCGCTGCCGCCCAGCAGCTGGTCGTTGCCCGCGCCGCCGGAGAGCACGTCGGCGCCGTCATTGCCGGACAGCAGGTCGTTGCCGGCGTCACCGTTCAGCATGTCGTCGCCGATGCCACCGTCGAGGGTGTCGTTGCCGGCTTCGCCCCACAGGCGGTCGTTGCCACCGGCGGCGGCCAGCACGTCGGTACCGTTGCCACCCCAGATGCGGTCGTCGCCTTCGCCGGCCAACACGTTGTCGTTGCCTTCGCCGGCGGTGATGGTCAGCGAGGCCGCCACGCCCACGAGCGTCAGATTGTCGTCCCCGCCAAGGAGGTCGATCTGCTCGACAGCCACAATCGAGGTCGCGCCAAAGCTGAGCACGTCCGCCGCTTCGGTCGCCGCGACCTTGTCGTAGCCCGCGCCGCCGTCGAACACGTCGCCGCTTTCCGAAACCATCATCAGGTCGTTACCGGCGCCGCCGTAGGTGGTGTCGGCGCCGGCGCCGCCGTCGAGAATGTCGCCGCCAGCGTCACCGCGGAGGACATCGTTACCCGCCTGTCCGTAGAGACGGTCGATGCCGTTGCCGCCGCTGATCACATCGTCGAGGTCGCGACCGTAAACGCGGTCATCGCCGTCACCGGCGCGGAATTCACTGCCCAGAGCAAAGCCGGAAGCGGTCGCCTTGGCCGCATCCGTGGCAAGAAAAACGCTGTCATTGCCGGCCAGACCGTCGTACTGCGTGCCGTCGGTGTAGGTGCCAGCCTTCACCACATCGAAATCAACCCAGTCAACGGCAGTCGTGAACAGGTTGGGGCCCGGACCGCTCCCGCCGCCGCCAATCGAGGTGCCGGCGTAGTCCACAAACAAATCGACGCGCTCGAAACCACCGGCTTTCAGGCCCAGGGTGGTCAACTCGAACAGCGCGCCGTTGGTGTCGTTGTAGTTCGCGAGGGTGTTGGCGTAGGTTTGGATTTCGTTGCGAATCGCCGCGTTCTGGAAGTCGGCGCTCGACAGGTAAATGCGCAGCGTGTCGGTGCCGGCACCGCCGCGCGCGACGTCGAAATTACCGGCCGGGTTCTTCAGTTCCTCGCCCGCGAGCGGGGTGGCGGCCGCGTATTCGGCAGCGGTCATCGAGATCTGCGCGACGATGTCGTCGCCCGCACCGCCGTCCACCGTGTCAAAGCCGGCGCCCGCGCTAATCTGGTCGTTGCCGTTGCCGCCGTTGACGGTGTCGTTGCCGGCACCGGCGTTGAGGGAGTCGTTGCCGTCGCCGCCTGCCACGATGTCGTTGCCGTTGCCGCTGAACACGCTGTCGGTGCCAGCGCCCGCGTTGATGGTGTCGTCGCCGTCGGCACCGTCGATATAGTCGTCGCCGTCACCGGCATCGACGTTATCGTTGCCGGCGCCCGCCCACACGGTGTCGTTCCCGGCGCCGGCGTTCAGAATGTCGTTGCCCCAGCCGCCGTCCAGCACGTCGTTGCCGTTGCCGCCGCTCTGGGAGTCGTCGCCGTTGCCGCCGACCAGGCGGTCATTGCCTTCACCGCCGTCGAGGCTGTCGTTGTCGTTGCCGCCGTCGAGATAATCGTTGCCACTGCCGCCGATCAGCGTGTCAGCGCCGTCCTGACCGTAGAGCCCATCGTTATCGGCACCGCCGTCAAGCACGTCCGTTCCAGCGCCGCCGACCAGCACGTCGTTACCCGCTTCACCGAGCAGGCGATCGTTATCCACGCCCCCGTCGAGGTAGTCGTTGCCGCCGCCGCCAATAAGGGTGTCGGTGCCGCTCTGGCCGTAGAGATAGTCCACGCCCTTGCCGCCCACCATGACGTCGCGGCCGCGACCGCCGTAGGCCATACTGCGCTCGGTGACCGTGCTGTCGTCCTGCAGGAAGCCCAGCATGTCGGCGAGGTTGACTTCGGTCGTGCCGTCGCCAATCAGCGCCAGCAACGCATCGATGTCGGACTTCACGCTGCTGTTCACCACGCCGCCGCTCATCAGGTCGCCCTTCAGCGAGTGGCCGGTCAGCATCAGGTCGTCGCCGTCGCCGCCGTCCAGCGTGTCGTCGCCGGCGCCGCCCAGCAGCAGGTCCGCCCCGTTGCCGCCGCCGAGGAAATCGTTCCCGACACCGCCGTTCAGCACGTCGATGCCCTCACCGCCAAACAGCACGTCGTTGCCGGCGCCGCCGTCGAGGATATCGGTGCCCACGCCGCCGTTGAGGGTGTCGTTGCCCGCGCCGCCAAACAGCCAGTCGCTGCCCTCGCCGCCGTTCAGCACGTCGTCGCCAGCACCACCGTCGACGATGTCGTCGCCCGCGCCAGCGTTGATGATGTCGCGACCGTCGCCGCCGACAATGACGTCGGCGCTCGCGCTGCCGTTGGAAATCGTGGTGGCAATGGCCGCGACCGCGATTTTGGCCACGCCGGTGGAAACTGTAGACGCCAGTTGCGTGACGGCGGCGACCCGGTTGGTGCCCGCGTTAAGTTCTAGTGCCATAGTCGTTACCCCTTAGGCGATTCTGGTTTTGCTTGGTCCACTGCGATCCCGTCGGGCCACTGGCCCGGTCGGCGATCCGGTGTTGTTTAAGGTGGCCGCGCCATGGTCGGCGCGGCGATTCACTTATTCGGCCCGACTAGCTACCCGCGGTTGCAGCGGGTGACCGGCGTCGGCTTGCGAGCCCCAGCAGGGCGGGCGCAAACAGCCACAGCGCGGCCGGCACCGGCACGGGCGTGATCTCGCCGGGCGTCACTGCCCACATGAAATACTTGCCTGCCTTGGGTTCGAAGGTCTGGACGCCGTCCGAGGTACCAAACAGCCAGGCCGTGCCCGCGTCGTTTACATACTCAATGCCCGACCAGTAAGCGTCCGAGCGCACGTTGGTAAACGGGCCGACCGCCCCGTTGGTGGTTTGCGCGCCATCGTTGGCAAAAATGCCGTAGCCGCTTTGCGGCGACCCGATGGTGTCGAAGCCGGCGATGCGTCCCAAATCGTTGTAGTAGAGTCGCGCCAACTCGCCAGACTCGACGGCAACGTTGTAGCCGCAGTCCGTGCCCGAGAAACCGAAATCGCAGCCCGCAGCGCCGGTGTCGGTGATGGTCGGCAGGCGCCACTGGTTGGTGCCGCCGTAGTTGGTGGTATTGAGGTAGTTGATAACGGCTTTGGCGCCCAGCCAGGTGGTGCTGCCGTTGGCGTCAAAGTCGCTGGCGCTCAGCGAGCCGCCGCTGGCGGCGACCAGGTCGTTGACCAGACTGGCGTTGCCCGACATCAAACTGCCGAGCAGATTGCCGTCGGCGGTAAGCGTGATGTCGACCGTGCCGGACTGCATCCGGACAACGCTACGGCCCTGCGAAGTGTAGGAGGTCAGCGCGGCCTGCGCGCTAAGTGAACCGGCGGCCAGCATGGCGCCCAGGGCGAACGTGGGCCAGAACATACGGGACGGTTTGGCGTGCTCGGTGGTCATGTCATTTCCCCTTCACGTGCCGCGGTCCAAGTACCGGCGGCGCTGGTTGTCATGGCGCGTGCCGGCGGCACGCAGGGCCGAGGAATGACGTGACCGGTGTGGGCTTTCGGGCAGAGCCCGTTCATCCGCACGCGGCGACGCATCGCTCGGGGGATCCGCAGGGCTCGTGACAATTCGAGGGCGTGCGAGCGCACAGGGGGGAAACGACCGCCCACAGGGGGCTAATCGAGCTATCGCGATGGGCTACAGCAGCAAAAAGCCCTGAATGCAGGCGAGTTCGCCCGAGAGAACCCCTGCTTCAAGCAGAAACGGTTCTCGCATTCCGGCCCACACTTTTTTCGCGCGTGGGTCGCTCCGTAGCAAAACAGTCCATCGGATGTGTTTCCTCGCCATGCAAACCAGCAGCCCGGCGAACCGCGGCTCTGCGTTTCATGCGTCCCTTCCATCGCTGAAAGGGAAACACTTGATCCGTATCAAGCGTTGTACCGGCCGATGTATGACAAGGCAATACAGTTTGCCGACCGAGTGAGAAAAAAGTCCGAATATTGTTGCGCACGCGACCGGAGGCTCCTGCGCCCAACCGCGTCAGGGGCCTGCCCTAGGGCTCGGGTCGTTTCGCCGACCAGCCGGCCCAGGGATTCTCGGCGGGCACCCGCCGACGGTCCTCGACATACCAGGCTTCGACCTGGGCCCGGGCCCAGGGCGTGCGCCGGAGGAAAGTCAGGCTCGACTTCACCGACGGCTCGAACATGAAACAGCGCACCGGAATCCGTTCCGCCATCGCTGCCCAGCCGTAACGCCTGACGAGATAGTCGAGCACCATCGCCAGCGTCACCCCGTGGAGCGGGTCCCGGGCGGCTGCGCGCCGACCGTCAGGGCTAGAGGTCTCCTCGCTCATCGGGCGCTCAGCGGAGTGCCTGCAGTTGTTCGACCTGCACGGCGAAGGCCGACTCGTCCGCGTAGCGCCCGGCATGCACCACGCCGGTCACCCCGACCTCGGCCAGCGCGGCGAGCTGCTCGCGGGCTTTGGGCAGGTCGTCCAGCGGCAGGCCCGTCAGGGGGATGACCTGCGGCGGCGGCTTGCCGGCGGCCTGCATCAGCGCCGTGAGTTGCTGGACGGGCTCGCGCAGGAAGTCCGGATCGCCTTTCATCGGCATCCAGCCGTCGCCGTAGCGCACCACCCGGGCAAAGGCGTGCTCGGCCGCGCCGCCCAACAGGAAGGGCGGGCGCGCCGGTCGCGGCCTGAACAGAAATTCCTGTCCGTTGCGGCTCACTACGTCGTTGGCGAAGCACTCGTGCATGAAGGCCAGCAACTCGTCGGTCAGCGCGCCGCGCTTGCGCCGGTCAATGCCCAGCGCGCGAAACTCGGCGGCCATCCAGCCAACCCCGAGCCCCAGCTGCAGACGGCCTTCGGCCAGCTCCTGCACGCTCGCGACCCACTTGGCGGTCGGTAGCGGCGCGCGGTACGGCGCGATGAGCACCGTGACACCAAGACCAATGCGGCGGGTCACGCCCGCCAGAAAACTGAGCGTCGCCAGCGGGTCGAGGTAGCGCCCGTCCGAGCCTTCCGACTCCGCCGGCGGGATGGCGATGTGGTCGACCACCCATAGGTCGTCGAGACCGGCGGTCTCGGCCCGGGCCGCGCAGGCTTTGAGCAGCCCCGGTGTCGACTGCGGCCCCATGTTGCGGATCAGGGTTCCAATGCGCATGAACGCTACTCCTGCCAGTGCATGACCACCCGGCCGATGACTTCCCGCGCCGCGATGCTGTCCAGCACCCGCACCAGATCGTTAAAGCCGTAGTGGCGATGGATGTGCGGCGTGAGGTGGCCGGCTTCCGCCAGCGCCACCAGCGCCTGATTGACCGCCTGCCCGCCCGCCGGGAACTGTCGGCCGTACTCGCCGGCGCGCACGCCGACGATCGAAATCTGTTTGAGCAGCGCGAGATTGACCGGCAGCTGCGGGATGCGCCCGGCGGCAAAGCCCACCACCAGCAGCCGCCCGAACACCGCGATGCAGTGCAGGGATTCATCGAAGACGTCCGCGCCCACCGGGTCGTAGATGACGTCTGCCCCCCGCCCGCCGGTCAGCGCCTTGACCGCCTCCCGAAATCGCGGCTCGCGCGCATCCAGCACATGGTCGGCGCCTTTGGCTTTAACCACCGCGCGCTTTTCATCACTACTGGCCAGCGCGATCACCGTCGCGCCGAGATGTTTGCCCAGCTCCACCGCGGCCAGCCCCACGCCACCGGCTGCGCCGTGCACCAGCAGGGTTTCGCCGGCCTTCAGTCCACCGCGCACGACCAGCGCCACATAGGCCGTCTTGTAGGCGACGAGATAGGCCGCGCCGCTCGCAAAGTCGAAACGCGCCGGCAGCGGCAGCAGCTCGCTGGCTTTCACGGTCAGAAAATCCGCCGCCGCGCCAAAGCGCACCACGCCCATCACCCGGTCGCCCGGCTTGAACTGCGCGACGCCCTCGCCGACTTCCACCACCACACCGCTGAAATCCGCGCAGGGCGTGAACGGCAGCGGCGGCTTCAATTGATAAAGCCCCTGCACCATCAGCATGTCCGGAAAGCCCGGGGCGATCGCGCGCACCGCCACCCGCACCTCGCCGGCGGCCGCTTGCGGGACCGGCAGAGATTCCACCGTCAGCGCGTGATAGTCGCCAAAGCCGTGGCAGCGCCAGGCGCGCATTTGAGGATTGATGCTTTCCAACTTACTCTCCGGAATCTTCGCCCACGACGCCCCACAGGAGCCCGCCGATGACCATGCTATCCACGCTTGCTGCCGAAGTCGCGGCGGAACTTAAAACCCGCGAACAGACGGTGGCCGTGTCCGAGTCTTCCGCGGGCGGGCTGATTTCTGCCGCGCTGCTGGCCATCCCCGGCGCCTCGGCCTATTTCCTTGGCGGCGGGGTCATTTATACGCGCGAGGCGCGGCGCATTCTGCTCGATATTCCCGGCGAGGTCGTCAAGGGCGTGCTGCCGCTGAGCGAGGATTACGTCACGCGCTGCGCGGTGGCCATTCGCGAGAAGCTGGGCGCGACCTGGTCGGTAGCCGAAATCGGCACCACCGGGCCTACGGGTTCCCGTTACGGCATCCCCTCGGGCGTTTGCTGGCTGGTGGTCGACGGGCCGGTGCGCCGCACCCGGCTGATTGAAAACGCCGGCGACGAGCGCGAACCCAATATGTGGAAATACACGCAGGCCGCGCTCGACCTGCTGCTCGACGCCATTCGCAGCCAGCCGTGAGCGCGGCCGACCGGGGCCTGTGGCGCGAGGCGCTGCGGCACCCGGACTTCGCCCGCTACGCCGCCGCGCGCTTCGCCGCCACGCTGGCCTGGCAGATGCTGTCGGTGGCCGCCGGCTGGCAGCTCTACGCCATGACCCGCGACCCGCTGGCGCTGGGTCTGGCCGGCCTCGCCCAGTTCCTGCCCTTCGTCACGCTGGTGCTGCCGGCGGGCCAGATTGCGGACGTCGCCGACCGGCGCCTCGTGCTGGTCGCAGCCTACGCCTGCGAAGTCGTCAGCGCCGGGGTCTTGCTGTGGCTGGTGTGGTCAGGGCAGCCGCAAGTCTGGGCGGTCTATCTGGCGATGGCGTTCTTTGGCGCCGGCCGCGCCTTCTGGATGCCGACCGGACAGGCCATCACGCCCAAGCTGGTGCCGCCCGCGCTGTTCCCGGCGGCGGTGGCGATCAACAGCACGCTGTTTCAGGCCGCCGCCGTGGGTGGGCCCGGTCTTGGCGGCTTGCTATACCTGCTCGGCGCCGACGTGGTCTACAGCGTCGTGACCGCGCTCTTGCTGCTCGCGATGGGGCTGGTGCTGGCGATCACCCCGATGGCGGCCAGCGCGCGGGCCGCCTGGCAGCTGCGCGATACGCTGGACGGGCTGCGTTTTGTCTTCCGCCAGCGGATTGTGCTGGGGGCCATCTCGCTCGATTTGTTTGCCGTGCTGTTTGGCGGGGCCACCGCGCTGCTGCCGATTTACGCCGCAGACGTCCTGCACGTGGGGCCCGCCGGTCTCGGCGCGCTGCGGGCGGCGCCGGGTCTGGGCGCGGTGCTGATGGCCGCCTTGCTGGCGCTGCATCCGATTGGCCGGCACGTGGGGCGCTGGATGTTTGGCGGCGTGGCAGTGTTCGGGCTGGCGACGATTGCGTTTGGCGCATCGACCGATTTCCGCTTCTCGCTGCTGGCGCTGGTCTGTCTGGGTGCCGGCGACATGGTCAGCATTTATATCCGGCACATGCTGGTGCAGCTGGAAACACCGAACGCCATTCGCGGCCGGGTGAGCGCGGTCAACGCCATTTTCATCGGCTCGTCCAATGAACTTGGCGAGTTTGAATCCGGACTCACGGCGAGACTCTTCGGGCTGGTGCCGGCGGTCGTGCTGGGCGGCGTGGCAACGCTGGGCGTGGTCGGCATCTTCATGAAATGCTTCCCCGAACTGCGCCGCATGGACCGTTTTCCCGAAGCACGCCGGGCTGAGGCCAGCCCCTGAGCGCACGTGCTCATGACAATCCCGACTGCCCCGGCTATGGTGCGGTCACCCCGTTGCTGAAGGAGATCCCGATGCCCCTGCATCCTCAATGCGCTGCCCTGCTCGACGCCGTGGCCAAGGCCGGTGCGCCGTTCGGCGCCGGCGACGCGCTGGCCGTGCGCACGGCCTATCTGGCCGGCACCCCCAACTTCAGCTACGACCCGGGCCCGCTAGGCCGCGTTGAAGACTTGTCCCTGCCCGGACCGGCAGGCGCCATTGCAGCCCGGCTGTATGAGCCGCTGGGCGAGGCGCCGGCGGCCGGTCGCGCGGGCCTCGTGTATTACCACGGCGGCGGCTGGTCGGCGGGCGACCTGGACACCCATGACCACCTGTGCCGCCATCTGGCGCTGGCCGGCGGCTTCAGCGTGATTGCAATCGACTACCGGCTCGCGCCGGAGCATCCCTTCCCGGCGGCGCTGGACGACTGCCTCGCCGCGACCCGCGCGGTCCGGGCACGCGCCGGCGCGCTGGGCTTGGATGCCAATCGGCTGGCGGTAGGCGGCGACTCGGCTGGCGGCAGCCTGGCGACGCTGGTGTGCCTCGCCTTGCGCGATGTGGGCGAACACTGGGTGCGGGCGCAACATTTAATCTACCCGGCGGTGGATTTTGCCGCCGACACCGCCTCGATGCGCGAGAACGGCACCGGCTACCTGCTGACCCGCGGCGCAATGGACATGTTCACCCAGTGGTATGTGCCGAATGTGGCCGACCGCAGCAACCCGCAGGCCTCGCCGCTCCGCGCCGCGAGCCACGCTAACCTGCCGCCGGCGATCATCCAGACCGCGGAGTTTGACCCGCTGCGCGACGAAGGCGCCGACTACGCCGCCAAGCTCCGCGCGGCCGGCGTGGCCGTCGACTACCACTGCTACCCCGGCATGATTCACGGCTTCGCCCGCATGGGTTCAAAGATCGACCACGGCAAGACCTGTCTGGAAGACGGCGCGGCGAAACTGCGGGCGCTGCTCGTATGATCCGGGCGCTGTTGTTGTGCCTGAGTCTGCTGGGGCTGACGCAGGGCGCGGCCCAGGCCGCTGGCGTTGCGGTGACCACACTGGAGGGCAAGGCCTCGACCTTGGCCGAGCACATCACGCCCGGCCACTACACGGTCGTCATGATGTGGACCACCTACTGCAACGTCTGTCGCAAGCAGTACCCCATCGTTTCCGCCTTCCACGACGCCCACACCGGCAAGACGGCGGAAGTCCTTGGCCTGTCGCTGGACGGCCCGGAGGAACTCGCTGCCGTGCAGGCCTACGTCGCGAAAAAACCGTTCAGCTATCCCACCGTGGTTGCCGACAGCGCCGCCATGGGCAAGATGTTTGAAGCGGCCACCGGCGAAGCTTTTACCGGCACGCCGACCTATCTGGTGTTCAACCCGCAGCGCCAGCTGGTGGCGTTCAAATCGGGCGATCTGGCGCCGGGCACGCTGGACGGCTACGTCAAGGCCAAGCCGTGAGTCTGGCGCCGCTCGCGGGCCTCGCCTTCGACAACGCCTATACCCGCGGGCTGCCGGCCGATCCGGTGGCGGAGAATTTCCGCCGGCAGGTCGCAGGGGCGGCCTATTCCCGGGTCAAGCCGACGCCCGTCAGTGCACCGGTGCTGATTGCCCACTCGGCCGAAGTTGCCGAACTGCTCGATTTGAGCGCCGCCGACTGCGCTTCGCCCGAGTTTCTGCAGATCTTTGCCGGCAATGCCCTGCTCTCCGGGATGGATCCTTTCGCCATGTGCTATGGCGGGCATCAGTTTGGTAACTGGGCGGGACAGCTCGGCGACGGTCGGGCGATTAACCTCGGCGAGACCGTCAACCGCGCCGGCCAGCGCTGGATGCTGCAACTGAAAGGCGCCGGCGCGACCCCCTATTCCCGCATGGCCGACGGCCTCGCGGTGCTGCGCTCCTCGCTGCGCGAGTTTCTGTGCAGCGAGGCGATGCACCATCTGGGCGTGCCGACCACCCGCGCGCTGTCGCTCATCGGCACCGGCGAAGCGGTGGTGCGGGATATGTTCTACGACGGCCATCCGCGCCCCGAGCCGGGCGCGGTGGTGTGCCGCGTGGCGCCCTCCTTCACCCGTTTCGGTAATTTCCAGCTGCCAGCCGCGCGGGGTGACATTGACCTGCTGCGCGCGCAGGTCGAGCACAGCATCCGGACCGATTATCCCGCCCTCGGCGCGCCCTCGCCGGAGACCTACCTCGCGTGGCTGGCTGAAATTGCAGCGCGCACGGCGCGCATGATTGCCCACTGGATGCGGGTGGGCTTCGTGCATGGGGTGATGAATACCGACAACATGAGCATTCTGGGGCTGACCATCGACTATGGTCCCTACGGTTGGCTGGAAGGCTTCGACCCCGGCTGGACGCCCAACACCACCGACGCCGGCGAGAAGCGCTACCGCTACGGCAACCAGCCGCAAATTGCCTGGTGGAATCTGGTGCAACTGGCCAACGCCCTGCACGCGCTGGTGCCCGACGTGCCAGCGCTGGAAGCCGCGCTCGCGGCCTATCCCCGTACTTACGAAGCCGACAGCCAGCGCATGCTGGCCGCCAAGCTGGGGCTGGCGAGTTTTCAGCCGGAAGTCGATTACGAACTGGTCGACGGACTGTACCGGGCGATGAGCCTGACCGAGACCGATTTCACGCTTTTTCACCGACGACTGGCCGCCCTGAGCGGCAATGCGGCGCCGAGCCCGGAAACTGTGTTTGCGGCGTTGGGCGAGGCCTGGTACCTGCCAGCTGAAGTGACGGACGCCGTGCGCGGCGACGTGCTGGCCTGGGTGGCCGCATGGCGGGCCCGCCTGCTGCAAGAGGAGCGCCCGGAAGCCGAACGCGTCGCGCGCATGAATGCGGTCAATCCCTGCTATGTCTTGCGAAACTATCTCGCACAGGAGGCCATCGATCTCGCCGAGGCCGGCGACTATTCCCGCGTGCGGGAAACCCTCGCCGTGCTCCGCCAGCCCTATAGCGAACAACCGGGACGCGAGCACTACGCCGGCAAACGGCCGGAATGGGCCCGGCAGCGCGCCGGTTGCTCCATGTTGTCCTGCAGTTCGTAAGAATTAACCGCCAAACTGCGCTTCAGGCCTAAAGCTGGCGGCCTTTCCGGCCGCTGAACGCGTACGCACGCGTGCGCTTCAACTCAATGACTGGCCCTGTTTAGCGGCAGGCCATCAGGACAGGCACGAGGCCTTTTTCTACCGGCAATGGAGACTTACCCCGATGGCGAATCAAAAGTTCAGACTGGTGACCCGCAGCGATTTCGACGGCCTGATCTGCGCGGTACTGCTGAAAGAACTCGACCTGATTGATGACATCAAGTTCGTCCATCCCAAGGACATGCAGGACGGCCTGGTGGAAATCTCCGACCGGGACATCACCACCAACCTGCCCTACGTGCAGGGCGTGCATCTGGCGTTTGACCATCACCTGAGCGAAACCCTGCGCAACCAGAAGGCCGACAACCACATCATCAGCCCGGACGCCCCGTCGGCGGCGCGGGTGGTGTACGACTATTACGGCGGCGCCAGCCGCTTCCCCGCTGCCTGGAACGAAATGATGGACGCGGTCGACAAGGGCGACTCGGCCCAGTTCAGCCGCGAGGAAATCCTGAATCCAGAGGGCTGGGCGCTGATGAATTTCCTGATGGACGCCCGCACCGGTCTCGGCCGCTTCCGCGAGTTCACCATCTCCAACTACCAGTTGATGATGGAGCTGATCGACCACTGCCGTAACCACAGCGTCGACGAAGTCATCGCGCTGCCCTCGGTACAGGAACGCATCAAGCTGTTTCGTGAGCACGAAGAAGCCGCCAAGGCGCAGATCAAGCAGTGCGCGACGGTCCACGGCAACCTGGTGGTGCTGGACCTGCGCAAGGAAGAGACCATCTACGCGGTCAACCGCTTCATGATTTATGCGCTGTTCCCGGAGACCAATATTTCCATCCACGTGATGTGGGGCGTGAAGCAGCAGAACACGGTGTTCGCCATCGGCAAGTCCATCCTCAACCGGACTTCCAAAACCAACGTCGGCGAGCTGTGCCTGACTTACGGCGGCGGCGGTCACCTCAACGCGGGGACCTGCCAGGTGGGCAATCACGAAAGCGAGACCCTGCTGGAGGAAATCGTCGGCAAAATCACAGCCGACGGCTAACCGCAGACCGATGCGCTGGCGCGGTTGTCGGACCCCGCCAGCCCGGTCGCAACGGCGGGCCACGGCCCGCCGTTCCTGTTTCAGGCCGCGGGTTTTTTAAGCCCCAGGCGCTCGTAGTAGTGCGCCGGGATGTCCTTCGGGTCCTTGTAGATTTTCAGCACGCAGTAGTCGCGACCGAGTTCGGCCGCCGGCTCGGTGATCACAAACGGATGGCCGTCGCGGATGGCGTCCAGCCGCTCCATGGCAATTTCGTGGGTGCAGTAGACCGGCACATCCGGCCGGCCGTAGGTCATGCGCTGCGGGGTGGCGACTTTCAGGAACGCATTCGGGCCTTCGTACTTGCCAGCCTGAATCTGCCGACCGCCGCTGCCGCAGGGCATCATGCGAATCTCGATTTTTTCGTCGTCCTCGCGGATATCCATCGGCTGCAGGTGACCGCGCAGGCCGGCGACGAACATCTTGACCTTGCGCGTGAAATCGTCCGGCACGGCGTTGATTTTTTCCGCCATCGGCGTCCACCAGGAATCAAGCCCTTCGGTCATCACCTCTTCGAGCGCGACGTCACCGTAGCGCTTGCCCACCGAACTCAGCGTGCCGGTAATCCAGTCGCGATACAGGTCGTGCATGGCGACGAACTCGTTGTACATCCGCTGCGCAAGGCGCTTGGCCTCCTCGGCGTTGCCGGCGTCAATTTGTTCCAGCACGCAGTCGAGCGAGCGCCGCCCCATCTCGCGCAGTTGGTCGTCGTTGAAAATACGTTTCGTACTCATGGTCAGCAATTCCTCTTGCCCGTCGGGATCAGGCCGACAGACCGCGCGTAAACCAGCGCCGCGGGTTGTCGACCAGAATGGTCTCGATTTCCTGCTCGCTCATGCCGCGCTCACGCAGCTGCGGCAGGATCTTTTTGAAGATGTGCGTGGAGCGCCAGTCCGGCAGCATTTCCAGCAACTTCTCGAACTGCATGGCGTACGGCACCGGGCGTCCGAGCCAGCAGACGATGGAGTCGTGAGAAATCATCACCCGCTCCAGATGGCCGGCGTCGCGCAGCTTCATGATGTTGGCCACCCGCACTTCGTCGGGCTGAAACATGGAAATACCGAAGCGATCGAAGCCCACGTAGGCGCCACGATCGGCCAGCGATTTCTGGTAGTCGAAATCCGGTGTGCCATCGGAATGCCCGACCAGCAGTTGGTCGGACGGCACGCCTTCGGCGGTGACGATGTCGATCTGATCGTGGCCGCAGGTGGCGTTCTGGGTGTGGGAAATCAGCGGCACGCCGGTGATCTTCGCGGCGCGGGCAGCGGCGGTAACCATCTTGCGCTCGTAGTCGCTGACCTGATCCGCGCCGGTGGCCATCTTGATGACGCCGGCCTTGATGCCGGTGTCGCCGATGCCCTCTTCGATCTCCTTGACGTAAATCGCAACGATTTCGTCCACCGGCAGATGACGGAACGTGTAGGTATTGCCCTCGGCCTCAAAGTACATGCCGGTCGCGCAAATGATCCGCATCCCGCTTTTTTGCGAGAGCTCGGCCAGAAACACCGCATCGCGACCGAGATCCATCGGGCAGGGGTCAAGGAAGGTGCCGACCCCGTGAGACTGCAACTCGTGCATCTGATCGACCGCGCGGGCCATGGCTTCGGCCCGTTTGAAACGCGGCGCCCGGGCGTCCAGTTCCCAGCCCGGATAGCCGACCAGCACATGCTCGTGGACGAGCGTGCGACCCAGTTCACCCGGCGCCACGGTGCCGGTGGTGGTCTGAATGGAACGAAGCGCCATGGTGAATTCCTTCGCATTGGGGATGCCGCATTCTAGGCCCGGTCGCCCCCCCCGCAAGCGCCAATTTTTTTGGCGCAGTGCGGCAAGAAAAGTCTGCTGAAATTGCGCCTTCCATACGCTTTGGTATGTCAATTACACTCCGCGTCGCGCCTGCGCCGCAGGGCATTGCACACACACCGAAGTCTGTAGGAGATAGAGGCTTTGCGCGAAACTGACATCAAGAATCCCGACTACTTCCATAAGGTGGTCGACTGCCAGTGGGCCTGCCCGGCTCATACCCCTGTTCCCGAATACATTCGCCTGATCAGCGACGGCCGTTACGCCGACGCTTACATGGTCAACTGGAAGTCGAATGTCTTCCCCGGCATCCTCGGCCGCACCTGCGACCGACCCTGCGAACCCGCCTGCCGGCGCGGTCGCGTGGAAGAAGCCAATGCCGACAAGCCCGAACCGGTCGCTATCTGCCGCCTGAAACGCGTCGCGGCAGACAACAAGGGGGATGTCAGCGAACGCATGCCCGTGGCGCCCGCCGTACGCAACGGCAAACGCGTCGCCTGTGTCGGTGCCGGCCCTGCGGCGCTCACCGTGGCGCGCGACCTTGCCCCGCTGGGCTATGCGGTCACCGTCTTTGACGGCGACCCCAAGCCGGGTGGCTTCATGCGCACCCAGGTGCCGCGCTTCCGCCTGCCGGAAGAAGTCATCGACGAAGAAACCGGCTTCATCCTCAACCTTGGGGTGGAATTCCGCGGCGGCCAGCGGATTGATTCTCTGGGTGATCTGCTGGGCCAGGGCTATGACGCCATCTTCGTCGGCAGCGGCGCCCCGCGCGGCCGCGACCTCGAGATTCCCGGCCGTCAGGAAGCGGCTGCCAACATCCACATCGGCATCGACTGGTTGTCCTCGGTGTCCTTCGGGCACATCGAGAAAATCGGCAAGCGCGTGATCGTGCTGGGTGGTGGCAACACCGCCATGGACTGCTGCCGTTCCTCCAAGCGTCTGGGCGGCGAAGACGTGAAAGTCATCGTGCGTTCCGGCTTTGAAGAAATGAAAGCCTCGCCCTGGGAAAAAGAAGACGCGATGCACGAAGGCATCCCGTTCCTCAATTACTACGTGCCGAAAACCTTCGTCCACGAGAACGGCAAGCTGACCGGCATGACCTTCGAGAAGGTCAAATCGGTGTACGACGAGCGCGGCCGGCGCAGCCTGGTGCCGACCGGCGAGCCGGACGAACTGGTGCCTTGCGACGACGTGCTGGTGGCGATCGGTCAGGAAAACTCCTTCCCCTGGATTGAGCGCGATCTGGGCCTTGAGTTCGACCAGTGGGGCCTGCCCGTGCTGGACGAAAAGACCCTGCAATCGACCATTCCCAGCGTCTTCTTCGGTGGCGACGCGGCGTTTGGTCCGAAGAACATCATCTGGGCGGTGGCCCATGGCCACGAGGCGGCGATCTCCATCGACCGCTACCTGAGCGAGCAGGCGCTGTCCGAGCGTCCGCCGCCGCATGTGAACCTCGTGTCCCAGAAAATGGGTATCCACGAGTGGAGCTACGACAACGATATTTCCCGCGAACTGCGCCACGTCGTGCCGTGGACCAAAGCGGAAATCGCGCTGAAGAGCATCAAGATCGAAGTGGAGCTTGGCTTCGACGCCAAGACCGCGTTCGAGGAAGCGCAGCGTTGCCTGAACTGCGACGTGCAGACCGTCTTCGCGCCGCCGCTGTGCATCGAATGCGATGCCTGCGTGGATATCTGCCCGATGGACTGCATCAGCTTCACCGCCGACGGCGAAGAAGCCGAGGTGCGGACCCGGCTGACGGCGCCGGCCAACAACCTGACGCAAGACCTCTATGTGTCGGCGCCCCTCAAGACGGGCCGCATCATGGCCAAGGACGAAGACGTCTGTCTGCACTGCGGGCTGTGCGCCGAGCGCTGCCCGACCGGCGCCTGGGACATGCAGAAATTCCTGCTGGAAATGGCGCATGCCAACGACGGCTGCGGCAGCCGTAAAGCCCCGAGGAAAGCCGCATGAACGCGATTACCGCAGTCAACGACTTTGTCATCAAGTTCGCCAACATCAACGGCTCCGGCTCGGCGTCGGCGAACGAACTGTTCGCCAAATCCATCCTGCGGATGGGCGTGCCGGTCAGCCCGCGCAATATCTTCCCCTCCAACATCCAGGGCCTGCCGACCTGGTACGAAGTGCGGGTGAACGAGCGCGGCTGGCTGGGCCGTCGCGGCGGCGTCGACATGCTGGTGGCGATGAACCCCCAGACCTGGGACGCCGACCTGAAGGAAATCGAACCCGGCGGGTATCTGTTCTACGACAACTCGAAGCCGCTGCCGGCCTCGAAGTTCCGGACCGACATCAACGTCATCGGCATGCCGCTGACCGAACTCTGCAACGCCACCTACAGCGACCCGCGCCAGCGCCAGCTGTTCAAGAACATCATCTACGTGGGTGCCCTGTCGGCGCTGCTGGAAATCGATCCGGACGCCATCGCGACGCTCATCGGCGAGCAGTACAAAGGCAAGGAAAAACTCCTCGCGCCCAACCTCAACGCGCTCAAGATGGGCCGCGACTGGGTGATTGAAAACCTGCCGCACCCCATCGGTCTGCGTGTGCAGAAGGCCGACAATGTGGGCGACCGCATTTTCGTTGACGGCAACGCCGCTGCCGGCCTCGGCTGCGTGTACGGCGGGGCCACGGTCTGCGCCTGGTATCCCATTACGCCCTCGTCCTCGCTGGCGGAAGCCTTCCAGAAGTACTGCGCGAAGTTCCGCGTAGATCCGGAAACCGGGCAGCACCGGTACGCCATCATCCAGGCCGAAGACGAACTCGCCTCGATCGGCATGGTGATCGGCGCCGGCTGGAACGGCGCGCGCGCCTTCACCGCCACCTCGGGCCCCGGCGTGTCGCTGATGAGCGAATTCATCGGGCTGGCCTATTTCGCCGAAATCCCGATGACCATCATCAACGTGCAGCGCGGCGGACCGTCGACCGGCATGCCGACCCGCACCCAGCAGGCCGACGTGCTGGCCTGCGCCTATGCCTCGCACGGCGACACCAAACACGTGCTGCTGTTCCCGGAAGACCCGCACGAGTGTTTCCTGCACGCCGCCGCCGCGCTTGATCTGGCCGACCGCCTGCAAACGCCGGTGTTCGTGATGACCGATCTGGACATCGGCATGAACCAGCGGCTGACCAAGCCCTTCGAGTGGGACGATAGCCGTCACTACGACCGCGGCAAGATCATGACCGCTGAAATGCTGGATGCCGGCACCCAGTTCGGGCGCTATCTGGATGTAGACGGCGACGGCATTCCGTTCCGCACCTACCCCGGCACACATCCGGACAAGGGCGGCTACTTCACGCGCGGCACGACCAAGAACGCCTACGCGACCTACTCCGAAGCCGGCCCGGACTACATCTACAACGTCACCCGCTTGCTGCGGAAGTTCGACACCGCCAAGAACCTGGTGCCGCAACCGGTGCTGACCAAGTCCGCCACGCCGACCCGCTACGGCGTGATCTACTACGGCTCGACCAGCCCCGCGATGGCGGAAGCCTTCGAGGCCTTGGCCGCAGCCGGCGTGCCGGTCGATGGTCTGCGCCTGCAGGCCTTCCCGTTCAGCGACGTGGTGGCCGACTTTATCGCCGAGCACGAACAGGTCTTCGTGGTGGAACAGAACCGCGACGGTCAGGTGCGCAGCCTGCTGGTCAACGAACTGGGCGTCGACCCGGCGCACGTGCTGCCGGTGTTGCATTACGACGGCACGCCGATTACCGCGCGCTTCATCACCCGCGAAATCTCCACCCTTACCCGCGCGCTAGACGCGCAGACCATTAAGGACAAGGTGGCCTGAGATGACCTACATCGCCAAACCAAAACTTCACCATCCGGCACTGCAGACCAACGCGGTCGGCTTCACCCGCCGCGATTACGAAGGCCGCATTTCCACGCTGTGCGCGGGCTGCGGGCACGACTCGATCTCCGCGTCGATCATCCAGGCCTGCTGGGAACTAAGCATCGAACCGCATCGCGTGGCGAAGCTCTCCGGCATCGGCTGCTCGTCGAAGACGCCGGACTATTTCCTCGGCAACTCGCACGGGTTCAATACCGTGCACGGACGTATGCCCTCGGTGCTGACCGGCGCCAACCTCGCCAATCGCGACCTGCTTTATCTGGGCGTGTCCGGCGACGGCGACTCGGCCTCGATCGGCCTCGGCCAGTTCGCCCACGCCATGCGCCGCGCGGTCAACATGGTCTACATCCTGGAAAACAACGGCGTGTACGGCCTGACCAAAGGTCAGTTCTCGGCTACCGCAGACAAGGGTTCGGCGTCCAAGAAGGGCGTGGCGAATGCGGACTCCCCGCTCGACACCGCCTCGCTGGCGCTGCTGATGGGCGCGAGCTTCGTGGGCCGCAGTTTCTCCGGTGACAAAGCGCAGCTGGTGCCCTTGATTAAAGCGGCGATCAACCATCGCGGCGCGGCGTTCATCGACATCGTCAGCCCCTGCGTGGCCTTCAACAACCACCCGGGCAGCACCAAGAGCTACGACTACGTCCGCGCCCACAACGAGGCGGTGAACCGGCTGGACATCATTGAAGGCCGTGACGAAATCACCACCGACTACGCGGCGGGCACCAGCGTCCACGTGCAGCAGCACGACGGCACCTGGCTGCGCCTGCACAAGGTTGATACCAGCTACGACGCCACCAATAAAATTGCCGCGATGAACTACATTCAGGAGCATCAGGCGCGGGGCGAAGTAGTGACGGGTCTGCTCTACGTCGACCCCAAGGCCGAAGAACTGCACGCCAACATCAACACCGTGGTGACGCCGTTCAACAAGCTGGGCGAGAAGGAACTGTGCCCGGGGTCGGCGGCGCTGGCGAAACTGAACGCGAGCATGCGCTAGCGCCGACGCTCGCCGCTTGGTGCGGCGAGCTTCAATCGACAAACCGCCTGCCTTTGCGCAGGCGGTTTTGTTTTCAGGGGGGGCTACGGCGCCAGCAGGATGCGATAGGCGTGGTCGGTATCGAGATACTCCCGCACGGCGACGATCTTGCCGTCGCGAATCTCGTGCTGAAAGTGGTAGTAGTTTTTGTAGACGCGACCGTTGAAGCGTTCGCCGTAAGACACCGCCTCCATCGCCACGCGGTTGTCTTCCGCGGTCAGCACGGTGGGCGTGACCTGAATCCCCTTCGGAAACTCCGGCACGATGCTGCTGACCAGCTTGGTGAATTCCGGCTTGGTGTATTTGCCGGAAATCGAGAGCTCACCGCCAATCCACCAGGTGGCGTCGTCGGCCAGCATGGCCAGCACGTCGTCGAGCCGGGACTCGGAAAAAGCGCCCCAGAATTTCTTCACCAGGGCTTTGTTGTCTTCAAGGCTCATCTTGCGTCTCCCCTTGTGCGTTTTGATTAGGCCTTCAGTGTAGCGAGGCCCGGCGGCAAACTCATTGCCCCATCTGGCGCAAGATCCAGCGCTGGCGGCCACGCACATAGTCAGAAGGCGCATCCGCGCGAAACTTGACTGGATTGGGTAACACCGCGGCCAGCAGCGCCGCATCGCCACTGTCGAGATCCGCCGCCGTGGTCGCAAACAGCAAGCGACTGGCCGCCTCCACGCCGTAAATGCCCTGGCCGAACTGCGCGACGTTCAGATACACCTCCAGAATCCGCTGCTTCGACCAGCAGAGTTCGATGAGCACCGTGAACCAGGCCTCCAGGCCTTTGCGAAACCACGAACGCCCCGACCACAGAAACAGGTTTTTCGCCACCTGCTGGCTGATGGTGCTGGCGCCACGCGGCGGGCGCCCGGCGCGCTCGCTGGCCGAGAGCGCGGCATTAATCGCCTCGAAATCAAAGCCGTGGTGGCGCATGAAGCGTTGGTCTTCTGCCGCCACGACGGCGGCCCGCATCGGCAAGGCAATCTGCGCAAGGGGCACGGGACTGTATTGAATCCGGAACGTCCAGCGTCCCTCGAGGCGCGCGCCCAGCCACTCGGCAAGCATGAAGGCGGTGAGCGGCGGATCGACCACCCGATAGGCCAGCACGGGCCCGAGCGTCAGGCAGCACCACAGCGCAAGCGCGCCCCACAGCCAGCGTCGCCAGCGAACAGGCGTGCGTGGGCCCTTGGCGGCTTTGCTGCGGGCTTTCGGCGCGGGGGGCGGCGGCTTGATGCGACGCAGGGCCTCTGCGCGGCGGTCGCCGTCGGGATCTGGATTGATGCGCATGCGTCGGGGGCTGTCGAACAGGGCGCTCAGTTTACCCGCAGGGCCGTGGCATCATGCGAGCCAATCCTTCGCCGCGGAGTACGCATGTCTGACGCCCTTTTGCTGGTCGATCGCCACGACGGCTACGCCATCGTCACCCTCAACCGCCCGCAGCAGCTGAACGCCCTGTCGCGCGCGCTGCGTGCCGAAATTGCGGAGCGATTCCGCGCCCTGGCGGCCGATGCGGACACGCGGGTTCTTATTCTCACCGGTGCCGGCCGTGCCTTTTGCGCCGGCATCGACCTGCGCGAACTGGGCAGCGGCGACGCCCGCGTTGGCGCGCCGCGCGATCCGGCCTACGACCCAACCAGCGCGATGGCGGCTTTCAAGGGCCCCATCATCGGCGCCGTCAACGGCGCGGCGGTGACCGGCGGCTTCGAACTGGCGCTGGCCTGCGACCTGCTGATCGCAAGCCCCACGGCCCGCTTCGCCGATACCCACGGCCGGGTGGGCGTGCATCCGGCCTGGGGACTGAGCCAGCGGCTGTCGCGACTGATCGGGCTTAACCGGGCCAAGGAAATGAGCCTCACCGGCAATTTTGTCGATGCCGCCACCGCCGAGCGCTGGGGTCTCGTGAACCGCGTGGTGCCCACCGAAGACCTGCTGCCGACCTGCGTGCAGTTAGCCCAGGACATGTTGAGCCTCGACCCCGCGATGCTGATCTCCTACAAGCGGCTGCTGGATGACGGCTATGCCCTGCCCTTCGGGGCGGCGATGGCGCTGGAGTCAGACGTCGCGGTGGCCCACAACGCCGGGCTTGACCCCGCCGCCATCGAAGCCCGCCGGCAGGCGGTACTGGAGCGCGGCCGGGCGCAGCGCGGCGACTGAGGCGTTTAATCCGCCTCGCTGCCCCCGTCGCCCTGCAGGGCGCGCAGCTGGCGGCGCAGCTTGTTGACGTCCATATGGCCGACCAGACCCTGCAGCACCTGCGGCAGTTCGCTGCAGGGCACGCGCTCCAACAGCCGGATGCCGGGCGCCGCCGCCGGGCCCGAGGCGCCGCCGACGAAGATGTCGACCGCATCCACCACCTTGCCCTTAAGCCGGGTCTTGGTGCCCAGCAGGCCGATATCCGCCACCGTGTGATTGCCGCAACTGGCCGGACAGCCCGACCAGTGCATGCGCAGCTGTTTGCTGGCGGGCACCGTCGCCGCCAGCTGCTGGGCAATTTGCAGCGCGCGGGTCTTGGTTTCGATCACCGCCAGATTGCAGAACTCGATGCCCGTGCAGCTGACCAGCCCGCGCAGGATCCCCGGCGGGTCGTAGCGAAATACTTTTAGCAGCGGCTCTTTCAACAGCGCATCAAGCCGCGTATCAGGCACGTTCGGCAGCAGCAGATTCTGATCGGTGGTGAAGCGCACTTCGCCGCTACCGTAGTCGCTGGCCAGCGCCGCGAGCGCCGTCAGTTCCTCGCCGCTGATCCGGCCGACCGGCACCGCCAGTCCTAGATAGTTCAGGCCCGCCTGCCGCTGACGAAAAATGCCGACATGGTCGGTGGTTTTGCCGCTGCGCTGGTCGACGCCGGCCCGCGCCAGCCCGTAGCCCAGCCGCTCTTCGACGGCCGCGCGCAGCCAGGCTTCGCCTTCGCCTTCGGCTTCCAGCAGAAACGAGAGCCGCGCCTTGTTCCGCGCCTCGCGCGGCCCGTAGTCGCGAAACACCAGCGCGATGGCCGCGCACAGGCGCGCGGCCTCGCCCGGCGGCACGAACACATCGAGCGGCGTCGCCACCCGATAGCCACCCGAACCCAGCTTGCCGCCGACCAGCACGTTAAAGCCCTGCAAGGCCCAGCCATCGACGTAGCGCAGCGCCGGCACCAGCGCGACGTCCTGCGTCTCCGCGTGGGTGCAGTGTTCGCGACAGCCGCTGATAGCCACGTTGAACTTGCGCGGCAGATTGCTGAACTCGGCGTTGCCGACGAGTAAATCGTTGAAGGCCTGCGCCACCCCGGAAGCGTCAAACAGCTCGCCCGAAGTCAGGCCAAAGGCGGGACAGCCAATGATGTTGCGCACGTTGTCCATGCCGGTCTGCAGCGTCACCAGCCCGACCGCGCGCAGGCGCTCGAGAATGCCGGGAATATCCTGCAGGCGAATCCAGCGCAGTTGTAGCTGCTGGCGCGTGGTCAGGTCGGCGAGATTGCGACCGTAGCGCTGGCTAATCTCGCCCAGCGCCCGCAGTTGCGCCGCGTTCACCACGCCACGGGGTATGCGTACCCGCAGCATGAAATGTCCGGGTGTCTGCTTGCGCAGGAAGATGCCCCACCACTTCAGGCGGTCGATGTCGTCTTCGGTGAGCGCTGAGAGCCCGGCCACCACCATCCCCGGCAGGTCGGGCCCGATGGAGAGCCCGTCCCGTTCGGTTTTCAACTGTTCGATGCGGTTCATACGAGACCGCCAAGCAATTAGCAAACCGAACGCAGAAAGCCGGCTTAAATCGCCAAAATGGCGTAAGCCTCAGCCGGCGAACTGTGCGCAGACGCCGGCCGCAGCACCTGTGTGGTGCAAACTAGAGCAGCGTGACCTTGCCCGTGTCGAGCGCGTAGACCGCGCCCACGATGTCGATTTTCCCGGCCTTGAAGTACTCACCCAGAATGGCGCTTTCGGTCTTCAGCAAACCGACCTGGCGCTGCACGTTGGCGGCAATGGCGGCATCCAGCAGACCGGCGGGGGGTGTGTCATTGACCGCACGCACGGCGGGCTTGATCGCCTCGATCAGCGCCGGCAAATGCCCGGGCAACTGTGCGCCGTCCTTAATCACCTTGATCGCGGCGCTCACCGCGCCGCAGCCGCTGTGGCCAAGCACCATCACCAGCGGCAAGCCCAAAAACTGTACGCCGTATTCAAGACTCGCCAGCAGTTCGTCAGCGACCACATTGCCCGCCACCCGGGTCACAAACAGATCGCCCGGCCCCTGATCGAAAGCCAGTTCCGGGGCGACTCTTGAGTCTGCACAGCCAAGCACCGCCGCAATCGGGTATTGCCCGTTCACCAGCGCCGCCCGTGTATCGCGGGAGTCGCCACACACGGGCGCCGCAGACACGTAGCGGGCGTTACCGTCCAGCAAGCGTTGCAGGGCGACTTTCGGCGCTATCGCATTGGGTGCCGCAACACCGGCCGGCGCCTGCTCGGCGTAGGCTCGCGTCAGCGTGAGCGCCGCGACCCCGGCCAAGGTCCGGCGCAAAAACTGCCGGCGCCCGTTGAGTTCATGTTCAGGATTACCGCAGACCTTGCACATCAGGAGCTCCTCGTCGATTCAGCGCTGGGGATATTGCCCGCATCGTCACCAATACCGGGCCGTGAGAGCGGGATCGTGCCAGAGAAGCCGCGCCTGGTCGCGCGCGGCACTCAGGAAAACGGACCGCTATGGATAAGACTAACGGCGCGCGAGCGCGCGCCTTGCACCGTGACTACAGCGGCGGCGAATCGATAAGCACCGTTTCTGCCGCGTGATCGGAGGCAATCGCCGCCCACCAGGCCTGCGCCCGCTCCTCGTTCCACTCGCGTGCGCAGGCACAGGCCAGCAGCTCGCGCCGCAACTGCGCCGCACTCTGCTGACGCTGGGCCGGGTCTTTCGCCAGCGCCCGCATCACCACCGCTTCCAGATCCGCCGGCACCTGCGCGGAAGGATTCCGCAGGCTCGGCAATTCCGGCGTTTGCTCCAGATGCATCCGGAGCAAATCAAACATCGCCCCCGCCATGAACGGCGGCTTGCCCGTCAGCAGCTCGTAGAGGATGCAGCCCATCGC